>Ga0065723_100191_pt1 | contig 26693 bp, 26 predicted proteins | sample TheenrcuSG05Z960_FD_59110 | JGI IMG/M metagenome (GOLD analysis project Ga0065723, IMG submission 59110) | Thermophilic enrichment culture from UC Davis - Sample SG0.5Z960 | ecosystem: Engineered > Solid waste > Grass > Composting > Bioreactor | place: USA: University of California, Davis
TTCTCGGTTCCCACCAGCTCCACGTTCGCCGCTTTCAACATGGCGTCCGCCGCCTCGATCGCGGCCGTCAGCCCGCGCGTTTCGATCATGCCGAGCGATTCTTGCATCGAAATCAACCCTCCTTGTTTCTCCGTGATTTGGCGGCAGTGCGCCGCTTGGCCGATTGTTCGGTATTTCGGTCATCCGGCGATTCGGGAGATGCCGCCGCCGGTTCGATGAATTTCATGATTTCGTCATGCGGCCGCGTGATGACCACGCTCATCCGGAGCGGATTGCCGGGCTTGTCCCGGCACTGCTCGCGCGCCGCTTCGACGGCCGCGGTCACGTCGGAGACGCTGCCCGTGACGATAACGGTCACGAGACGCCCGCCCAGTTCCTTTTCGACACACAGCACCTCGACGCCGGCCGTCTTGCACATCACGTCGGCCAGTTCCACGGCGGTGGTGTAAAACAGGGTTTCCACCACGCCGATCGCTTCCCGTGCCATGTTCCTCTTCCTCCCCGCCTTTTTTCTCCGCCTCCGGACTGTCGAGTCTGCCGGACCGTCGGACTTGTCGGATTTCCGCTCCGTTTTGACAGCCGCGTCCGCCAACTCAAGCGTCCGCGCCCGTCATGCCGGTCCGTCACGGGCGGCCGCGCGACTTGAGCGCCACCTTGCCGACGGAAAGCAGCTTTTCCATACCCGGCGCCGCGGAGGGGATGCAGCGGGTCAGAATCGCTTCGTCGGGCAGGTACTGTCTTGCCGTTTCCCTGGCCACCTCCAGCGCGTGCTCGACATCGGCCACCCGGCCGGTGAACTTCACCTGGACCATCAGCGGAATGATCGCCTGCACGTTCCCGTCGGGGTTGTTGCAGTCGATCCCGTGAATCCGGATGTCCGCCGCCTTGCACGCCCGGTCCATGGCCGCCAGGGCCACGCTGTATCCCTGGACTTCAAGCATTCCCAGCGCTTGCCGTTCCACGGCGCATCACCTAGCCTATGCTTCGCAGTCCGCCGCCCGCGAGGACGCGGCGGATCTTGCGCGTGAACGTTCTGGCCGACGTCAGTCCCTCGCCGGTGGGACCGGCGATGGTCATCGTCGCGAAGCCTTCGCCGCCGTAGCCGACGCCCGCCAGCGAGGAGCCGTTCTGCACGAAGATGGTCGTGCGGATGGCGCGGGCGAATTTCGTCAGGTTGTCCACATTGCGGGAATGCATGACCGCCGTATGGCGGTTGCCGTGCTCGGCCCGCACCGCCATGTCGATCGCCTCGTCCAGGCTGCGCGTCCGGACGATGGGCAGAATCGGCATCATCTGTTCGATCTGCACCAGCGGATGGTCGAAGTCGACTTCGCAGAGGAGCAGCTCCGGATGTTTGTCCCGGATGCCGATCCGCTCCAGGAACANCCGNGCNTCCTTCGCCGATCCANTCCTTCGGCCGGATCGCCAGGAGCGCCACTCGTCGCCGCTGCAGCTCGGCCTTGCGCCCGGAATGTCCGATACCAGCGCGAACTCCATGATTTGCTCCAGCTCCCGGCGCCCGAGCATGTACGCGCCGTTGTTCAGCAGATGGAAGATGAGCTCGTCGGCAACCTTGTCGACGACGAACACTTCCTTCTCGCCGATGCACAGGATGTTGTTGTCGAAAGCGGCGCCCAGGACGATTTGTTTGGCCGCGTGCTCCAGGTCCGCCGTCTCGTCCACCACCACCGGCGGATTGCCGGCACCAGCGCCGATGGCTTTTTTCCCCGACGCGAGGATCGTCCTCACCAGCCCAGGCCCGCCGGTGCCGACAAGCAGCGAGACCAGCGGCGACTTGACAATGACGTCGAGGGTGTCCATCGTCGGCTCTTTCACCATGGTGACGAGATCGGGCGGCCCGCCCGCGTTCATGATCGCCTTGTTGATCAGCTGCACGGTAAACTTGCTGCAGCTTTTGGCGGACGGATGCACGTTGAACACCACGGCATTGCCGGCGGCCAGCATGCCGATGGCGTTGTTGAGGATGGTTTCCGCCGGATTCGTGACCGGCGTGATGGCGCCGATGACACCGTAGGGCGCAAGCTCCGTCAGCGTAAGCCCGTTGTCGCCGGTGACCGCGCGGGTTTCCAGGTCCTCCGTGCCCGGCGTTTTCAGCGCGGTCAGCTCCACCTTGGCCACTTTGTGTTCCAGGCGGCCCAGCTTCGTCTCTTCCCACATGCGGCGCGCCAGGCCTTCCTTGTGGTCCAGCGCCGCCTGGCGGATGGCCTGAATGAAGCGTTCCCGGTCTTCCATGCCGAACTTTTGCACATATTCCCGCTGCGCACGATTGGCCGCTTCAATGGCGTCTTCCGGCCGCTCGAACACCCCGAGATCGCCTTCGCGGGACGCGGCGCCTCCGGCCGTCACGACTCCCGGCGCGGAGGGGCGGGAAGCCGCCGCGGAAAGGCCGGACGTCGAACCGCCCGCCACAGCGCCGGTCGTTGCGCCGCCCGCGGGAGCGGCCGGTCGCACGCTGCAGCCTCCCGCCGCCTCGGGCTGCGTCGCCTGCCCCGCGGATGCGGAAGCGAGCCGCCGGTCGATGTTGCGCAGGACGCTCTCCACGATATGTCTTACATCCGCTTCCGTCAGTCGGATTTCCAACACCGATCACCTCTCTCGACCCGTCTCGCGGGCCCGGTCTGGCCGTTCCGGACCCGTTCGTCAGGACAGCCTCCGGAGCACTTCCTCCGTGACCTTCGCAATAATCTCCTCGATGACGGCCCGTTTCTCCGCTTCCGACCGCGGGGCCTCCGCGCGGCCGGCGTCCGTCCGCATGGCGTCCGTGCGCGGCACATCCATCCGCGAAACGTTCGTCTGCGGGGAATCCGTCTCCGCGGCGCCGGTTCGCAAGATTTCCGACTGAGCCGCATCGCTTCCCGCAAGTTCGTCCGGTCTGCAGGAAGGCGTTCCCCCGCCCCGGATGCCCATCCTTTCGCGGATTTCCAGCAGGTTGGACACCTGGCTGCAGCTGAGCTCGTTGACCTTCTTGAGCACCTCGCCGGTGTACAGGCTCATCAGGGCGTAATGTTCCAGCGATTCCATCCGGAAATACGCTTCCTGGGGATCCCGGCCCCAGGTCAGCGCCCCGTGGTTGGCCAGAAGCACCGCGTTGTAATCCCGGCAGTAGGGGGCGATGGATTCCGCCACTTCCTCCGTGCCCGGCGTGGCGTAGGGCGCCACCGGCACCTTGCCGAGCAGCACGACGGCTTCCGAGGACAGCGCCCGTTCCAGGCTGATGCCGGCGATGGCATAGGAGGTCGCCACGACGGGATGAGCGTGCACCACGGCGCGGGCTTCGGGATTTTCCTTGTAGACCCGCAAGTGCATCTTAATTTCCGAGGAAGGCCTGTTCCTGCCGGACAGCACCTTCCCGCTGAGGTCCAGCTTCACCAGCATGTCGGGCGTCATGAACCCCTTGCTGACGCCGGTCGGCGTGGCCCAGATGGCGTTCGGGCCGGTGCGGACGCTGATGTTGCCGTCGTTGGCAGCCACGAAATTCTTGGCGTACATTCGTTTGCCGATCTCGATGATCCATTTCTTCGCTTCAAAATCGGACAAGTATCGTTCCCGGCGCTCCAAGACGGTTTCACCTCCCCGACCATCCGTCGGTTGCTCCGTTTATTTTGATTCTCATCTTTCAATAGGGAATTGTCAATCATTTATTTTGGATTTTGTTGATTTTTGTCGATATTTCTTCCGATCTTCCGCCTAAAAACCACAAAATCATCGAACAAATACGACAAATCAAGGTTTTTCCCTGGCATTATTCCGATATCCAATCTTGAAGCAGCGGTGGGCAAACGTGCACAAACCCACAGAAATATGATATATTCAACTTCAAGCAACACGAAACAACGGGAGGAGCCGTGAAGCGCCGTGCTGCCCATCGCCCGAAAGGCCAAGATCAAGGAAATCATCGCGGAAAAGAAAAACGTGACCGTTGCCGAGCTGACCCAACTGTTCGGCCTGACCGAGGAGACCATCCGGAGAGACCTCAAGCAGCTGGAACAGGAAGGGTTCCTGACCCGGATCTACGGCGGCGCGTACATCAACGACGGCGTGCTGAACGACGTCGACGTCAACCTGCGCGAACACATCTATGTGGAAGGCAAGCGCAAGATCGCCGAGAAGTGCGTGGAGTTCATCCAGCACGGCGTCTCCGTCTTTCTCGACGCGTCCACCACGTCGCTGTACATCGCCCGGATGCTGGACAATCGCCGGATCACCGTCGTGACCAATTCCATCAAGATCGTCAACGCCCTGATCGACAACCCGAACGTGCATCTCATCGCCACCGGCGGCAGCATCAGCCGTTCGTCCATGTCCGCCCTCGGGCGCGGCGCCCTGCAGAGCCTGGGAAGCTACTTCTTCGACCTGGCGTTCATTTCCTGCCGGTCGCTCAGCCGCCAGCACGGCGTCACCGATTCCAACGAACAGCAGGCGGAGGTGCGGCGGCTGGCCGCCGAGCGCGCCAACCGCACGTATCTGGTCGCCGACATCACCAAATTCGACCGGACTTCGTTCGCCCACATCTGCGGCTTCGACAAGATCCACACCCTGGTGGTGGACAAACCGCCGGGCGCCGAATGGCGGGAATTTCTGCAAGAACAAAACGTCGAACTCGTCGAATGCGAAAGCTGAGTGAGGGGCACCCGGAAGACATGCCGGGTGCTCCGCTTATTGTTCAAACATTCGCGCCAGGCTTTCCGTATACGGCGGCCGGGCAATGCCCTTTTCCGTGACGATCGCCGTGATGAGCGAATGGTCGGTCACGTCGAAGGCCGGGTTGTACACCTTCACGCCGGGAGGCGCCATCGGTTTTTCATACCATTTGGTCGTCACTTCCTCGGCGGGCCTCAGCTCGATGTGAATGTCGTCCCCCGTCCGGCATTTCAGGTCGATGGTGGACAGCGGCGCGCACACGTAGAACGGAATGCCGTAATGCTTCGCCAGCACGGCCACGCCGGAAGTGCCGATCTTGTTGGCGGTATCGCCGTTGGCCGCCACCCGGTCGCATCCCACCAGCACGGCCTGCACCTTGCCTTCCTTCATGACGATGGACGCCATGTTGTCGCAAATGAGCGTCACGTCGACACCGGCCTCCATCAGCTCCCACGCGGTGAGACGCGCGCCCTGCAGAAGCGGCCTCGTTTCATCCGCGTACACCTTGAAGTTGTAGCCGCGCTCCTGGCCGAGATAGATGGGCGCCAGCGCCGTCCCGTACCGGGCGGTGGCAATGGTGCCGGCGTTGCAGTGGGTGAGCAGCCCCATGCCGGGCTGAAGCAGCGTCAGCGCGTGTTCGCCGATGGAGCGGCACACCTGCTCGTCCTCGGCCCAAATCGCTTCCGCTTCCTCCCGAAGCGCCGCCTTGACTTCCGCGGGAGATTTGCCCGCCGCCATCTCACGCTGAAAGCGCGCGTCCATCCGGTCCAACGCCCAGAACAGGTTGACCGCCGTCGGCCGCGCGGACGCCAGCAGCGCCTTGACGCGTTGGAACACTTCGTAAAGCTCTTCCGTCGTCGCCGCCTTGGACGCCTTCGTGCCCAGGTAGACGCCGTAGGCGGCGGCGATGCCGATGGCCGGCGCTCCCCGCACCCTCAGCTCGTAGATGGCCTCCCGGAATTCCTCCGGCTCCTTCAGGGTCAAAAACTTTTTCTCGTTCGGAAGCAGCGTCTGGTCCAGCAGAATCAGCGCGTCCCGCTCGTCGTCGAGCACCACGGAGCGGATGGCTTCATGCTGCGCCATCCCGATCCCCCCTTTGGCTGTAATCGTTGTGCCGGCCGCTTCCGGCCGCGAAACGGACCGTGAGGCGGGTCCGTCGGGTCCCGGCGCGGATTACGCCGAAGCCCTTGCCACGCTGTCTTGAATCACCTGCAAATAATCCTTGCCCTTGGCGATGGCGTCCCGTTCCAGGATGAACGTCTTGCCCGCGATCAGGCAGATGCGCTCGGCTTCGGCCCGCTTGGCTTCGTCGGCGATGGAGGTCAGATCCTTCACGTGCGCGATGCCGAGGGTGCGGCGGCACAGCTCCAGCCCCGTCACCGCGCTGGTGTCGCGCATAATGCCGGCCAAATACCACCGGTCGAAACCGGGATAGCGGGCCACCCGCTCCGTCGCGCGTTCGTGGAACAGGCGCATGAATTTCTCCTGGAACAGGTCCGCCACTTCTTCGATGGTTTTCAGCACCCAGCCGATGTGGCGTTCCTTTTCCGGCCCCTCTTCCATCGTCTGTCTGGCGTTGACATAGGCGAAGATCAGATTGGCAAGCACGTTGCCCACGTCGTAACCGGCCGGACCGTAGAACGCGAATTCCCCGTCGATCACCTTCGTGGAATCTTCGCGGACGAAGATCGAGCCGGTATGCAGGTCGCCGTGGATGAGCGATTGCCCGTGGGTCATGAAATCAAACTTCAGCTTGGCCGTCTCCAGCTGCACCTTCTCGTCTTCCCACAGGAGCCGGCGGGCGAAATCCCGCGTCGGCGGGAACACGTCGTTGCGCGGGCAGTCGTAGAACGGTTCGGTGTAGACCAGGTCCTCCGTGATTTCGCACAGGTCGGGGTTGATGAACTTGCCCTGGAGCGCCTTTTTTTCCTTGTGGTTCATGACCACGTCCGACGTGAGCAGCAGGGTGTTCGCCATGAAGGTGGTGATGTGGTCCGCAAACAGCGGAAACTGCCGGTGCTCGATCATCGCCTTCCGCATGATGACATGGTCGGACAGGTCGTCCATGACGGTGCAGTTCATGATCGGGTCGTAATGGTACACCTTGGGCGCCAACCCCGGTGCCAGCTCGTTGTGTACCTTCAGAATTTCGTATTCGATGCGGTTGCGGTCGGGAGATACCTTGAATTCGTCGGAAATGCGGGCCACGGGTCCCGCCTGTTTGAGGATGATCGATTTCCCCGAATCCTCGTCCACGACGCGGAACACAAAGTTCAGGTTGCCGTCGCCGATCTCCTTGCAGCTCAGGCGGGCCCCCTCCGGGAACAGGTCCAGCTTCTCTTTTGCGTACTCGATCGCATCCGCTTCGCTCATGGTGAAGTAGGTGGAAAAATCCGCCATGGTCTCGCCGCCTCCGATCTTTTGTTTTCTTTACCGTTTCCGGTAATAGGTCAGCGCCAGCGCGAACGCCAATACGCCGCCTTTCACAATGTCCATGGAGTAATACGGCACGGACATCATGACCAGCCCGTTCTGCAGGATGCCGATGAGCACGGCGCCGAAAAACGTTCCAAGGGCGTTCGGTTTGCCCGCGCCGAATACGGAGAAGCCAATGAACGTGGCCGCCACCGCGTCCATCAGGTACGGCGCGCCGGAGTTGACCTCCGCCGTCAGAATCCGGGCGCCGAGCACGATCCCGCCGATGGCCGCGAACAGCGAAGAAAGGAGGTACGCGGCAATCCGGTACTTGTTGACCGGGATCCCCGACAGCTTGGCCGCTTCCATGTTGCCGCCGATGACGTACATATAGCGGCCGTGCTTGGTATAGTTCAAGAACAGGTGGACAAGCAGGACAATGACCAGCATGATGATGATAATGCCCGGCACCTGCCCGAATTTGGCGAATAGCTTCGGAATTTGCCCCGTGGCGAAGCTGCCGTCCGGCATGACCATGTTCTGCGAAATGGTGGCGCCTCGGGAATAGGTCAAGGCGACGCCCTGAATGACGAACATGACCGCCAGGGTCAGGAGCATGTCGGGAATCCGGAACCGGATGATGAGGAACGAGTTGAGCGCCCCGACCAAAAGACACGCGCCGATGGCCGCGAGCACCCCGATCGCCGTGGGCTGGTGGTACCAGACGAACATGGAGATGACCACTCCGCAGGCGAGGGAAGCGGTGGAACCCACCGACAGGTCGAAGCCTCCGACGGCCAGGGAAATGGTCAAGCCGATGGCGATGATGGTCACGATGGAGATGGACCGCAAAATGTTGATAATGTTCTGTCCCTGCAGGAAACTGTCCGTGGCCAGCCCGAAAAAGAGGATGAGCAGGACGATGGTGACAATCGTGCCGTATCGGTAGAAAAACTGGAACCAGTCAAGCCGGGCGGCGGACGGCTTCCGGCCTGGCGCCGGGCCGGGATCCGCGCCGGAAGAAGATCGGACAGCCTTTTCGGTATGGGTATCGCTCATCGGTCACTTGCCTCCCGTCGAGTAAAACAAGAGCTCTTCCTCGTTGGTTTTCGCCGTCTCCAGCTCCTTGACGATCATGCCGTCGTACATGACGTACACGCGGTCCGTGATGCCCATGATCTCGGACAGTTCGCACGAGGCGTATATCACGCTTTTGCCCTGCTCCACCAATTTCGCGATCAGCTGGAAGATGTCCCGCTTGGCTCCGACGTCGACGCCCTTCGTCGGTTCGTCGAAAATGTACACCTCCGCATCGGCGACCAGCCATTTGCCGATGGCCACCTTTTGCTGGTTGCCGCCGGACAGGTTGCGCACCAGCGCCGCTTCGTTCGGCGTCTTGATGCCCAAGTCGGCAATCATTTTGCGGGAGATGGTCCTTTCCCGGCCGAAATCCAGCACCGTTCCAAAAAACCTGCACAACCTGGAAAGCACAACCGTGGTGAGATTCGTGGCCACGCTCTCCTCCACGAGCACGCCTTCCTTGCGCCTTTCCTCCGGAACCAGAGCCAGCCCCGCGCGGACGGCGTCGTTGGGCGACTTGATCTTGAGACGCTTGCCGTTCAAAATGCGCTCCCCGCTCGCCCGGGTGTAACCGAACAGCGCCTTGCACAGCTCCGTTTTCCCCGCGCCGACCAGCCCCGCGATCCCGACCACCTCGCCTTTTCGGACGTGGAAGCTGACATTTCTCACCTTGCCGCTGTCGTCGCTGAGGTCTTTCACCACCAGCGCCGGCTCGCCGGGCGTCGCCTGATGCTTCGGAAACTGCTGCTCCAGCTGCCGGCCCAGCATGTGCTCGACGAGCAGGTTCTGCGTCAGGTTGGCGGCCGCCTCCCGGATCACGAACCGGCCGTCGCGCATGACGGTCATCTCGTCGCAAATCTCGAACAATTCCGGCAAGCGGTGCGAAATAAAGATGACGCCGACATTGCGCGACTTGAGATCACGGACGACGCGAAACAGTTCCTCCGTCTCGGAGCGGCTGAGCGGCGCCGTCGGCTCGTCCAGGATGAGAAAACGGCAATCCCTGGCGATCGCGCGGGCGATGAGCGTCATCTGCTTCTCCGCCAGGGTCAGCTCGTCCACCCGCTTCCGCGGGGAAATGCGGACGTTCAGGCGGTCGAGCACCTCTTGCGCCTGCCGGTGGAGGGAAGGCCAGTTCACCCATTGCCTTTTCCCGGAGTCGTTGATCATGCGGTCCAGCATGATGTTTTCCCCAACGGTCAGGTAGGAGACAAGCGCCGTGTCCACTTCCTGGTGCACGATCTGGATGCCCAGATCCTTGGCGTCCTTCGGAGAGCGGATATCCGCTTTCCGTCCGCCGATGAAAATTTCGCCCGTGTAGTGGGGGTATGCGCCGGTCAGCACCTTCATGAGGGTGGATTTGCCCGCTCCGTTGGCGCCGATGAGGGCGTGGACGGTGCCCGTCGCCGTGGCGAACATGACATCGTCCAGGGCTTTCACGCCGGGAAATTCGATGGAGATGTTTTTCATTTCGAGCAACACAGGTTCGGTGGCTGTGGCTGGCATGGTTTTCACCCGGAAAGCGTTTCCAGAATTCCTTCGTGTGAAAAGCAAAGCCGCAACAATGCGGCCTTGGGAAACGGACTGCGCAAGCGGATCATGATGCGGAGCGGCAGAGCCGCGCCCTTGCCGGACGGGACTCTGCCGCAGGGCATTTTCTTAGATGGACGGTTTGTTGGTTATCGGTTCTTGAGCGCCTTCATCCATTCTTCTTCGAAGGCGTCGGTTTGGCCCCAACCCGGGATGATGTTGGCCAGCGTGACCATGTTGACGGCTTCGCTGGACTTCTTCAAGTCTTCCTGGGTGATCAGGTTCGCCTGCAGGTCGTAGGTCGCGGGCGTGTCCTCGCCGGCGATCTTCTTCGCCAGCAGCCGGACGTTGACGGCGCCGATCATCTTCGGGTCGACCGCGGCGGTGGCGACCCACGGGCTGTTTTCTTCCTGCATGGCCTGCAGGTCGGCGTTCGACACGTCGATGCCGTAGATCTTCACTTCCTGGCGGCCCGCTTCGTTGAGCGCGCGGGTGGCGCCGATCGCGAAGGCGTCCCAGGTGGCGAAGATGGCGTCCAGTTCACCCGGCGGATACTTGGTCAGCATCGCGGCGACCGCGTTTTGCGTTTGCACGGGCGTATCCGCGGCGGCCACGCCGAAGCGGTCGAGTTCCTGGATGCCGGGATTTTCCTGCAAGATCCGTTGGTATACCTGATTCCGTCTGACCATCGGCGGGAAGCCGTCGACCCACAGGTACACGATCTTCGCCTGGCCGTTGAAGTCTTTCACCAGCTGGCCGAGGGACATCTCGGCGAGGGCGAAGTCGTCCTGGGCCGTCATCGTGACGCCGGGGATGTCCTTGAGTCCTTCGATCGAGTCGAAGGTGACGACCGGGATCCCCTTGTCGACGATTTGACGGACTTCGTCGATGGTCGCTTCGTCGTCGCCGTGGGAGATGATGATCCCGTCGTAGTCCTGGTTCATCGCCTGCTGGATGGCGTCATGGAACTTGGCCGAGTCGCCGTTCGCGGAGAACGTGTCGACCGCAAAGCCCATTTTTTCGCCTTCCTCTTTCGCGCCGGCCAGGTATTGGGCGGTGTGGTCGTCGCCGCCGATTTTGCGGATGACCATGATCTTGATCGGCCATTTCTCGCGGATCTGATCCGGCACGTTGCTCGGCAGGTCGCCGCCGCCGCTCTTGGACGAACCGCCCTTGTTGCCGCAGCCCGCCAGAAGAAGCGCGACAGCGACAAGGATCAGCACCAGTGTCTTCGCCGCATTACGCATTTCTGTTCAACGCCCCTTTTCTATTTTTTCACAGCCATATTACCATACGGCCAAAAAGCTTATCAATAAATATTCCTAGTTTTTTTATAAGATTTCGATGTTTTTTTCTTGTTGTTTTTTTCGTGGTTTTGGTGGCATTATATCATATCTTCCGTCAAAAATACATACACAAACCAAATCAACCAAGAGTCAATTTTTGTTTCAACGCATATTCAGCCGTCAGCCGCGCCTCAGCGCGAACCATTGTCTTCCGCAGCTGCGCCGGCGAAGAGGGCGTGGACGAATTGCTCCGCGTCGAAAGTTTGCAAATCGTCCGGCTTTTCGCCCAGACCGACGAGTTTGACCGGCAGCTTGAGCTCATTGCGGATGGCGACGATGATGCCGCCCTTGGCGGTGCCGTCCAGCTTCGTCAGCACCAGGCCGGTCACGCCGCTTTTTTCGCCGAACATCCGGGCCTGCTGCAGGGCGTTCTGACCGGTGGCCGCGTCCAGCACCAGGAGCGTCTCGTGGGGGGCTCCCGGCAGCTCCCGTTCGATGACGCGGCGGATTTTCGCCAGCTCGTCCATCAGATGGGCCTTGTTCTGCAAGCGGCCGGCGGTGTCGCACAGGAGCACGTCGACGCCGCGGCTTATGGCTTCCTTTACCGCATCGTACATCACCGCGGCCGGGTCGGCGCCATGGGGTTGTTTGACCACTTCCGTCCCCGTCCGCTGCGCCCAGACTTCCAGCTGTTCGATGGCGCCGGCCCGGAACGTGTCACCCGCCGCCAGCAGCACCGATTTTCCTTCCTGCCGGAACTTCCACGCCAGCTTGCCGATGGTCGTGGTTTTGCCCACGCCGTTGACGCCGACGAAGAGGATGACGGTGAGGCCGTTCGGATTCAGGTTCAGGCCGGCGTCGTCGCCTTCGCCTTTCAGGATTTGCACCAGTTTCTCCGCCAATATCGGCTGCAATTCGGAAACATCTTCCAGTTTCCGCCTTGACGCTTCCTCGCGCAGTTCGTCAATCAGCTCCATGGTGGTGCGCACGCCCACGTCGGCGGCGATCAGAATCTCCTCGAGTTCCTCGAAGAACGCTTCGTCGATCCGGCTTCGCGAAAACAGGTCGCCAATCCGGCCGGCCAGCGCCGTTCGGGTCTTTGCCAGCCCATCCCGGAACTTGGCGGTCACCGATTCAGCTTTTGCCGCGATGCTTTCCTTCAGTTTTTTGAAAAAGCTCATTTTTGCGCTCTTTCCTTTCTAATCGGATACGATCGGCGACGACGGGATTCCGGCGGCGATTGTCTGCGTCGCCGCGCGCTGCGCCGCAGCTTTCCGCGGCGGCGGGCCCGGCGGCTTCCCGGAATCTGCGCTCCCGGGACGGGGAGCGCCGGAACCGGCACCGATCAGGCCGAAGCGCCGACCGTTTCGTCTTCACGTTCGTCCAGGCGGACCGATACCAGCTTGGATACGCCGCTTTCCTCCATGGTCACCCCGTACAGCACGTCGGCGGCTTCCATCGTTTCCTTTCGGTGGGTCACCACGATGAACTGGGTCTGCTCCGCAACTTCCCGCAGATAGTTCACGTATCGGGCCACGTTCGCTTCGTCCAGCGCCGCTTCCACCTCGTCCAGCACGCAGAAGGGAAGCGGCTTGACGTGCAGGATGGCAAACAGCAGGGCGATGGCCGTCAGCGACCGCTCGCCGCCGGACAAAAGCTGCAGGTTTTGCAGCTTCTTGCCGGGGGGCTGGGCCACGATCTCGATGCCCGTGTCGAGGGGGCGGTCCGGTTCGGCCAGAATCAGGTCGGCCTGTCCGCCGCCGAACAGGCGGGCGAACACCGCCCGAAAATTCCGGCGGATTTCTTCAAAGGTGGTGCGGAAACGCCGGGCCATTTCCTCGTCCATTTCCCGGATCAGACGGTGCAGCTTTTCCTTTGCCTCCAGCAGGTCCTGACGCTGTTCGGTCAGGAAGCGGTACCGCTCGCTGACCTGGGCGTATTCTTCGATGGCGCCAAGGTTGACTTCGCCCAACGCCCCGATGCGCCGCCGGAGTTCGCCGGCCTGCTGCCGGGCCTTGGCGACGTCCTCGGGAGGGGCGTAATGCGCCTTGGCCCATTCGAAGCTCATCTCATATTCTTCGCCGAGCTTGCGCAGCAGATTGTCCAGCTCCACATCGGCGCGGTTTGCCCGGATTTCCGTTTCTTTCAGCGCGTCCTCCGCTTGCTTCAGCACAAGCCGCGATTCCTTCGCGGCTTCCTCTTCGCGTTCGATTTCCTGCAGGCGTTCGGTCCGTTCGGCGCGGCGGAGCTCGATGGCGCCGGACAGCTCTCCTTTGCGGATCAAAAGCCCGTTTAATTTCTCCCGCTGCTCGTTCCACTCCGCTCCGGCGCGCTCCGCTTCCGCCGCGTTTTGCTCCAGCGCCGCGGCAATCTGGCGCTTCTCCCCGTTCAGGCGGGCGGTTTCGCCGCGGAGGCGCGCCGCCTGCTCGTCCAGCGACTGCAAATCCTGCTCCAGGCGCGCGATGGCGATCTTGCGTTCGGTAAGCGCCGCCTGGATCTTCTCCTTCTCGGACTGGCTGCGCTGCCGAAGCTCCTCGGCTTCCCGGACCGCTTCCTGGAGCCTCCGCTCTTCCTCGGCCAGACCGGACAGACGTTCCTTGAGCCTGCTCCGCTCATCATCCAGCCGGCTGCGCTCCGCTGCAAGCGACGCCGCTTCGGCGTCCAGCGCCGCGCCCGCCGCTTCCAGCCGCTTCTCTTCCTGGGCGAACTGCTCGCGTTCCGCCAGGAGGCGCTGTTCGTCAAGCCGCATCCGTTCGGCGAGCCCGCGCAGCTCTTCGATGCGACGGGACGCCTCCGCCGCTTCCCGCGCCCTGTCTTCCGCCACCTTCCGGGCAGCGTCGCGCGACGCCTCGGCCGCCGCGATTTCCTGCGCCAGTTCTTCCAGTTGCCGTCCGCGGCCGAGCAGGTTGACCGCCTGCTTCAGACGGCTGCCCCCCGACATGGAACCGCCGGGATGTACCACGTCTCCGTCGAGGGTGACAATGCGGTAACGGTAATGCAGCCGGGCGGCGATCCGGTTCGCCTGTTCCAGGCGTTCCGCGACGATCACCTGTCCCAGCAGGTTGCCGACAATGTCCGCATAGCGCGCGTCACATTCCACCAGCTCGGCGGCCACGCCGACGAAGCCGGCTTCCGCCTGCGCCGCGCGCCGGTCGCCCTCGTCCAGCCTGCGCGGCCGGATGACGTCCAGCGGCAGGAACGTCGCCCGTCCCGCCTGCCGTTTTTTCAGCATTTCAATGGCCGCGCGAGCCGCCGCCTCGTCATCGGTCACGATATGCTGCAGGGCGCCGCCCAGCGCCGTTTCCACGGCCGTCTCATGCCGCGCGTCCGTCCGGATCAGCTCGGCCACCGCGCCGTGCACGCCGGCAAGTTCGCCGCGGCGCGCCATTTTCAGCACTTCCCGCGGCCCCTGCTGGAAGCCTTCGTAGGCTTCCTGAAGCTCGCGGATCGTGTCGCGGCGCGACACGAGCGCGCTCCGCCGCTGTTCCCACCGCCGGGCTTCCGCCAGGGCTTCCTCCCGATGGCGCTGCAGCTCCGCAAGGCGNACGTCCTCGGCCGTCTGGCGNTCGCGCAANNCCGCNAGNTCCGCCGCGAATCGCCGCAAGCCGCTCCCCGATTTCCCGCCGGCGGTCTTCCAGCGCCTCGCGTTCCCCCTGCCAGCGTTTCTTTTCATCTTCGAGGCGGGCGGCTCTCGCTTCGAGCTGCTCGCACTGCTGTTCGAGATAGCGGATTTCGTTGCGCGCCTGAACGATGGCTTGCATGGCGTCAAACAGTTCCGCCCGGAGCCGCGTCTCGGCTTCGTCGCCGTTCTCCGCGGCCGCGAGCCGCGCCTCCTCTTCCGCCAGAAGGGCGCGAAGCTTGTCCAGTTCGGCGACGGTCTGTTCGCGCCGCCGGCGCATTTCGTCGGCTTCCGCCGCCACCTCCGCCAGCCGCGTTTCGACGGCCGCCAGCGATTCATTCAGGCTTTCCCGGTTTCGCTTCAGGTGGCCTTCGCGCTCCTTGAGCACCTCCAGCTGGCCTTCGGTTTTCTCGGTCTCTTCCACGCACGCCACCAATTCGCTCTGCAGGCGGCCGATGGCTTCCTCCAGCTCAATGAGCGCCGCCCGTTTCTCCTCCAGCGCCGCGTCGCGCCGGGCCGTCTCCGCCGTCAGGGCGGCGACGCGTTCCTTCAGTTCCGCGAGCTTGTCGTTCGCTTCGCTCCAGGACCGGTGCACCTGCTCGATCTGATGGACATACAGGGAAATTTCGAGCTTTTTCAATTCTTCCGCAAGGGATTTGTACGTTTCCGCCCGTTTGGCCTGTTCGGCCAGCGGTTCCAGACGGCTCTCCAGCTCGCCGATCAGGTCGCCGATGCGGATGAGGTTCTGCTCCGTGTCCTCCAGCTTTTTCTGCGCTTCTTTCTTGCGGGTCTTGTATTTGACGATGCCGGACGCTTCCTCGAAGATCCCGCGGCGGTCTTCCGCCCGGGTGCTCAGGACCTGTTCCACCTGTCCCTGCCCGATGATCGAATACGCTTCCTTGCCGACCCCGGTGTCCATGAACAGTTCGGTGATGTCCTTGAGCCGGCAGGGCTGCCGGTTGATGTAGTATTCGCTCTCGCCGCTGCGGCTGAGCCGGCGCGTCACCGTCACCTCGGTGTATTCCAGGGGCAGCGTGCCGTCGCTGTTGTCCAGGGTGAGCGACACTTCTCCGTAGCCCACCGGCTTGCGCGTGTCGCTGCCGGCAAAGATCACGTCCTCCATTTTGCCGCCGCGCAAGGTTTTGGCGCTCTGTTCGCCCAGCACCCAGCGGATGCCGTCGGAAATGTTGCTTTTGCCGCAGCCGTTGGGGCCGACGACGGCGGTGATGCCGCGGCCGAATTCCAACTCGGTGCGGTCGGCGAACGATTTGAATCCAATGAGTTCGAGGCGCTTCAAGTGCATCCGTCCGCGTTCACCTCCACTCGCTGAGGTCCGTCGATTCGATCATCGTTAAGGTCCTCTCCGCCGCCTGCTGCTCCGCTTCCTTCTTGGAACGCCCCGAACCGCGTCCGGCCGCGCGGCCGGCGATCAGCACCTCGACGACGAAATGCCGGTCGTGGGAAGGTCCGCGTTCCTCGACCACGCGGTACTCCGGCGCGGCGAATCCGAGGGTCTGCACCTTTTCCTGCAGCCGGGTCTTGAAATCCTTGTCCGCCTGTCCCTTCTCCGGAAGGTGCGCAAAGAGATTCCGTTCCAAAAAGGCGCGGACGGCGTCAAGCCCCTGATCCAGATACAGGGCTCCCACGAACGCTTCGAAGACGTCGGCAAGCAGGGACGGCCGCGTCCGCCCGCCCGTTCGCTCCTCCCCTTTGCCCAGAAGCACGGCGTCTCCGAAGCCAAGCGCCTCGGCAAAACGGACAAGCGACGGTTCGCACACGATGGCGGATCTCATCCGCGTCAGTTCCCCTTCCGCCAGTTCCGGAAACCTGCGGAACAGGTATTCCGATACGACGAGCTGCAGCACCGCGTCGCCCAGGAACTCCAGCCGTTCGTTGTCTTCGATGCTTTTCCCGCGCTGTTCGTTCACGTAAGAGGTGTGGGTAAACGCCTGATCCAGCAGGGCCGGGTTGCGAAATTCGAGATCCAGACGCGTCTTGAGGTTCCGGAGCGTTTCGCGCAACGACAGCACCTCCGTTTCTTTCCGCTTGCAGGAAACGGCCCGCGCCGCCCATAAACGGCAGACGCAGGCGGGCGTTTCCGCCTGCGTCCATCCGCAATTCCTGCCTACTCTTCAAACCTGCGCATGACGATGGTCGCGTTGTGCCCGCCGAATCCGAACGAATTGGAGAGCCCCGCGCGGATGTTCGCCGGACGGGCCTTGTTCGGCACATAGTCCAGATCGCAATCCGGATCCGGGTATTCCAGGTTGATGGTGGGAGGCAGCATCCCGTCCCGGATGGCGAGGGCAAGAATGACCGCTTCCACGCCGCCCGCCGCGCCCAGGAGATGGCCGGTCATCGATTTGGTGGAACTGACCGCCAGCTTGTAGGCGTGGTCGCCGAAGGTCCGCTTGATCGCTTCCGTTTCCGACTTGTCCCCGGCCGGCGTGGAGGTGCCGTGGGCGTTGATGTAATCGATGTCCTCCGGCGCGATGCCGGCGTCCTGGATCGCCCGCTTCATGCAGCGGGCCGCGCCGTCGGGATCGGGATCGGTGATGTGGAACGCGTCGGCGCTCATGCCGTATCCGATCACTTCCGCGTAGATGCGGGCGCCGCGCCGTCTGGCATGCTCCAGTTCCTCCAACACGAGCACGCCGGCCCCCTCGCCCACTCACGAACCCGTCGCGCTGCGCGTCGAAGGGACGGCTGGCCTTCTCCGGCTCGTCGTTGCGGGTGCTCATGGCGCGCATCGCGCAAAAACCGGCCATGCCGATGGGGCGAATGGCCGCTTCCGCGCCGCCGCAAATCATCACGTCCGCCTCACCCCGCTGGATGATCCGGAACGAATCGCCGATGGAGTGGGTGCCCGTCGCGCACGCCGTGACCGCCGTCGTGTTCGGTCCCTTGGCGCCGTACAGGATGGAAATCTGGCCGCTGGCCATGTTGGCGATCATCATCGGAATGAAAAAAGGACTGACGCGGCGGGGGCCGCGTTCCAGCAGGATGTTATATTGCTCCTCCCAACTGCCGAGGCCGCCGATGCCGGAGCCGACGATGACACCGGTACGTTCGGGGTCGGCGTTCTCCCCGATGCGGATGCCGGCGTCCCGCAGGGCCATCCCGCCGGCCGCCACGCCGAACTGGACGAACCGGTCCATGCGGCGGGCTTCCTTTTTGTCCATGTGGTTTTCCGGCTGCCAGTCCTTGATCTCCGCGGCGATCCGCGTGGGATATTCGGACGTGTCGAACGACTCGATCCGGCTTACTCCCGATTTTCCGTCCAGCAAATTTTTCCAGAACGTTTCCAGATCGGTGCCCAGAGACGAGACAACCCCCATCCCCGTCACCACGATGCGGCGTTTCAAAACGAAAATCACCTCAGGCTTGCAAAAGCGTTCCCCGCGCGGCAAGGTTCGCCCCGCGAAGAACGCCGCCGAATGTGGAGAAGTCCCGTCGCGCGAACGGGACCCCGGAAGAAAAATCACGAGCGAGATTCTATGTATTGAACCACTTCTCCCACGGTCGTGATTTTCTCTGCATCTTCATCGGAAATTTCCATGTCGAATTCGTCTTCCAGTTCCATGACAAGCTCGACCACGTCGAGCGAGTCGGCTCCCAGGTCGTCTTTGAAGGATGCTTCGGGGGTCACTTCCGATTCCTCGACGCCGAGGCGTTCGACGATGATGCGTTTCACGCGCTCAAATACATCGGACATCCGGTTCACCTCCCTTAAGGTATTATACGGGAAACCCGGACAAATTGCCATGCCTGCCTGCGTGCCGCGCGCGACTTTTCGCGCGGCGGGCGGCCGCACGGCCGGTCACATGTACAGCCCGCCGTCCACATGCAGCGTCTGGCCGGTCATATAGGACGACGCGTCGGAGGCGAGGAACACCACCGCGTGGGCGACTTCCTCCGGCTTGCCGATCCTCCCCAGGGGGATGTCCCTGAGCAGTTTTTCCTTCCACTCGGGGGCGAGCTTCTCCGTCATGTCCGTGGCGATAAAGCCCGGCGCCACCGCGTTCACCGTGATGCCGCGGGAAGCCAGTTCGCGGGCGGCGGTTTTGGTCAGACCGATGATCCCGGCTTTGGCCGCCGCGTAATTGGCCTGGCCCGCATTGCCCATCGTGCCGACAACGGAGGAAATGTTGATGATGCGTCCGTACCGCTGCTTCATCATCGGTCGCACGACCGCCTTGATGCCGTTGAAGACGCCCTTCAGGTTGGTTTCGATGACGCTGTCGAACTCGTCTTCTTTCATGCGCATAATTAAATTGTCTCGGGTAATCCCGGCGTTATTCACCAGGATGTCCAGTTTGCCAAACGCATCCAGCATCCGCTGGACCATCGCCTCGAATTCGTCCGGCTTGCCGACGTCCGCTTTGAGCATAAGCGCCCGCCGGCCGAGCGCCGTGATCGCTCCTACCGTCTCGATCGCCGCCGCTTCGTTGCCGGCGTAGTTCACGCCGACATCCGCGCCCGCTTCGGCCAGGGCGACGGCGATGGCGCGCCCGATGCCCCGCGAGGCGCCGGTCACCAATGCGGTCTTGCCTGTCAGATCCCATTTGGCCAAGGTAACACCCCCTTCCGCGTCCGTTTTCGCAAAAACGCGCCATGATGCAGCTGACGGAATTCTGTTACCACGTCTTTCACGCAAGGTTAAACGACCGCACCGCTTCCGCGCTGTTCACGGACACGACGCGCACGGATCGGTCGATTTTCCGGATGAGTCCGGCCAACACCGTACCCGGTCCGATTTCCACAAACGTGTCGACTCCTTCCGCAAGCAGATGGCGCACGCAATCCTCCCACAGCACCGGACGGACAACCTGCTCCGCCAGCAACGCCGGCCACCTGTCACCCCGGGTTTCAGGTCGGGCGTTCACGTTGGCCACAACGGGCACGGCCGCGTCGCGGAATCGGACGGAGGCCAGTTCGGCGGCCAGCTTATCGGCGGCCGGCTTCATGAGAGAACTGTGGAAAGGCCCGCTTACGTCCAGAGGGACAACGCGGCGCGCGCCCGCTTCCCCGCCCCGCCTGACGACTTCGGCCACGCCTTCGGAAGTGCCGGAAACGACGATTTGCCCGGGACAGTTCACGTTGGCCAGCTCCACCAGGCCGACGGAAGCCGTCACGTCCCGGCAGAGCGCCTCCAGCGCCTCCCGTTCCGCGCCGAGCACCGCCGCCATCGTTCCGCGTCCCGCCGGTACCGCTTCCTCCATCAGCTCGCCGCGGCGCCGCACCAGGCGGACGGCGTCCTCAAACGCCAGCACGCCTGCGGCCACCAAGGCGCTGTATTCCCCCAGGCTGTGGCCGGCGACGAAATCCGGCTGCGGGGCGCCGCTTTCGCGAAGCGCTTCCAGCAACGCCACGCTGACGGTGAGCAGCGCCGGCTGTGTGTTCGCCGTCAGACGCAGCTGGTCCTCCGGCCCCCCGAACATGATTTGCGACAAGCGGAAGCCAAGCAGTTCGTCCGCCCGGTCGATCACCCGGCGCCCCGGTTCAAACGCCTCATAGGCGTCGCGTCCCATGCCCACTTCCTGGGCTCCCTGTCCGGGAAAAACGAAAGCCGTCTTGCCCACGCGAATCCTCCCTTCGGTTTGTCCTTGAAAAACGCGCCAAAACCGGGAATCACCAGATGAGAACGGACGCTCCCCAGGTGAGCCCGCCTCCAAAACCGACGAGCACCAGCCGGTCGCCTTCGCGCACCCGGCCTTCCTCCACCGCTTCCGCCAGCGCCACCGGGATCGAAGCCGCGGACATGTTGCCGTAGCGATCCACGTTGACGACGCACTTTTCTTCCGGAAGACCGAAGCGTTCCAACGCCGACTGGATGATGCGGATGTTGGCCTGATGCGGAACGAGCAGGTCGATGTCCTCCTTCGTCAGGCCGGCTTTGTGAAGTGCCTCCTCGGTGGCGGTGCCGATGACCCGCACGGCGAATTTGAACACTTCCCGACCGTTCATTTTCATGAAATGCATATGCCGGGCCACCGTATCCGCCGTTGGGGGCGTGCGGGATCCCCCCGCGGGAATGTTCAGCAGCTCCCCTCCGGACCCGTCCGCCCCGAGCACGAAGGAACGAAAGCCTCTGCCCTCGGGGACCGGTCCCAGCACGGCCGCCCCTGCCCCGTCGCCGAACAGGATGCAGGTGTTCCGGTCGCTGTAGTCCGTCACGCGGGACAGGCATTCGGCCCCGATCACGAGGGCGTTCCGGTACAGGCCGGTAGCGATCATGCCCGAAGCGGTGGCCAGGGCGTAAATGAAACCGGAACACGCCGCCGACACGTCGAACGCCGCCGCATGGCGGGCCCCCAGCCGGTCCTGGACGAGACAGGCGGTGGAGGGAAAAAACATGTCCGGTGTGATCGTCGCCACGATGATGAGGTCCACATCCTCCGCGGCGACGCCGGCCGCGTTCAGAGCGCGGACGGCGGCCTCATAGGCCAGGTCGGAGGTGGCTTCGTGCGGCGCGGCGATGCGTCGTTCCCGAATGCCGGTGCGGGTCACGATCCATTCGTCGCTCGTGTCCACCATTTGTTCCAGATCGCGGTTGGTCAGCCGGCGTTCCGGCGAATACCGGCCGACTCCCAGGATGCCTACGGATAATTCCTTCATGTCGATGTTCCCCCGCCCATGCCGAATTCGCCGCCCAGCGCCTCCCGCAGTCCGTTCCGGACCGCCTCGCGGGCGATGCGAATGGCGTTTTTGACCGCACGGGCGTCAGACGAGCCGTGGCTTTTGAACACCAGGCCGTTGACGCCCAGAAGCGGCGCTCCGTTGTATTCCTGATAATCCAGCTTTTTTCTCACCTTGCGAAACGCGGGGCGCAACATCAGGGCGGCCAGCCTGTTCCTGGCCGACGCATTCAGCTCTTCCCGCAGCATGCTGGTGAAAACGCTTACCGCCCCTTCCATGGCTTTGAGCAAAATATTGCCGTTGAAGCCGTCGCACACCAGCACGTCGCAATGGCGAAGCAGCACGTCCCGCGCTTCCACGTTGCCCACAAAGTGGATCGGCGCTTGCTCCAGCAGCGCGTACGCCGCCTTGGCGAGTTCATTGCCTTTGCCCGGCTCCGTGCCGACGTTGAGCAGACCCACCTTGGGCCGGGAGATACCGTGCACTTTTTCCCGGTAAATGGTTCCCATGATCGCGTATTGGAGGAGATGCTCGGGCTTGGCGTCCATGTTGGCGCCCAGATCCAGGGCGAGCACGCCCACATCGTCCAGGGAAGGCAGCATGGGCGCCAGTCCGGGACGGTCAATGCCCGGCAGGCGTCCGATCACGAGCAGGCCGGTGGCCATCAGGGCGCCCGTGTTGCCCGAGGAAACCATTGCGTCGGCGGCGCCTTCCTTCACGAGGCGGCCGGCGACGACCATCGAGGAGTCCGGCTTGCGCCGGACCGCCCGGACCGGTTCCTCGTCGGCGGCGATGGCTTCCTTCGCGTCCACGATGCGCAAGTTGCCGGGCATATCGCCGCCCAGCCGGCCGTGAAGCAGGTCGGCGGGGCCCGTCAAGATGATCTCGGTGTCGGGCCATTCCCGCGCCGCAGCCAACGAAGCTTCCAGGTTGACATCCGGCGCGTGATCGCCCCCCATGGCGTCAATGGCGATCCGCAAAACTGTTTCCTCCTTCCCGCTTCGTTCCGCCAACGCGATGAATGACAAACCGGCCCATAAAAACTTTCTCTTCGCCCACGTAGGTGGTGACATCCACCCGAACCCGCTGACCGCCGCCGTTTCCGCGGGGCCGGACAACCGCCTTGGCGATGCACTTCTCCCCCAGACGGACCGGCCGGATGAAGCGGATCACCGACGACGCGGTCAAGGCCACCTCGGCGTCGATCACCGCCACCGCCAGCGAATTGGCCTGCGCGAAAATGTGGTGACCCCGGGCGATGCCGGTGCGCGAGAAAACGTGTTCGTCGCGGATTTCAAACATGGAAATGCCGCTTTTGTCCAGCTGCAGGTCGACGATCTCGCCGATGACTTCGTGAATCGGCAGAGACCGGACGTGGTCGAAGGAACGTTCGGCCATCATCTTGATCCGTTCGCGGAGTTCGGGGATGGCCAGTTCCATCCGGTCGAGCCGGATCGTCTGGATGCTCACCTTCAGAAGGCGGGTCAGTTCCCGGTCGGTGTAAAACGGATTTTCGTCCAAAAGTTGCAGCAGCTTCTGATGCCGTTCCCGTTTGGATAGCCGTTCGATGCCCGCCCACCGCCTTTCGGTGCCGGCCGGCCGGCACCTGTGTTTCGCGTCGATTTAGTACCTGGTACTAAAACAAGTATAAAGAAAAACGCGCCGGTTCGCAATGTCGCCGGACGCGCCTCGTCGCGCTTATGAACGAATCACTTCGCGGGATTTGTAGGTGCCGCACACCTTGCAGACATGATGGGCCAGTTTCAGCTCGCCGCAGTGGTCGCACCGGATCATGCCGGGAACGGCCAGCTTGTAATGGGTGCGGCGTTTGTTCTTGCGGGCCTTGGACGTTTTCCTGAACGGTACCGCCATGTTCCCACCTCCTTATCCGTATGAGGGAAGGTCATGATTCTTCGTGTTGGCCGCCGTCGAGCAGCTTGCGAAGCGCCTCAAGCCGGGGATCGATCCGCTCCCTTCGGCAGCCGCACTCGCGCTCGTTCAGGTTTTGCCCGCATTCGGGGCAAAGCCCGCGGCACGCCTCGTCGCACAGCGGAGCCAGCGGAAGATGGAGGAGCAGCTCGCTTTCCAGGTACGGGCGAAGCTCCAGCCGCGATCCGGAAAACGGCACGATGTCGGCGTCCTCTTCCTTGTCCTCCCGTCCTTCCGGCACCGGCTTGAACGTCTCCTCGTAAGGGATCTCATAGGTTTCCTCGAGCGGCGTCAGACAGCGGGAGCAGGAGAGGCGGATTCTGCCGGTCAGCCGGCCGCTCACCTCGATGAGGCCGCCCGCCGGGCGCGCCGTGAGTTCCGCCTCCATCGGGCCGGCGGGTTCGGCGCCGCGCATGCCGGCAAGCAGCGGGGCGACGTCGAGGGATTCCCGCAGATGAACGGGCTCTCCCCTCGCCAGCAGACTCTGCACTTCCAGCTGCATCCGCATCACTCCAAACAAACAACGTCATTATATCGGTGCAACCGAATCCCTGTCAACCTGGGGCGGAACTTGCTTGAATTCAGTCTGACGGTGAATTCGACATCAGATTAGCCAATTGTTAGATTGTTGTAAATATATTACCTTTATTCTTGCCTGACATCTTGGCATGCGATGCGGCAGTCCGCGATCCTTTCGTCTCCGTTCCGCTTGAAGGTTCCGATAGGAAACCAATCCGGGGGTGGGTAGGGTGAAGGTCCACCGTCTGTTGTCCATCGTCATGCTGCTGCTCACGAACAAGCGCATCGGCGCGCAAGAGCTGGCCGAACGGTTTGAGGTGTCGCTGCGCACCATTTACCGGGATCTGGAGACCATCAACGCCGCCGGCATTCCGGTCGTCTCGTTCAGCGGCCCGAACGGCGGCTACGAGATCATGGAGCAGTACCATATCGACCGGCAGATCGTCACCCTCGAAGATCTCCGTTCGATCATGACCGCGCTGAACGGTCTGGAGGCGTCCCTAAAAGATCCGCAGCTGCACGACGTCATCGCGAAGGTCGGCGTGCTGATCACGAAGGCCGAGCAGGCAAAGCTCGAGGAGTCCGGGGACGAGCTTCTGTTCAACGCCAACCTGTGGCGGGGAAAGGAAGCGGACAGCGGGACGATCTCCGCCCTTCGCCGCGCGGCGCGCTTCCGCCACGTCGTCCGTTTTCGGTACGTCACGGCACGGGGCGATGAGGAGGAACGGGAAGCGGAGCCTGTAGGGCTCGCCTGGAAAGGCTACGCCTGGTACCTGCACGCGTGGTGCCGGCTGCGCCGCGACTTCCGGACGTTCCGGCTGACCCGTATTCGGGATTGCCGCGTGCTCGAAGAGCGGTTCGCCCCCCGCGGCGTCAGCCTGAAGGAGCTCGACGCTCGGTTCGACGCCTTGGACCCCAGGTCTGCACAGATCCGGATGGTGCTGCGGTTTCATCCGAGGCAGCGGATGCGGGTGGAGGAATATTTTCCGCCGGAGGAGATCAGGGTGGAAGAAGACGGTTATTACCGGGTCGAAACCGTGCATGCGGAGGATGAATGGCTGTACGGGACGCTGCTCGGGTTCGGGCCGGAGGTCACCGTGCTTGAACCCCGCCGGCTCGCGGACAACCTGAAGCGGCGGGCCCTCGCCATCGCCCGGCTCTATGAATGAGCAGAGGCCGGTTGACGGCAAAGCCGCTTACCGGCCTTCTTTGATTGCCGTTCAACGCAATCCGGCGAAAAATCGGCGGATGTCTCCGACCAGCAGGTCCGGCGCCTCCATCGCCGCGAAATGGCCGCCCCGCGCAAACTCCGACCAATGCACAATCGTCTCCGTCTTCTCGGCAAACCGCCGGATCGACACATCCGTCGGGAACACGGCCACGCCCGTCGGCACGGCGGACCGCTGCTTCGGCGCCCACATGGAGGGATCGTGGAACCGCTCGTAGTACGCGTTGGCCGAGGATCTGGCCGTATTGGTGAACCAGTACACCGACACATTGGTGAGCAGTTGGTCCCGGTCGACGGCGTCCTCCGGCAGTTCGGCGGCCGGATCCGTCCAATCCTTGAACTTCTCCACGATCCACGCGAGCTGCCCGGCCGGCGAATCAGCCAGTCCGTAAGCGAGCGTCTGCGGCCGCGTCCCCTGGATATGCATATATCCCATCAGGTCTTCGTTCCACTTTTTGAACATCGCCATCCGCGCCTGCTCGGCTTCCGTCAAGTCTTCCATTTCCGCCGGATCTCCGGAAGGGAACGTCACCAGCGCGTTGACGTGGATGCCGACGATGTTTTCCGGCGCCCTGCGGCCCATCAGAGGCGCGATGAACGCCCCGATGTCGCCGCCTTGTACGCCGTATCGTTCGTAGCCCAACCGGCGCATCAGCTCAACAAGGGCGTCCGCCACCTTCCCGTCCGTCCATCCCGGTCGGCGGATCGGCCCCGAGAATCCGTGGCCGGGCAACGACGGGATGACGAGGTGGAACGCCTCCGCCGGATCGCCGCCGTGGGAGCGCGGGTCGCTCAGCGGACCGATGACCTTGAGGAATTCCACCACGGAACCCGGCCAGCCGTGAATGAGCAGAAGCGGCAACGCGTCCGGCTCGGGCGAGCGCACATGCAGAAAGTGCACGTTCTCGCCGTCGATCGCCGTCGCGAACTGCAGGAACCGGTTCAGCTCCTCCTCATGTTTCCGCCAATCGTACCCGTTCGCCCAGTAATCGGCCAGGTCCTTCAGGTAAGCGACCGGCACCCCCCGGCTCCAGCCGGTTTCGGGGAAATCGTCCGGCCAGCGGGTGCGCCCCAGGCGCTGCCGTAAATCTTCCAGTTCCTCCTCGGCAATGCGGATGCGGTACGGGCGGATGGCGACATCCGGATTCAATTGGGTCATGGAGATCTCCTCCTCAAAATGAAGAATGGGAATCGCAGATCGCCGAGTTCGGCTCTCTTGCAATTCCCATTGTAGGAGGGGGTTGCTGACAGCTATAAGTCAGGAATTTTCCCGGACCCTGTTTCTGGGCGGCAAATTGCGGGAAAGGGGCGATCCGCGAAGCCCACGGTCAAGGTCTAACCGCAGACAAGTTCGCGTAAACGTGTATTGAAGCGGCCGGCCAAGTTCTCCCGAGCCGGTACTCGCGTTGCGGAGGGATTCAGGTGGACGCATCCCAAACCGGCCGCCGGGCGCTCGCGGGAACGCTGCTGCCGGGCACGGGTGCTCTGGTTTTCGCGCTCGGCATCGTGCGATCGCCGGACGAGGCGGTAAAAGCCTCCCTGGCCGGACTCGATCTTTGGTGGAAATCGGTGTTTCCGGGGCTGCTTCCGCCGCTGGTGCTGGCGGAGCTTCTCGCCGCCTTCGGGGTGCTGCACGCCCTGGCCGTTCTTTGCGAGCCGCTGTTTGGCAGGCTGTTCCGCCTGCCCGGCGCCGCCGCATGGGCGGTCGCGGTCGGCTGGGCGAGCGGCATTCCCGCCGGCGCGCGGGAAACCGCGCGGCTCGGAGCGGGCGGCCTGATCGGCGCCC
>Ga0065723_100537_pt1 | contig 26665 bp, 25 predicted proteins | sample TheenrcuSG05Z960_FD_59110 | JGI IMG/M metagenome (GOLD analysis project Ga0065723, IMG submission 59110) | Thermophilic enrichment culture from UC Davis - Sample SG0.5Z960 | ecosystem: Engineered > Solid waste > Grass > Composting > Bioreactor | place: USA: University of California, Davis
TCCTCGCGCATGTCGACGATCCGCACGGCGGGCAGCGGCCGGTCCCCGATCCGCTCCGCAAGCCGCAGGTAGCAAGGCCGGACGGCGGGAGCACCGGACGGCGCGAAGGCGCCGGCGGGCTCCGCCAGACCCGTCGCCGCCGCATATGTCTCCAGGGACGGCGTGGCGGAGCCGAGCAGCACCACCGCGCCGTTCCTTCTCGCCCGCTCGATGGCCACATCCCGCGCGTGGTATTTGGGGTTGTCTTCCTGCTTGTAGGACGTTTCGTGTTCTTCGTCGACGACGATGAGGCCCAGCCGCCGGAACGGGGCGAACACGGCGGAACGGGCGCCGAGGGCCACCCTGGCCCGGCCCTCGCGGATCTTGCGCCATTCGTCGTACCGCTCCCCGTCCGACAGACGGCTGTGCAGCACCGCCACGTCGTGGCCGAAGCGGCTTTTGAACCGCTCCGCCATCTGCGGGGTGAGGGCGATCTCCGGCACCAGCACGATCGCCTCCAGCCCGCGCGCCAGACACTTCTGGATCGCCTGCAGGTACAGTTCCGTCTTGCCGCTGCCGGTCACCCCGTGCAGCAAAAACACGCCCCCTTCGCCACGTTCGATGGCCGCGGCCAGCGGCTCGAAGACGCTTCGCTGGGCCGGCGTGAGCGGCAAGGCCGTTGTGGGGCGGAACTGACGGCCGGCGTAAGGGTCCCGGTCCATCGGAACGTCGCGGATTTCGAGCCACCCTTGCGCGGCAAGGGCTCGCACAACGGAAGGCGACACGCCGGCCGCCTCCGCTAGTTCCTTGAGCGGCACCGGTCCGCGTCCGGTCCGCGAAAGCAGCCAACGCACCGCCTCCCGCTGCTTCGCGGCACGGGCGGGCAGGCGCTCCAGGGCTTCCCGCAGGCGAGCTTCCTCCGGCGGAAACACGACGGCCACCGTGCGCGGGCGCGCCCGGTCTTCCACCCGCTGCGTCTCCACGAGGCGTCCGCCGCGCAGGGCCCGACGCACGAAATCCGCTTCCTCCGGAAATTCCCGCAGAAGCTGCGACAGCCGTATGGTTCCGCGTTGCTCCAGCGCGCCGATGAGCGCGCCGTGGACCGCGCGATCCTCCTCGCCCCAGGACACGCCGTCGGCCAGGGACACGTATTTCTCCGTCCGGCCCTTCAGGACCGCCGGCAGCATCGCCTGAAGCGCCACCGACAGCGGACACAGCCAGCGGCGGCTCATCCATGCGCCAAGCTCCACCAGTTCCGGCGTAAGCGGCGGCGTGGCGTCCAATACCTCCGCTACCGGCTTCAGCCGTTCTTCGCCGACTTCCGCCCGCTCCGCCAGAGCGACGACGATGCCCTGCAGCGTCCGGCCTCCGAAGGGAACGGCGACGCGGCTTCCCACCTCGATCCACGGTTTCAGCCGGTCCGGTACCCGATAATCGAACGGCCGGTCCGTCTCGCGGCTGGGCACGTCGACGACCACGCGGGCAACGTTCATGCGTTTCCGTCCCCTCGCTGCGCCGCGGCGCGGCTGGCGGCCAGCCGCCAGATCCGCTCGGCCACCGCCCGCTTGCTCATCATCGGCAGCGCTTCCACCAGCCCTCGGGCGTCATAGATGCTGACGATGTTCGTGTCGGCGCCGAAACCGGCGCCGGCCGCCGACACGTCATTGGCCACGATCAGGTCGCATTTCTTGCGCCGGATCTTCTCAAGCGCGTGCCGCTCAAGATCTTCTGTCTCTGCAGCGAAGCCGATGACGAAGGGCGCGGGCTCGCCCGCCGTTCGGCGGGAAGCCGTCCATTCGCCCACCGCCTGCAGGATGTCGGGATTGCGCACCAGTTCCAGCGTCAGACGTTCAGCGTCTTTCTTCATTTTGCTTCGGGCGGGCGCCGCCGGCCGGTAATCGGCCACGGCGGCGGCCTTGACAACGAAATCGGTGCGGGGCAGGCGTTCCATGACCGTTTCGAACATCTGATGGGCCGATTCGGCGCGGATGACGGTCACGCCCGCGGGCGGCGTCCCATCCGTACGGCCGCAGACCAGGGTAACCTCCGCGCCCATGAAACGCGCCGTTTCGGCCAGGGCGAACCCCATCTTGCCCGACGAATCGTTGGTGATGTAGCGCACCGGGTCGATGCGCTCCATCGTTCCGCCGGCGGTCACCAGCACACGACGGCCGGCCAGCGGCCGGTCGCCGGCAAGCATCCGCACCACGGCTTCCGCAATGTCTTCCGGTTCCGCAAGGCGCCCCTTTCCGACATATCCGCATGCCAGCTGACCGGTGCCGGGTTCGACGAATGCCACGCCCCGCTCCGCGAGGATTTCCATGTTGCGGACCACGGCGGGATGTTCCAGCATATGCACGTTCATGGCCGGCGCGACAAGCACCGGCGCGGTGGTGGCCAGCAGCGTCGTGGTCAGCATGTCGTCGGCGATCCCCGCGGCATATTTGCCGATCAGGTTCGCCGTCGCCGGCGCCACCACCACCAAATCGGCCCAGTCCGCCCAGGCGATATGCCGGATGGACGACGCGTCCGGCTCGTCAAACACGTCCGTCGCCACGGGCTGGTGCGACAGCGTTTGCATGGTCAGGGGCGTGATGAACCTCGTCGCCCCTTCCGTCATGATCACGCGCACTTCGGCGCCCAGCGCGACAAGGCGGCTGCACAGAACAGCCGCCTTGTAGGCGGCGATGCCGCCCGTGACGCCGAGGACGATCTTTTTGCCCGCCAACGGTTGGTCCAACCGTTCCACCTCCGCTCCCGTTCCCCGGGAAGAAAAAAACAACCGCCTGGATTGCGGTTTCATCCGACGGCGGCCGGTTCGTTCATTTGCCCGGCATCTGGATGTCCACCAGGCTGTGGTAGATTTCCTCCAGTGCCACGCCCACCACTTTGTTCGATTTCGGCTCCTTCAGCTCGGTGGGCGCTCCGTCCCGCAGGGCGCGCGCCCGCTTGGACGCGGCGGCGACCAGCGTGTATTTGCTGTCCACTTTTTTCATGAGCTCGTCAATGGAGGGATACAGCATGCTTACCTCACCTCTCGGAAATGGGGTCGGCGTTCGTCATGCGCTCGAACTCCCGGAAATAGCCTTGCGGAACCCGCTCGCTCCGGCAGTGCTCCGCCGTGATGATCGCCTGGATGCGCGTGCAGCACGCCTCGATGTCGTCGTTGACCACGGCGTAATGGTAATCCCGCACGCGGGCGACTTCTTCCGCGGCCTTCCGCAAGCGGTGCGCGATGATTTCGGGAGGTTCGGTGCCCCGCCCCGCGATCCGCTGCTTCAGCGCTTCGAAGGAAGGGGGCAGCAAAAACACAAAAACACCCCGCGGAAACTTCTCCTTCACCTGCCGGGCGCCCGAGACGTCGATTTCAAGGATGATGTCCTTGCCCTCCGCCAGCGTGCGCTCCACGAAATCCCGCGGCGTTCCGTAAAAGTTGCCCACATATTCGGTATATTCCAGCAGCGCGTCGCTGCGGATCATCTCCAGGAACTCTTCCCGGGTGCGGAAAAAATAGTCGGTTCCTTCCCGCTCTCCTTCCCGCGGCGCGCGGGTCGTCGCCGACACGGAATAAACCAGCTCCGGCATCCGGCTCCGGAGCGCCTTGCAGACCGTTCCCTTGCCGACGCCGGACGGCCCCGAGAGCACAATCAGCAAACCGCCGTCTCTGGGTTCCATCGCATCATTCCACATTTTCTTCTTCTTTTTCCTCTTTGGCGGACAAACGATGCGCAACGGTTTCCGGCTGCACGGCGGACAGGATGACATGGTCGCTGTCGGTGATGATGACCGCGCGCGTACGACGCCCGTATGTCGCGTCGATCAGCATGTGCCGGTCCCGCGCTTCCTGGATGATGCGTTTGATCGGAGCCGATTCCGGGCTGACAATGGAGATGATCCGGTTCGCGGAAACGATGTTTCCAAAACCGATGTTGATCAGCTTGATTGACATGAAAAAAGGTCCCTCCGGTCTCTCACGCAAGCAACGCCCAAGGGTCGGACCAGACCCTTCCACTGTTGCCGGAAGCAGTCCCACGCATTCAACGGCCGCAGGTCTTTCCGTCCGCGGGCCTGTCCGTGCACACCACCCGCCGATCGCCGGGGCCATCGCTTGAGGTTGCAGGATGTTCCTTGCTCGCTTTCCGCCTGTTTATTGCTTTATTTTACTTGAAAACGGGAGGCGGGACAAGAGGGCGGACCTTCCCCGCCGATCACGCGTTCGCTTCGCCGCGGGCGGGCGTCCCCGTGGCGGTTTTCCGGCGGACGTAGCGGGTGAGCTCGGCGGTCATGTCATACAGCATGAAAGGCGTGATCAGATAGATGCCGTTGAAACACTCCATCGCCGCGTCCAGGAGTTCGCGGGCAATGGCCAATCCTTCCCGCCTGCCTTCTTCCCCCTCGAGGCCGTGCATGCGCTCCCGCACCCGATCGGACAGCTGGATGCCCGGCACCTCGTTGTGCAAAAATTCCGCNTTCCGGCCGCTGGCCAGGGGCATGATNCCGATGAAGANCGGCACCGGAATGTGCCGGATCTCGCCGGCGAGCCGCTCGATGAGTTTCGGATCGTACACGGGCTGCGTCATGATGAAGTCGGCCCCGGCTTCCACCTTCTTTTCCAGCCGGCGGATGGCCTTGTCGAGGTATTTCACGTTGGGATTGAACGCCGCGCCGACGACGAAACGGGCTCGCTGCCGGAGCGGTTTGCCGGAAAACGAGATCCCCTCGTTGAGCTGTTTGATCATGCGGATGATGTCAAAGGACGTCATGTCATAGACGGAGCTCGCCCCCGGCAGATCGCCGAACCGCGCGGGATCGCCTGTCACCGCCAGCACGTGGTCGATCCCCAAACGCGTGCAGGCCCAGCATGTGCGACTGGGTGCCGATCAGGTTGCGGTCGCGGCAGGCGATGTGCACCAGCGGCCGGATGCCGATGCGCTCCTTTACCAGCATGCCGGCCGCCATGTTGCTCATTCTCGAAACGGCCAGCGAATTGTCCGCCATCGTGAGGGCGTCCGCCCGCGCGTCTTTCAAGGCCGCGGCGCCCGCCATGAAGCGGGTGAGATCCAGGTCGCGCGGCGGATCCAGCTCCACGATGACCGTATGGCGCCGGCGGACCAGTTCCACGAGGGTCGGCTCGCGTCCCGAAGGTTCGCGGCCATCCGGCCCACGGCCGGCCGGTTCGGCGGCCGCCTGGGCTCCGTCCCGCGCCGATGCGCCCGCGGCGTCTTCGACTACGGCCGTCGGGATGCGGACCGTGACGACGGGGACGGATTTCGCTTCCGTCGGTTTTTGCGTCCTGCCGCTTCTCCCTTAGCGCCGCATCCGCCGACACATCCGCCGGCGTATCCGCCCGTTCCGCATCCGGGCCGGTATCCGCCAAGCCCGCCTCCGGCGCATATTCCTTCAGAGCCGCGGCGACGGCGGCGATATGGGCGGGCGTCGTCCCGCAGCATCCGCCGATCAGGCGCACGCCCAGATCCGCGAACGTCCGCGCGGTCTCCCCGAAATATTCGGGAGGCGCGGAGAACACGACCCTGCCGTCCACATAATCGGGCAGCCCGGCGTTGGGAAACACCGAAAAAGGCACGCCAAGCCGGGGAAGCTCCGCAAACGCCCGAATCATCGCGCTGGGGCCGCCGCGGCAGTTGAGGCCGACGACGTCCGCCCCTTCGCCGATCAGCCGGCGGAATGCCTCCGCCAGCGGCACGCCGTCCGGCGTGCGCGCCGGATCCTCCACGGCGAACTGGCAGATCACCGGAAGATCGCTTCGCTTGCGGGCCAGGCGCAGGACCAGGGAAAGTTCCTCGAGATCGTAGAACGTCTCCAGGATCAGGCCGTCCACACCCGCTCCGAGCAGCGCGCCGAGCTGTTCCTCGTAATCCCGCCGCCGGACATTCGCGCCGGGCGCCGTCCGGCCCGGTCCGGTGCGGAACGGGCCGACCGCGCCGAGCACCCACGCGCGGCTACCGGCCGCCTTGCGGGCGACGGCCGCGCCGGCGGCGTTGATGCCTTCCGCCTTGCCGCCGAGCCCGTATTTTTCCAACTTCCAGCGCTGCGCGGAATAGGTGTTCGTCTCGACGGCTTCCGCTCCCGCATCGATGTACTGGCGATGCACGTCGCCGATGATATCCGGGTTGGTGACGTTGAGCTCCTCGTGGGAAATTCCCACCGGTACGCCCAGCTGGTGCAAATACGTCCCCATCGCGCCGTCGCCCACGATCACGCGGCTGCGAAGAGCGGTTCTCAAATCCGGTTTCATCCGTTTCCCATCCGTTTCCCCTTGTCGCCATCCGGCCTCGGCCCGAAAGGGACGGGCCATTCAGCCGGCAGCTTTTAGCTTTTATGGTAGCATATTTGTTCCCCCGGCGTCATGCTCCCGGACAGATGTGCCGCGTGACGGGATTGCCCCGTCCCCCATCACCGCGGCAACGTCGCCGGCCGGACGCCGATTTTCCTGCGGCGCGATCTCCTTCCCCCGATCACGCTGCCCGCTCCCGCCAGGAACGTGGGGATGCCGGCGGCCACGAACACCAGCGCCCAGTCGCGCGGGCCGAGAGGAACCGTATGGAACAAAGGCTGCAGCGGCTTCACATACAGTACCATCAGCAGCAGCGCAATGGACGACAGGACGGCCAGAACCAGAAACTTGTTTTCCAGGAGATTGCGGTGGAATATCGAGCGCGAGCTGCGACAGTCGAACACATGGATGAGCTGGGCCAGCACCAGGGTGGCGAAAGCGACGGTCTGCGCGTACATGAGCCGCTGCGGGTCGTCTGCAGCGCCCCGCAGGGCGATGACGAACGCTCCCAGAGTGCACAGCCCGATGAGCACGCCGCGGCTGACGATTTTCCAGCCGAGCCGGCGGGCAAAAATGTTTTCCTTCGCGGGACGCGGCTTTTGCTGCATCAGATCGCTTTCCGGCTGGTCGACGCCCAGGGCCATGGCCGGCAGGCCGTCCGTCACCAGGTTGACCCACAGAATCTGGATCGGCACGAGAGGCAGCGGCAGGCCCGCCAGCATCGCCAGCAGCATGGTCAGGATTTCGCCGACGTTGGAGGCGAGCAGATAGCGGATGAACTTGCGGATGTTTTCATAGATGCCCCGTCCTTCTTCCACCGCGGCGACGATGGTGGCGAAATTGTCATCGGCCAGCACCAAGGACGACGCTTCCTTCGTCACGTCCGTTCCGGCGACGCCCATGGCGATGCCGATGTCGGCGGTCTTGACCGCCGGAGCGTCGTTCACCCCGTCGCCCGTCATCGCCACCACGTGCCCGCGGCGCTGCAAAGCCTGGACGATGCGCAGCTTGTGTTCCGGCGAGACGCGGGCGTATACGACGGTTTCCTCCGCCGCACGTTCCAGCTCGCGGTCGTCCATTGCCGACAGCTCGGCGCCGGTGAGCGCCCGCCCCTCCCCGGGACAGAATCCCCAGCTCCCGGGCGATGGCTTCCGCGGTGGCGCGGTGGTCGCCGGTGATCATGACCGTCCGGATGCCCGCCAGCCGGCATTTGCGGATCGCCTCCGCCGCCTCGCGGCGCGGGGGATCGATCATTCCCGCCAGGCCGACAAATACGAGCCCCGTTTCCGCCTCGTCGTCGCCGGCGGGATTTTCGTCCGAAGCCAGATCCCGGTAGGCGAAACCGAGCACCCGCAGCGCCTGGCCGGCCATCTCCTCCGCCGCCTGCAGCACCTTCCGGCGGATCGTCGGCGTCAGCGGCAACACGTTTCCGCCCCACAGGACGTAGGAACAACGGTCCACCAGCACATCCGGCGCGCCTTTCGCGCAGATCAGCCGGCCGCCCTGGTGGCGGACGATCACGGACATGCGCTTGCGGGCGGAATCGAACGGAAACTCGCGTTCCCGCTCGTACATCCGTTCCGCCGCCGACCGGTTCCAGCCCGCCTTTGCCGCCAGGACGAGCAGAGCCCCTTCCGTCGGATCCCCCCGGACCTGCCATCCGTTTCCTTCCTGTTCAAGGCGGGCGTTGTTGCACAAGGCCGCCGCCTGGGCCAGCCGGCGCAATGCGGCATCCTTGCGCGCATCCGCCGGCCGGCCGTTCTCCAAAACCTGCCCCGACGGGACGTATCCGGTCCCCGTCACCTCCAGCGTGCGTCCTTCCAGCCACAGGCGGGTGACGGTCATCTTGTTCAAGGTCAACGTGCCGGTTTTGTCCGAGCAGATCACCGTGGCGCAGCCCAGCGTCTCCACCGACGGCAGCTTGCGGACGATGGCCCGGCGGCGGATCATCCGCTGCACGCCCAGCGCCAGCGCGATGGTCACCACCGCCGGCAGCCCTTCCGGAATGGCCGCCACCGCCAGGCTCACCCCGGCGAGGAACATGTCCATGAGCGGCTGCCCGTGCAGCACGCCGGCGACGACCACGACGACGGTAAGGGCGACGGACAGGGCGATGAGGATTTTGCCCAGCTGTTCCAACCGGTGCTGCAGCGGCGTTGGCCCGGTTTCCGCGTTTTGAATGAGGTCCGCGATCTTGCCCATTTCGGTGGCTGCGCCGGTTTCCACGACGATGCCCCTGGCCGAACCCTTGACGACCATGGTGCCGAGATAGGCCATGTTCCGGCGGTCGCCGAGGGGAACATCCGCCGCCGCGATCGGTTCGGCGCGCTTGGACACCGGCACGGATTCCCCCGTCAGCGCGGCCTCCTCCACCGCCAGTCCGTTTACGGCGACCAGACGGAGGTCCGCCGGCACCCGGTCCCCGCTTTCCAGGAGCACCAAATCGCCCCGCACCAGTTCCCGCGCCGGAACCCGCAAAATTTCGCCGCCGCGCATCACCCGGGCCGTGGGCGCGGACAGCTCCTTCAGCGCCTGAAGGGATTTCTCGGCCCGGTATTCCTGGAAAAATCCGAGCAATCCGTTGAGCAAAATGATGGCAAGGATCGTAATCGCGTCCAGTATCTCCCCGAGAAATGCCGAAATGACGGCAGCCCCTGCCAGTACCAGCACCATGAAATCCCGAAACTGGTCCAGCAACAGGGCGAAGGAGGATCTGCCCCCCTTTTCCGTCCATTCATTGGGCCCCTGTTCCTTCAGCCGCCGCGCCGCCTCGCCCGCTTCCAGCCCGGTCCGGAGATCGGCGGCCAGCTCCGCCGCGGTTTCTTCCGCCGTAAGACAGTGCCACGTTTTCCCTTCCGCCCGCAAGTCGTTCATCCCTCCCGCATCCGGCAGTTCTGCCTTGGCCGGACAGCCCTTTTCTCGACCATGTGTATTCAGACAAGCCGCAAAATAGCACGGGAGGGGTTTCCCGGGAGGGGCGCCTTGTGGCATCATTAACTGGGACCAACTTCGACATAACCAAAAAACGTTTGACGGACAGGAGACGTGCTCCATGTCGCTGGACGGTTTGGCGATTCGCGCCCTTGTGCGGGAACTTCAGGCCTGGAAGGGCGCCTTGATATCTAAAATATACCAGCCCGCCGAATTCGATCTGGTGCTGCATCTGCGCGGAACGGCCGGCCCGGGCCGGCTGCTCGTGTCGGCCAATCCTTCGCTTCCCCGCATGCACCTGACGGAACGGACGCGGGAAAATCCGCAGGAACCGCCGATGTTCTGCATGCTGCTCCGCAAGCACTGCGAAGGCGGCGCCGTGGAGGCGATCCGTCAGAGGGACCTGGAGCGGATCGTGGAAATCGACATCCGGCACCGCAACGAACTCGGCGACCCGGTGCTGAAACGGCTGGTCGTGGAACTGACGGGACGCAACAGCAACATCATTTTGCTGGATCCGGCTTCCGGCGTGATCCACGATGCGATCCGCCGCGTCACCCCGGCCGTCAGCAGCTACCGCACGGTGCTTCCCGGCGGACGGTATGTGCCGCCTCCGCCCCAGAACAAGCGCGATCCGCTCGCGGAAAGCGAAACCGGCTTCCGCGAAGCCATGGGCGGGCTTCCGGCGGACGTCGCTCACGCGGACCTGGAGCGGGCGCTGGTCGGCGCATACGCCGGAATCAGTCCGCTGCTCGCCCGGGAAATCGCGCACCGCGCCGGCGGGAATCCCGCGGACCTGTGGAACGCTTTTTACGCCGTCATGCGGGACGCCGCCGCCCACCGCTACCATCCCGTCGTCATCCGCGAGCCCGACGGAAAAACCGCGTTTTCCGTCTTTGACTTGACGCATCTGGCGGGGGAAAAGCAAACTTTCCCAAGCGTGCAGGCATGCATGGAAACCTTTTTCCGGGACAAGGCGGAGCGGGAATACATCCGTCAGCGGACGGCGGATCTGGTCCGAATCGTTTCGGGAGAGATCGCCAAGAACGAGCGAAGGATCGCCAGGCTGCGGGAGACGCTGGAAGAAGCGCGGGAAGCGGACAAGCACCGCCGCTTCGGCGAACTGCTCACCGCCCATCTCCACGCGGTGAAACGGGGGGACGAGCGGGCGGAGGTCATCGATTATTACGACGAATCGCAACCGGTCGTCGCCATCCCCCTCGACCCGCAGCTCTCCCCGAGCGAAAACGCGCAGCGCTATTTCCGCAAATACACGAAGCTGAAAAACAGCGTCGCGGCGGCGACGAAACAGCTGGAAGAGGCGGAGGCGGAGATCCGTTACCTGGAGTCGGTTCTGCAGGCGCTGGAAACCGCCGGTCCCCAAGACATCGCGGAAATCCGGGAAGAGCTGGCCGCTCAGGGATACATCCGCGGGGAGCGCTCTCCCGGAGCCGGCGGGAAAAACGGGAAAAAAAAGAACGGCCGTCCGGCCGTCCTGAGTTTCGTATCCAGCGAGGGCATCCCGATCCTGGTCGGCAAAAACAACACGCAAAACGACTATCTGACGGGCCGCGTCGCCGCTCCCGACGACACGTGGCTGCACGCCAAGGAAATCCCCGGATCCCACGTCGTCATCCGCGGCTCCTCCTTTGGCGAAGCGACCCTACACGAAGCGGCGATGCTGGCGGCCTACTACAGCCGGGCGCGGCATTCGGGCAACGTGCCGGTGGATTACACCCTGGCGCGGCACGTCCGCAAGCCTTCCGGCGCCAAGCCCGGCTTCGTCATCTACGATCATCACAAAACGCTGTTTGTTACCCCGGACGAATCAGTCATCCGCGGACTGGCGGCCTCCCCCGGAGCGTCCGGCGGAGAACGGGAAGCGTAAACGGACGGCCCGGCGGGCGGCCGGCAGCGCCTCCCTTGCTTGTAACGCCCGGGCAAACAGAAACGGGAACCCCCCCGGGTTCCCGTCAGATCATGTTTTACACTCCCGACAGCTGGCCGTCGGATGAAGGCCGGTCGAAATCCAGTTCGTTGCGCAGCGACCGCTCCACTTTGCGGACGTAGGGAAGGCGCTGCACGAGGCGGATGGTTTCTTCCGCCGTGTCGGCGTTGAGATACAGTACCGCGTAGTTCATGCGACGCGACATGTAGTGGACGGTTCCGTATTTCTCCAGGCCTCTGGCGGCTTTCCGGTCGGAGTACCAGACGATGTAGCCGATGCGTTCGACGAACAACGGCTCCTCCCTCCCCTGTCAACCGTAGCAATCCCCGGCCCCGGCGCACGTGCAGCGCCCCCCGGCTCCGCATCCCGCCGGCGCCGCGTCGTCGTACGGAACCTTGACGGTGTCCGACACGGCGCGGGCCAGCGTCAGCGACACTTCGTAAAGCAAACGGCCGAGGGCTTCCTCAGCCGCCTTGTATTTCCGGATCGTCTGCACCTCGTTCAGCTTCCGTTCCCAGGCTTGCACCCGGTCCAGCGCTTCGCGGTAATCGGGATGGAACCGGCCGAAACGTTCGCATTCTTCAAATTTTTCCTTTGCCCGCACAAATTCCCGGATCACGGCCTGAGCCTCTTCATCCCGCCGCAGCTCTTCTTTGCGGAGCAGATACTCGCGCACGCAGACCGACCGCTTGATCATCTCGCCCAGATCGGCGGCCATCGTCCAAAGCGCAACCGTGTCCGTGTCGGTCCCGTCCACCCGCGCTCCGCCGGATTCCGGCAGGGAAGGAACGGTCAATTCGGGCGTTTCCGTCACGTGGGCCATCGGTTCCACCTCCTCCTGGTTAGGCATTGTATTCATCATACCATATCGGAAGGCGGCCCGGTCAATCCCGAAGGGAGCACAATGCAAAGTTCCGCCGCCTCGCAGGAGCGGATGACGGCCGGACGCACCTTCCAGGAAGGTTCCCCGGCCAGAAGCCGCTCCCCGTCCGTCGCGCCGCGGCTTGTCGGCTCCCTCCCCGCCTCCGTGATCCGCTCCCGGATGAAGCCGCGGGCTTCCCACTCATCCGCGGTCCGTTCAAACTCCAGCGGCACGAACTCAAATTCCACGCCGCCGGAGGACAGGCGCAGCGCGGTACGCCAGGCCAACGCCTGCTGCACGAGAAGACCGGCGGTGGAAGGATGGTAACGGCGCATTTCGCGGAGCCAGGACGGAGGCACGGTCCCGATTCCGGGAAACAACGCTTCCCGGTCGTCTCCGGGGACCCGCCCATCCCGCACGTCTTCCCGGCCGGACGGCGCGCGGATGGACGGTGCGGGCGGGACAACGTCCGACGTTCCGGTCGGCGCGCGGCTTGCCGTCGCGAACGGAACACGGTTTACCGGCCCGGAAAGCACGCGGTTCACCGGATCTTTTTCCGTTTCCGGCAACCCGTCCGGCAGAGTTGCCCGGAGGAATTCCGGAGACTGTCCGCGGGAAGCGGCCGGCGCCGTTTCGGCGGCGAACCAGTCGGCGAGCGCCGCCTTCACCGGGGCGGGCAGCGGAGCTCCGGACTCCCGCTCCAGGAAAGAAACCACCTCTTCCCGCCCGTACCCGAAAGCCCTCGCCCTGTCGCACCCGGCCTGCGTCAGGCGGTAGACAAACACTTCATCCGCGGAAACCCGTTCCGCGATCCGCTCCAGCTCGAAACGGCAGCGTAGGCCGGCTTCCGGCAGCGCCCACACTTCCAGGTCCGGCAGCACGCGCAGGGCGGGATGCCGCCTGTCGCCATCTTCCGGCGGCTTTTTCCGGCGGAACACCCGTTCCCCGCGCCAATATCCCCGTTCCAGCCAGCCGCAGGATGCCATGAAGGCCGTCCAGGTTTCCAGCGCGACGGCGCCCGCTCCCGTTCCGACGGCGTCGGCCAGGCGAAACCACCGCCCGGCCGGGAACCGCTCGACCGTGCACGCCGCGAAAAACAGATCAGGATCGCGCGCCGCGTACCGCTCCGTCAACAGGGCGCGCAGCACCTTGTCCGCTTCGCTCCGCCCGAGCTTTAGCCAGGCGGAAAGCCCGGCGGGATCCACCGCGATGCGCCACGGCTCCCGTTTCAGCACGCGGCATTCCAAGCCGAGGTCCAGGGCCATCGCCAGCTGAAGCGGCGGACCGCCGGATGCCGCCCGTCCTCCGCCACGGACGCCGTCAGCGGCCCGCTCCTCCCTCCCGGTAACGAATTCGGGCGGCAAAGGCACTCCGGCGAGTTCCGCCTCCGTCAGCCGCATGGCCGCGGCCAGCCGGGACGCCGTCGGCCGGTGCAGGCCGCCCTTGCGGGTCAACGGAAGGCCGCCGCACCGTTCCAGCGCCGCCCAGACGAGCATGAGTTCCAGGGACAGCGGCAGCCGGTGCGCCGCGGCGTCCCGCCTGATCCCCATCTCTTCGTCCTGGGGCAGCGGATCGGCCTGCACCGGAAAAATCATCTTATGCCACCTGACCGCTTCGGCCGCCGGAAGACGCCAGGTTCGGTCGCCCCAAGGGGGACGTCTCTCCTCGAGCACGCCGTCCCGGACGAGACGGCGGATCGCCAGGCGAATTTCCGCGCCGGTCCACGGCCCCTCCGCGGTCCATCCGGCCAGCTGCCCGCCGGTAAACGGCAATGCGCCGAACCCGGACAAGATCCGGCGCAGCAACCATCGCTCCGCATCCGACAATCCGCGCATCACGTCCACCATTCCGTCTCGTAGGCGTACCCCTGCTCCAACAGAAATTGTTTCCTCCTGCGGGAGAACTCCCGTTCCACCGTTCCGTCGCTGACCAGCGTGTAGAACGACGCGGCGGAATCTTTCGGCCTGAGGATCCGGCCAAGCCGCTGCGCTTCTTCCTGCCGCGAGCCGAAGCTTCCCGACACCTGGATGGCGACGCTGGCGTCGGGCAGATCGACGGCGAAATTGGCCACCTTCGATACGGCCAGAGCCCTGATTTCGCCGCGGTTGAACCGGTCATACAACCGCTGGCGTTCCTCGTGGGAGGTCTTACCCGTCACCAGGGGCAGGGAAAAAATTTGGGCCAGTTTCTTAAGCTGTTCCAGATAATGGCCGATGATGAGGGTGGGTTCGCCCGCATGGCGTTCCAACAGCCGCCGCACCGCTTCCGCCTTGCGCGGGTTTTCCCCGGCCAGGCGTGGGCGCTCGCCGCGGGGCGCGACAGCGTATCGGGCGGCCGCCGCTTCGTCCATGGGCACGCGCACCTCCGTGCAGCGCGCCCGCGCGATGAACCCCGCCCGCTCCACGGCGCGCCAGGGCAGCTCGTAACGCTTGGGCCCGATGAGGGCGAACACGTCGGTTTCCCGGCCGTCCTCCCGCACCAGGGTGGCGGTCAGACCCAGCCGCCGGGCCGCTTGCAGCTCCGCCGTCATGCGGAAAACGGGGGCCGGCAACAAGTGGACTTCGTCATAAATGATGAGCCCCCACTCGCGGTCCATGAACAGGCCTTTGTGCAAAAACGGACCGGTCTTCGAGCGCCGGCGGGTGAGCACCTGGTAGGTGGCGACGGTGACCGGGCGCACCTCTTTTCGCTCGCCGGTGTACGCGCCCACCTCGTTCGCCGACAGCGTCGTTCGCGAGGTCAGTTCGCGGATCCACTGCCGGACCGAAGTGCCGTTGGGCGTCAGGATCAGCGTTTCGCATTGGAGCCGCACGAGAGCGCCCATGCCGACCCACGTTTTGCCGGCGCCGCACGGCAGCACGACGACGCCGCTGCCGCCGGCCACAAACGCGTCCACCGCCTCCTGCTGGTAGTCCCTCAGACGCGGGGAACGGCCCGTGTCATCCAAATCCCGGAACGCTACCGGCAGCGGACCGCCGTCCCGATAGCCGGCTTCGTCGATGACGGGCAGACCGGCCGCGGCCATCGCCTGCTTGAACAGTCCCCTTCCTTCGGGACGAACCGCCGCCGTCCGTTCGTCGACCTCCCCTTCAAGCCAACGGGCGGCTTCTTCCGCTTCCCGCACCCGGAACATGTCGGAAGGCGCGGCGCATACCAGGAGCAGCCGTCCCTCCCGGGTGACCAGACGAAACCGGCCGTAAACGGCGATGTGCCGGCGGACCTCTTCGGCCAGGGCGGGCGGAACGCCGCTCCCGGTCCACGCCCCGAGCCTGCCGAGGAGCCCTTCCGCCGTCCAACCGGCGGCCGCCGCATGCCAGAGGGAAAGCGGCGTCAACCGGTACGTGTACAGATCGCCCGGGCATTTGACCAGTTCGGCTACCCCGTGAAGAAAATTCCTGAGCTCCGCAAAATCCGGGTGCCGGCCGTCGGCGAGCAGCAGGCCGTCGGACTGAATCCAGAGCGGGGCGCTTTCGCCCATGTCGCAACCTCCTTCATCCTATCCAAACATTTTGGACATGGATGCGCCCGCCCATGCGGGGACGAAAGAACCCGACTTCCCCGGCACAGGTGACAAGTGCATATCGGCCCCGTACTCAGCGGGCGGCCTTCCGGAAACCGGCCGCCTGCGCTTCCTCTTCCGTGCAGAACCACTGCTCCGGGATGGTGATGTCGTAATACTGCCCGCCAGGCAAGTGATAAATTTTCTCTCCGCGGGAATTAAGGTTTCCCTTGATCCGCGGATTCGGACAAGAGGCGGAGGCTTCGCCGCCCGAGGCAGACTCGCCGGAACCTTCGCCCGGCCCGTCTCCCCACAGCCCACGTCCGCTTTCTCTCGCCTGCCGTTCAAGTTGCAGGAACTTCTCCGCAAACATCACGTCAGGCGGCACGGTCATGACGCTTGCGTAACCTTCCCGAACCAGCGTTTCATTGAACATGACCGGGTCGCCGGCGATGAACACGTATCGGAGCAGTCTTCCGTACCGGTCGGTTTCGCTGACGTCGCGGAACAGGTAGACAGTCTTTCCTTCAAGGCGGGCGCGGACAAATTCTTTGGCCGCCTCGCCGAGCTCGCGCTCTTCCCCCTTCAGCTCGGGCGTGTTCACGCCGATAAGCCGTATCTTTTGCCCGTCCGCCGTTTCATATGTATCGCCGTCCACGACCCTGGTCACCGTGTCCTTTGTCCACCCTTTTCCCGCAAGCTGCGGATAATTTCTCACAACGGTTTCGACGAAGGCGTCCGAATCCGGCGCGGGCGCGCATCCCGCGAAGGCCCATCCCGTCAGCGCAAACAAAGCCAGCAAAAACGCAGCCGGTTTCCCCCGTCCCGCCAGCGCCTGAAAAAGCGCAAACCGAGCCCCCAACCGGCGGCCGGCGGTCTTGTCCGCTGTCCGTTTCCCCATGATGACTCTCCTCTCGCAATTTACCGCTCATGGCACGCCGGCGGCTCTCCAAGCGCCGGCAAACCAAAAGTTCGCCTGCCCGGGCGGGAGGCGAACCTTTTCCTGAACATCCGAAATGGTTCCGTCTTTTCAGCGGGCGTAGAACGGTTCCCGGTGTTCGTGCTCGGAAATGCCTTCCAGGGCTTTTTCCGCCTCATCCCCGGAATGTTCCCGCACCGCCAGATCGCCCAGCGAAACGACACCGATCAGTTCTCCGTTTTCCACCACCGGCAGGCGGCGGATCTGGCTGGCGGCCATCTTGCGGGCGGCCTCCTCCACGGAAGCGGACGGCTCGATCGATACCGCCTTGTGGGTCATCACGTTGCGCACCTCTTCGGATCCCGGATGCTTCTCGGCGTAGCCGCGGACGACCAGATCCCGGTCGGTCACGACCCCCAGGAGCCTCCGGCCGTCCACCACCGGCAGAAATCCGATGTCGTTGTCCCGCATTTTGACCGCGCACTCGAAAATGGCGTCGCCGGGCGAGACGGTGATGCAATCGGTCGTCATGATGTCCGCGACGGTCTTCATGGGCATCCTCCTTTCTGACGGCGATACGTGTAGCATGGCCCGAAAGGAGGCGGCCCATGCGCGGAAAATACGCGCTGCGGGGTCCGCCCTCAGGACTTAATTTTCTTCCGCCGCATCATCCGCCACGGCGATGAGCAGCCGCGCCGCGGCAAACATCGCCTTTTCCTCAATGTCGAACAGAGGGTGGTGATGCGGCGCCGACGAACCGTCCGGACGACCGGCGCCGACGAAGAAGTAGCAGCCCGGCCTCTCCTGCAAGTAGTAGGAAAAATCCTCACCCGCCATGATCCGGTCGCACTCGGTCACCTTCCAGCCGCCGTCCAGCGCGGAGGCCACGCGGAAAAACCGTGCCGTCTCCTTCGGATCGTTGACGACGGGCGGATACCCTTCCACGTAGCGGAATTCTTGCCGCGCGCCGTGCAAGGCGCACACATGGGCGGCCGTCTCCTCCAGGCGGCGGCGAATGATGCCGCGCGCCTCCTCCGTAAAGGTGCGAACCGTTCCTCCGATGCGGCAGGTCTCGGCGATGACGTTGTTGGCCGTTCCGGCGGCAAACCGCCCGACGGTCACCACCGCCGCTTCCAGCGGATCCACATTGCGGGAAACGATGCTCTGGATCGCCGTCACCAGGTGCGCTCCGGCGAGCAGGACGTCGGAGGACAGATGGGGCATGCCCGCGTGCCCGCCGCGCCCGGCGATTTCGATCTCGAATTCGTCCGGCGAGGCCATGATCGGACCGGGACGCGTCGCCACGACGCCGTACGGAAACGGCGTCCACAGGTGGCAGCCGAACACGGCCGCCACGCCGTCCAAGGCGCCTTCCCGAATCATGGCGGCGGCGCCCCCGGGCAGCGTTTCTTCCGCCGGCTGGAACAGAAACACTCGAGTTCCCGCCGTTTCCTGCCTTCTAAGACTGTAATAACGGGCGACGGCCAGAAGCTGCGCCGTGTGCCCGTCGTGTCCGCAGGCGTGCATGACGCCCGGCGTCCGGGAGGCGTAATCGCACGTCTTTTGGTCCTGGATCGGAAGCGCGTCGATATCCGCCCTGAGCGCCACGGTTTTCCCGGGCCGGGCTCCCCGCAGCGTGCCGATCACGCCGGTTCCGGCGACGCCGCGCCTGACTTCCAGCCCCCAGGATTCCAAAAGGCCGGCGATCCGCTCCGACGTCCGAAATTCCTGAAAAGAAAGCTCCGGATGGCGGTGAAAATGGCGCCTCCACGCCACCATATCCGGTTCCAGCGCGCGAATCGTTTCCTCCGCCAGCATCTCGCTGCGCCCCCCTTTCTTTCCCATTTTACCATTGTAAAAAAACGTTCGCATTCCGGTCCCATTTTACCGCCTGATGCGGCTTGCGCAACCTAACCAAACCGTCTAATATGGGAAATGGACAATTGCGCCGCAGATGATGCGTCCAATACGGGAGGAACCGAAACGATGATTCTGGAGAACACCGGTTTGAACGGGCTGCGCAGCGATCTGGCCCATCTCGACGAATCCGCCGAGAAACTCGGTTTCGTGCGTTGGCAGTGGGAATACCGCCGGGCCACCTACGACCTGAAACTGCACGAACCCAAGACCGGTTCGGATTATTACCTGCGGATCAACACCCGCGCGGTGGAAGGCAGACTGGAAAATCCCGACGCGGTGCTGGAAATCGAATCCGTCTACATCGGACGGCATACGTTCCCTCACGGACTGGATTACGAATCGCCGATTCCCGCTCCGGTTCTGGAAGCCGCGGAACGCAGCGCCCGGCAACTGAAGGAGATGCTTGCCTGAGCATCCGGGAGGTGCGCGGATGAACGCTCCCGCCACCGGACGGCGCGGGACGCCGGACTTTCTGCTTCTGATCCTGACCCTGATCCTCGTCGGCTTCGGCATCGTGATGGTGTTCAGCGCCAGTTCCAGCATGACCGCCGTCATGGAGAAATTCAACAACGATCCGATGTATTTCACCCGGCGGCAACTCATGTTTGCCGGCACCGGCACGGTCATGATGCTGATCCTGATGAACATTCGCTACGAGCGCTACAAAGTCTGGTTTGCGCCTTTCTTGCTGATCACGCTGATTTTGCTCGTGGCCGTGCTGTTCACCGAAGGGATCAACAGTGCCCGAAGCTGGATCGTCCTCGGTCCGTTTTCCATCCAGCCGACGGAATTCGCCAAGATCGCCCTCATCCTTTATTTGGCAGCCATCATATCCAAAAAGCAGGAAAAATTCAGGGAGTTCAAGCGCGGGCTGCTGCCCGCCCTTCTCGTGTCCGGGCTCGTCACCGGGCTGATCCTGCTGCAACCGGACCTGGGGTCGGCGGCGGTGCTGGCCGCCGCCGTGGCCGTCATTCTCGTCGTGGGCGGCGCCAACCTGAAGCACGTGGCGCTGACGGGTCTGGCCCTCGCCGGCGCGGGCGGGATGTTGCTCAGCGTTTACTTGCTGCTCAACCCCGGCTTTGACGGCGGATTCCGCATGGACCGGCTGATCGCTTTCCGCGACCCGTTCGCCGACGCCCAGGGAGCCGGCTACCAATTGCTCCGGTCGCTGGAAGCGTTCGGCCACGGGGGGCTTACCGGCACCGGTCTGGGCAACAGCGTGCAGAAGCTGTTCTACCTGCCTTACGCGTACAACGATTTCATCTACGCGGTGATCGCCGAGGAACTCGGATTCATCGGCGCGTCAATGTTCATTTTGTTTTACTTGTTCTTTCTCTGGCGCATGCTGGTGGTGGCCCTGCGATGCCCCGACCTGTTCGGCACCCTGGTGGGTGTCGGCATGGTCACCCTGGTGGCGGTGCAAGCCCTCGTCAACATGGGCGGCGTCAGCGGCGCCATTCCCATCACCGGCGTCACGCTGCCGTTCGTCAGCTACGGCGGTTCCTCGTTGTTGTCGCTCATGATGGGAATGGGCGTCCTGCTCAGCATCTCCAGGGAGTACAACCGGTTGCAGGGACAGGACAAATCCTCCTGAAAAAAGCAAGGCGTTTCGCGCCGGCCCGTGGGGGCGGCGGAAACGCCTTTTGCGCTTTTTCGGCGATGCTCGCGGAAATCCCCGGGTTTCCGCCGAAACCGCCTACTTCACCCGCTGCGGCGGCGGTTCCTCCGGCTCCTCGTCCTTGAACGAGACGCCTTCCACCTTCACGTTGACTTCCACGACACGAAGCCCCGTCATGTTTTCCACCGCTTCGCGGACGTTCTGCTGCAGCCGGCGGCACACTTCCTGGATCGGCACGCCGTATTGCACGATGACACGCAGGTCGATGGCCGCCTCGAGNTGGCCCACTTCCACGGAGACGCCTTTCTGCNCGTTGCGNCCGCTCAGGCGCTTNGCCAGNCCCTCGGAAATCCCGCCGGACATGGCGGCGATTCCCGGTGTTTCCAGCGCGGCCAGCCCCGCGATGGTGGCGACCACGTCGTCGGAGATGCGGATTTGCCCCTGCCCTTCGTGCGTTTCCGGGTGATCCGTCATCGGAATCCACTCCCTCGCCCAAGGCTGTTTCCATTTTACAAGAAGCCGGGACGCCGGCGCAAGGACGCTCCGACGCTTCCGACCGCCGGCCCCGCCTTACCGGCCGTCCGCCAGGCGGTCGAGAAAGGCGTTCAGCGCCGCCACGGCGGGTCCAAGATACCGCTCCGCATCCCGCCGCATGTTCTCCGCCGACTGGACGTAAGGTTCCCCCGCGGCGATCTCGTGTCCGCAGTTTTCCAGCATGAGCCGGAGGTTGTCCTCCAGCATCTCCATGTGAAACTGAAAGCCGAAGACGGAGTTGCCGAACGCGAATGCCTGATTCCGGCATGCCTCGCTGGACGCCAGCAGTATCGCCCCCGGAGGCAGGCTGAAGGTTTCGCCGTGCCAGTGGAACACGGTGATCGTGCGCGCCAAAGAGGAAAAATGGGGCATCTCCAGCGCGGCGTCCGTCCATTCCACCGGGAACCAGCCGATTTCCTTCCGGCCGTTGGGATAGACTTCCCCGCCCAGCACCTCCGCGATCAACTGGGCTCCCAGGCAGACGCCGACGACCGTCTTTCCGTTCCGGACCGCATCCGCGATGCAGCGCTTTTCCGCCTTGAGCCACGGAAATTCCGCCTCGTCGCGCACGCTCATGGGGCCTCCCATGACAATCAGCCAGTCCCAATCGCCGGAAGGCGGCGCTTCCTCCCCCTCGTACAGCCGCGTGACGGAAAAACCGTGGCCCCTGCTTTCCGCCCATTTCAGGATGGCGCCGGGATTCTCAAAAGGCACGTGCTGGAGAAACTGTATGCGCAACCGTCCGCTCTCCTTTCCCGCATCATGCATGAAAAAAGGATGGCCTCCGGGTCGCCCCGGCGGTCATCCTTCCGCTTTTTCCAACGCTTCGTACAAGAGAGCGAGATTCCGTTCCAGCTGCTTGACGAGGGATTTGCCTTCGGTCTCGTCCACCAGTCCCGCCCGGACAGCGAATTCGACCACCCGGGAAAAGCCGTAGATTTGCGTGTCCAGCACTTCCTCGTAAACCGGACACTTGCGAGTGGTCAGGTTCTCCATCTGCACGGAAATGAGCTGCTGAATTTTATCCATATCGTCCTTAAGCAGACGTATTACTTTTTCTTGCAAAAGTTCCGTCACGCCCGACGCGTTCATGGCCATTCCCCCTCTCTCGACTCGTCCGGGCCGGCAATGCCGTCCCTTTCATATTAGACGAAATCGGGCGCGCATACAAGAACGCCGAATGCTTCCCAAAAAAACAAGTCCCGTATCAAAACGGGACCATGTTCCGCGCCGCTCCGCGCCTTTGGTTCATTCCGCCAGCCTGACGTCCAGATTGTGTTTGGCAAATACCGCCATGATTTCCGCCTTCGCCTGTTCGGCGTCGGGGCCGTGGATGTGCAGTTCGTAAGTCTTCCCGCCGACAAGGGTGGTGAAAAGTCCGAGGATGCTTTTGACGTCGATGTACTTGTTCTCCGCCTGAAGCACGATGGAAGAACGAAACTTGCTGGCCGTCTGGGCCAGTTCGGCGATGGCCGCGTGGCCGGACATGGCGATCCCTCCGTGAAAATTGATCGTCTCTATTTTCATGATACTCCGACCGGCCGCCCTCGGCAAGAAAAATTTGGCGGTCAAACCAGACGTTCGGGATTCAGCCCTTCCAGGTCGGGATGAACGAACCGGCCGTCCTTTCGGATGAGCACGTCGTCAAACCAGACTTCTCCGCCGCCGTATTCCGGTCGCTGGATGAGCACCAGATCCCAATGGATGGCGGAACGGTTGCCGTTGTCCGTTTCCTCGTATGCCTGCCCCGGCGTAAAGTGCAGGCTGCCGGCGATTTTTTCGTCAAACAGGGTGTCGTTCATCGGGTGCAGGATGTGGGGATTGAACCCCAGGCTGAACTCGCCCGCGAAACGGGCGCCCTCGTCTGTGTCAAGCAAGGCGTTGATACGGGCGGTGTCGTTGGCCGACGCTTCCGTGATGCGGCCGTCCCGGAAGGTAAGGCGGACGTTTTCGTATTTGAAGCCGTTGTAGACGCTCGGCACGTTGAACGAGATCGTGCCGTTCACCGAATCTCGCACCGGCGCGGTGTACACTTCCCCGTCGGGGATGTTGCGGCGTCCGGAGCATTTGACCGAGCCGATCCCTTTGATGGAAAAGGAAAGGTCGGTGCCGGGGCCGACGATGCGCACCCGGTCCGTCCGGTCCATCAGCTCCTTGAGCGGGTCCATCGCCCGGTCCATTTTGGCGTAATCAAGATTGCACACGCGGAAATAGAAATCCTCGAACGCCTCCGTGCTCATACCCGCCAGTTGGGCCATGGACGGGTTCGGGTAGCGCAGGATGACCCATTTGGTCTTTTTGACGCGGCGCTCCGAATGGACGGGGTGACGGTATCCGGTGTCGTACAGCCTCATTTTCTCCGGAGGCACGTCCGCCAGTTCGCTGGCGTTGTCTCCCGCGCGGATGCCGATGTAACCCTGCATGAGCTCCATCCGCTTCAGGTCGTATTCCTTCCAGACCGCGATCTGTTCCGGCGTGGCGTGAAGCAGCAGCGTCCGGAGCACCGCGCGGTTTTCCAGCGTCACGAAGGGGCGACCGCCGCGCCGGGCCACCTCCTCGATCAGGCATTTCACCAATTCCGTCTCCCCGCCGATCATTTCGATCAGCACGTTTTCGCCCGGCTTAACGTCAATGGAATAATTCACCAGTTGTTGCGCAAGCGTTTTGAGCCTTGGATCCCTCATGCCGGATTCCTCCCGTCTGCTGCCGAAATAATTGTTGTGATCCGTTCAGGCCAGGGCGATGCGGTTGCGGCCGCTTCTCTTCGCTTCGTAAAGAGCCGCGTCCGCCCTGGCGAAAAGCGATTCGATCGTATCCTCCAGGTTCTGTCCCCCGTCGGTCTTCCATTCCGCCAGGCCGCAGGATACGGTGACGGGAGGCCGGGTCTCCCCTTCGACCCGCCTGCGGATGCGTTCCGCCACCATGGCCGCCAGGTCCAGATCCAGTTTCGGGAAATAGACAGCCAGTTCGTCGCCGCCCCAGCGGGCGGCGATGTCGGTCTCGCGAATGGAACCGGATACGATGCCGCTCACCTGGATGAGCACCGCGTCCCCCGCCTGATGCCCGAAGGTGTCGTTGATCTGCTTGAAGCGGTCGACGTCGATGAGCAGCAGCGTCCCCGCGTCATCCTTGGGGAGCCTTCGCTGGACGATTTCGTCCAGATAGCGCCGGTTGTACATCCCGGTCAGGTTGTCGGTGATGGACAGCCGGCGGACTTCTTCGTGCAGCCGGGCGTTGGACAGCGCCAAGCCCAGATGGATGGAAAGAACATTCAATAGCTTGTAGTTTTCATAGGAAAAATTATGCGGTTTCCGATGGGCAAGCAGAACGGCGCCGTTCATTTCCCCCTTCATCATGAGCGGGGTGGCGAGCAGCGAGCGCGATCCCGTCAGTTCCATGAAACGCGATCGCACGGGCGTCCTCACCCTGTAATCGGACAGGATGATCGGTTCCCGGGAACGCCACAGCACCCCGCATAAGCCGCTGTCCGGGGGCAGCGATTCGCCGGCCAGCTTGTCCACGTTGGTGGTGATCACCACAAACTGGTCGGTGTGCGGGTCCTTCTGCAAGACGCAGCAATATTCCGCGTCGAACAGCCTGAGCAGCTCCGTCGTGGCAAAACGCAGGGTCTCCTCCAGGTTCAGGCTGCTGTTGAGCCGTTGGGTGATTTCGTTGATGATGCGCAGTTCGCCCACCAGTTCGTTCGCCTGTTCGTGCATTCTGGCCTTTTCGAAGGCGATTCCGAATGCGCCCGCCAGTTCCGCGAGAAAACGCAGATTGGCCGCCTCGAAGGATTTTCCTTTGCGGTCCATGCAGAGGACGCCGTACACTCCCTGCTTGCCAACCAAGGGCAGGGCGATCAGATGGCGGGAATCGGCCTTTTCTTCCTGCACGATTCCGGTCAGGTAGGCGCGTCTGCCGATCCCGTTCTCCAGCCGGTCGAAGACGAGGGGTTTGACCCGGGGGTGGGAAATGCCGTAGTCCTGGGACAGGTGCAGATCGATGCGGCAATCCGGATACAGCTCGTCCAGGCTGTCCATGATTTCGGCAAGCACGCTGTCGACCTCGATCTGGTCGTGGAGCCGGCGCAGGACGCCGAGCAACAGCCTGCTTCGCTGGACGTCCCTCGCGGCGTTGTCGGCGGCGTGCCACATGTCGGCGATGAACAGCCGTTCATAATGGTAATAGAAGCAGGTTCGAAAATGCAGGGAAGCCGCCTTCAGAAGCATCAACGGTTCGTTCGAATCCGCGCCGGCTGGCACAAGGCAGGCCAGGTAAGCGAAAGGAATGCCCGTCGACCGGCTGAACACCGGCACGGCAAATGAATCGAACGCCTGCAGGAAGGGATGGCGGTGGAATTCCGACGGGGTCCGTGCCGGCCGCCCGGACGCGGCAGCCTCGATGAAGGCGGAGGGGCCGATGGCGGCCTCGTCCCAGCGCTCCGGCATGTTTTCCGCTTCCGCCGCGCCCACGAGCTTTCCGTCCGGGTGCAGCAGCGCGACGCGCGAGCCGGCGGGCCACGGAAATCCTTCCGCCTGCCGTTGCCACTGCACGAAACTTTTCTCCAGAAGATCGTACAAAAATGGCAGATCCGCTCCGGTCAAGTCCATTTGTTCCGCGCGCCGCAGGGCATCCGCCAGCGCCTCTTCGCACCGCCAGAAATCCCCGGGGTTAGCCGCATCCACCCTCCTCACCTCCTGCCGCGAAATCCTTGTCAACCGGACATGGGCCGGATGATGGATGCTGTTTCGTCCATTCCAAATATACTACATCGGCCTTTGGCGTGCATCAATTTTCGGCGGGCTGAAAAACGGAGGCCGTGCGCTTGACAACGCTGGAGACGCTCCTATAATATTAACGTGTTGAGCATGCGGGCTTCGGTTTGTTTCACCCTCCCGGAGCGTCCGCCGGCGGGCAGCGGCTGATTTTTTCCCGCCGGAACCGTCGCCGGTGCCGGCGCGGTACGGATGGTCCGGCACAAACGAGCGAACCCCGTTTCCGATCACACGCGGGTCGATCCGTCCTCCGGGCGTCGATGCCGCGCATTGTTCGCATTTTCGCACAAAAGGAGCAGCGCGAAATGGCAAGGTATACGGGACCTCGCTTCAAACTCAGCCGGCGCTTGGGCATTTCCCTGGGCGGTTCCGGCAAGGAGCTGAAAAGGCCTTATCCCCCGGGACAACACGGTCCGGGACAACGCCGCAAGCTGAGCGGCTACGGCCTGCAGCTGCAGGAAAAACAAAAGCTTCGCTTCATGTACGGCCTGAACGAGCGGCAGTTCCGCAATCTCTTCGACCGCGCCGCGAAGAAGAAGGGGATTGTCGGCGAGAACTTCCTCATCCTGCTGGAAAGCCGTCTGGACAACCTGGTGTACCGCCTCGGCTGGGCCAATTCCCGCGCGGGCGCGCGCCAACTGGTGTCCCATGGCCACGTGACCGTGAACGGCAAGAAGGTGGACATTCCTTCCTACACCGTGCGGGTGGGGGATGTCATCGGCCTGCGCGAACGCAGCCGCAACCTGAAATCGGTCAAGGAAGCGATGGAAGGACGTCATCACCTGCCGGCATACCTGGAGTTCGACGAAAACGCCATGGAAGGGCGTTACGTCCGGCTTCCCACCCGGGAAGAACTGCCGCAGGACGTGGACGAGAAGCAGATCGTCGAGTTTTACAGCCGCTGAGGCACAGGCAAACGACAAGCGAACGGCCCTTTCCGGAAGGAAACGGGCCGTTTTCTCGTCGCGGCAGCGCCGCGGCTTTTTTTGCGCCTGGAATTTTTGCGCCCGGATTTTTCGTGCCTGGATTTTTCGCGCCCGGATTTTTCGTGCCCGGATTTTTCGTGCCTGGGAAGAACAACGACAAAAGTGCATTTATTTTTGCATGAAAACGGGGTTTCGGAGAAAATAAACGCATTTTGTACATTGAACCTGGAAAAATCTGTTGGATTTCAACCTTGGGGCTCAAAAATAAATGTAAAATTGTCGTTATTTCGTCCAAACCGTCTTGAAAACGAAAAAATAAATGCACTTTTGTCGCTATTGCAAACAGAGGAGCGGTCGGGCGAAGGTGCGGCCGGGCGGCGGTGACCGATTGAAAATCGAGTAGAAGGGGGCGGCTAGCCCCCGTCCTCTCACACCACCTGGCATGCGGGTCCGCACCAG
>Ga0065723_100532_pt1 | contig 26650 bp, 29 predicted proteins | sample TheenrcuSG05Z960_FD_59110 | JGI IMG/M metagenome (GOLD analysis project Ga0065723, IMG submission 59110) | Thermophilic enrichment culture from UC Davis - Sample SG0.5Z960 | ecosystem: Engineered > Solid waste > Grass > Composting > Bioreactor | place: USA: University of California, Davis
GCCCGCCATTCCTCGATGAAGCGTTCACCCGCGTAGGCCACCAGCACTTTGCTGGACGCCCCGACGTAGAGGGGCAGGCGGGCGCCCACCGGCGCCACGCGGCGGACCGCTTCCCGGCTTTGCACCGCCTGGATGCGGATCCGTTCGAACCCGTCCCGCACATACAGGCTGACCGTCTCGCCGATCTGGTCCCGGAGCCGTTCCATCTCGGGCAGGAACACGAGGGACAGGTCATCCGGCTGGGCCGCGCCGGCGGCCAGTTCCAGGATGCGGTAGCCGAGGCGGTATTTGTCCGTCACCGGATTGCGGATGACGAATCCTTTTCGCTCCAGGGACGAAAGCAACCGGAGGGCGGTGCTTTTGTGCAATCCGGCGCGGGCCGCCAGTTCCGTCAACCCGAGATCCGTTTCCTCCACGAAACAGAGCAGCAGGTCCAGCGCGCGGTCCACGGCGCGGACCGTCTTTTTTGCCGTCATCCATTTCGCAACCCTCATCCCATGTTTCATTATGCGAAACCGTGTTACATCCAGTATACCGCATCCTGCGGGATGCGCCAATCGTCCTTCCGGAACCCGCCATCCGCCTTCCGAATACGATGGGTACGAACGACCAATCGGGAGGAACGTTTCGTGAACATGGCGACGGATCTGGAACGATGGATGGCCGCACAGCGGGCGGTCACCGCTTCCATTGCGGAAAGGTTGCACGAATGGCGGACGGCGGACCCGGCTGCCGGGTGGTCCATGCGTTCGGAACCGCCGGCGGACGGGTTTGCGGCGGACGACGTCCGGGCGGACGGCCTTTCGCCCGGCCCCACCGGCGAAGGCCACTGGTCGGACGCCGTCCCGTCCGCTCCATCCCCGTCCGGCCCGGGCGGCCGGCCGGAGCCGGTGCCGATCGGCGGACACACGCTCCCGCCGCTGCCGTATCCGTACGACGCGCTGGAACCGTGGATTGACGAAGAGACGATGCGCCTGCATCATGACAAGCACCACAAATCCTATGTGGACGGCCTGAACCAGGCGGAGCGCATGATGGCCGAGGCGAGGAAGACCGGCGATTTCGCCCTGCTGAAGCATTGGGAGCGGGAAGCCGCTTTCCACGGCGCGGGGCATTATCTGCACACCATTTTCTGGTGCGTCATGGGCCCGGACGGCGGCGGGAAGCCGGCGGGCGCCCTGCTTTCGCAAATCGAACGGGATTTCGGCAGCTTCGACGCGTTCAAGGCCCACTTCAGCCAGGCGGCGGAGAAGGTGGAAGGGGGCGGCTGGGCGCTGCTCGTCTGGAGTCCCCGCGCCCGCCGGCTGGAAATTTTTGCAGGCCGAAAAGCATCAGAACCTGTCCCAATGGGACGTCATTCCGCTGCTCGTGCTGGACGTGTGGGAGCATGCCTACTATTTGCGCTACCGGAACGAGCGCGCCCGCTACATCGAAGCCTGGTGGAACGTGGTGAACTGGCGCTGCGTGGAAGAGCGGTTCCGGAAAGCCCGGACCTTGGCATGGACCCCTTACTGAGCGAAAACGTCTGAGCGAAAAAACCTTCATCGGATGCAAAAAAGAACCGGAAGTCGCGGCTCGTCACAAGCCGGCGGACCCTCCCGCCGAAGGTCCTTGCGCGCCTTCCGGTTCCTCCGCCATCCACGGCGTCCGGCGCGCCGGTCCGGATCCTGCCGGATCCGGCGCCGACCGCCGCCGCACGCTATTCCTTGATCAGCGACAAAAACTCCGCACGCAGCGCGGCATTGCGCCGGAAAATGCCCCGCACGGCGGACGTGACCGTCGTGCTGCCGGGCTTGTGGACGCCGCGTGCGCTCATGCACAGATGCTCGCCGGTGACGACGACCATCACGCCGTGCGGATTCAGCACTTCATCCAGAATGTCGGCGATTTCCGACGTGATCCGCTCCTGCACCTGCAGCCTGCGGGTCACCGCCTCCACCAGCCGGGCGAACTTGCTGAGACCGGCGATTTTCCCGCTGGGCACGTAGCCGATGTGCACTTTGCCGAAAAACGGCGCCATATGGTGTTCGCACAGGCTGTAATAGACGATGTCCTTGACGATGACCAGTTCCTCGTGCTGCTCGTCGAACGTGACGCCGAGCACTTCGCGGGGATCCACCCCGTACCCGCGGAACAGTTCCTCGTACATGCGCGCGACCCGGGCGGGCGTTTCCGCAAGGCCTTCCCGATCCGGATCTTCCCCGATCAGCCGCAAAATTTCGCGGATGTGTCCCTCGATCAACGCGCGGTTTTCCTCCACCAGCCGGTTTTTGTAGTCTTTGTTGCCGGCCATTCGAGCGCCTCCTCTCCCGGGACGGTTGCTGCCATGAAAACCACGACACTTCTTTGATTCATTATCAAATGAAAATCATTTAAACTATATCAAATGAACCGTTCCGGCACAATCGCCAAAACCGTTCCATGCCCGTGACCGATCATGGCCGCCGGCCGGCCGCGGTTCCCCCGCGGCGCGGGCGAAACGGCACCTTGCCGCCTCGCTAAAGATGCTGCCGGTTGCGTGTCCGGATGCATGTCGGCATCCGGCTGAAAGCCGGCCGGTTTCCCGTCCGGCGCATCCGGTCACTCCGCCGGCAGGCGGCCGCCGCCCCGGATCGCCTCCAGCGCCCGCAGCACCTCTTCCCGCGCCCGTTCGTCCGGTTCCCGTCCGGCGGCCTCCTCCAGCAGCCGGCGCGCCTCCTCCCCGCCGATGCGGCCAAGGGCCCAGGCCGCCGTGCCGCGGATTTCCGGCCGCGGATCTTCCAGCAGCAGCCGGCCCAAATCCGGCACCGCGCTTTCGTCCCGGAAATGGCCGAGGGCGATGATCGCATTGCGCTGGATCGGCTTTTTGCCCCGCCAGGCCGCGGCGCTTTTGCCGAAGGTGTCCCGGAACCCCCGGTTCGACATCGTCAGGATCGGCTTGAGCAGCGGTTTGACGAGCTCCGGATCCGGCGTAAGCTCTTCGTGGTGCGTCCAGTTCATCCCCCGGTTTTTCGGACAGACGATCTGGCACGTGTCGCAGCCGTACAGCCGGTTGCCGATCTTCACCTTCCACTCGTCGTCCAGAAACCCTTTCGTCTGGGTCAGGTACGAAATGCAGCGTTTCGCGTCGATCTGCCCCGGGCCGACCAGCGCGCCGGTGGGACAGGCGTCGAGGCACAGCGTGCAGTCCCCGCACTGCTCCGTGACCGGCACGTCCGGTTCGAAGGGAATGTCCGTCAGCATTTCCCCGAGATGCACCCAGGAGCCGTGATGTCGCGTGATGAGGGCGCAGTTTTTGCCGACGAAGCCGATGCCCGCCCGCTCCGCCACGGCCCGGTCGCACAGGGCGCCGGTGTCCACCATGATTTCGAGGCGCGCCCCGGGCACCCGCCCGCGGATGAACGCGGCCAGCCGCTCGAGACGCTCCCGCACCACCTTGTGGTAATCTTCGCCCCACGCCGACCGGGCGATGATGCCGCGATAGGCGCCCGGCGCCGACTTCGGCGGATCCTTGAGCTTTGCAGGGTAGGCGACGGCCACGGCGATGATGGAGCGGACGCCGGGCAGATGGCGGTCCGGATGGACCCTCTTGTCGAGATCGGGCTCCTCGAACCCCGACTCCCGCCCGAGGGCGCGATGGCGCAGCAAAATGTCCTTCAATGCAAAAAAAGGCTCGGCCGAAGCAAAGCCGATCTCGTCGATGCCGAGCTTCGGTGCCGCCCTTTTGATCGCATCCTTCAGTTCGGCGATCTCGCCGCGCGTCATGACGGCGGCCGTCCGCTCCGAAGACGCCTCCGGCGGCGCGCCGTCCCCGCTCACCCCAGCGCCCGGATCGCCTCCCTGGCCAGCTGGTCGCAACGGTTGTTCCATTCGTTATCACTGTGCCCTTTCACTTTGACATAGCGGACCCGGTGCCTCTCCATCTCCCCGAGCAGCGTTTTCCACAAATCCTGGTTTTCCACCGGCTGCCCCCGGCTGTTGACCCATCCGTTCCGGATCCAGCCGTCCACCCAGCCGAGGGAAAAGCCGTTCACCACGTAGGCGGAGTCGCTGTATACCGTCACGCTGCAGGGCTGCTTCAGGGCGCGCAGCGCTTCGATGACGGCCGTCAGTTCCATCCGGTTGTTGGTCGTCATCTTCTCCCCGCCGGACAGTTCCTTCCGGTGGCCGCCGTACATCAGCACGGCTCCCCAGCCGCCCGGTCCGGGGTTGCCCGAACAGGCCCCGTCGGTATAGATGACCACTTCTTTCACGGTCCGACCTCCCCGGCCCCTTTCGCGTTCCGCATTACCGGATCTCCGGCCGTTCGGCATACAGGCCGCCGATCCGGCTTGGAGGCCACAGGACGAACTGCACCTTGCCCTTGATCAGCTCTTCCGGCACGGCGTGAAACGAGCGGCTGTCGGTGCTGGCGGCGCGGTGGCGGTTGTCGCCCATGACGAAATAGTGTCCGTCCGGCACCGTCACGGGGCCGAAATCCCCGTCTTCGATCCGGGTGTCCGTGTACGGTTCGGCCACCTCGCGCCCGTTCACGTACAGGATGCCCGATCTGGCTTCCACCGTTTCGCCCGGAAGGGCGACGACCCGCTTCACGAGATATTCGCGGAAGCCGAGGGACCCTTTCGGATCTTTCAAAATGACGATGTCGCCGCGCTCCGGCTTGCCCAGCAAGAACCCGATCTTGTTGACGAACAGCCATTCGCCGTCTTCCAGCGTCGGCAGCATGGAGTTGCCCTTGACCGTGGACAGGTTGAACACGAACGTGTGCACGACGAGGACGATGGCCAGCGCGGCCGCGATCGATTTGATCCATTCCCACAGTTCGGAACGGACGCGGTCCGTGCGCCCCGCCGCTTCTTCCGGCCCGCCGGGCAGCGCGGCATCTCGTTCTTCGATTTTCATGGCGTTCCCGGCGCCTCCTTGTCCCCGTGTTTCCACCGGGCGAAATAGTCCAGCACGGCCCGGTCGTCGAAGGGCGGCCGCCGGTTGTCGATCCGGTCCAGAAGCCGGGCCAGCCCGTCCGCCACCTTCCGCCTTACCGTGCCGGAATAATGGTAGACCGTCTTGTGGCGCTCATACTCGTCCTCATCCACGATCTGGCGCGATCCGTCGGGCTGGACGATCACGTCGAGATCGTAGTCGATGTAGGTCAGCGTGTTTCCCGAAAAATAGGGCGGGGATGCGACGTTGCAGTAGTAGCGGACCCCCGCCCTCCCCGATCAGCGCGACTATATTATACCACTCGCCCGGGATAAAAAAAGAGACGCCCGGCACGCGGCTCACCCATTCCTTGCCGTCCGCCTCCATGATCGGCGTCCGGTTGTTGACCAGAACCGCCATCCGTTCCGCCGCATGCTCGGGCTTCAGCCAGTCGTCGGGCAACCGCCAGTTTTCCAGCCACATGCGGTGAAGGCTGCCGTTGTGCTTGAAACTTTTGATCACCGTCGGTTTCGTCATGCGCGGATCCTTTCCGTACGGTTGTGGATATGAAAAAAGCATACCCTGCCGGCCGTCCGGCGGCAAGATATGCATTTTCGGAAACAGGCGGGCATCCGGCCGGTCATCCGTTCACGATGCTCAGCTGGCGCCCGGAACGCTCGAGGGAAGCCGGATCGAACCCGATGGATTCGTAAAAGGGCAGGATGCTCGCATTGTGTTCGTCCACGCTGACCAGCACTTTCTTCACGTTTCGGAGCTCGAACCGCCGCTTCAGGGCCTGGATCAGCTGGCGGCCGATGCCCCGGCGCCGATACTTGCGTCCCACGGCGATCCGGTAGCAATACCCGCAGTCGTTGTCGATGGTGCCGATGATGACTCCCGCCACCTCGCCGTCCGCTTCCGCCACGAGCACCAGCTCTCCGTCCCAGGACAGCTGCCGGCCGAACGCTTCGATCGTTTCCTCGAAGCACGCTTCGCTCAGCGTTTCCCGGAGCAGCTCGGTGGCCGCGGCGTAGTCGGACAGGCGGAATCCCCGGACAAACGTCATCGTGTGTTCCATCTCCCGTATGGTCAAAAAAATCAGCGACTATACTACTACGACAAAAATCGCAAAATTCCTGCTGGCTTTCGTGAAATTCCCGGGAAAAACCGGAGAATGGGCCGTTTTTCTGCTGAAAGCGTTTTATTTCAAGCGTTTGCATGACTGACGGTGTCATCTTTTCCTCCATTTTCCTGTGTGCGGCTGACGAAAGTCCGCCCCTCCCCTGCGGAACGGACGATGCCGCGGCAAGTTCGCCGGCCGGACCCGGAAGACTTAACATACTTAAATGTTGATTTATTATGGTAAATGAGGGATAATGACATTGTACCATTTCATGAATTTGGGAGGTTGTCCGAACATGGCACACCAACTGCCGCCGCTCCCGTATCCGAACAATGCGCTGGAGCCGTACATTGACGAAACGACCATGATGATCCATCACGACCGCCATCACAACGCGTACGTCACCAACCTGAACGCCGCCCTGGAGAAGTATCCGGAGCTTTTCAACAAGTCGGTGGAAGAGCTCATCGGCAACCTGGATGCCGTTCCGGAAGACATCCGCACGGCGGTCCGCAACAACGGCGGCGGACATGCCAACCACTCGCTGTTCTGGGTGACCATCGGCCCGAACGGCGGCGGCGAGCCGAAGGGCAAACTGGCGGAAGCGATCAACAGCGAACTGGGCGGCTTCGAGAAGTTCAAGGAAGAGTTCTCGAAAGCGGCCGCGACCCGCTTCGGAAGCGGCTGGGCCTGGCTGGCCGTCGGCCCGGACAAGAAGCTGAAAGTGTACAGCACGCCGAACCAGGACAGCCCGCTCATGCAGGGCGACACGCCGATTCTCGGCATCGACGTGTGGGAACACGCCTACTACCTGAAATATCAAAACAAGCGCCCGGACTACATCGCGGCTTTCTGGAACGTGATCAACTGGGCGGAAGTGGAAAGACGCTACGAAGAAGCGGTGAAGTGAGACAGACGGAAAAACGGCGGCCCGCAAAGCCTTGCGGCCGCCGTTTCCGTCCTTGCGGCGGCATCCGCCGGCCGGTTCCTCATCCGGCGCCGCCGCCTTTTCGTTTCCGGTATTCTTCCAGGATGCGGATGAACACGTTGGGAAACACCACCCGGTCCCGCTCGTCCGGCGCGAGCCACCGGGTTTCCGCGACGTTCCCGTCGAAGCCGCCTTCCGCCGCACCGCTTTCCGGTGCGCCGCCCTCCGCTGCGCCGTCTTCGGCCAGTCCGGCGAGATACACCCGCATGACCCAGCGGATGTGGCTGAATTCGTGTTCGATGTCCATGAACGGCTCGAACGGCACGACGGTCCAGCCGCCCGGAAGCGGGCAGTCCCGCAGGGCGTCTTCCGCACCCTCGAAAGACGGCGCCGGCAGCAGGACGTGGGGCAGCTCCCACATGCCCGCCAGCAGGCCGGCATTCGGCCGCTGCCGGATGAGGAGCCTGCCGGCATGCGCGCCCGTCCCCTCGATGAGGGCGACAGCGCGGTATTCCGTCCGGGGCTTTTTCGCCTTCGACTTGACGGGCAGCTCGTGCTCCCGTCCCTGCAGGCGGGCTTCGCACCGCTCCATGACGGGGCAGACGAGGCAGCCGGGTCGTTTCGGCGTGCAGACGGTGGCGCCGAGGTCCATCATCGCCTGGTTGAAATCGCCCGGCCGGTCCCTGGGCATCATTTTCCCCACGAAGGTTTCCATTTTCGCCCGGGTCGCCGGCCTGGCCACGTCATCCTCCAGCAGGAAAAAGCGGGATACCACCCGCATGACGTTCCCGTCCACCGCCGGCACCGGCCGGTTGAAGGCGATGCTCAGGATGGCGCCGGCCGTGTAGGGCCCGACGCCGGGCAGGGCGGCCACCGCTTCGGGATCGTCGGGCACTTCCCCTCCGTACAGTTCGCAAACTTCCCGCACGGCGGCATGCAAATGGCGTATGCGGGAATAATAACCGAGACCCTCCCACGCCTTGAGCACCTCGTCATCAGGCGCGTCCGCCAGCGCCCGGAGGGTCGGAAATTTCGCCATGAAGTTTTCGTAGTAGGGGATGACCGTTTCCACCCGCGTCTGCTGCAGCATGATTTCCGACACCCAGATGCGGTACGGATCCCTGGTGCGCCGCCACGGCAGGTCCCTTTTTTCCCTGTCGTACCACGCCAGCAGCCGGTCGGCGAAATATTGAACGTTTGATGAATTTTCCAATGGCGTTCACCCGGGCGCGCGAAAATTGTGGTATATGTGGAAGTGCCTTCACGATGGTACCGAACCGATGATTGGACGGAGGATGATTCGGATGGCATTGCGGAAATGGCCGGCCCTCCTGTCCGGCCTTGTTCTTGTGCTCGTTCTTGCCGGATGCGGCGGCGGAGGCGACAGCGGCGCCGGAGCGGCCGACCCGGCCGATCCCGAGGCGATCTACAAGCGCCACTGCCTCAGCTGCCACAAGGCCGACCTGAGCGGCATGAACCTGAAAACCGTCGGAAGCCGCCTGACCATCGAGCAAATCGAAGAAAAAATCCGCAAGGGCGGCGGCGGCATGATCGCGTTCGAAAACCGGCTGAGCGACGAGCAGATCGCCGCGCTGGCCGCCTGGCTGTCGGACATGAAATGACCGGACTTTCCGCCAGCCGAACGGGCTGTCCCGTCCGTCCGCAGACGGCGGGGCAGCCCGTTCGTTTCCGCTCCGGCTTCTTCATCCGTCCCAAAACCCGTCCGGCCGTTCCCAGACGGCGAAGGCGACGGCGTGGCCGTCCGAATGGGACAGGGTCAGATGCAGCCGGTCCCCGTCGTCGAAAATCCACGGCGGCGCGCACCCTCTCCGACAGGCGGCATACCGGCCTGCCGTCCGGCCGCGCCGCGATTTCCACGTCGAGAAAACCCGCCTTTGTCCCGATGCCGCACCCGAGGGCCTTGACCGCCGCCTCCTTGGCGGCAAACCGCCCCGCCGCGAATTCCGCCAGGCGCCTCGCCGGGCGGCCGCGGACAAGCTCCAATTCCGCTTCCGTCAAAATCCGGCGCAGAAACCGGCTGCCGGAAGCGCCCTCCACAATGCGCGCGATGCGCACGATTTCCACGACGTCCGTCCCGATGCCGATGATCAAGGCCTTCTTCTCCTCAGATGCCCGGAATCGGCGCCCGCTTGTGCTCCGTCCGGCGGTACCAGCTTTCCAGCTTTTCGCGGACGTCCGGCGGCACCGGCTTCCCTTCCAGATAATCGCAGTTGTGCTCGTAGCTGACGCCCAGCTCGCCCTCGTCCGTCTGCCCTTCCCACAAGCCCGCCGTCGGCGTCTTGTACAGCACCTGATCGGGGATCCCGAGCGCCGCCCCCAATTGGCGCACCTGCCGCTTGTTCAGGGAGCTCAGGGGCATGGCGTCCGCCGCGCCGTCCCCCCATTTGGTGAAAAAGCCCGTCAGCGCCTCCGACGCATGATCCGTGCCGATGACGAGCAGGTTCAGCTCGTTGGCCAGGGCATACTGCACCACCATGCGGGTGCGCGCCTTGACGTTCCCCTTGCCCTGTTTGGTCATGTGGCGGTGGATGCCGAGCGCCTTCATGGCATGCTCCGTTTCGAGGACGATTTCGTCGACGGCGTCCCGGATGTTGGTTTCCACCACCGTTTCAAGGCCGATGGCCCGGGCCACCGCGCGGCTGTCCTCGATGTCTTCCTGGGTGCCGTACGGCTGCAGCACGCCGACGGTCATGTACGGCATCCCCCGCTCCGCCGCGAGTTCATCCGTCGCCTTTTTGCACAGCGCCGCCGCCACCGCGCTGTCCACGCCGCCGCTGATGGCGATGAGAAGTCCGCTTGCCCCCGCCTGCAAGACCTGGTTTTTCAGGAAGTCGGTCCGCTTGCGGATTTCTTCCTCCACGTCGATCGACGGTTTCACGCCGAACCTGGCGATGATGTCCTGCTGCATGATCCGTCTCCTCTCCTTCCGGCCGCAATCCCCTATATTGGTTCCCATTTATTATAATACGAAAGTCCGTCGTCCGGACGAATTTCTGCACCTGCCGCAATCTCCGCTTCTGCGGAGGCGCGAAATGCAGCTTGTTACCGATGCAAAAAAGGACCCCGACGAATGTTCTGCGGTTCGTGGGGTCCAGGCTGACGTTCAGGATCAATCCGATGCAGACGTCACTCCGCCGGACGGTTCGGGCCGCCGGTCCATTTGTCGGATCCGGACGGTTCCGCCTGCCGCGTCTGCCGCTTGTTCTTTTTCTCCTGCCGGCGCTTTTCCTTGGAATCGCCTTTTGCCAATGGGAAGCCTCTCCTTTCCTGAACGGCTTCCCATAGTATGTACAGCCGGGGGAGAAATAACCCGGCAACCGCCAGCACGGCTGCCAGCCATTGGTCCGGCGCGAGCAGCCACCAGGTCAAACCGTGGCGGTCCGTCAGCGAAACGGCCAGAAGCCCGGCGCCGAGCAGGGGAACAAGCCGCGCGCCCGTCCGGCCGTCGCCGGCCGGCGCGCGACCGGACGCGGCGGCCGCCAGCAGGATCAGGCCGAGCAGCGCCTCGTACAGATTGACCGGATGATAGCGAAGCGCCGGGTCGGACAAGGTCACGCCCCACGGCAGACCGGTCGCCATCCCGTATTTCCAGCCTCCGGCCAGGCCGTTCACCGCAAGAAATGCGGCCGCTCCCACGGCGGCGGCGTCGGCGATGGCGCGCAGCGCGACGCCCCGCAGAAGGCCGCCGGCCAGGACGGCGATAAGGCCCGCCACAAGACCGATGCCGGCGTCCGCCGCGCCGCCCGATACCATGAGCGCCTTCAGCGGATCCGGCCACAGAAGGGACGGGTCCCGCACGGCGGGCATCGCCTTCCAGACGAGAAATCCGATGAGAAGACCGTCCAGCAGCACATTCGCAACCGGCGCCCCCCTTTCGGGCAAACGCCGGATCGCCGCGCGGGCGGCGGCATAGCCGGCGGCCAGGGCCGCGACGACGGCCAAAAGCTGCCGGTTCAGGACGACGGGACCGAGCTGCAGCATTTCCATCGCCCCCGTTTCTTGTGTTACGATTCCATATGAAGCATACTGCAAATCCACGTTTCGAAAAAGGGGAATGCCGCATGCCCGCCGACGTTCTCGTCATCGGCGGCGGTCCGGCCGGCCTGATGGCCGCCGCGGCCGCGGCCGAACAAGGCGCCGCCGTCACGCTGGTCGAAAAGGGAGACCGGGTCGGCCGCAAGCTGGCCATTTCCGGCGGCGGACGGTGCAATGTGACCAACAACAAGGATCCGGAAGACCTGATCCGCCACATCCCCGGCAACGGCCGGTTTCTGTACAGCGCCATGGCGCAGTTCAGCAACCGGGACATCATCGCCTGGTTCGAAAAGCTCGGCGTCCGCCTGAAGGAAGAAGACGACGGCCGCATGTTTCCGGCAAGCGACAGCGCCCGGACCGTCGTGAGCGCCCTGTCGAACCGCCTCGCCTCCCTCGGCGTCCGCGTGCTTCTCGGCGAACCGGTGGAACGCGTCCTGTACGACAACGGCCGGGCGGTCGGCATCCGGCTCAAAAGCGGCCGCGAGATCCCCGGCAAAACGGTGATCGTGGCCACCGGCGGCAGGGCGGCGCCCCATACCGGCAGCACGGGCGACGGGTATCGCTGGGCGGAAGAGGCGGGCCACACGATCGTTCCCCTGTATCCGACGGAAGTGCCGCTCACGTCGTCGTCGTCCGTCATCCGTGACCGGCTGCTGCAAGGCCTTTCGCTGCGCGGCGTGAGCCTGACCGTCTGGGACGGCAAGGGAAAGCCCGTCGTCACCCACCGCGGCGACATGATTTTCACCCATTTCGGACTGTCCGGCCCGGCGGCGCTGCGCTGCAGCCAGTTTGTCGTCAAGGAGATGGCGAAGACCGGTTCGCCGACGGTGCGGCTGACCGTCGACCTGTTTCCGGACGACAGCGGGCCTGCGCTCATGGACCGGCTGGCCCGGCTCGCCGCCGCGGAGCCGCGCAAATCCGTGAAAACCCTGCTCCGGACGATGCTGCCCGACCGCCTCGTTCCCGTCGTGCTGGACCGGGCGGGCATCGGGGAAACGCGGCTCTGGAGCGAAACCGGCAAGGCGGCGAGGGAAGCGCTGGTGGCGGAGCTGAAACGATTCGCGCTCAACATCAGCGGCACGCTGCCCCTGGAGAAAGCCTTCGTCACCGGCGGCGGCGTGAACCTGAAAGAAATCGATCCGCGCACGATGCAGTCCAAATTGATGGCGGGGCTGTTTTTCTGCGGCGAAATTCTCGACATCCACGGCTACACGGGAGGCTACAACATCACCGCCGCCTTCGTGACCGGCCGCTGCGCCGGCCGTTCCGCCGCGGAGCGGGCCCTTGCGCAACCGGACACGCCCGCGAATTGAAACGCCGGGCCGGCAGCATGGCAACCGCTGCCGGCCCGCGTCTTTCGGTCGCCGCCGCGCCGATCCGTCCCGGTCAGCGCGGCGCGCTTTCACCCATCGGACCGCCCTGATGCGGCCCCGCGTTTTCCGCTTCCGGAAACGCGCCGCAGCTTCCGCACCGTTCCCGCAGCGCGCACCCGGCGCATGCTCCCCTGAAGCCCATCCGGACGGACCGGACGATCAGCCAAAACGCCAGCGCGAAAATGGACCCGCCGAGCACGATGTCGACAATCACGGGAACCCCTCCTTTTGTTCAGGAGCCAGGCAGCAGGCCGCCGACCAGGCGGATGACGAATGCCGCCGCGCAGGCGAGGGCCAGCGAATATCCGACCGCAAACCAGGTCCATCCGGCCGACCGGGTTTCCCGGCGAATGGTCGCCACCGTGGCCAGGCACGGCACATACAGCAGCAGGAACGCCATGAAACCGAAAGCGGCGGCCGGCGTGAACGCCGAGGCCAGCGCCGCCTGCAGGCCGGCGCCGTCCGGCGAACCGTAGACGATGTTCATCGTGGAAATGACCGCTTCTTTGGCGAAGAAACCGGTCAGGAGCGCCGCCCCCGCCTGCCACGTGCCGAATCCGAACGGTTCGAGAAGCGGCGCGATCAGGCCGCCGATGCCGGCAAGAAAGCTTTCTTCCATCGGGACGAGCACCCCGCTCCGGTTGACGGAGCCGAGCAGCCAGATGAGCACGGATCCGCCGAAAATGTACGTGCCCGCCTTGACGATGAACTCCCTGCCCTTCTCCCAGGTGCCGCGCCAGAGGGTGCGCCATTGGGGGAGGTGATAGGGCGGCAGTTCGATGATGAGCGAGGCCGGTCCGCATCCGGGCACGAAGCGGGAAAACGCCTTCGCCAGCACAATGGCCAGCGCGATCCCGAGCACGTACAACGACAGGACGACGGGCGCCTCGCGTCCGGGAAAGAAGACGCCGGCGAACAGGCTGAACACGGCCAGGCGGGCCGGACAGGACATGAGCGGCAGCAGCAGGACGGTGACAAGCCGCTGGCCGGGCTGCTCGATGGTGCGGGCGGCCATCACCCCCGGCACGTTGCAGCCGAAGCCGATGATGAACGGAATGAACGCCTTGCCGGTCAGGCCGATCGTTTCCGCCAGCCGGTCCATGACCACCGCCACGCGGGCCATGTAGCCGGAGTCCTCGATCAGCGTCAGGAAGGCGAACAGGACGAAAATTTGCGGCACGAACACGAGCACCCCGCCGACGCCGGCCACGATCCCGTCCAGCACCAGCGACCGGATGAACGGCGAGGCGCCGGACGCCGCAAGGAGCCGCGCCAGTCCGTCCGTCACCGGCCCGGACAGGATGGCGTCCAGCCATCCCGACAGCGGCCCGCCCAGCCAGTCGAAGGTGAACTTGAACACAAGTCCCATCACCAGCAAAAAAATCGGGATGCCCAGCCATTTGCCGGTGACGATGCGGTCCACCCGCTCGGCCGGCGGCACGCCGGAGACGTCCGCCCTTGTCACCGCGCATTCGCGGACGATCCGGTCAATGAACGCTTCCCGCCGGCGGCGAATCGCCCGGTCCGGTGCAAGGCCCGGCTCGGCCGCCGCCAGCCGCGCTTCCGTTTCCCGCAGGATGGCCTTCAGCGCGCCGGACGCATCCGCCCGGTCCAGTTCGTCGCGCACCACCCGGTTGCCCTCCAGATACTGCAGGGCCAGCCAGCGCCCGGACCGGCCGTCCCGCCATGGCACGCCCGCCGGCAGGCTTTCGCAGATGCGCCGCACGGCGTCCTCCAGCACGGAACCGTAGTGGAGGCGCCATCCCGCCGGCGGCCGGAAGCCGGCCGACAGGCGCGCGAGAAGCTCGGGACAGCCTTCCCCCGTCCGTGCCACCACCGGCAACACCGGAACGCCGAGGCAGGCGGAAAGTTTGCCCGCGTCGATCCGCCAGCCCCGCCGCCGCGCCACGTCCACCATATTCAGCGCCACGACGAGCGGAAGGCCCGTTTCGGCAAGCTGGATCGTCAAATGCAGGCTGCGCCGGAGCCGGGACGCATCCACCACGTTCAGCACCGCGTCCACGGGATCGTGCAGCAGGCAGCGGACGGCCGCCTCCTCGTCGCCGGTCAGCGGGCTCAGGGAATAGAGGCCGGGCAAGTCCACGAGCCGGCTGTTTGCGCCTTCCGTTCGGAGGGCCCCCACTTTCTTTTCCACGGTGACGCCGGGCCAGTTGCCCACATATTCCCACGAACCGGTCAGGACGTTGAACAGCGACGTCTTCCCCGCATTCGGATTGCCGGCCAGGGCGATGACGGTCATGACGGTTTCACCGCGATTTTCGGCGCTTCCGAGCGGCGCAGTCCGATGCAAGATTCATCGCACGCGATCATGAGCGGTCCGCCGAACGGCAGGCAGCGGCAAATCCGGACGCGGGTTCCTTCGGCAATGCCCATGTCGTACAGCCGGCGCCGGAGCGCATCGTCGGTCCGCGAGAGATCCGCGATGGTCACGACGGCGCCTTCCCGCACATCCGCCAGCGTCTGCATCGCATCCACGCTCCTTTGTTCCGGCACGAATGAAAATCATTATCAGGTACATTCAGTGTAGCGGATTTTCGGGACTTAATATGTGAATTAAATCACAAACCCATTGAAAAAAAGATGCCGGCCTTACCAAAAAGCGAAACGCCCGGCCGCCGAATCCGGCAAGCCGGGCCATTTCGCGCTGACAATCATCACAACCGATGACGCCGCATCATTCCAGAAAATCCTTCAGCCGCTTGCTGCGGCTCGGATGCCGCAATTTCCGGAGCGCCTTCGCCTCGATCTGCCGGATCCGCTCGCGGGTGACGCCGAACACCTGGCCGACTTCCTCCAGCGTCCGCGCCCGCCCGTCGTCCAGCCCGAACCGGAGGCGCAGCACGCTTTCCTCCCGGTCCGTGAGCGTGTCCAGCACTTCGCCGAGCTGTTCGCGAAGCATGTGGTAGGCCGCTTCCTCCGTCGGCGCCGGCGCGTCCTGATCCTCGATGAAATCGCCGAGACTGGAATCGTGCTCCTCGCCCACCGGCGTTTCCAGCGAAACGGGCTCCTGGGAAATCTTCATGATCTCCAGCACTTTCTCCGGGCTCATGTCCATCCTGGCGGCGATTTCCTCCACGTCCGGCTCCCGGCCCAGCTCCTGGACCAGTTCCCGCGTCACCCTGAGCAGCCGGTTGATCGTCTCCACCATGTGCACCGGGATGCGGATCGTGCGGGCCTGGTCGGCGATGGCCCTGGTGATGGCCTGGCGGATCCACCAGGTGGCGTAGGTGCTGAATTTGAACCCTTTCGTATAATCGAATTTCTCAACGGCTTTCATGAGCCCCATGTTGCCTTCCTGGATCAGATCGAGGAGGGACATGCCGCGTCCGGCGTATTTGCGGGCCACGCTGACGACCAGCCGGAGGTTCGCTTCCGCCAGCCGCTGCTTCGCTTCCTCGTCGCCCTCCTTCACCCGTTTGGCCAGTTCGATTTCCTCTTCCGGTGAAAGCAGTGGAACCTTGCCGATTTCCTTCAGGTACATGCGAACGGCATCGCTCGTGGCAACGCCCGGTGACAGCAGCAGATCCTGTTCGTCCTTCATCCGTTCCACCCCATCCTTCCCGTCATTATCTGTCTCCGTGACCGGCCATCTTTCTTGACAGCACCTGCGATGTTATGATATTGTATTATTGGTAAGTTGTATTTATCCATTCTGAACTGTAAACTATATTTTATCAAAAAGTTTGTCCGATTGCAACCGATGAAACCAAAAAGGCGTTTTGCGCCTTTTTTTGTTTTTTCGTCGAAAAACGCTTGCGAAGCAACCGGCCGGCGCGATCCGTCACCCATGATGTGATGCATGAAATCCGGGCACGCAAGGAAGACGAAACGGAAAACATGCGGCTTGGTTCGACGGACGGACCGCCGATGCCGCCAATGGCAAGAGGCGCCTCCCGCCCTCCTTCCGGGCGGCCGGGAAACGCCTCTTTTTCCACCCGCATAAAGCAGTCCCGCGTTCCCGCGGCATGCGGCGGACACCGGGCCGGATCGGATCCGTTTGCAGGGTTTCAAATGTTGTAGGCTTTCATCGCCTTGCGCAATTCCCTGAAGGTCGGCCGCTTGCCGTACATGAGAACGCCGGTGCGGTATATTTTCGCCGACAGCCAACCGAAGACGGCGATGGACGCGAGCAGGATGCCGATGGCAAGCCCCGCTTCCCAGGCCGGCGGTTCGGTGACGCCCATCCGCAGCATCATGAGGAACGGCGAAAAGAACGGGATGAAGGACGCGGCTTCGATCAGCCGGCTGTCCGGATTCTGCATGCCGAAAATGGCCAGGAAATAGCCGATCATGGACAGGAACGTCAGCGGCATGACGGCCTGGCCGAGCTCCTCCGTGCGGCTGACCATGGAACCGACCGCCGCGAACAGCGTCGCATACAGCAAATATCCCGCCAGGTAAAACAGCACGGCGTACACGATCAGCATCGGATCGACCAGCGACAGGTCGATGCCCAGCCTGCCGAACGCTTCCCGGTTGTGGGGAAGGACGAAATTGACGGCGGNCGCCGCAAACAGCGCGGCGATCTGCGAAAGGCCGACGATGCACACGCCGGTGATTTTGCCGAACATCTGGGTGAGCGGCTTGACGCTGGTGATCAGGATCTCCATGATGCGCGAACTTTTCTCCATGGTGATCTCCGCCGCGATCATCTGGCCCGTCATCATGATCGCGATGAACAGCAGGATGACCAGGGAGAAGGCCAGAACCGAGGAGATCGCGATTTCCATTTCCGATTTGGCGCCTTCCCCGCTCAGCGAAATCTGCACCTTGCTGATGTTCACCGGGGAATTGAGCAGCGCCAGCTGCCGTTCCGTCAGGCCGAGCTCCGCGCTGACCCGGCCGAACTTGAGCATCTGGAGGCCGCTTTGCAGCGCACCCATCTTCCCGAAGTCCATCGCATCCTCGGACTTGTATTGCAGCGTCGGAAAACCGGCTTCGTCCTGGCCGGTGATGACGAGATAGCCGGCGATTTCGCCTTCCCGCAGTTTTTCCCGCAGAAACGCCTCGTTGGCTTCGGCCGATCCCCGGTCGTCATAGACGAGAAGCGCCGCTCCGCTCCCTTCCTGTGCGGCCAAAAATGTCCCGCAGGCCCTCGGCCACGCCCCCGCCGTCCCGGACGTCATGCCGAACGGTATCCGTTTCGTCCGTCTGGATCAGGGAGAAAACAAAGGGCAGATTGATCACGATGCTGATGGCAATCGCCATCACGATCAACGTGACGGCATAGGCTTTCGAACGAATCTTGTTCCGGATCGTAAACGAGACGACACGCCAAAAGTCAGTCACCGCTTGCACCCCCCACTTCCCTGATGAAAATTTCGTTGAGCGTCGGCTCCAGCAGTTCAAACCGGTGCACCGCCGCCTGCTCCAGCGCCGCTTTCAGCACCTGCTGCGCCGCCTCCGGCCGCGTGATGCGGAGATGGCAGACGGTGCCCTCCCATTCGGCGGAGGCCACGCCTTCGATCTGGTCGAGCCCGGCCGCCGGCCTGTCGGTGACGAGCACGATCCGCTCTTTCGGGTAGCGGTTCTTGATGTCCCGCAGGCTGCCTTTGAGCACCGTCTTCGAGTTGTGCAGGATGCAGATGTTCTGGCACAGCTCCTCCACGTGCTCCATCCGGTGGGTCGAAAACAGGATCGTCGTGCCGGCGTCCCGGAGTTCCTTGACCGTCGCCTTGAGCAGTTCCACGTTGACGGGATCGAGGCCGCTGAACGCCTCGTCCAGCACGAGAATGTCCGGCTTGTGCAAAATGGCGGCGATGAACTGGATTTTCTGCTGGTTGCCCTTGGACAGTTCTTCCACCCGTTTGTTGTAGTACTCCGGCACGCCGAACCGTTCCAGCCACCGCTTCAGCTCGGCGTCCGCCTCCCGGCGCTCCATGCCCTTGAGCCCGGCCAGATACACCAACTGTTCGCACACCTTGATTTTCGGATACAGCCCGCGCTCTTCCGGCAGGTAGCCGAAGGTGCGGACGAGGGACTGGCGGAACGGCTTGCCATTGTACAGAATCGTTCCTTCATCCGGAAAAATGAGGCCGAGCACCATCCGCATCGTCGTCGTCTTGCCCGCGCCGTTGGCCCCGAGCAGGCCGAAGATTTCCCCGCGCCTCACCCCGATGCTGAGCCGGTCCACCGCGATCTTGTCCCCGTACGTTTTGGTCACGTCCTGAAGCTCCAGCGCAAACACTCGCAGTTCCCCTTCCCGCTTTCGATCACACCACTCATTACGAAAAAAAANNCGGCTGGTTTCAGCCGAAAATCGCATCCAGCAGGCTGCCCGTTTCGCCGCCCGGATACATGACGTATAGCAGGGTATAGAGCATCAGCCCGGTGACGGCCGCCGCAAACCAGATGGAAGCGGTGACCGGCCCGATTTTGCGGTGTTTGGCGAACCGTTCCCGGAACGCCAGATACAGCGTCACGAGGCCGAACGCCCCCGCCGTCGTGGCCAGCGCGATGTGGAACAGCAGGAAGGCGAAATAGACCGGCCGCAGATGGTCCGGACCGCCGAACTGCGTGTTTCCGACAAACAGCGTCTTGCTCACGTAGATGATGAAAAAGGCCAGCGCAAACACCGCCCCGGCCGTCATGAACCTTTGGTGGGATTCCCGGTTGCCGGCGGCAATGCGGCGCCAGCCGATGGCCACCAGGACGGCGCTGACAAAAATGCAGGACGTGCTGATCGTCGGCAAAATCGCAGGCACGTCCGATCACCCCCGTTCCGATGTCAGTCCGCCTGCGGCGCGGGCTCCAGGGGATCGACGGCATCGCCGGCGTTCTCGCGCCTGAACCAGCGGACGAAATTGTAGTAGAGAACCGACCCGTAGGTCACTTCCTGCACCAGCTTCATGATGATGCCGCCCAGCTGCTGGTCGTCCCGCGGCGGCAGCAGGGCAAATTCGGCGGGACCGCCGAAGCGGGCCAGAATGACGTCCGGGTCGAGCGGCACGCAATAGCCGAGCGCCTTCGCCCATATGCGGGGATCGGAATAGGTGGCAAACAGCGGCTCGGGCGCAAAGATGATCAGGACGCACGCCGGCGTCAGCAGCACCCCGTTGGCAAAAATATACCCCATTTTCTGCACGTCGGACAGCCGTTCGAACTCCGGCAAGGGCGTCAGCACGTTCCACCACATCATGAGCGCCGCCGCGAGCAGCAGCGCATAATACGCCACGTGCAGGGTGTAGTGCGTCATGATGTAGTCATGGACGACCGGCATGTGGTACAGGGAGAACAGCATGTTGAACAGGAGCAGGCACAGGATCGGCCTGGTGACCGCGCGGAACGCCCGTTGCACGGCCGGCTTCGCCAGCGCCTTGCGGACCAGCCAGTCGGGCAGCCCGTAGAGCAGAAGCGGCGGCGCGATCAGATAGGCGGTCGCCATGGACGCCATGTGGGCGGAAAACCACAGATGGCCGGCCAGATCCAGCGGCCCGCCGAGGGCGGCGTACAGCAGGAACAATCCGCCGAGCATCGACGCCTGGCGTTTCGCGGGCACGCCGGGCACATCCCCGAACCATTCCCGGCGGTACACGTTCGCGGCCAGGACGTACAGCACGGCGACGGAAGCGATGACCACAAACAACAGGGGGCTCCACGCCGCCCTTGCGCCAAAAACGGACAGCAGCTCCATTCCGTTCGTCACCCGCCTTCCCGAAAAAATCGAAAAGGCAAAGCCGCCCCGCCGTTCCGCATCCGGAACGGGCAGGACAGGCTTGCCTTCCCGTCGGTCCTGGCGCCGGTTACCACCAGCACCACAGAAGCGCCATCACGATGCACGTGAAGGTGACGAGGACGCCCGCCGCCATGAACAGGCGCTGAAACAGGTGTCCCTTGTCCTTCATGTGCATCCAGTACAGCGCCTGCACGAGGGCCTGGACAATGGCCAGAACCAGCAGGAAGCCGACGATGAACCACGCATCCAGCACGTCCTGGTAAATGACCGCCAGGAACGCCAGCGCCGTCAGCACGATCGAGATCGCAAACGAAATCAGGTGGTTGCGGGGCCCTTCGTGGACCCGGCTGCGGCGCACGACGTCCGTTGCGGTACGGGCGCCTTGTTCGTTCGTCATGACCGGCTCACCCCATCATTCCCATCAGATAGACAACCGTGAAAATGAACACCCAGACCAGGTCGACAAAGTGCCAATACAGGCTGACGATATACACCTTCGGCGCCGTGATGACGTTGAGCCCCTTGACCATTACCTGTCCGATGATCAGAGAAATCCAGACGATGCCGAACAGGACGTGGGCGCCGTGGAACCCGACCAGCGTGTAGAACGCGGAACTGAAGGCGCTGGTCGTGAAGGTGTGCCCTTCGTGCACGTAATGGACGAACTCGTAGATTTCCAGAATCAGGAACGCCAGGCCGAGCGCCACCGTCACGCCGAGCCAAAGCTGGATGCCCTTGCGGTCGTGCCGGTGCATCGCCTGCACGGCCATGACGCTGGTCAGGCTCGACGTGAGCAGGATGATGGTGGCCAGCGCCACGAGCGGCAGACTGAACAGTTCCTGCGGTTCAGGCCCGCCCAGGACGGAATGGCGCAACGCGATGAACGTGGCAAACAGGGAACCGAACAGCACCGATTCGCCGGCCATGAACATCCAGAACCCGAGAATCCGGTTCCGTCCGTCCAGCGTCGCCCTTTCCGGCTCGGGCGGAAGCTCGCCGCCGTGGGCATGCGCGTGTGCATGAACGTCGCTCATTGGTGGGCCGCCTCCCCTTCCGCTTCTTCCGGATGGATATGATAGCCGTGATCGTCCTTCAGCGAGCGGATGATCATGCAGGTGAAGAACATGGCCAGCCCGCCGATGCCGACGATGTAGTTTTCAAACAGGAACCGGACGAAGCCGGCCGAGAACGGCTCCTTCGCATACATGAACCCGATGGCCGCGATGAACAGCGCGACGGACATCCAGATCGGCAGGGAGGACGGCGACGGCATGTGAATCGGGCCGGGCGGTTCCGCCGGCGTCATGTGCGTGCGGCCTTCCCGCTTCTCCAGCCACCAGGCGTCGAGGCCGCGCACGAGCGGCAGCTGCCGGAAGTTGTACTCCGGCACCGGCGTCGGCAGGGACCACTCCAGCGTGCGGCCGTCCCACGGATCGCTCGGGGCGTCGGCCGGCTTGGCGGCCGTCTTGAACACGTTCACCAGGAAGATGATGACGCCGATGGCCATCAGGAACGCCCCGATCGTGCTGACGAGGTTCATCGTGTTCCATCCCTGGCCGTCCAGGTAGGTGAACACCCGGCGCGGCATGCCCATCAGGCCGAGGAAGTGCTGGACCAGGAACGTCAGGTGGAACCCGGGATAGAACGTCCAGAATGTCCATTTGCCGAGCCGCTCATCCAGCGTGCGGCCGAACATCTTCGGCCACCAATAGAAGCAGCCCGCCAGGAGGGCCATGACGATGCCGCCGACGATGACGTAGTGGAAGTGGGCCACGACGAAGTACGTGTCGTGGAACTGGAAGTTCGCCGGCGCCGACGCCAGCATCACCCCCGTCCACCCCGCCCATGACGAAGGTCGGGATGAAGCTGACGGCGAACAGGTTCGCCGCGGTGAACCGGATCTTGCCGCCCCACAGCGTGAAGATCCAGTTGAACACCTTGATCCCGGTCGGAATGGCGATCAGCATCGTCGCCACGGAGAACAGGGCGTTGGCAACGGCGCCCATGCCCGTCGTGAACATGTGGTGCGCCCACACCATGAAGCCGAGGAACCCGATCAGCACCGTGGCGAACACCATCGAGCTGTAGCCGAACAGCCGCTTGCCGGCGAAGGTGCTGACCACCTCGGAAATGATCCCGAAGGCCGGGAGAATCAGGATGTACACTTCAGGATGCCCGAAAATCCAGAAGAAGTGCTGCCAGAGCACCACGTTGCCGCCCTGGGAAACGTCGAAGAAATTGGCCCCGAAAAGCCGGTCGAACATGAGCAGGACCAGGCCGATGGTGAGAGGCGGGAACGCGAACAGGATCAGGACGGACGTGATGAAGCTGGTCCACGTGAACAGCGGCATGCGCATGAACGTCATGCCCGGCGCCCGCATGTTGACGATCGTCACGATGAAGTTGATGGCGCCGATCAGCGTGCCGAGACCGGAAATCTGCAGCCCCATCACGTAGAAGTTGATGCCGAAGCCGCCGTATTCGGGCCCGGACAGCGGCACGTAGGCCGTCCATCCGGCGTCCGGCACCGCCTGGAACAGCCAGCCGAGGTTCAGCATCAGGCCGCCCAGGAAGAACAGCCAGAACCCGAGGGCGTTGACGAACGGAAACGCCACGTCCCGCGCCCCGATCTGCAGCGGCACGACGGCGTTCATGAAGGCGAAGACGAGCGGCATGGCCACGAAGAAAATCATCGTGGTGCCGTGCATCGTGATCAGCTCGTTGAACAGCTGCGCGGGAATCGCGTCGAATTCCGGAAACATCAGCTGGTAGCGGATCAGGAGCGCCTCGATGCCGCCGAAGGCGAAGAAGATCGTGCCGCCGAGCAGGTACAGGATCGCGATCTTCTTGTGGTCCACCGTCGTCAGCCAGTCTTTGAGGACGGGCCAGAAGCTCCGTCTCGCGCCGGCCTTGACGGTTGCCGAGTACGCGTGTGCCACGCTGGTAACCCCTTTCTCTCCCGAAGTGATGTTACTTGAGCGTACGAATGTATTCGATCAGATGGTCCAACTCTTCTTCGGACAGCATGTCGCCGAAGGCAGGCATCGTGGCGCCCGGTTTGACTTCCTGCGGATTGATGATCCACTCGCGGAGCCACTTGTCGTTGTTTTCCCGGAATCCGCCCACCGTCTGCCTGTCGGCGAATCCTTTCAGGTTGGGGCCGAGGCTCATCTTGTCGGACTCGACGGCATGGCAGCTGATGCAGTAATTGCCGAACACTTCCTGGCCGGCGGCGGCCGCCGGCGTCGACGGCGCCGGCGCGGGCTCCTTCATGCCCGCCAGCCAGGCGTTGAATTCGTCCTGGCTTTTCACGACCACTTTGAAATCCATCAGCGCGTGGCCCGGACCGCACAATTCCGCGCACTTGCCGAGGTACACGCCGGGATCGCCCGTCTTGAACGCCACCGTTTTGGTCAGCCCGGGGTTGGTGTCGGTTTTGCCCGTCAGCTGCGGAATCCAGAACGAGTGGATGACGTCGGCGCTGGACAGCTCCACGTTGACCCAGGTGTCCGCCGGCAGCACCAGGTCCTGGGCGGTGCGGATGCCGTGGTCCGTGTAGTTGAACTCCCACCAGAACTGGTGGCCCACCACCTGGACGTTGACGGCGTCTTCCGCGGCGATGACCTCGTCATGCTTGAATGCGAACACCACCGTGAAGGACGCCAGCAGCAGGATCAGCATGAACGGAATGACCGTCCAGATGATTTCCAGCCTGTGGTTGCCGGCCACCTGCTTCGGATCGCCCGTATCCCCCTTGCGCCGGCGATAGCGGATGACGGCGGTGAAAAAGAGCGTGAACACGACCAGCATCACGAGCACCATGATGCCGAACGACAGCATGATCAGGAAATACTGGTCCTTCGCGCGATCGCCCTGCGGATCCAGCGCGCCGCCGCAGCCGGCCAGCAGCATGGCCGCGGCCGCCAGGATGAGCGCCGTGCGTCCCGCTTTGTACCATCGTTTCATGACAGTGTCGATCCCCCAGTCCGCTGTGGTCACAAATCACCGAGAACCCTTGCCATTTCTGACTTGTCAGCGATTATCATCACGTTTCCTACTATAGAATCGTTAAATCTTTTTGTCAATTTGGTGAAACCAAGGTTCACAAATTAGACCAAATTCGAGCCGCCTGGTCCCGACGGCGCAAGCGGGCGCTTCCAGCAATGTGAAGGATGCCCATTTTCCCGGCGGGGAATGCCGGGACCGGGAGGAAAAACGCGAACCCCCCGGCCGGTTTCGGCCAGGGGGTTCGGTTTCGGTTGCCGGTCACATCCAGCGGTCCGACCAATGCTGGATTTCCGCGATGACGCCTTCCAGCGACTTCCCCTTCGTCCGTCAGCACATANTCGATTCGCGACGGGGGTTTCCGGATAGACGCGGCGTTCCACGATGCCGAACGTCTCCAGCTCCTTCATGCGGTCCGTCAGCATTTTGTCGCTCACGCCGGGAATCTGGGCCTTGATGTCCTTGAACCGTTTCGGCCCGTCCAGCAGCACGCGGATGATGAGCGCCGTCCACCGCTTTCCGAGCAGGTCGATGGCCGCCTCGTACTTCGGGCACATTTTCGAGAAATCCATCGCCGTTTCCTCACGATCGCGACATCGGTGATAGGATGGTGGTTTGTGATCAGTATACCATATCCCCGGCCGTTTGCTCACGGGCCGGAAAAATATTTACATATTAATTGTCAATCTTTTTTACGATCGGCCCGAAGCGGCCCCGCCGGCGCCGGCGCCGCTTTCGGCGGCGGGCTGTCCCGTCGCCTGGAGCGCCTGGTTGCAGGCGCCGATGTAGGCCTGGGCCGCGGCGAGCACGATGTCCCTGTCGCTCGCGGTGGACTTGAACATGCGGCCCATGAAGGACACGGTGACGGCGGCCTCGCCTTCCGCGTCTTCGCCCGCGGCCAGCGACGTCAGCTCCAGGTCCTCGAAGCGGATGTCCGCCGGAATGGCCTGCTTGAGGCAGTTGATCACCGCTTCCAGCGGCCCCTGCCCGATGCCGGAACAGGAAACGAGCCGGCCGGTCCGGTTGTCCCGCACCGTCACGGAGGCGACGCGCGCCCGCTGGGTGCCGGCCACCGCCTGCAGATCGGTCAGGGTGAACGGCTGCACGTCCCGGCCCCGGGCCGCTCCGATCAGCTCCAGCAGTTCCTGGTCGGTGACGGTTTTCTTGCGGTCCGCCATCTGCTTGAAACGGGCGTACACGTCATCGAGCTCGGCGTCCGTCAGCCGGATGCCGTATTCCTGGGCGCGATGCCGGATGGCGTGCCGGCCGGAATGCTTGCCGAGCACGATCATGTTCCGCCGGATGCCCAGCTTCTCCGGATCCATGATTTCGTAGGTTTCCCGGTTTTTCAGCAGGCCGTCCTGATGGATGCCCGATTCGTGCTGGAACGCGTTCCGGCCGACGACCGGCTTGTTCCAGGCGATCGGAAAATGCATCGCCCGGCTGACCTGGCGGGCCGTTTCGTAGATGTGCTCCTGGCGGATGCCCGTATGGACGTTCAGTTTGTCCTTGTGCAGCTCCAGCGCCATGACCAGTTCCTCGAGGGCGCAGTTGCCCGTCCGTTCGCCGATGCCGCACACCGTCACTTCCACCTGGCTCGCGCCGGCCCGGATGGCGGCCAGGCTGTTGGCCACGGCCAGGCCCAGGTCGTTGTGGCAATGGGCGCTGAATTCGACCCGGTCGGCGCCGCGGGCTTCGCGCATCACCCGGCGGAACAGTTCGCCGTATTCGTCCGGAAGCGCATAGCCGACCGTGTCCGGCAGGTTGATGATCGTGGCGCCCTCCTCGATGACGGCCTCCACCATTTCGATCAGGAAGTCGATGCCGGTGCGGGAAGCGTCCATCGGCGAAAATTCGATCCGGTCGACGAACTGTTTGCCATAGGCCACCATTTCGCGGGCGATGCGGATCACGTCGGCGCGGCTTTTGCGCAGCTGGTGCATCAGGTGGATGTCCGAGGAAGAGATGAACAGATGCAGCCGGCGCCGCTCGGCGTCCGCCGTGGCGCGCACCGCCGCGTCGATGTCCCCCTTCACCGCCCGGGCGAAGCCGACGATCTCCACCTGCGGATACAGCCGGGATATTTGCCGCACGGCTTCAAATTCGCCGGGGCTCGAGACGGGAAAGCCCGGCTCGAGCACGTCGACGCCCAGCTTCACCAGCTGCCCGGCGAGGGCCACTTTCCGCTCCGGCTCCAGCGTCGCGCCCGGCGCCTGTTCGCCGTCCCGCAGCGTCGTGTCGAAAATGGCGATGCGCCTGGAATGGGAAGGTTCCCTGTTTTGGTTTTCCATGATTCATTCACCCCATGAATGTTTTTCGCCAATAAAAAAACCGCCGTCTCCGCCAAAGAGACGACGGGTTTTTCCGCCGCGGTACCACTCTTCTTGGACGAAACGCCGCACGGCAGCCGGCGCGTCCGCGCCCGCCGCGGGTTCATCCCCCCTCATCCGGACGGAAGGCCCGGGCTGCCGGCATGGCCGCCGGCTTCCCGCGTTCCGTCCGCGCCCGATCACGGGGGCATCCGTCGCCGCCTATGGCCGTTCCTTGCCGGCCGTTCGGCGGCGCCGCAT
>Ga0065723_100098_pt1 | contig 26159 bp, 21 predicted proteins | sample TheenrcuSG05Z960_FD_59110 | JGI IMG/M metagenome (GOLD analysis project Ga0065723, IMG submission 59110) | Thermophilic enrichment culture from UC Davis - Sample SG0.5Z960 | ecosystem: Engineered > Solid waste > Grass > Composting > Bioreactor | place: USA: University of California, Davis
GGGCGCCGAGCTCCTGGGCGCGCTTCGCCGCGGCCGCGGCCGCGCGTCGCGCCGCCTCGGGCCCGAACGAGTCGCGCGGGCCGAGGCCGACCACCAGGACGCGCCTGGCGGGCAGCGCGCCGCGGGTGTGCAGCACGGCGACCTGCCCGAGCTTGCCCGTCAGCTCTCCGGTCGCGATCAGCTCCGAGACGGCGCCGCCCAGCGCGGCGTCGGCGGCGCCCGTGGCCCCGCCAGGGCTAGTCACGCCCTCGAAGAGGTTCACGACGAGGGCGTCGCCCTCCCAGGCCTCGAGGCGGCCGACCGCCACCTCGAGGGCCGGCGGTTCGCTGACCGGTGCCGGCGCGGTGGCTACGGCTTCGTACGGCTCGGTGGCGAGCTCATCGCGGTCGTCTGCGGTCATGTGCCGATGCTAACCGCGGGGATCGGCCGCTTGTCGAGGGCGTCCGCTCAGTTGTCGAGGCGCCCCTGGCCCGAGGCGACGAGGTCCGCCACCCACACCGGGCGCCCCGGCGACGTGGCCGGCCCGCCCGCGACGGCGGCGGCCAGCGCCTGGTACGCCTGGTACGCGGTGTCCCCGTCCTCCGAGTCGAACAGCACGTACTCGACGCCACCGGTGGACACCGCGACCAGCTCGAAGAGGTCGGGCTCGGCGGCCCCGGCCTCGATCTGCGCCTGGTCGACGTCGTCGGGGTAGACCTCGATGACCTCGATGCTCTCCATCACGTCCAAGTTGACGAGCCTTTCGTCGAGTGTCCAGACCCACATGGTGCGCTCCGCCTTGTCCAGGGAAGTGTCCGGCGGCGGCCGGCGTGGACAGATGATACCCGTCAGGCGCGGCGGTCGAGCCTGTCGCGCATGCCGTCGGCGATGAACTGGAACGACAGCGAGGCGGCCGCCAGGAAGAGGCCGGGGCCCACGGCCGCCCATGGCTGGCGCGTGAGGAACGCGCGGGACTCCTGGAGCACGTTGCCCCAGCTCGGCGTGGGCAGCGGGACGCCCAGGCCCAGGTAGGAGAGCGACGCCTCGACCAGCAGGAACGTCGCGGCGGTGCTGGCGCCCTGGACCAGCAGGCTGCCGATGAAGTTGGGCAGGGCGTGCCGCACGACCTGCCGCGGCCGCGACGCCCCCAGCGCCACGGCCGCCAGCACGTACTCGCTGCGCAGCTCGCTCCGCGCGTAGGCCCGCGCCAGGCGGAAGTAGACGGGCGAGCCGGCCACCCCCATCGCCAGCACCGTCTGCGCGGCCCCGCCGCCGAGGATCGCCACCACCAGCAGCACCAGGAGGAAGCCGGGGAACGCCAGCAGCGAGTCGAAGGCGCGCGTGAGCACCGTGTCCACGGCGCCGCCGACGGCGGCCGCCAACGAGCCGAGCGCGCCGCCGAGGAGCATCGTGAACGCGGTGGCGGAGAGCGCGATCGTGAGGGAGACGCGCCCGCCGGCGAGGGCCCGTGCCAGCACGTCGCGGCCCAGCCTGTCGGTGCCGAGAGGGTGCTCGGCGCTGGGGGGCGCGTAGGTGGCGCGGTAGTCGGGCTCGAGCGGGTCGACCGGCCTCAGCACGGGCGCCAGCAGCGTGCTGAGGAGCACCAGCGCGAACAGGGCGAAGCCGAAGCGCGCGCGGGCCATCCTAGGCGCTCCTCAGGCGCGGGTCGAACGCGAGCTGGAGCATGTCGGCAAGCCAGTTCACCCCGACGTAGACGACGACAGCCAGCACCGTGACGCCCTGGACGACGGGGTAGTCGCGGGCCGAGATCGCGCCGAGGATCGTCGCCCCGAGACCCGGCAGGCCGAACACCTGCTCGACGACGATCGTGCCGGTGAGCAGGCCGCCGAGCTCGAGCGCCAGGAGCGGCAGGACCCCCGGCAGCGCGTTCGCGGCGATGTGCCGGCCCACGCCCCTCCCCGGCAGGCCCTTGCTGCGCGCGGTGCGCACGTAGTCGGCGCGGAGCTGCTCGAGCACCAGCGCCCGGGTGAGGCGCGCGACCTGCGCCGAGCGCGGGATCGCCAGCGTCAGGGCCGGCAGCAGCAGGTGCCAGGACGCCCGGAGCGAGAGCCCGGACGGCGGCAGGCCGATGACAGGGAACCAGCCGAGGTTCACGGCGAACAGCAGGATCAGGAGGAAGCCGAACCAGAACTCGGGCAGCGCCAACGCCGCGGTGACGTACAGCGTCGTGAGGCGGTCGGCGAGCCCGCCCGGCCTCAGGCCGGCCAGCAGGCCCAGTCCCACGCCGATCACCAGCGAGAGGGCGAAGGCCAGGCCCGCCAGCGCCAGCGTGACGGGCAGCCTGTCGAGCAGTACGGCTGTGACCGGCCGCCGCTCGCGCAGGGAGTCGCCCAGGTCGCCGCGGACGACGTCGCCGAGGAAGCCGAGGTACTGAGCCCCCCACGACGCCGGCCAGGCCGAGGCGCTCGCGGATCGCCGCGATCTGCTCGGCGCTCGCGTCCATGCCGCCGAGGATCGTCGCGGCGTCGCCCGGCAGGGCCCGCATCCCGACGAAGACGAGGGTCAGCACGACCCATAGGGTGACGACGAAGCTAAGGGCTTGGCCCAGCAGGTAGCGCGTCAATGGTCCTCTGGGGAGGGGAGCCCCCGGCCCGGGTCAACGCGGGCCGGGGGCGGCAGCGTTCACTCGAAGCGGGCGGTCCGGAAGTCGAAGGAGTCGAGCATCGGCGTGATCCAGAAGCCCTGGAGGTTCGCCGCGCGGGCGTGCACGCGGTTCGGGGTCCCGAGGTAGATGAAGGGAGCGCCCTCGTGGAGCCGCGTGAGCACGTCGGCGTAGAGCGCGCGCCTGGCCTCGAGGTCGGTCTCCTTGGCGCCGTCGAGGAGCCACTGCGCGACCTCGGGGTCGTCGAAGCCCGGGTAGTTCGTGGCCTCAGTGCCGTAGCCGTCGAGGCGGCCCGTGGGGTCTAGCTTGCCGGTGTGGCCGATCACCGTGATGTCGAAGTCGTGGGCGCCGCCGTAGACGTCGGAGAGCCAGACGCCCCACTCGACGATGCGGATGTCGGCGTTCACGCCCACGTCGCGCAGGTAGTCCTGGATCATCTGTCCGGCCTGGATGTGGTTCTCGTAGGGCTGCGGCAGGGCCATGTCGAGCCTCACGCTGCCGTCCCAGCCGGCCTCGGCCAGGAGCGCCCTGGCGGCCTCGGGGTCGTAGGGGTACGCCTCTACGGTGTCCGGCATCCACGGGCTGCCGGCCTCCATGAACGTGCCGATGGGCGTGCCGCCGCCGTACGCGACGTCGAGGACCGTCTGGCTGTCGACGGCGAGGTTCAGGGCCTGGCGCACGCGCGGGTCGGCGAGGTGCGGGCGGCGGGTGTTGAGCGCCGCCACCAGCGCGAGGCCGGAGGGGTCGCGGACCAGCTCCAGGTTCGGGTTCGACTCGATCAGGTCCTGGTCGGCGGCCGCGACCGTGTCGATGACGTGGAACTCGCCGGTCAGGAGGCCCTGGAGCTGCACGGCGCTGTCGGGGACGAAGCGGATCACGACCTCGTCGACCTGCGGGGCGCCCTTGTAGTAGTCGGGGTTCGCGGCCAGGGTGACGGCGTTGTCGCGCTGCCACGACACGAAGCGGAACGGCCCGGTGCCGACGGGCTGGTTGCCGAAGTCGTGGCCGGAGGCGATCTTCTCCGACGGCAGGATCGCGCCCCAACCGGAGGCGAGGGTGGCGATGAGCGCGGGGGCCGGCTGGCTGAGGCGCACGACCACGGTGCGGTCGTCGACGGCCTCCACGGAGGTGATCGCGGCGAACTCGCTGGCCTTCGGCGAGGCGGTGGCGGGGTCGCGGATGCGGTCGAGCGTGGCGACGACGTCCTGCGCGTCGAGCGTGGTGCCGTCGTGGAACGTGGCCTCCACCAGGTGGAACGTGTACGACAGCGAGTCCTCCCCGACCTCGTACCGCTCCGCCAGCGCCGGCACGATCTCGCCCGACTGGTCGACCTCGACGAGCGTGTCGTAGATCGACTTCGCGACCTGGAACGCCGCCGTCGCCGACGTGACCTGCGGGTCCAGCGTGTCCGGCTGCGCCGCCATCGCCATCGTGAGGGTCTGCGCCGACGCGCTGCCGAGCGCCGTCGCTGCCACGAGGAGGGCAGCGAGGAGGAAGCTACGCCAGTGGCCGCGAGGGTACAGCCTTGCCTGTTCCATCCTTAGCCTCCGTGTCGGTGTGAGCCGATGGCCCATGCTATCGCGGTCCGGGCGGCGCGGCCATCGGCGGCGGCTGCCCGAGGGCGCGTGAGGAACGCGTCAGGGCTCAGTAAGAAACGCGTGACCGCGGCCGTTCTACGGTCGTCGCCATCATGAGAGCGGGTCTAGGCCGTCTGGCACCCGTCGTAGCTTGGGTCGGTTACGTCCTCGCCTACCCTCGGCTCCAGGACGCGATCGGCGACTACGCGGGCATCGTCGGCCTGCTCCCGGTCGCCGCCAGCGGCGTGGCGTGGGGCGTGGCCGCCGGGTTCGTCACCGGTCTCATCGGCTTCGCGCTCGTGCGCATCCTCAGCTCCGGGCTCGGCATCGAGCAGTGGGTGCTCACCTACACCTTCGACGGCGCCCACGGGTTCGAGCTGTTCGCCTTCCTCGGCACGGGCGTGTCGGTCGCCTTCGTGCAGCGCTTCCGCGAGACGATCGCCCAGGAGCGCCAGGCCGCGCTGCGAGCCCAGGTCGACCCCCTGACCGGCGCGTACACGCGCGGCGCTTTCGAGGAGCGGCTCGCGGCCGCGATCGGTAGGGCGGTGGGCGAGGACGGCGAGGGCCTCGCCCTGCTCTTCGTCGACCTCGACAGGTTCAAGTTCGTCAACGACACGTACGGCCATGAGGTGGGCGACAAGCTGCTGCGCGAGGTCGGCAGGATCCTGCGCGAGAACGTCCGCGGTCAGGACCTGGTCGGGCGCGTCGGCGGCGACGAGTTCACCGTGGCCCTCATCGGCGTGAAGGACGAGCGCGCCGCCGCGTCGGTCGCCCGCAGCCTGGTGCGCGAGCTGAACTCGCCGATAAGGATCGACGGGCGCGACGTGCAGGTGTCGGCGAGCATCGGCATCGCCCTGTGCCCGCGCGACGGCACCACCGCCGACGCGCTGCTGAAGAGCGCCGACGCCGCGATGTACGAGGTCAAGGAGGGCGGCAAGAACTCCTACTACTTCTCGACCGTCGAGGTCAGGACGCGCCTGAGCCGGCGCCTCGAGCTCGAGCGGCAGCTCAGGCGGGCGCTGCACGAGAACGAGCTGGAGGCGCTCTACCAGCCCCAGGTGCGGCTCTCGGACAACCGCCTCGTCGGCTTCGAGGCGCTGCTGCGCTGGCACAGCCCCGATCTGGGCATCGTGTCTCCGTCCGAGTTCATCCCCGTGGCCGAGGAGGCCGGACTGATCTCGCCGATCGGGCACTGGATGCTGCGCGACGTGGCCCTCCAGCTCCGCGACTGGCTGCGCGCCGGCTACACGCCCTTGAAGGTGGCCGTGAACGTCTCGACGATGCAGTTCCACCAGCGCTCGTTCGTCGACACGGTCCGGGGCGCCCTCGACGACTCCGGCATCCCGCCCGAGCTGCTCGAGATCGAGGTCACCGAGAGCGTGCTCGTCCGCGACTACGACCTTGCGCTGCGCACGCTGATGCGCCTCGAGCGGTTGGGCGTGCCCACGGCCCTCGACGACTTCGGCACCGGCTACTCGTCGCTCGCCTACCTGCAGAAGCTGCCCATCAGGACGCTGAAGATCGACAGGTCGTTCGTGCAGGGCCTGGCCCCCCAGGCGTTCGACCAGTCGGCGAGGCTCACGCCCCTGGGCACCGCGGTGCGGACCACCGACCCGGGCCTGCGGCGGCACACGGGCATGCACGTCGGCGCCGCCACCGAGGTCTCGTCGCGCGGGGTCGAGGGCTTCTACCTGCCCTCCAGCACGTTCCCGATCGTCGAGGCGATCTGCGCGATGGCGCACAAGCTCAACAAGCTGGTCGTCGCGGAGGGCATCGAGACCGCCTACCAGCGCGACTTCCTCAAGCGCCTCGGCGTCGACTTCGCCCAGGGCTACTTCTTCGCGCGGCCGATGTCGGCCGCCGACGCCGAGCGCGTCCTGCGCCGCGTGACCGAGGAGGACGCGCGGGAGCGCCGCCTGATGGAGGGCCAGCGCGCCGAGGCCAGCAGGCCCGAGCCCGCTCCCGTCCAGCTCGTGTTCGACGACCCGCCGGCCCCGGGCGGCACCGTCACCGGCTACGTGGACCTCGACGACCTCCTGCTGCCCGACTCCGACGCCGACAGGCCGGTGAACTGAGGGCCAGCGCGGGCGTCCCGCCCCTCCGAGCGCGCTTCTGCCGGCCCGCGTGCCGTCGCGACCCGGTAGCGGGGCGGCCGGAGCCCTCAGGGCTCCGGCCGCGTGCGTGGTGCGTTACCGGCCGTAGAGCGGTTGGGCCGACGTCGGCTCAGGGAAGGGGCGGCGGGTCCTCGTAGACGAGCGTGCGGGCCAGGCGGGCGGCCGAGACCTGCTCGCTGAGGGTGGGCCCCCAGTCGGCGCGCGGGTCGATGGCGGCGACGTACAGCGTCTGGCGGGCCAGCTGGTGGCTCTCGTCGAAGGCCAGGGCGCCCTTGGCCGTGGTGAACGGCTCGCCGCTGGCGAGCTCCGCGGCGAGCGCGCGCGGGTCGTCGCTGCCGGCCCGCTGCGCGGCCTGCTGCAGGATGCGCAGGGCCTCGTAAGTGGTCCACGCCGTCGGGTCGGCGGGCTGCCCGAAACGCGAGGTGTAGCGCCTGTTGAACTCGCCCGCGCGACCGTCGGCGAGCGTGGTCTCCCACGCGAGCAGGCGCGGCACGTCCACCGCGACGCCGTACTCCACGTTGGCCGCCAGGAAGTTGCGCGTCTGGGTCGGGTCGTCGGGGTAGGGGACGAGCAGCGCCTCGCCTCCCCTGTCGCGGTAGCCGCCCATGAACACGAGCTGCTCCGTGGCGGGCAGCAGCACGAGGACCGCGTTGGCGCCGGACTCGGCGAGCCGCCTGTAGGCCCCCTCGAACGTCGGGTCGAAGCGGTCGACGGCGATGCCGTCGACGACCCTCTCGCCCAGCTCGTGGAGCCGCCCGACGGCGGCGCTCGCCAGCTCCGTCCATCCCGGCTCGTCGACGTTCACCACGAACCAGTCGAGCGCGGCGGGGCCGACCCGTTCACGCACGGACCTGACCAGGGCGTACACGTAGTCGTCGACCGACGGCGCGACGTGGAAGCGGTTCCAGGCGACCTCCGAGCGGAGCGCGGGCCCGCTGGAGGAGACGTCGATGAACAGCACCCCGTGCTCCTCGGCCACGGCCGCGATCGCCTCGGCCTGGCCCTCGCCCACGCCGCCGACCAGCACGTCGACGTGCTGGGTCAGCACCAGGCGCTCGGCGGCGCGGGCAGCGGCCTCGGGGCTCGGCGAGCTCGCGTAGTGGAAGACGATGCCGACGTCGGTAGCGTCCTCCTCGGCCTCGATGAGGCCCTGGGCGATCAGCGCCCCGCGGTAGGCCGCGATGCCGATGTAGTCGTTGATCGCTGCCTGGTAGGTGCGGCCGCCGGTGGGTATGGGCAGCACCACGCCGACGTCCACGACGGTCCCGGTGGCGGGCCTCAGTGGCTCACCCGCGAACGGTCTGGGGCTGTCGACGACCGGTACGCCGTACTCGGCGAGCACCGCCTGGATGTCGTCCCAGCGGGCGGCGATGGCGCGGTTGAGGAGGCTCTGGAGGGAGTGGTCCTCGCGCCTGACGCCCATGGTCATGGGCTGCACCTGGAAGAGGCTCGGCGGCTCGAACTGGGGCTCGATCGGCTTGACGACGATCTCCGTGTCGGCCCGAGCAGCCCAGTAGGCCGTCGAGGGCCCCCAGCCGAAGCCCACGTCGATCTCGCCCGACTCGAGGCCGCGGATCATCGCGGCCAGCCTGTCGTCGGAGCCGGCGGTGCTGCCGTAGAAGCCGGTGATGTTCCGGAGGAGGTTCCGGTAGAGGAGGGCGGTGTGGGGCGGCGTGCCCAGCCCGTGGATGCCGATGCGTAGCTCGCGCAGGATGGGGTCGTCGAGGGACTCGACCTCGAAGCCTGCGTCGGCGCGGTAGGCGATCACGTAGGGGCTGTTGTAGTACGTCAGCGTGTTCAGGCCCCTGCCGAACCCATCAGGGATGCCGAGGATGACGTCGCACGTGCCCTCGGCGAAGTGCAGGTTGTAGAGGTCCTCGGTGAAGTCGACCCAGTCGTAGGTGACGTAGGCGCCGACCTCGTCGGCGATCACCTCGGCGATGCGGTTCTCGAAGCCGGGCTCGTCCATGTCGGAGAACGGCAGGGACTGGGGAGGCGCGCAGACGCGCAGCTCCCAGCGGCCGTCGCCCTCCTGGGCCGCTGCTAGCGGGAAGAGGGCCGCCGCCAGCAGCGCGATGCAGACGTGTGCCGCCGCCGGACGCCCGGCTCTGTCAGGTGTCGTGCGGATGAACATCTAACTCCGATCAGGTCCTCCCGCGGGAGGCCTCACGAGAGACGCGCGGAGGGCGCTGTGTCGCCATCCGCGCGTCGGCGGTCCGCCCGGTGTGGCGGCCGCGCCAGGCCCTGCTTACGGCAGGCCGAAGACGTAGAGCGTGCTGCCCGCGCGACGGTAACGAGCCGCGTCGTCGGCCGCGGTGTCCTGGCCGACCTGCGGGTCGCTCGGGGCGCGGGAGGTGACGACCGCGACGTACTGGCGGCCGTCCGGGCCGAGGAAGCTGATCGGCGAGCCGCGGAAGTCACCGCCAGTGCGGAACGTCCACAGCACCTCGCCGTTGCGGGCGTCGACGGCGCGGAACAGGCCGGCGTCGGTGCCGCCGAAGACCAGGTTGCCGGCGGTGACCATGACCGGCTTGTTGTCCATGCCGATCGACGCCTTCAGGCCCCAGACCTTCTCGTTGCGGACGGGGTCCCAGGCCTGCAGCTCGCCGGCCCAGCCGCCGGGGCCGTCGCGCGTGTCGGAGAAGCGCATCAGGACGTAGCTCTCGCCCGGGGTGTACTCGCCCTCGGTGCCCGTGAACGTGGAGCAGCGGTTCTCGGCCTGGAAGTAGAGGAGGCCGGTCACCGGCGAGTAGGCGTCGTTGTACCAGTTGTTACCCGCGATGAACGGGCAGACCGGCTCCTCGGTCGGGATGTCCGTGTAGACGACCGTGGCCATGTTGAAGTCGGGGAGGCCGGTCTCGCGGTCGACGCCGTGGGCCCACGTGACGGTCGTGTACGGCTTCGGGTCGTTGAGGATCTCGCCCGTCAGGCGGTCGAACACGTAGAAGAAGCCGTTACGGGCGGGCTTGACGAGGGTCTTGCGCAGCTCGCCGTTGATCACCAGGTCGATGAGGAAGTTCTGGCCGATATCGTCGTAGTCCCACTGGTCCTGCGGGGTGAGCGAGTAGGCCCAGACCAGCTCGCCGGTGGTCGCGTCACGAGCGAGGAGCGAGGCGCAGTACTTGTTCGGGTACTCGTCGAAGCCCGGGGCCGTGGCCGGGTCGCGGCGGTAATCGGGGTTCCACGGGCCGCAGTTCGAGGTGCCGTAGTAGAAGAGGTTCGACTCGGGGTCGTACGTGAAGTAGCCCCAAGCGGTGCCCGCGCCGCGCAGCCACGAGTCGCCGAACCACGTGCTCACGCCGGGCTCGGGGACCTGGTCGACCGCGTAGAAGGGCTGGAACCGGTCCGTGATGCACATGTCGTCGTTCGGGCCGGTGCTGTAGCACTTCCACTTGAGCTCGCCGGTATCGATGTCGAAGGCCGCCACCCAGCCGCGGACGCCGCGCTCGCCACCTTCGTTGCCGATGATGACGTTGTCGCCGACGACGAGCGGAGCGTTGGTCGTCGTCTCCGTGATGGACAGGTCGACGACCGAGGGGTTGTGCCACACGACCTCGCCGGTGTTGGCGTCGAGCGCGAAGAGCTGGCCGTCAAGCGTGTTGAAGAACAGCTTGCCCTCGGCGTAGGTCAGGCCGCGCGTCTGCGCGCCACAGCACGCCTTGGCCTGCTCCAGGCCGGGCATGTCGGGGCGGAACGACCACTTGAGCACGCCGGGGTTCACCAGGTCGATCGCGTACAGCGTGTTGGGCTTCGGCGTGAGCACGTACATGGTGTCGCCGACCACGAGAGGCGGGGCCTCGAGCGAGTCGGTCACGCCGAGCTGGAACGTCCACTTAACCTGCAGGTTGCGGACGTTGTAGGTGTTGATCCTGTCCAGCGGGCTGAAGTTCCAACCTTGGTAGTTGACGTTCGCCATGGCGACCTGGCCGGGGTCCTGCTGGATCCTCAGCAGGTCGTCGTTCGCCATCGCGGTGCCCAGTAGGGCCGCCGCGGTGACGCCGGCGAGGGCCAGACGCCATGCGCGCTTCAGAGTGAATCGCATCATGAAGAGATCCCTTCCCTTCGCACTGCCGCTCTACGGATCCCGGCGGTGGTGGCCGGCCGCCGGTCCCAACCTACGGGGCTGCTCAGCGCGCCCCCGCCACGTCGGCGGGGAGGACGACGCCGTGCTCGTTGCCCCAGGAGTTGCGGATGAAGGTGGTGACCGCGGCGACCTGCTCGTCGTTGAGGACGTCCCTCCAGGCGGGCATGCCGTGGTCGATGAAGCCGTTCAGGACCATGGTGAGGACGTAGTTCGTGTCGGCGATGGCCGTGTTCCCCGCGAAGCGGGGGCCGATGCCGCCCTGGCCCTCGGTGCCGTGGCAGACCGCGCAGTTCGAGGTGTACACGAAGCGGCCGGCTTCCATCACGGCCGCCATCTCCTCCTCGGGGAGGGTGACGACCTCGGCGGCGACCTCCTCGGTGATCGCCTCACCCGCGGCCGAGACCAGGAAGAACTGGTCGCCCATGCGCTGGCCGCGCGTGTGGCCGGGCTCGGTGTCGCGGCGGAACGTGTAGAGGGGGTGGCCGCCGTACGTGACCTGGACGGTGCCGTCGGGACGTTCGATCGTGCCGACCAGCGCCGGGTCGAGCCCCTCGCCGAGCGCGGGCTCCGCGCCCGGCTCGACGGTGAGCGGCGGCCAGTTGTTCGCGCACGCGTCGACGCAGGCGGTGGTGCCGTCCCCGTCGAGGACGTAGAGGTAGAGGCTCCGTCCCTCCTCGTCGACGAGGTGATCGCCCCAGCGCGCGTCGGTCGAGAGCTGGAGCGTCGGGCTTCCTGCCTGGGCCATGACGTACCCGGCGGTCGCGGCCAACGCCACGACGAAGGCGAGGAGGAGCTTAGAACCGTGCTTCTTCACTGCTTCGGGCCTCCGCTGGTGGCATACCTCTCCTCGCACGAGCGGGAGTATCGTGCTGCCCGTGAAGGTCTCGGCCACCGATGCATGTTGATGGGCGTGACGAAGGGGACCGTCCCTTCTAAGGTTCGCGCCTTGGACGAATCGTATATCGGGACGTTTGACTCTGGCAACGCCGAACGGGCCACTTCGCAGGAGGTGTGAAGTAGCTCGACGTCCGGGCTAACGCGGGATGCCGTGCTAAGATCTACCTTTGCGCGCTTCCCGGGGATGGGCTCACGGCCGGACCTACACGTTCCCCGCGGTCGAGCGCTCGCCGCGGCGCCCGCTGTGGGGGCGCCGGGCGCAACGTGTCGTGCAGATGGCGAGCGGGTGGGCGCTCGCGTGTGAGGAGACAGGGTGGCCAAGTCAAAGTCGAAGCAGACGAACGTCGACGAGGCTCTCGCGGCCGAGGCCGCGGCCGGTGCCCCCGCTCAGGAGGACGCCGCGGTGATGAAGGCCGCCAAGGCCGAACCCAAGGCGAAGAAGGCAGGCGCGGGAGCCGCCGCGCGGCCCGAGGGGGACCAGGGCGGGAAGGCCGCCAAGGCCGAGAAGCCCAAGAAGAAGACGGCGCCGGCGTCCGCGGCCGAGAGCGAAGCCGCGGAGCCGAAGAAGGGCGCCAAGAAGGCCAAGGGCGACGGGGACGCCCAGGCGAAGACCGCGGCGAAGGGTGAGGCGAAGGGCGCGAAGGCGGAGGCCAAGGCCGCCAAGGCCGAGGAGAAGCCGGCGAAGGCCGCTCCCAAGGCCGAGGGGCCGGCGTGGCTCAACACCGAGCCGATCCAGACGCTGCTCGAGCGCGGTCGCGAGCTCGGCTCGCTCGACACCGAGGAGATCAGCGACGCGTTCCGCCGCGCCGTGGAGAGCCTCGACCTCGACCCCGAGGAGCAGAACTTCGAGGACCTCATGGAGGTGCTCGAGAAGCAGGGCATCCTCGTGGCCGACCTCGCCGAGGACGAGCTGCTCGACGAGGACGAGCTCGACGACGAGGACCTCGTCGACGACGAGGACGTCGACGAGCTCGACCGCGAGGAGCTCGAGGCCCGCGCCGAGGCCCTGGCCGACGCGCGCGTCAAGACGAACGACCCGGTCAGGCAGTACCTCCAGGAGATCGGGCGGGTGAAGCTCCTCACGCTCGAGGAGGAGATCGACCTCGCGCGCCGCATCGAGGAGGGCGAGGCCGCCAAGAAGCAGCTCGAGGAGCATGGCGACCAGCTCGAGCCGAAGGAGCGGCGTCGGCTGCAGCGCATCGTCGAGGACGGCGAGATGGCCCGCACCCATCTCATCGAGGCGAACCTGCGCCTGGTCGTGTCGATCGCGAAGAAGTACAACGGCCGCGGCATGAGCTTCCTCGACCTGATCCAGGAGGGGAACCAGGGCCTCATCCGCGCGGTCGAGAAGTTCGAGTACCGCCGGCGCTACAAGTTCTCGACGTACGCCACGTGGTGGATCCGCCAGGCGATCAACCGCGCGATCGCCGACCAGTCGCGGACGATCCGCATCCCCGTGCACATGGTCGAGACGATCAACAAGCTGACGCGGGCCAGCCGCCGGCTGCAGCAGGAGCTGTCGCGCGAGCCCACGTACGCCGAGATCGCGGACGCTATGGGCCCGGACTGGAACGCCGAGAAGGTCGAGGAGGCGTTCAAGCTCACGCGCGAGCCGTTCTCCCTCGAGACGCCGATCGGCGACGAGGAGGACAGCTTCTACGGCGACTTCATCCCCGACGAGAACATCGAGTCGCCGGTGGACGAGGCCTCCAAGGTCATCCTCTCCGAGGAGCTCGAGGAGGCGCTCAGCAAGCTCAACGAGCGCGAGGCCATGGTGCTGAAGCTGCGCAAGGGCCTGGTCGACGGCCGCGAGCACACGCTCGAGGAGGTCGGCAGCCACTTCGGCGTGACCCGCGAGCGGATCCGCCAGATCGAGAACAAGGCGCTGCGCAAGCTCAAGTACCACGAGAGCCGCACGCGCAAGCTCCGCGACTTCCTCGACTGAGCTAGCGCCGGGGCCGGAAGGCCCCGGCCCCCGAGAGCGTCGAGGGAGCACCACGGGAGCCGGGGGCTCCACCACTCAGGCCCGAGCGGAGCGAGCAGGGACCGCGAGACCCGGCCTGCTGTCGTCACAGCGCCGCCGCGCCCGCGCCAGGGCCGGCGGCGCTGACGTACACGGTGGCCGGCGTACCGGAGGCGCGCTCGTACGCCTCGCGCGTGGCGGCGGCGAAGGCGTCGACGGCGTCCGCCGCGACCAGCGCCACCGCGCAGCCGCCGAAGCCGGCCCCGGTCATCCGCGCGCCGTAGCAGCCGGGGGCTGCGCGGGCCGCCTCGACGATGGCGTCGAGCGCGGGCGAGGAGACCTCGAACAGGTCGCGAAGGCTGGCGTGGCTCTCGTCCATCAGCCGGCCGAAGGCGGCGGCGTCGCCGGCCCTCAGGGCCGCGGCCGCGGCGAGGGTCCGCTCGTTCTCGGCCACGACGTGCCGCGCGCGCCTCAGGTCCACGGGGTCGACCCGGCCCTCGAGGCCGCGATGACCTTCATCGGCTGGATGACGCAGGCGGAGCAGAACCTGCGCTGGACCTCGGCCGGCGGCCTGCCCACGCAGCCCGCGGTCGCCAGCGACCCGCGCTACGCCGACAACCCGATGGCGGCCCTCTCTGACGCGATGAACAGCACGTTCGTGCTCACCGGCTTCCCGTTCCTCGCGCAGTTCCGCAGCGCCTGGGACGCCGCGTTCGAGGCCGCGCTCCACGGCGCCCCGGTGGCCCAGGCCCTGGCGCAGGGCGTGAACGAGGCCGCCCTGGCCATCCAGGAAGGCCTCCTCAGCCTGCCGTAACGACTCTTTTCCCCGTCGGTGGGCGCCCGTGCCCGAGGAGCGGGCGCCCACCGGCTCCCAAGAGGTGCCGATGAGCGGACCGTCTACGGACCCGGCGGCGTCGGGGCCCCGCGCCGCCCCCACGCGGCCGGGGCGCCGGTTCCGCCTGCGGCCCCGCGTGGACGGGCATCCACTGGAGCCGTACCTCTATCTGCTGCCGCACGCCGTCCTGTTCCTCGTGTTCGTCGTCTATCCCGTCGGCTTCGCTATCTACGTCTCGGTGCACCGCTGGAACATCCTCTCGGACCAGCGGCCGTTCGTCGGGGCGGAGTTCTACACCCGCCTGTTCACGCCCGGCACGCCGCAGTTCACGTTCTTCTGGAAGACGATGGGGAACACCGCGCTCTTCACCGTCATCACGGTGCCCCTGCTGATCGTCTGCGCCCTCGGCCTGGCCCTGCTGCTCCATGAGCCGATCCCGGGGCGCTCGTTCTTCCGGGCCGTCTTCTTCCTGCCCACGATCCTCTCGGTGTCGGTGATGGGCCTGCTGTGGCGCTGGATGTTCGAGAACCGCACCGGCCTCGTCAACGTAATCCTCGACATGCTGCCGGGGCTCCAGCCCGTCGCGTTCATCACGACCGTGGGCCTCGCCTGGGTGCCGATCATCGTGGGCACGGTGTGGTGGACGGTGGGCTTCAACATGGTCCTCTACTCGGCGGCCCTCGCGGCCATACCGCAGGCCTACTACGAGGCCGCCGAGATCGACGGCGCGGGGGCGGTGGGCCAAGTTCCGCTACGTGACGTGGCCGCAGCTCAACCCCGTGACGCTGTTCGCGACCGTCACCACCACCATCGCGTCGTTCCAGCTCTTCGGCCAACCGCACGTGATCACGGCGGGCGGGCCCCTGCGGACCACGCAGAGCGTGATGATGTACATCACCGAGGAGGCGTTCACGCGCTTCCAGTTCAGCTCGGCGGCGGCGATGTCGCTGACGTTCGGCGCGCTGCTCCTCCTCGTCACCGGCTTCCAGTTCCGACTCACCCTCCGCGACCTGGGACGGGGGCGGGCGTGAGCTCGCGCGCACCCGCGTACGGCCCCGCGACGGTCGCGACGTCGGGTCCGGCGGCGCGAGCGGCGGCCGCGCTGCGCACGCGCGTCGACAGGCGCCAAGGACGGCTGCGCTGGCGGGACGTCCCGCGCTTCGTCCTCCTCTGCGTGCTCGCCGTGTTGTTCCTCGCCCCTATCTACTGGATGGTCACGACCTCGCTGAAGAGCGAGGCCGCCACCGTGGCCAGGCCCGTGCAGTGGTGGCCGCACGAGCCCACGCTCGATAACTACCGCGCGATCTTCCAGGCGGCAGACGCGCGGTTCGCCTGCTGGACGTTCAACTCGCTGTTCACGTCCCTGGCCTTCGCCGTCGGCAGCGTGGTGCTGGCCGTGCTCACGGCCTACCCGCTGTCGCGGATGCGGTTCCGGGGCCGCGACTTCTGGTTCTGGGTCGTCCTGTCCTCGATGATGGTCCCGGGGGTCATCTTCCTGATCCCGCACTACCTGATGATGGTCGACTTCGGCTGGATCGACACGTACCACGCGCTGATCTGGCCGGGGATGCCCGCCGCCTTCGGGGTCTTCCTGATGCGGCAGTTCTTCGTGTCGATACCGAGGGAGCTCGAGGAGGCGGCGCGGCTCGACGGCGCCAACAGCCTGCAGGTGCTGTGGCACGTGCTGCTGCCGTTCCTGGTCGCCCCCATGGCCACGCTGGGCCTGTTCCAGTTCATGGCCTCGTGGAACAACTACGTCTGGCCGCTGTTCGTGGTGCACGGCGAGATGCAGACGCTGCCCGTGGCGATCACGAACTTCAGCAGCCGCTACTGGACCGCCTACGGCAAGCTCATGGCCGGCACCGCGATCGCCTCGGTGCCCGTCCTGATCGCGTTCCTCTTCGCGCAGCGCTACTTCATCAGGGGCATGTCGCTGACGGGGCTCAAGGATGACTGACGGACCGAGAAGAGAGGGGCGCCGCGGGCTGCTGTGGCTCGTCGGCATCGAGAACGCCTTCATCCCCGACATGGACGTCGACGAGCTGAGCTGGACCGCGCACCGCGAGCGCTGGCGCGAGGACCTCGCGCTGGCCGCCGAGGTGGGCGCGACGGGCATCAGGTACGGGATCACCTGGCCAGAGGTAGAGACCGCGCCCGGCCGCTACGACTTCTCCACGGTAGACGCGGTGCTGGACGAGATGGAGCGCCTCGGCCTCGAGCCGGTGTGGGACCTCGTCCACTTCGGCGTCCCCGCCTACCTCAGTGAGGGCTACCTCGACCCGGCGTTCCCCGAGGCCTACGCCGCCTACCTCGAGGCGTTCGCGCGGCGCTACCGCGGCGTGGTCACGAAGCTGACGCCGTGGAACGAGCCCTACATCAGCGTCTACTTCCGAGCTGGGTTCGGCATCTGGCCGCCGCACCTGGAGGGCAGGGAGGGCTTCGCGAGGCTCCTGGCGCCGGTCGTGGCCGCCCTGCACGAGGGCCTGAGGCGGCTGGAGCGGGCGGCGCCGGAGACCGAGGTGTGGCTCAACGACGGCGCCGACTCCTTCCACCCGGCGCGCCCCGAGCTCGCCGAGGAGGCGGCGTTCAGGACGCTCCAGCGCTACGCGGCCTTCGACCTGCTGCTCGGCGAGGCGGTGCCCGGCCAGGAGACGCACGAGTGGCTCGCGGCGGCGGGCTTCCCGCGCGAGCTCCTGGAGCGCTGCGCCGCCTACCCGGTGCGCGTGGACGTGATCGGCCTCGACTACTACCCGGAGACCGAGCATGACCTCGACCTGGGCGAGGACGGCAGGCCCGTCGTGACGAGGGCCTCGCGGCCGGTGGGCCTGGCCGCGACGGCGCTCGAGTACCACCGGCGCTACGCCCTACCCATGTTCGTGGCGGAGTCGAGCGCCTCGGGCAGCGACGAGGAGCGGCGGCGGTGGCTGGAGTGGAACATGGCCGATATCGCCGCGGCCCGCGCCGCCGGCGCCGAGGTCGTCGGCTACACCTGGTGGCCGCTCTTCGACCACGTCGACTGGGACTCGCTGCTCACGAAGCGCGAGGGCTTCGTCTGCCCGGCCGGCCTCTACCACCTCTCGCCGACGGTCCGCGACCGGCGCGAGACCGACGCGGCGCGCGCCTACAAGGAGCTCGCCACGGGCGCTCCGGCGGGCGAGCGGGCGCGATGAGGCGCGTGCTCATCGGCACGCTCTTGGCTCTCGTGGGCGCCGGCGCCGCTCAGACCTACACGAACCCGGTGATCGCGCCGGTCGCGGCCGACCCGGCCGTGATACGCGACGAGGACGGCACCTGGTACCTCTACGCCACCCAGGACAGATGGGACGACGGCGTCGAGCACTACATCCCGACGTTCCGCTCGCGCGACCTGGTGAGCTGGGAGTTCGTCGGCGACGTCTTCAGGTCGCCGCCGAGCTGGAAGCGGCAGGGGTTCCTGTGGGCGCCCGACGTCAGCGTCGTCGACGGCGTCTACCACCTCTACTACAGCTACTCGACGTGGGGAGAGCCGAACCCGTGCATCGGCCTGGCGCGCGCCCCGTCGCCGACGGGCCCGTGGGAGGACCTGGGCAGGCCGGTGTTCTGCTCGGAGGACATCGGCGTGCGCAACTCCATAGACCCGTTCCACCACGTCGCCGCGGACGGGACGCGCACCCTGATCTGGGGCAGCTTCAACGGCATCCACGCGGTGGCCCTCTCGCCCGACGGCACCGAGCCGGCCGGCGAGCCCGTGCGGATCGCCGACACGCGCTTCGAGGCGGCGTACGTCATCGAGCGCGACGGCTACTACTACCTCCTCGTCTCCTCCGGCTCCTGCTGCGAGGGGGCGAGCTCCAGCTACGCCACCTGGGTCGGCCGCTCGGAGTCGCTGCTCGGCCCCTACGTCGACGACCTCGGGCGCAGCCTGCGCGCCGGCGGCGGGCGGCTCGTCCTCTACAGGAACGACGCCTGGGTCGGTCCGGGGCACGTGTCGGTGGCGAGGGACGACGCCGGCGACGACTGGCTCGTCTACCACGCGGTCGACCCCTCGCGGCCGCACCTGCGCAGCGGTGCCACGCGGCGGCCGGCGCTCATCGACAGGATCGAGTGGGTCGACGGCTGGCCGGTCGTCAACGGCGGCGAGGGGCCGAGCGCGGACGAGCGGCCGGCGCCGGCGGTGCGGTGAAGCCCGCCCCGTGTCCGCGGCGCGCGGCCTCAGGCCTGCGGCGCCACGACCGGCAGGCTCAGCGTGGCCTCGAGCCCGCCGCCCGTGTTCGATAGGGCCAGCTCACCGCCCAGCGCCCTGGCCACGTGGGCCACGAAGGCCAAGCCCAGGCCCAGCCCGTCGCCGGAGTGGTCGAGCTTGTAGAACGGCTCCGTTAGGTGGGGGAGGGCCTCGTCGGGTACGCCGGGGCCGTCGTCGCTGACCCTGACGGTGAGCCGCCTCTCGCCCACCGCCACCGCCACGCTGGCTCGGCCGCGGCCGTGACGAAGGGCGTTGTCGATCAGGTTCGAGATCGCCTGCTGGACGATCCTCGGGTGCGACACGTGCGCGCCGGCGAACAGCCCCCGCACCAGCACCCGCGAGCGGCTCTGCTCCGGCAGCGCCGCCAGCGTCTCCTCGATCAGCGGCGCCAGAGGCCTGCGCTCGGAGGCGTGCTCCCACGAACGGGCGAGCGAGAGCAGCGCCTCGAGCACCTCCTCCATGCGCCTGATGTTCTTCTCGACGACGGTCAGCGTCTCCTCGGCCGGCACCTGGCCCAGGCGCGCCAGCTCGACCTGCAGCCGTATGGCGGAGAGCGGCGTGCGCAGCTCGTGCGAGGCGTAGCGCGTGAAGGCGCGCTCCCTCTCCACGTGCTCGTCGACGGCCTTGGCCATGGCGTTGAAGCTGCGGACCAGCTCGGAGAGCTCGTCGCGGCCCGGCGGCACGTTCACCGCCTGCGTGCGGCCCTCGACCGCGAGCTCGCGCGTTGCCTGGGTGAGCTGGGCTAAGGGCCTGGCGATGCGCCTCGACAAGAGCTGGCCCAGACCGAGACCCAAGAGCACGAAGACGGGCACGTCGAGGAGGTCCAGAAGCAGGCCCACCGGGACCCGACCGTCACCGACGGGCAACCGCTCCTCGAGGCCCTCTAACGCGACGTCGAGGACGCCCTCGAGGACCGTGGCGGCTAGCACGGCCGCGACGACGGCCAGGAAGACGGATCGCCTGAGGCTCATGCCGAGAGTATTCAACCGAGACCTAGGCGGTAACCCCCGGGAACGGTCTCGATCACGTCGCCGGCCAGCTTCTGCCGCAGCTGGCTCACGTAGACGCGCACGACCCGCGGGCCGGAGCCCGCCTCGGGGAAGAGCCGCTCCTGCAGCTCTTCGACGGTGAACACCCTATCGGGGTAGTGCGCGAACAGCTCGAGCATCTCGAACTCTCGCGCCGAGAGCCTCACGTCTTCTCCCTCCCAGGTGATGCGGCGGTTAGCGAGGTCGACGCGCAGGGGTGGTCTCTCCAGTACCGCGCGGCGGTTCTGGGCGCCACGGCGCAGCAGCGCCCTGACGCGCGCGAGGAACTCGGCCAGGCCGAAAGGCTTGACGAGGTAGTCGTCGCCGCCGAGGTCGAGGCCCCGCACGCGGTCGGCCTCGGCGTCGCGGGCGCTGACGAACAGCACCTGGCCCTCGAAACCCGCGTCGCGGAGCTGGGCGGCCAGCTCGAAGCCGGCGTCCTCCCGCGGGCCGATCATCACGTCGAGGACCGCGAGGTCGAAGCGCTGCTCGGCGGCGGCCCGCGCGGCGGCGGCCTCGGAGGTCACCCACTCGACCTGGTAGCGCTCATGCCTGAGCGCCTCGGCGAGCGCGCGGCCGATGTCGGCGTGGTCCTCGAGCAGCAGGATCTTCATCCACTTACCCCTGCCTTATCAGCCGAAGATAGGCTGTCACGGTCCGGTGCGGCGGTCCATGTGCTTCACATGCGCAGGGACGGCGGTGGCGCGACGGGGGGCGGGCGGACGCATGATATACCATCGCCCGCGAAACACCGTTCCGGTGGAGCCGACCGTGGCAAAGGCCTGTACGGCGGCGGCCCGAGTGATCGCGTGAGGAGTTCGACCTGATGTACGCGAGAAAGCACCTTCGCCCCGTGACCGCTAGACCGCTGGCGTTCCTCTGGGCAGCGCTGTGCCTCCTGCTGGCGGGCGTGGCTCAGGCCCAGGGCGTCCCCACGGGACCCCTGCGCGTCGGGGTCGTGGTTCCGCTGAAGGTGGGCGAACCGCTGGCTGACGCGGTGGCCGCCTCCGCGGCGTCGGGCGCGGCGATGGCGCACGACGAGTTCGCGTTCAACGCCGAGATGCTGGGCATCGAGTTCGCCGTGCTGACTCGCGAGGCCAGCGGCGGCGAGGCCGTCGTGGCCGCCGCCGAGGAGCTGGTCGCCGAGGGCGCCTACGCCATCGCCGGCGGCTTCAGCCTCGAGGAGGCGGCGGCGCTGGCGGCGTGGTCGGCGGAGGCGGGGGTGCCGTACTTCAACGTCGGCTCGTCGGCCGACGTCCTGCGGCAGGAGCAGTGCCAGCCCACCGCGGTGCACATCGAGCCGAGCGCGGCGATGTACCTCGACTCGCTGGCCGGCTGGTACGTGCGTTCGGGGTACCGGCAGTGGTTCTTCGTGCGCGGCACCGACCCCGAGTCGAGCGCGCAGCTCCAGCGCGTCCAGCGCGGGCTCAGGGAGCGCCACTTCGGCGCCAGGTCCGTGGGCGACGTCGCCGTCGAGCCCGGCGCCGACCTGACGCCCGTCGTCGACCGCGTCCGCCGCAGCGGCGCCGACCTGGTCCTGCTCCTGCTGCCGGCCGACGAGCAGCTCCGCGTGCTGGCCGCGCTAGAAGGTGCCGGCGTCCAGGTGGAGGTCACGGGCTACCCGTACCCCGAGGCCCAGACGCGCGCGTTCTACGCCGCCTCGCGCGAGGCTGCGCCCCGGCTGGGGACGCTCCACCGCGCCACCGCCTGGGAGGCCACGCTCGACGCCTACGGCGCCAGGGAGCTCAACGCCCGCTTCCGCCAGCAGTTCGGCGGACAGCCGATGGAGGCGCCGGCTTGGGCCGTGTACCAGGCCGTGAAGCTGGCCTACGAGGCCGCCTTCTTCGGCGGCGGCACCTCCGCGGAGCAGGTGCTCGGCTACCTCGAGGCCGAGACCACGGTGTTCGACGTGTGGAAGGGCATCGGCACCACGTTCCGGCCCTGGGACGGGCAGCTCCGCCAGTCGCTCTACCTGGTGAAGATAAGCGAGACCGAGACAGACCCGTTCACGCTGGTGACGCTCGTAGGGGAGCTCCCGGCCATCTACATGCCCGGCACCGACCCGGTCGAGCGCCTCGACCAGATCGGCGACCTCGCCGCGGCCAGCCGGTGCCGCCGGTGACGAGGACTGGTAGACCATCCGCCGCGCAGACGGCCGGCGGTCGAGAGGAGAGCATGAGAACGAGAAGGAACGCACGATACCGGGTCGCTGCGCTCGCGCTGGCGACGGCGCTGGCGACGGGCGCGGCCCTGGCGCAGGACTCGTACCGCCTCTACGTGGCCAACGAGTACAGCGCCGACATCACGATCATCGACACCGCGACGGACGAGGTCATCAAGACCCTGTCAATCTCGGGCCGCCCGGGTGAGGTGCGCCCGCGCGGCATGGCCGTCAGCCCCGACGGCAGGACGATCTACGTCGCGGTCTCGGACTTCAACCCGCAGATCGAGACGCCCGAGGACAAGATCGTCGCCATCGACGTCGAGACCAACGAGGTCATCAACGAGTTCCGGGCGGGCGGCAACCCCGAGCGCGTCGCCGTCAGCCCCGACGGCACGCAGATCTGGGCCGCGCTGGAGGCGATCGCCCAGGGCGCCGGCTACGACGTGCAGACGGGCGAACAGCTCGGCATCTTCCGCGTCGGGGTCGAGGCCGAGGGCGTGGCTGTCAGCCCCGACGGCAAGTGGGTCTACATCACGGCCGAGGCGACCCACACCGTGACGGTGATCGACCGCGAGAACCTGCAGGTCGTCAAGCACTTCCTGGTGGGCAACAGGCCGCGCGTGGTGGAGTTCTCGAACGACGGCACGCGGGCCTACGTGTCGGCCGAGATCGGCGGGACGATCTCCGTCGTCGACACGTCGACCCACACGGTTATCGAGACGATCAACCTCGGCCTCGACTCCCGTCCCGTCGAGATCGCCGTCGACCCGACCTCCGACCGCATCTACGTCGCCGGCGGCGGCACGAGCGCCGTCTACGTGATCGACACGACGACGAACGAGGTCATCGCGACGATCCGCGAGCAGATGGGTCGCCGCCCGTGGGGCATCGCCATCACGCCCGACGGCAGCAAGGTCTACACGGCCGATGGTCTCTCCGACAGCGTCACCGTCATCGACACCGACTGCCTCTGCGTCGTGAAGCGCATCGAGGCGGGTCGCGGCGCCCACAGCGCCGAGATCGGGGTGGTCCCTCGTGACTAGGCTGCGCGTCCTCGTGGCGGCCCTGGCTGCCGCACTGTTCCTGCTGGCCTCCGTGGCCTCGGCGCAGTACTCGCGCGCACCGTTCTTCGAGCACACGCTCGAGGTGAGCCAGGCCTACGGCATCCAGCTCTCGCTCCAGCGCCTCGACGCCCTCGAGCTCGTCGACGAGCACGCCGAGGCGGATGACGACGATGACGAGGGCGAGGAAGAGGAGGGCCTCGACGACGACTACCTCGAGATCGTCGAGGGCTTCGAGGTCGACCTCGCACGCTACATCGGCACGCTGCGGGCCGTGGACCCCGAGCTGGCCGAGGAGGTCGAGGAGGCCATCGAGGCGCTCGAGGACGCCGTCGAGGACGGCGAGGACTACGACGACCAGGTCGTCACGCTCCGCTTCCTCCTCGAGACCGCCTACCAGAGGGTGATCCCCGCCGAGCTGCGGAACGACCCCGCGTTCGTCGCGGCGGTGATCGTCGAGCTCTCGCTGGGCGAGGGCGGTGTCGCCGAGGGCTACGAGGAGGCGGTCGAGGGCGAGCTGGGCGCCTACACCATGGGCTACGCCGCCCTCGAGCGCGTCAGCGGCCTGTGGCGCCAGGTCGCCGGACGGGCCACGGAGCAGCAGCGGGCCGACGTCGAGGAGATGCTCGAGTTCCTGAGCGAGTTCGTGTACGTCGAGCCGGTGATCGAGGAGCCCATCATCGGCAACCCCGAGGAGGCCGAGGCGCCCGTCCAGCGGATCATCGGCGTGCTCGAGACCGTGGTCGACGCCGAGCTGTTCCCCGGCCGCGACCTCGCGAGCCTCGCGGCTCACCTCCCGGAGGAGCTCGCCGGCTACTGCGAGATGTACGACGCCGGGCAGGACGAGCTAGCGCTCGAGGGCGTGATCGCGGTGGGTCACCTCTACCTCTCCGCCGACCTCGGGCAGTTCCTCGGCTTCATGGCTCCCGAGGTCCACGAGGAGGCCCTGGAGCTGATCGTCGCCCTCACCGGCCTCGAGCCCGAGGACGACGATGACGACGCCGAGGCGGACGACGACGACGATGACGATGACGACGACGAGCGGGCGGCCGTCGCCGACCCCGGCGCGGCCTGCCGCGAGCTGCTCGAGGTCCTCCGCGAGGCTCACGAGGTGTTCGGGGGCTGAGGGCCTTCGCGGTACCCTCTAGGCGATGAGCCTTCCGCCCGAACGTGGGGGCTCGCCGGCCGCCAGCGCGGCCGCCGGCGGGCCCCCCGCCGTTGACTCAGGGGTCTACACGGTGTCCGCCGCGACGTCCGCCCACGGTGGTGCGGCGTCGACCTTCGGCTCGCAACCCGCCGTCACAGTCGAGGGCCTCGGGCGACGGTTCGGTGACCTGATCGCTGTCGACTCGCTGACCTTCAGCGTGGCCCAGGGCGAGTTCTTCGCCCTCCTGGGCCCGAACGGCGCGGGCAAGACGACGACGATCCACATGCTCACCACGCTCCTGGAGCCCACGTCCGGCCGCGCGAGCGTCATGGGCTACGACGTGGCGCGCGAGCCTCAGCGCGTGCGGCAGGTCCTGGGCATGGTCTTCCAGGACCCGGCGCTCGACGAGCGCCTCACCGCTCGCGAGAACCTCGAGCTGCACGCGGTCCTCTACGGCATACCGCCTCGGGAGCGGCGCCAGGCCATCGAACAGGCCCTGGTGTGGGCGTCGCTCGTCGAGGCGGCCGACCGGCGCGTACGCACCTTCTCCGGCGGCATGAAGCGGCGGCTCGAGCTGGCGCGGGCGCTCATGCACTCGCCGGGCGTGCTGTTCCTCGACGAGCCCACGCTGGGCCTCGACCCCCAGGGGCGCAGGCACCTGTGGGAGCGCATCGACGCGCTGCGCCGCGAGGGGCTGACCGTGCTGATGACGACGCACAACCTGCCCGAGGCCGAGGCCTGCGACAGGGTCGGCATCATCGACGCCGGGCGGCTAGTGGAGATCGGCCCGCCCGGCGAGCTCGTGGCGAAGCACGCAGGCGAAGGGGGCGACCTGGAGGACGTGTTCATCGCCCTGACGGGCAAGCAGCTGCGCGACGAGGAGGCCACGGCGCGCGACCTGATGGTCAGCTTCGCCAAGCGCGGAGGGGAGCACACGCGATGACCGCTCCGGCGGTGACCGGCAGACGCTACGCCAAGGCGCCGCCCTCGTGGGCCGGCATCGCCCCCTCGGTCGTGTGGGTGATGTGGCGGCGCGAGATGCTGCGCTACTCCCGCGACCGCTCGCAGCTCTTCGGCGGCCTGTCGCGCACCGTGCTGTGGCTGGTGATCCTGGGCTTCGGCCTGGGCGCCGCGCTGCGCGAGATCGAGGGCTACAGCTACGCCCAGTACATCCTCCCGGGCGTGATCGTCCTCAACGTGCTCTTCGCCGCCCTCCAGTGCGCCATCTCGCTGGTGTGGGACCGCCAGGTGGGCATCATGCGCGAGGTCTTCGTCTCGCCCTCGCCGATGCTCTCCGTGGCGCTGGGCAAGCTGCTGGGTGGGGCGACGGTCTCGGTGATCCAGGGCTCCATCCCGCTGCTGTTCACGCCGCTCATCGGCGTGCGCCTGACCGTCTGGTCGGTGCTGGGCGCCTGGGCGGTGATGTTCTTCCTCGGCCTCTTCATGACCGCCTTGGGCGTCATCATCGCCGCGCGCCTCAAGACCTTCGAGGGGTTCGGCAGCATCTCGAACGGCCTGATCCAGCCGCTCTACTTCCTCTCCGGCTCGATCTTCCCGCTGCGCGGCGTGATCGGCGGGGTGGGCTTCCTCGAGATCCCTCAGCACCTGCGCGAGGAGCTGAGGCGCCTGGGCATCTTCGCGATCGGCGGCGGCTGGGTCGTCCAGCTCCCCGGCTGGATCCAAGCCCTCGTCTACGTGAACCCGGTGAGCTACCAGCTCGACCTGCTCCGCTACGTCCTCCTGCGCTTCCAGCAGCTCCCCATGGCCGCCAACATCGCCGTGACCTTCGGCGCGGCGCCCCTCGCCGTGGTGTTCGCAGCTTGGGCTATGCGGAGGATGGCTTCGGCGGATAGGTAGGCCAGACGAAACAGGACGTACCCGGAATGAGGTGAGCTTCGTCCGCGACGCCTTGCTGCACGCGGCGTCACGGCCGCGGCATATGGTATATCTTCGCCCGACCCCACCGGGACATAAGTCCCAGCGGCTCGTAGCAGCCGCGTTCGCGAAGGAGAGACCGTTGCCGCCAGGCGTCGCCTCGCCGTCTCGAAGAGGCTGGCCGCGGTCCCCGCAGCCCGCGAGGGTGTTCACGGGTGGACCGTCCAGGTGCTCCTGCGGGCGATGCCAGCTCGTGCGACAGCTCGGCTGGCGCCTCTCCTGAACGCTCCGGCACAGCGTATGAAGACTGGTCGGCTGGTCGGAAGCGACGAGGGTTCACGGAGGTGATCTGGCTGCCCTCTTGACGTTGACGCCCCACCCTTTCGACCGGGCTGTTGGACTCGACGCCCACGGAACAACCACTTGGAGGACCTACCTGATGCCAAGCAGTAGTGCCACAGTTAGGCGTTGCAGAGCGCTCCTCGCTGTTTTGTTCGCGGTTTCCCTCTCCACAGTTTTCGCGCAGACCGCCGAAGAGCTGCTGGACCCGGCACCCGGCGAGTGGCCGACGTTCGGTCGGACCCTCGACA
>Ga0065723_101143_pt1 | contig 25651 bp, 21 predicted proteins | sample TheenrcuSG05Z960_FD_59110 | JGI IMG/M metagenome (GOLD analysis project Ga0065723, IMG submission 59110) | Thermophilic enrichment culture from UC Davis - Sample SG0.5Z960 | ecosystem: Engineered > Solid waste > Grass > Composting > Bioreactor | place: USA: University of California, Davis
CGCCGAGCCGCTGCTGGCCGCGATGGCTGCCACTTCGAACCAGGGGTGGTTCTCGAGCAGCTGGACAAAACGCTGGCCGACCATCCCCGTTCCGCCGACAATGCCCGCCTTGAGCTTGTTCGCCATAGTTCCCTCAACTCCCTGTATATAAGTAAATGATCGGCAATCGCCAAAAGGTTCCCGCGTTCCATGGGATCAACAAAAAAACCCGCCCCAAGACATGTTCGTCTCAGGGGCGAGATCTCATTCCCGCGGTACCACCCGGATTCGCCGGATTGTCGCCAAGCCGGCCTCTTCGAGTACGCCGCCGCGGCCGGGCCGCCAAGCGGTTATACTCTGGCTCTGCAACGGGAGCGCCCGGCGCACCATCCTCCGCGCAAATCCACGGATTCCGATGCGCTGCTCGGAGTCTTTCTTCAACGAAGACGCTCTGCTCCTTCCCAGCTCCCGGAGCTCTCTGTGAGAGCGCACCCTTCGTCTACTCGTCTCGTCATCGCATTTGAATATGAAGATTATCTATGAATTTACCAGAAAACTCGGGCATTAGCAACCCAAGCGGCATGTAGTATAATGGAATCCACGACAATTCGCAAATGGATGTCATTTCCAGTCAAAGGTGGTCCGTTACGCATGCGGCATTCCATACTGCTCGTGGAAGATGATGCGGATATCAGCGAGATGGTGCGCGACCAGCTCGAGCGGGAGGGGTACAGCGTCACGCAGGCGCACGACGGCGAGGAAGCGGAACGATTGCTGAAGGAAGCGGGGGCCGTTTTCGATCTGATTGTTCTTGACCTGATGCTGCCGAAGCGGAGCGGGCTCGACCTGCTGCAGATAATCCGGCGGGACAGCGTGGTGCCGGTGCTCATCCTGTCGGCCAGGGACAGCGATCTCGACAAGGCGCTGGGCCTCGGTTTCGGAGCCGACGATTACATCGCCAAGCCCTTCTCGATGATCGAGCTTGTCGCGCGGGTCAAAGCGGCGCTCAGGCGCGCCAAGCAGTATTCGGCGGCCGGCGAGCCGTCCGCTTCGGAATCGAAGACGCTGCGCCTGCTGGATCTCGTCATTGACCCCGAAAGCTTCACGGTGATCAAGGACGGCCGGACGATCCGGCTGACCGCCAAGGAATTCCATATTCTGAAGCTGTTCGCTTCCCATCCCAACAGAGTGTACACGAAGGAGCAGATTTATCAGCTTGTCTGGAACGACCAATATTACGGCGACGACAACGTGATCAACGTCCATATGCGCAGGCTGCGCGAGAAGATCGAGGACAACCCGTCGCAGCCGCGATATATCAGGACGGTGTGGGGCATCGGCTACAAGGCGGGGGATGGGGAGTCATGATCGTCGCGGTGCTGTCGATGCTGTGCGCGGCGCTCGCGGCGGCGGCAGCGGTTCAATACCAGGCCCGCCGCAAGCTTGCGCGCGATATCCGCTATATCTCGGACAAGCTGCACGAAATCGCGGCGGACCGCTCCCCGCAGAAGCTGCTGCTTCACACGGACACGCGGGAGCTGCGCGAGCTGCTTACGGGCATCAATCTGCTGCAGGAGGAGCGGCAGCGCGAAGGCGCCGGGTACGCCCGCACCGAGATGGCGATGCGCCGCATGCTGTCCAACATCTCGCACGATCTGCGGACGCCGCTGACCGTCATTTCCGGCTATGTGGAAATGATGATGAACCGCGCGGACCTCTCTCCCGGCGAGCGCGCCGTCCTGATGGACAAAGTTTCCGGCAAGGTGCGGGAAGTGATCGGCATGATCAACGCCTTCTTTGACCTGGCCAGGCTGGAATCCGGCGACAAGGAGCTGCCGCTGTCCCGCGTGCATCTGAACGAGGTGTGCCGCCGGAACATTCTCTCCTTCTACGACGTGCTGACGGAAAGCGGATTTGAAGTCGAGATCGACATTCCGGACGAGCCGCTGTATGCCCTGGCGAATGAAGAGGCGCTCGACCGCGTGCTGAACAATCTGATCTCGAACGCGATCCGGTACGGCGGGTACGGCCGCATGCTGGGACTGGCCGTCCGCGCGGAGGATGAGGCCGTCCGCATCGACGTGACCGATCGGGGACAAGGGATTCAGGAAGCGCACCAGGATCACATTTTCGAGCGGCTGTACACCCTGGAAGACTCCCGCAATCGCAAATACCAGGGAAGCGGTCTCGGCCTCACCATCACCAAGCGGCTGGTCGAGCTGATGAACGGCACGATTTCGGTCGCCAGCACACCATACGAGCGAACGGTGTTCACGGTCCGGCTGAAACGGATGAACCACGGCGGCGGGCAAATTTAAGATTTGCTTAAGAAACGGGAAAGAAATATGAAATCCCTCGCCTCTATAATCGGAAACATCAACACGCGAGAGGGGATTGGCAACGTGACTGCCGTACTGAGAACTTACCGGCTGGGCAAAACGATCGGCGGCAAGCGGCTGGTGTCGGACGTGAACATGACGCTCCGGAAGGGAGAAATTTACGGCTTCCTCGGGCAGAACGGCGCGGGCAAGACGACGGTCATGAAGATGATCGCCACGATTCTCCGCCCGACCGAGGGCGAGATCGAACTGTTCGGAAAGCCGCTCAGGGCCGGCGATACGGAACCGCTGAAGCGCATGGGCAGCGTCATCGAGTATCCGATTTTCTATGAGAAGCTGACGGCGCTGGAGAATCTGGAACTGCATTGCGAGTACATGGGCTACTATAACAAGAAGGCGATCTTCGAAGCGCTGGAGATGGTCAATCTGACCGGCGCGGAGGACAAGCCGGTCAAGCAGTTTTCCCTGGGGATGAAGCAGCGCCTCGGGATCGCCCGGGCCATCGTGACGAAACCGGAGCTGCTCTTGCTCGATGAGCCGATCAACGGGCTCGATCCCGGCGGCATTCGCGACATGCGCAATCTGCTCACCATGCTGAGCAAGGAGTTCGGCATCTCGATCCTGGTTTCCAGCCACATTCTCGGAGAGATCGAGCATATCGCCGATACGGTCGGCGTGATCCATCAAGGCCGGATGGTGAAGGAAATGTCGATGGAGGAACTGCGCCGGACGCAGCATGACTACGTCGAGATTGCGACTCTTCAATCTGCTGAACGGGGGCGAACGCAGTGCTTAATCTGATCAGACTGGAGCTGAAGAAGAACAAATTCCGCGGAAGCTGGATGGGCGTTCTCATCGCCAACCTGGTCTTCATGGGTCTTCTCGCGCTGATATATTTCGAACCCGTCATGGAAGAGGAGAGCGTGTTGATCGGCTATGCGGAACTCTTTTCCTTCATCGATACGCTGGTTCGCTCCACCTTCATCATTTACGCTTCGGTGCTGCTCGCCAAATTCGTGATCGAGGAGTACAAGAACAAGACGATCACGCTGATGTTCACGTATCCGATCAACCGCAAGAAGCTGATGGCCGCCAAGCTCTCGATCGTGTTCGTGTGGACGCTGGCCGTCATTCTGCTGAGCAATTTCATCGTCGGCGGCGCGTTCCTCGCGGTTAACCATTTTGTCGGGCATATCCCGGTCGCGCTCGAGCCCGGCGAGCTGAAAGCCATCGCGCTCAAGACGCTGCTGAACGCCGTCGCCGCCGCCGGCCTGAGCCTGATCCCGCTGCTCGTCGGGATGCGGAAGAAGTCCGTGCCCGGCACGATCGTCACCGCCGTGCTGATTGTGGCGGTTGTCAGCTCCAGCACCGACGGATTCTCGCTGTATTCGATCATCGCCATCCCGCTGACGCTCGCCGCCATCGGCATCCTCATCGCGTACATTTCAATCCGCAACGTAGACAAGGCGGATTTGATCTGAATCAAGAGATGCGGGAGCTTGCCGCGTTTGCGGAAGCTCCCGTTTCCATTCGGGACGCCGGCGGAGCGCAGTGGGCAGCCATTCGGCGGGCAGCGGGCCGGCCGGATACGGACAAACATTTTTCCCGCCGATCGCCGCCGCTGCCGTGGTATGATGGAATGGGTTCATATAACAGGGTAGACGGAGGCGTGGAGGAGCTTGTCGACGGAACAACAGATGTGGATTACGCTGTGCTTGCTGGCCGTGGCTTCGGCCCTGTTCATCTCGGGCAAGGTGCGCTCCGACATCGTCGCCATCGGCGTGCTGATCGTGCTGCTGGTGACCGGCATCCTGACCCCGGCGGAGGCGCTGTCCGGTTTCTCGAGCCCGGTCGTCATCATGATGATCGGCCTGTTCGTCGTGGGGGGAGGCATATTCCGGACCGGTCTGGCGAAAATGGCAAGCAACAAACTGCTGCAGTTGGCCGGCACGAAGGAGACCAGCCTGCTCGTCATGGTCATGCTGGTCACGGTGATGCTGGGCGCCTTCGTCAGCAACACCGGCACCGTGGCCGTGCTGATGCCGATCGTGATCAGCCTGGCGATGAAGGCCGGGCTGCACCCGGGCCGGTTCCTGATGCCGGTCGCCTTCGCGAGCAGCCTGGGCGGCACCTTGACGCTGATCGGCACGCCGCCGAACCTCGTCATCCAGGACGCGCTCGCCTCGGCGGGGTTCGGGAAGTTGTCGTTCTTCTCGTTCACCCCGATCGGGATAGCCTGCGTCGCGACGGGCGTCCTCGCGATGCTGTGGCTCCGCCGCTACCTGCCGGGGAAAGCGGAGCGAAGCGCGCATGATCAGGACGGCCGTTCGACGGACGAGCTGATCCGCCGCTATCAGATGATGGACAATCTGTTCCGGGTGCGTGTCGGCGCGGATTCGGCGCTGGTGGAGAAGAAGCTGTCGGAACTGAACATTCCCGCGCGCTTCGGGGTGAACGTGATCGAGATCCGCCGCAAGCTGTCGCTGAAGAACCAGTTTCTGAAGACGGTCGATCAGGAGGTCGCCGGGCCGGAGACGGTCGTGAAGGAAGGCGATGTCCTCTACGTGTACGGGCCGTACGGCAAGGTTCGGCAATTCGCGGAGGCGTGCGGCGTCGCGATGCTTGACCGGAATGTGGAGGAGCGCCAGGAGCGGGAAGGCGAGGACGTCTCCTATGTGACCGAAGAGGTGGGCGTCGCGGAGCTGATGCTGACGCCGTATTCGCGGCTCGCGGGACTTCCCGTCAAGAAATCCGGCTTCCGCGAGAAGTACCGGGTCAACATTCTGGGGATCAAGCGGAAGGACCAGGTGCTGCTGCACAATCTGAAGGATGTCGTGATGCAGGGCGGCGATATTCTTTTCATTCAGGGGAAGTGGGAGGATATCGCGCTGCTGGAGTCCGACCACGAAGACGTCGTGGTGATCGGGCGTCCGCTCGAGGAGTCCCGCAAGGTGACGATGAATCTCAAGGCGCCGATCGCCGCCGGCGTCATGCTGCTGATGATCGTCCTGCTCGTAACCGAGCTCGTGCCCGCGGTGGCGGCGGTCATGATCTCGGCCGTCCTCATGGTGCTGCTCGGCTGCGTGCGCAACATGGAGGAAGCGTACAAGACCGTGAACTGGAGCAGCGTCGTCCTGATCGGCGGCATGATCCCGATGTCGGTCGCGATCGAGAAGACCGGGGCAGCGGCGCTGCTGTCGGACGGGCTGGTCGGCATGCTGGGCGGCTACGGACCGATGGCGCTGCTCGCCGGCATCTATTTCGCCACATCGGTCCTGACCCTGTTCCTCAGCAATACGACGTGCGCGGTGCTGCTCGCGCCCATCGCGCTCTCGGCGGCGGCGCAGATGGAGCTCAGCCCGTATCCGTTCCTGTTCGCGGTCGCGATCGGAGCCGGCATGTGCTTCGCCGTTCCGTTCTCGACGCCGCCCAACGCGATGGTCATGACGGCCGGAGGCTACAAGTTCATGCACTATGTGAAGGTCGGCCTGCCGCTTCAACTGCTCGTCGGCGTCGTCATGATGGCGGTCATTCCGCTGCTGTGGCCTTTCTGAACCAAGGCTAGGACCTCACCACAGCGGCGCGCGGCGGCCGACGCCGGCTTCCCGGGCCCGGTCATAGACCGCCTTGGCCACGACGGAGTCCATGGCGGCGAGCCCGACGGATTTGAAGAACGTCAGTTCCCGATCGTGCTCCCGCCCGTTCTTCCGGCCGTCGATCAGCTCGCCCAGCTCGCCGTAGATCCGGTCGGGCGAGTACAGGCCGGCCTGAATCGGGATGATCAGATCGCCGGTTTCCTCCAGCGCGCCTTCCCGCGTCTCGACCACCAGCTTGTCGGCCGCCGTCACGATTTCGCTCGGAATCTCCTGCAGCGTCGGCCGGTACGCGCCGATGCCGTTGATGTGCGCGCCGGGACCGACCGCCTGCGGCGAAATGACGGGGACGGCGGACGTGGTGGCGACGATCAGCACATCCGCGCCTTCGGCCGCGCCGTCAGCGCTGTCCATGATCCGGATATCCGGGCAGTCTTCCCGGAGGTCTTCCCGCAGCGCCTGCGCGAACTCCCGGGCTTTGCCGGCCGTCCGGTTGTACAGGCGGATCTCGCGGATCGGCCGCACGCACAGCACCGCTTCGACCGCTCCCCGGGCCTGCCTGCCCGTGCCGATGACCGCCAGCGTCTTCGCGTCTTCGCGGGCGAGATACCGGGTGGCCACTCCGGAGGCGGCGCCGGTGCGGAGCATGGTCAAGAAGGATGCGTCCATCAGCGCGAGCGGTTCGCCCGTCTCCGGGTCGAGCAGCAGCATGACCCCCAGCGCCGTGTCCTTGCCCTTGCTCCGGTTCCCCGGAAAAATGGATACGATCTTGACCCCCAGACTGCCCGCCGCTTCCACATGGGAAGCCATGAGCAGCGTGTTGCCGTCGTGCTGCGGCACGGGCAGGAACGTCCGCTCAGGCGTCACGGTCCTCCCGGCGGAGAACTCCCTGAGCGCCGTGCTCACGGCTTCCATGGCGAAACGCATATCGGTCAGACGCTTCAAATCCTGAGCGTCAAGCAGCAGCATGTTTCTTCACTCCCCGGATATATCTCTGTTGCGCTATCTGAGCAGAAAACCGTCGATCAGCGGATCGGAGGGATCCGCCACGAACTGATGGATGCCGGTCATGAACGCCCTTCCCTTGATTCGCGGGAGAACGGCCCGGTACGGTCCGACTTCGGTTTCCCCGGTGATCACGCCGGTGAACTGGCTGCCGATGATGCTCTCGTGAACGAAAGCTTCTCCGGCGGCGAGCCGTCCCCTCAGATGAAGCAGGGCCATGCGGGCGCAGGTGCCGGTGCCGCAGGGGGAACGGTCGATCTGGCCGTCGGCGAACACGGTGACATTGCGCAGATGGGAATCCGCCCTGCGGGGCTCGTCGGAGAAGATGACGCCGTAGATGCCCCGGATATCCGGAAGAAGGGGGTGCCGGACGTCCATCTTCCGCTCGATTTCGTGCTTGATGTGTTTGCCGAGGCGGGTCAGCCGGTCGAGCTCCGCGATGTCCACCCGGACGCCGAGATCCGCCGCTTCGACAATGGCGTAGAAGGCGCCCCCGTATGCGATGTCGACGTTCACCGTCGTGCCGTCCGCTTCGACCGGCACATGCTCCAGGTATACGAACGACGGCACGTTGTCGAAGGAAACGGACTTGACGCTGCCGCCCTCCACCTCCGGCCAGGCGGTCACCTCGCCGGCGGGGGTGTCGATCACGATGCGCTCCCGTCCGGGAGTCCATTCGACGAGGCCGGTTTCCACGGCCATCGTGGCGGCCGCGATGACGCAATGTCCGCACATGGTGCTGTACCCTTCGTTATGCATGAGCAGCATGCCGAAGTCCGATTGCTCCCTCTCGGGTGGCGTGATGACGCAGCCGTACATGCCGTGATGCCCCCGCGGTTCGTACATCAGGAGGCGGCGCACCCAGTCCAGGTTCTCCGCGAAATAGGCCCGTCTCTCCAGCATCGTTTTCCCTCGAACCGTCGGAATGCCGCTCGTGATGACGCGGAGCGGTTCTCCGGCGGCGTGCATGTCGATCGTCGTGATAAGCCGCTTGAACTGCATATCGGTCTCCTTTCCGGCTGATGGCGATTACTGGCTCAAGCCCCTCTTCCGGCTCATGGCCTGGAAGATCTGCATGCACACGAAGAAGGCGACGGTGATCATGATCAGGATGGCCGAAATCGCCGTGATGGTCGGGTCGATTTCGATCCGGATGCCTTCCCACATTCTGACCGGCAGCGTCTTCGACGTGACGCCGGACACATAGATGGAGACGATCAGTTCGTCGAACGACGTGATGAAGGCGAACAGCGCGCCCGACAACAGGGACGGCGAAATGATGGGAACCGTAATCTTCATGAAGGCCTTCAGCGGGTGTGCGCCCAGGCTGATCGCCGCCTGTTCGATCCGGATGTCGAACACCCGGAGCGAGCCCGACACGGTGGTGATGACATACGGAATCGCGATGACCGTGTGGGCGATCACCAGGCCGATGAACGTGCCCTGAAGCTTCATCTGGATATAGGCGCTGTACAGCGACACGGCGATGATGACGAGCGGCACGATCATCGGCGTCATCGTTACATAGTAAATCGCGTCGACCCATTTCGATTTGACGCGGGCCAGCACGATGGACGCCATCACGCCGAACACGGCGGCGAGAATCGCCGCGCACAGGCCGACTTTGATGCTGTACGTGAAGGAATCCACCCATGACGGCGTGTTGAAGAAATTCTCATACCAGCGCAGGGAGAAACCCGGCGGCGGAAACTCGAGATATCTGGCGGAGCTGAACGACATCGGAATGACGATGAGCGTCGGCAGCACCAGAAAGATCAGCACGAGAACGGCAAAGCCGTATATCGCCATTTTGCCATAACTGCGGCGCACTCCAATCCCCCTTTCTCAAGCACCGAACGACATTTTGTCCAGACCGAAGATCCGGTTGAACAGATACAGCATCGCGAGCACGATGACAAGCAGGACGACCGCGATCGCCGAACCGAATCCCCAGTTGAGCTGGCCGCTGATCTGTTCGGCAATGAGCTGCGAGATCATGGTGTCCTTTCTGCCGCCGAGCAAGGCGGGCGTCACATAATAGCCGATGGAAATGACGAAGACCAGAATGGAGCCGGAAGCCACGCCGGGAAGGCTGAGCGGGAAATACACCCTCAGGAAGGTCTGCAGCGGGCTCGCGCCCAGGCTTTGCGCCGACTTCACCAGGTCCTGGTCAATGCCTTTCATGATGCTGTAGAGCGGAAGAATCATAAACGGCAGCATCACGTGGGTGAGGCCGATGGTCACCCCGATGCTGTTGTGCACGAGCTGCATCGGCGCGTCGATGAGCCCCAGCTTCGTCAGAATCTGATTGACGATGCCCTGCTTCTGCAGGATGACGATCCAGGCGTAGGTCCGGACCAGGAAGCTGGTCCAGAACGGAAGCAGGACGAAGATCATCAGCAGGTTCCGCACCGAATCCGATACGTTCGCCAGCAGATAGGCGACGGGATAGCCCAGGATCAGACAGAGCACGGTGACGAGCAGCCCCGTCTTGATCGTGAGCAGGAGCACGTTGAAATAAGCCGGCTGGGTAAAGAAACGCGCGTAATGCTCAAGGGTGAATCCGGGATCGAAGAAGCTCAGGTACAAGATCCGGACCAAAGGATAGACCAGAAACACAAGAAAAAAGACGACAACGGGAACAATCAGCCACCACAGCCGGTTTCGGGGTTCGCCTGATCTTCCCGCTGCCAGTCGCACGGCTTGCTGCGCCTGGGTCATGCTCACGCCTCCTTAATACTGAAAGGAATGAGTGAGGATGCGCTCCTCACCCATTCCCGTCCAATCCTCGACACTACTCGAGCAGCCATTGTTGGAAACGGTCGTTGACTTCGTCGTAGTTCTCGAACCACCATTGCGAATCGATCAGGAACTGCAGCGGCAGATTTTCTTCGTGCGTCGGCAGCGACTTCGCGAAATCTTCCGTCATGTAGTCGAATGCCTTCGTGTTGGCGGGACCGTACGGCATGACGGTCAGCAGATCGGCCTGCGGCTTCGCTTGCGACGCGTAATTAATGAATTTCATGGCGTTTTCCTTGTTCTTCGAGCCTTTCGCCACAACCCAGGCCTCGTAGTCCAGCGCGCCCTGGTTGAACGTGAACCGCAGCGGCACGCCTTCCGCGGCCATGGCCGCGACCCGTCCGTTCGGAGCGGCCGCCATGACGACCTCCCGGTCGGACAGCATTTGCAGGACTTGCGCCCGTTCTTCCCACCAGATGATGTGGTCCTTGATCGTGTCCAGCTTCTTGAACGCGCGGTCGACGTCCAGCGGGTACAGATTGTCCTTGTCCACGCCGTCGGCCAGCAGCGCGAATTCCAGCGTCCGGATCGGCGTCTTCTGCAGCGAACGGCTGCCGGGATACTTCTCGAGATCGAAGAAGTCCGCCCACGACTGCGGATAATTGCCGTCCGGGAAGCTTTCCTCGTGATACGACAGCACGTCGGTGTAGAAGTCGATCGTGACCGAATACTCCTGGACGGCTTCAGGCAGCAGGTCCGTCGTGTCCACTACGGAGTAGTCGATCGGCTCCAGCAGCCCTTCCGAGATGAGGATCGGAATGTCCGGACCGACGAAGTCGATGACGTCCCATTCCACGTTGTTGTTCAGCACCATGGATTTCAGCTTGCCGGCGTCGGTCGGGCTGTCTTCGATCACCTTGATGCCCGTCTCCGCTTCGAACGGCTTGAACATCGCTTCGCGCTGCGCGTCCTGATAGCTGCCGCCGAAGCTGACCACGACGAGTTCGCCCGAACCCGAGCTTGACGAGCCGCCGGAGCTGCCGCTGTTGCTGCCGCTGCTGCTGCCGCCGCCGGAGCTGCCGCCGCTGTTCGAAGACGAGCCGCACCCGGCGATGATGAGCGCAAGCAGAATGAAGCTCACCAGACCGGCCCATGCTTTCCTCTTGAACTGACTTCTCATCTCTTCTCTTCATCTCCCTCTTTTTCTTTAATGTAGTGTGTTTATCACAAGATCCCTGCCGGGATCGCTGTGATCGCATCAGCCCGTGAGCAGAATGCCGTCTCCGGCATTCCACCCGAACCGGAGCATCCGTCCGATTTCGATCGGTCCGGCGTGCCGGGCGTTGATCTTGACGCGGAAGATTTCGCCCTTCCCGGTGGACAGATGGAACTTGACGGACTCGCCCAGGTACACGATCTCCTGAACGAGGCCCTGGAAGGTGTTGTCCATCCGCTCATGGTCCTGGAGCAGGCGGATGGCTTCGGGCCGAACCGACAGGGCCACTTCGCCGCGATGATCCTGCGCGAGGGCGTGCCTCACGCGGATCACCTCCCCGAGCCGGGTCTTCACGATGACGTCATCCCCCTCCCGCCCCGACACTTCGCCGTTTACGAGATTGGTCTCGCCGATGAACTCGGCGACGAACCGGTTCGCGGGATGCTCGTAGATCTCGCGCGGCGTGCCCAATTGCTGGATCTGGCCATGATGGATGATGCAGATCCGCGTGGACATGGTCAGCGCTTCTTCCTGGTCGTGGGTGACGGAGATCGTCGTAATTCTGACCTTCTCCTGGAGCGCCTTGATTTCAAGCTGCATCTGAAGCCTGAGCTGCTTGTCCAGCGCGGAGAGCGGCTCGTCGAGGAGGAGGACCGGCGGGTCGAACACGACGCTCCGCGCCAGCGCGACCCGCTGTTTCTGGCCGCCGCTCAATTGCGCCGGGTAGCGGTCCTTGAATTGGGTCAGCTGCACGAGCTCCAGCGCCTGATGGACTTTCTCCTCGATCGTTTTCTTGTTCATCCGGCGCATGGCAAGCGGAAACCGGATGTTCTCGTATACCGTCATGTGCGGGAAGAGCGCGTAGTTCTGGAACACCATGCCGATTCCCCGCTTGTGGGGCGGCGAGTACGTGATGTCCTGATTGCCGATGAGCACTCTGCCCGAGGTGGGATATTCGAATCCGGAGATGATCTTGAGCAGCGTCGTTTTGCCCGAACCGCTGGGACCGAGAATGGTCAGAAATTCGCCGTTTTTCACATGGAGGGAGACGGACTTCAAAACCTCCATGTTACCGTAACTTTTCCTGACATCCTGAACTTCCACGTCCAACGACATGATGGGACCTCCTTGGGGGTGAGTTTCAAATTCTGTTCATGTTCGCCGCTTCCGTTGTCCATTTTTCTGTACACATGGATCCGGGGTGTCCGGTTTATTGAACAGCCGAAAGGGGCGCGGAATTGCAGCCGGAATGACAACGCTTACCCGAAAGCTGTATTGTCAAATAAGCTGACATCATCGAATGTTGCGCATTCTTTAAAGGTTGATCCGGCTTGCGGCCCCGGAACGCGCAATTTCGACAATTCTGTTACGCCCAAATATCCACGCAAATATCGTGCCAACACGGACGGGCGCGCGCGGCGGACGCGTGTTGGCCTTGAATTTGCTTGAACGGGGAAAACGGAGGAGGCATGCGCATATGGACAACGGCAAGACCATCATTTGCAGATGCGAGGAAGTGACATTGGAAGAGATCGTGCGGGCGGCAAGCGAGCATCAATGTTCCGCCCGTGATGTCAAATTGTGGACGCGCGCGGGCATGGGGTTTTGCGGCGGACGCACCTGCCGGATGCTCGTCGACGCCATTGTTCGGGAGGCGGGCGGCCTTCCGGGGGATGACGAGATCCCGCTGAAATATCAGCCTCCCGCACGACCGGTCACCTTCGCCGTAATGGGGGGGATCGCCGATGGGATTCGGCAGAATTGAGCATCATCCCGTGCTGGGACCGCTGGCCTCCCGCAAGGAGATCCGGTTCACCTTCGACGGTCGGCCGTTCATCGGATACGAAGGCGAGACCATTGCGGCCGCCCTGCTCGCCAGCGGCGTGCGCACGCTTCGCGTTCACGAGGACAGCGGCGCCCCCCGCGGGATTTACTGCAATATCGGACACTGTTACGAATGCCGGGTGCAGGTGGACGGACAGGCGAATGTCCGGGCCTGCCTCACGCCGATTCGGGAAGGCATGGACGTCCGCTCCGGCCGGGTGCTGCCCAAACCGTTCGCAAAGGAGAATGGCTGGACATGACGGATGTGTTGATCGTGGGCGCCGGGCCGGCCGGTCTGTCGGCCTCCATTTCATGCGCCAGATACGGAATGAAAGTGAAGATTCTCGACGAGTTCGTCAAACCCGGCGGCCGTCTGCTCGGACAGCTCCATCAGGAACCGGACGGCACCTGGTGGAACGGCATCCGGGAAGCGGAGCTGCTGCACGGCAAGGCGACGAAGCTCGGCGTCGACATCGAGCTGGGCGTGTCGGTCTATCAGGTGCGGAGGACGGAGAGCGGCTGGCATGTCTATACGAGCAAAGGGGATTATCATGCGCCGTATCTGCTGCTCGCGACCGGATCGGCCGAATGGCCCGTGCCCGTTCCGGGGTGGACGCTGCCCGGCGTCATGTCCATCGGCGCCGCGCAGGTCATGACGAATGTGCACCGGGTGAAGGCCGGCGGACGCGGCCTCATCATCGGCATCAATGTGCTCTCGGCCGCGATCGCCCGGGAGATTCTGCTGGGCGGTTCCGAGCTGGCGGCCATCGTGCTGCCCGCCAGGATGACGGGAATCGAATCCAGCGCCAATCCCCGCGCGGTGATGGGCGCCATGTCAAGGGTCGCCCATCTGGCGCCGTCGCCCCTGATGAAGGTGGCGGGGAAATTCATCAAATATGATTTCGTGCAATCGATGGGCGTCCGGTTCTTCCCGAGGCGCGGGATCAAAGTGTGGGGTGTGCCGCTGAACATGCGGAAGGCGGCCGTTCGGATCAACGGCGAAACCAAGGTGGAAAGCGTCCGGCTGGCCCGGGTCACCGCGGCGGGGGAACCGATTCCGGGGACGGAGGAAGATGTGCCCGTCGACTTCGTCTGCATATCCGGCGGGCTGTATCCGCTGGCGGAACTGGCGTCGGTGGCCGGAAATCCGTTCCGGTATGTTCCCGAGCTCGGCGGGCATGTTCCCGTGCACAACGAGCGGATGCAGACGCTGCAGCCGGGACTGTACGTGTCCGGCAACATCACCGGCATCGAGAACGCGAAGGTCGCGATGGCGCAGGGAACGGTGGCGGGATTGTCGATCGCGGCGGACAGCGGGGCGGGCGGCGCCCGCGCCGGGGAAGAGCTGGAGCAGGCGGTGAGGCAGGTCGGGGAGATCCGGAAGCGGTCGCTCATTCACTTCCATCCGAACGTCGCCGAAGGGCGCCTCAAAATGGAACAATACTGGCAGCAAATTCGCCGGAGCCGGCAGGAGAGCCCGTGACGAAGAGCGTCACGGGCCCTCGTCTTTATTCCGTGCCGCGCGGGATGAGCAGGAAACCGTCGCGGAATTCGTCTTCTTCGTGGACGATGAACGTGTGCATGCCGGTGATCCAGGCGGATCCCGATATGCGGTTGATTACGGACGCATAGGGTCCCGTGCGGGCGGTGCCGACGATTTCCGCGGTGAACAGGGAGCCCGTAATGCTTTCGTATACGAAGGGTTCGCCGATCCCGAGCTCGCCCTTCGCGAACATGGCCGCGACCTTGGCCGATGTTCCGGTGCCGCAGGGCGAGCGGTCGATCGCGCCGGGCGGGATGACGACCGCGTTTTTCAGATGGGCTTCGGGGGATGCGGGATCGGTGTAGAACTCCACATGGGTGACGCCCTCGATGTAGGGCGCTTCGGGATGGACGACCCGGCAGGCCGCGTTGACGGCTTCCCGGATGGCGATTCCGGCGGAGACGATCCGGGAAGCGTTCGCCGGAACCAGCGCAAGGCCGATTTTGCGGGCGTCGACAATCGCATAGAAGTTGCCGCCGTAGGCGATGTCGCATCGCAACCTGCCCAGATCCGGCACGTCGATCTCCACGGTGTCGTACAGGAAAGAGGGAACGTTGACGAACGAGACGGTTTTCACCTTCCCGGCTTCGACGGCCAGCTCCGCTTCCACCAGACCCGCGGGGGTGTCCAGCCTCAGCGTGGTGAAGGGCTCCGCCGTCTTCGCCATGCCGGTCTCCGCGACCGCCGTGCAGAAGCCGATCGTATCGTGCCCGCACATCGGCAGGTAGCCGCCCGTCTCGATATAGATCACGCCGAAATCCGCATCCTCGCGGCACGGTTCCACCAGAACCGCCCCGGACATCACCTCGTGCCCGCGGGGTTCATACATGAGACATCGGCGGATCCAGTCATGGTTCCGCTTCATGTCGAGCATTTTCTCCGCCATCGTCGCCCCGCGCAGCTTCGGCGCGCCGGCGACGATCGTGCGCGTCGGATTTCCGCCGGTATGCGTGTCAATCGTTCTGAACACATGTGTCGCTCTCATTGGACATCCGCTTACGATCGCCGTCAACCGGCGTTCCTGCGCTTGAACCGATCCAGCCGCAGCGGCTCGGTCGAGACGATCGTATCCTCCTTTCCGGTTACCATCTCGGCTATCAGTTTGCCCGTGACGGCCGCGAGCGTAATGCCGTCCCCTTCATGGCCGGCCGCGACGTAGAAGCCGGGAAGATGCTCCACCGCCGAGACGATCGGCAGATGATCTTCCGTATACGGCCGGAGGCCGCAGTAGGTCCGGATCAGATGGAAATCCCCGGCCTTCGGATAGAACCGCAGCATTCTTCTGGCCATGCAACGCACGACCTCCGTATCGATCATCATATCATATCCGACGAACTGCCGGCTGCTTCCGATGAGGAAATTCTGATGCTCCGTCGGTTCGAACACGAGGGCGACGCCGTATTTGTCCGTTTCAGGGTCGACCTTGCGCGTTCCGCCGAATTTGGAAATGAGATAGCCGAATTCCATGACTTTGCGCAATCCGATGGGAACCTGGCGGGATGCCACGATGATGTGCCCTTTCCTGGGGTGGATGGGGATGTCGACGCCGACCATGCTGCCGATCATCGGCGCCCACACGCCGGCCGCGTTGACCACGTTGTTCGCGATCACATCGCCCCGCTCCGTCTGGACGATGTAATCCCGCGAGCTCTGGCGGCGGGCGATCGATTTGACCGCGGCATGCGTCCGCACTTTGACGCCGTGCTTGCGCGCGCCGTCGGCCAGCGCGAACGTGAGCAGATAGGGATTGACGGTGGAATCCGAGGCGCATTCCAGCCCGCCGGGCAAATCGTCGGCGAAATAGGGGGATTCCTGGCGCAGATCCTCCCGGTCCAGCATGCGGAACGGAAGGCCCTCCGCCCGCTGCCGTTCCACCCACTGGCGGGCGGCCTCCATCTCCTCGTCCGACTCGCACACCAGGATGCTTCCGGGCGCCCGGTATTCGAAGGGCACGTCGAGCTCGCGGGCGAGCTCATCCACGAGCTGCTGGCTGACCCGCGCCATGCGGCTGTCAAAGCCGGGATCCTTGTCGATGGCCAGAATATTGCCGTCGCAGCGGGAAGACGTGCCGGAGGCGATGCTTCCCTTCTCCAGCAGCACGACGTCCACGCCCAGCTTGCCCAGATAATAGGCGATGGCGCAACCGATGATGCCGCCGCCGATGATGACCGTATCCGTTCTGTCCGCTGTTGCCATGATGTGTTCTCCTTTTCCTTGAAAATCTGCCCGCCTGAAATCGTCGCAAAAAAGATGCCAAACCTTTTTCAAGTGTTCAAATTTCTTTACACCGTTGACGGGACGCCGTTATAATGGAGTAAACTTGAGACAAGGCAGTGTTTACAGCAGGGGAAGGAGACACCGGAGATGAAGAATATGCTGCCGGAGGCCGGGCGTATGGCGCGGACGAACTTCGTGGTGCTTACGGCGGATGATGTTGTCCAACCGGGCCGGATGCCATTCCCGGAAGACGGGATTGTGTTTCTGAAGGCGGGCGGGGAGATCCGCTATCTGCCCGCGCCGTTGATTCCTCCGGACAGTGCTTTGGATCGGCTGGCCTGGAGGCCGGCCGATGTTGTTCGGGAAGACCAGCCGCTGGCATCGGTGATGGACAGGCTGGCGGAGCGTTCCGTTCTGGCCGTCACCAACGCGAATGCGAAGATCGTCGGCTACGTGTCCGCGGATGACGCGCTGGACTGCGTATTCAAGGCGTACAAGCGTCTGCAGGCGTATTTCGACACGGTGCTGGAGACGACGGACGCGTCCATCTCGGCGATCGACGAAGCGGGCCGCGTGGTGATCTGGACCACGGGCGCGGAGCAGATTTTCAACTACAAGAAAGAGGAAATTCTCGGCAAGCCGATCACCGATTTCTTTCCGAAAGATATGTTGAAAACGCTCAATTCGCTCAATACCGGCCTGTCCATCTACCGGGGGCAGCACCGCCCGAATCCCGACAAGGTCGTGCTCATCAACGTCAATCCCGTCCGGCTGGACGAACGCATCATCGGCGCCGTGGCCTGCGAAGTCGACATTACGACGCAGATTCAGATGCACCATCAGCTGCAGAACATGACGTCGAAGATCTACCACCTGGAGAAGGAAGTCGCCAAGCACAGCCCGTCCCGCGATCCGTTCATCCAGATCAAGGGGACGAGCGGCGCCTTGCGCCAGACGATCGAGACGATCCGGAAGGTCAGCGTGACCGGCGCGACGGTGCTGATTCTGGGGGAGAGCGGCGTCGGCAAGGAGCTGTTCGCGAAGGCGATCCACGATCTGCGGGAAGACGAGCACTCGCCGTTCGTGCCCATCAATTGCGGCGCCATTCCGCCCACGCTGTTCGAGAGCGAACTGTTCGGATACGAGAAGGGGGCGTTCTCGGGAGCCGATCAGCGGGGGAAGATCGGGAAGATCGAGCTCGCCCGCGGCGGCACGCTGTTCCTGGACGAGATCGGGGAGCTGCCGCTGGACATGCAGGTGAAGCTGCTCAGGGTGCTGCAGGAGAAGAAATATTTCCCGGTGGGCGGCACGAAGATGGTCGACGCCGATTGCCGGATCATCGCCGCCACGAACCGCGATTTGCGCGAGATGGTGAGCCAGGGAAAATTCCGCGAGGATCTGTTCTACCGGCTGAATGTCGTCACGGTCGAAATTCCGCCGCTCAGGCAGCGGAAGGAAGACATCTTCGAGCTGACGCACACGTTCCTGTACGAGTTCACGCTGCTCTACAACCGGCATATTCAGGAGTTTCCCCAGGAGGTCATGCAGCTTCTGCTCGAATACGACTGGCCCGGCAACGTCCGGGAGCTGCGGAACACCATCGAGCGGCTGGTCATCTTCACGACCGACGGCGTGATCAGGACGGAATATTTGCCGCCCCAGATCCGCGATCTGATGAAGAATCGCCATCAGCAGCAGGATCACGAGAGCCCGGAGAGCCGGCCGAACAGCGAAGCCGCCTATCACGACGAGCTGTCCGCCTTCGAGAAGGCGATGCTCCAGAAGGTGCTGGAGCAGGAGAACGGCAACAAGGCGGCCGTCGCCAAGCGGCTCGGCATCTCGCGCACCACGCTGTACAACAAGCTGAACCGGCTGGGGATCAGGTGAATCGCGGCTCCCGCGCGCGGGAGCCGCTTATCCGTTCTTGCGCAGCGAGGACGGGAGGATCCGTTCTTCCTGCCGGTACTTGGCGATCGTTCTGCGGGAGATCGTGATGCCTTCCTGCTGCAGAATCCGGGCGATCTCCTGGTCCGACAGCGGGTGCCGTTTGTCCTCCAGGGCGACCAGTTCGACGATCCGGTGCTTCACCCGGCTGGCGGATATTTCGGCGCCGTCTTCCGCGCCGATGGATTTGGAGAAGAACGATTTCAGCTCCATGACGCCCCGCGGCGTGGCGATGTATTTGTTCTTGACCGCCCGGCTGACGGTGGAGGCGTGCAAGCCGATCTTCTCCGAGATGGACTCCAGCTTCAGCGGACGCTTGTCGGACTGCCCGCCGGCGATGAACCCCCACTGTTCTTCCACGATGGCGCTGATCACTTTCTGCAGCGTCATGTTCCGCTGGATGACGCTTCGCCGGAGCCATTGCGCGGCATGCCATTTCTCCCGGATGTACGAGCGGGTCTCCCGATGGGCGCCGGCTTCGGACAGCACGTGTTTCGCGTACGCTTCATTGATGATCAGCCGGGGTATGCTGTCCCGGTTCATCGCGATCTGCCCTCGGCCTGTCGGATGGACGATCACTTCGGCGTCGACCACCACATGCTGCGGGTCGAAGCGTCCGATCGACGCGCAGGGCCGCGGATTGAGGCGTTGAATATAGGCCAGCGCCTGCCGCACCTCCTCCGGCCGCGTGCCGGTTTTCTTCGCGATATCGGCCAGCTTGCCCTGCGCCAGCGGTTCCAGATAGTGCGACGCGATCTCCGCCGCCAGCCCGGGAGCGCCGGGATCTCTGGCGATCTGCAGGAGCAGGCATTCCCGCAGATTCCGCGCGCCGATTCCCGCGGGTTCCATCGCCTGCAGCAGCTTCAGCCCCTGCTCGACAAGCCGGACGGGAAGGCCCAGCAGCGCGCCCGCTTCTTCGACGCCGATCGTGAGATACCCCGAATCGTCCAGATTGCCCGCAAAGAACGCGACCGTCTTCCTCAGTTCGGGAGAACACGGCACCGCCGCGAGCTGCCGCATCACCCATTTCTCCAGCGTTTCATCGCGATCCGGAATGTTGTGCGTCCGATCGACGTCTTCCGCATCGGACAGACGGAAGCCGCTTCGGACGGCGAAGGCCTCCTGCGGCCACTCGATTTCGATGAGCGGGTTTTCCGCCGCCTGTTCCTGCAGATAATCGCCCAGTTCCGCCGCCGACAGCTGCAGAATGGTCAGGGATTGCTTCATTTCGGGCGTGATGACCATTCGGGGAGTCTGGACCTGGTGAATGTGGTAGTTGAGCAGCATGCCGGATGAACCCCCTTTTGCCTCGCGAAGAATCGGATTGCGCGAGCGCTTTTATTTTTTGAAATTTAATAAGCAAAAAGGATGCCAACTTCAGCATAGCACAATCCGCCGGGGGCGCAATGAAGAAAACGGGACTGTCCCCAGATCATGGCGATCGGCCATGGGGAACAGTCCCGATTGCGGTTCGTCCGCGTTACATGTAGTTGACGGCGCACGTCTTGATCTGGCTGAAGAAATCCAGCGCCGCCTGTCCCTGCTCGCGGCTGTGGGAGCCGGACCATTTCATGCCGCCGAAGGGCGCCTGATATTCCACTCCCGCCGTTTCCTGATTGACGCGGACCAGACCGGCCTGCGCTTCCTCAAGGAACTTCAGCGCGCGGGACAGGTCGCGCGTGAACACGGAAGCGCTCAGGCCGAAGACCGTCCGATTGCACAGATCGACGGCGTGGTCGAAATCGTCGGCCTCCAGAATGACGGCCAGCGGGCCGAAAATTTCCTCCTGCGCGAGCGGGTGATCGACGCCCACATCCGTGACCACCATCGGCGCGACAAAATGTCCGCCGCCCGGGATGCCGGAGCGCACGGCCGTCACCTTCGCCTCGTTGCGCGCCATTTCCACGTATTTCATGACCTGCATGAATTGCTGGTGCGAGGCGACGGGGCCGAGGTAGGCGTCCGGATCGAGCGCCTGGGCGACATGGAGCGATTCCACCGCAGCCTTGAGCTTGGCCGAGAACGGCTCCAGAATGCCGCGCTCGACGATGATCCGGCTGGTCGCCGTGCATTTCTGGCCCGCGGAGCGGAACGCTCCGCTGACGATGGCCTGCACGGCCAGGTCCAGATCCGCGTCCTTCAGCACCACGGCGGCATTCTTGCCGCCCATCTCGGTCTGATACTTGATGTTCCGGCCGGCGCAGGCCAGCGCCACCCGCTGGCCGGTCGGGGTCGAACCCGTGAAGCTGACGGCGTCCAGGCCGGCCTGTTCAAGCAGCGCGTCGCCGATCTGGCTGCCCTTGCCCACGACGAGGTTCAGCACGCCGGGCACAAGGCCGCAGTCCGCGAAGATTTCCGCCATGCGCGTCGCCGTGAGGGAAGCCAGTTCGGCCGGTTTCCAGACAACCGCATTGCCGCAGATGAGCGCGGGCGCGATCTTCCAGATCGGAATCGCGACGGGGAAGTTCCAGGGCGTGATGATCCCGACAACCCCCAGCGGAACGCGCAGCGAATATTGCAGCACGTCCGGCGCGGAAGCCGGGATGATGGAGCCGATCTGCCGCACGCCTTCGGCGGCGTAATACTTGAGCAGATTGACCCCGCGCATCACTTCGCCCTTCATCTCGGTGATCGGCTTGCCCATTTCACGGCTCGCCAGCTCGGCGATTTCATTGAGATTAGCGGCCAGCGCGCCGGCCATCCGGTAGAGGACTTCCCCGCGCTGCGCGCCGGTGAGGCGGGCCCACTTGCGCTGGGCTTCGCGTGCGGCGTCCGCCGCGCGCAGCACATCCTGAACGCCGGACAGGCGGACGATTCCGACCTTCTCCTGCACATTGGACGGGTTGAAGACCTCGATCTCGCCGCCTTCCGGCTCGGACCACTCTCCCCCGATCCAGTTCTTGCTGTACAGCATGTTCGACACTCCCGATCTTGGCTTGATGATGTCGCGTCAGGAACGCGGACGGTTCAGGAAGTAATCCAGCGCTTTCCTGACCTTCTCCTTGCCTTCTTCCGTAAGCGGCAGGCGGGGCGGACGGGTCGGTCCGGCGGGCTTGCCGACGAGCTCCATCGTGTACTTGATGTATTGGACGAGCAGCGGGTCGGCGTCGAGATGGAGAAGCGGCATGAAGTAACGGTAGATTTTCATCGCTTCGGTGACATTGCCTTGCCGCGCCAGTTCGAAGAGCTCGACGCTTTCCTTCGGGAAGGCGTTGACGAAGCCGGCGATCCAGCCGGTTGCGCCGGCGACGGGGCCTTCCATGCCGAGATCGTCGACCCCGATCAGCACTTCCAGATCGGTCTCGCGGATGATGTCATGCACGCGCCGGATGTCGCCGGAGAATTCCTTGACGGCCACCACGTTCTCGATCTTGGACAGTTCCTTCAGCACGTCGACCGTAAGGTCCACCGGATAGTCACGCGGGTTGTTGTAGACGATGATGGGCAGGCCGACGGAGGCGATCGCTTCGTAATGCGCGATGACCTCCCGCAGCGACGACTTGTAGTTGATGGGCGGAAGCGCCATGATGCCGGCCGCGCCCTTCTCCTTGGAGAATTGGACGAGTTCGACGACCGTCCGGGTGGCCGGCGCCGCGGCGCCGACGACGACCGGCGCGCGTCCCTTCGCGGCCTCGATCGTCACCTCGATCACGCGGGCCCGCTCTTCGTTGCTCAGCACGGCGTATTCGCCCAGCGAGCCCGTCGGAATGATGCCGTGAACCCCTTCCTGAATCAGCCAATCCACATGTTCATGAAGCCGCTTGTAGTCCACTTCGTACGACTCGGTGAACGGCGTTACGATGGCCGCGTATACACCGGGAAATCTGGCCATGTCGTCATTTCTCCTTTCGCTTGTGTCTGATGAACCGGACATGCCGGCCCGGAACTTCCGGTTCCGCAGGCTGAAGCCCCCCATCCCCCCCTTGGCCTGCGATTGGCGAACCGCGCGAGTGTCCGAATTGTTGAACAGTCTCCGGACCGCCTGTCCAGCCGAATGTACAGTCCGGTCCTTCCGGCGCCTTCAGGCGCCTTCAGGCGCCGGACCCTTCCGTCCGGCCCGGACGAGCCGAGCCGGCATTCGGCCGATCGGATCCCGCATATGGTACAAGCAGATTTCATGCCAATTTGCGGACACATGACCCGATCTCGCATGGCTGTGGATGGATCTTGCAAGAATGGATCTTTTCAGCGGAGTTTCTTTTCCTTATTCTTGGAAGAAGCGGCGCGGGAAGGGAGCTCCGTGAAACCGTTGCGCATGGGGTGGCGTGGAATGCGGACGGACATCGCCCTGGAACTGATCGACAGCATGATGCCGAAGTTCAGATCCGAGATGCGGGGGATTCTGAAGGTCATCGAGCAGCTGGACGATGAGGACATCGTCTGGGCGCCCAACATCGAGAGCAACAGCATCGCGAATCTGGTCGCCCATATCCGGGGATGCGTGCACTCGCGGATCGAGCAGATTCTGTTCGATATTCCCGACACGCGGGATCGGGACAAGGAATTTGAGCGCGGGCTGAAGATGACGAAGGCCGAGGCGTATCGGAAGGCGAAGGAATCGTTCGACATCATTCTGCAATACCTTGAACATCTGAGGGCGAATCCGCAGCTCCTGATGTCGCAGCCGTTCCTCCATCGGCCGCCGCTGACCTACAGCCAGGTGGGCAATGATACGACGGCGCTCAACCTGATGATCGCCATGGTGCGGGAGAATCATTAACACACGGGGCAAATCGTCACCGGAACGAGCACAATCTGCATTCGCATTTCGTCTACCCGAACGGCGCTCCCCAGTCGTCGTACGGGTTCATTGTGGATGACGCGGAAGCGGCGTACCGGTATTTGCAGGAGCGGGGCGTCAAGGTCGGGGAGTTTTTCGACTATCAGGGCAAGTCGTTCTCGTTCTACGATCCGGACGGGAACTTCATTGAAGTATGGAGTCTGCCGGAGCGCAAGTGACGGCGGATCGGACAAAGACTCGGACCATTCGCCGGTCCGGGTCTTTTCTTCATGCGCTCGTCGGCCAGATCCGAACGGCGTCGGCGACAGCGCATCCGTTATGTTCGTCCAATCACGCCTCGTCACCGGGTCATATATTGGAGCGACATTCATACCAAAACGAGGTGTTCCCGGTGTCTGCGATGGAGCGCGCCCGACTCGAAATCATCCAAAACTACAGCCGGCTTCCGTTGACGTTCTGGGAATACGCGGGACGCGGGGCTGCGGCGGCGGGTTATCTGGCGAAGAAACCGGGTCTCTCCGTTTTGCTGACTCCCACGGAAGCGGTTGTTGTGCGGGAGAAGAAGAACGAACGGCATCCGGTCGCCCTGCAATTTGTGGACTGCGATGCGAGCGTATCGATGGAGGGAAGGAAGCCGTCCGGGGGAAAAATCCACTGCCTGATCGGAAACGACCCCGGGCGGTGGAGGACGAATCTGCCGGCCTTCCTTGAGGTGATGTACCGGGAGCTGTGGCCCGGGGTCGACCTGGTCTTCAAAGAAGAAGACGGGAACCTGAAGTACGATCTCATGGTCCGGGCGCACGCTTCTATCGAAAGCATCCGTTTCGCCTGGCGCGGGGCGGAGCGGTTGTCGCTTGATCCGGATGGAAACCTGCTCATCCATACGCCGCAAGGAACCATGCGCGAAGCCCGGCCGTTCAGTTACCAGATGGTCGGCGGCGAACAAATCATGGTGGACAGCCGGTTTGTCATCCATCGCGAAGGTCCCGGCCGCTGCGTGTACGGTTTCGAAATCGGACCCGGGTACGACCCGGCGCATCCGCTGGTCATCGATCCCGTCCTGCTGTATTCCACCTACCTCGGCGGCATTGATACGGATATCGGATTGCACATTGCGGTTGATGGCGCCAATCAAGCCTACGTCACCGGCAGCACATCGTCGCCCGACTTTCCGACGACACCGGAGGCGTTCAGCCGAACGTTCTCGGGAGACCGGGACGTATTCGTATCGAAGCTGAACGCGGCGGGGACCGCGCTTGTCTATTCCACCTTTATCGGGGGAAGCGATTTTGACGAGGCCACCAACATTGTCGTCGACGATGCCGGTCAGGCCTATATTACGGGCACCGCCGAATCCGACGATTATCCGGTGACGCCGGGCGCCTTTCAAACCGTCAATCCCGGAGTGAGCGCAAGCTTTGTCACCAAATTGAACGCCGACGGTTCGGCATTGGTGTATTCCACGTATCTTGGCGGCAGCGGTTCGCAGACCGGCAACAGCATCGCCGTGGACGGCTCGGGCAATGCCTATGTGGTCGGCATCACGACTTCCGACGATTTTCCGGTAACGCCGGGCGCATTTCAGACGGCCAACGCAGGCATCTTTGATGCATTCCTGACCAATTTGAATCCGGCCGGTAGCGCGCTGGTTTATTCGACGTACCTTGGAGGGTCGGGCAACGATTTCGGTACGGGCATCGTGGTTAACGCGGCGGGCAACGCCATTGTTTCGGGGAGCACGTTCTCGGCGGATTTCCCGGTGACGGCCGGCGCTTTCCAGACCGCCCTTGCGGGCAGCGAGGACGCCTTCGTCGCGCGGTTCGACACGACGGGCACCGCCCTCGAGTTCTCGACTTATCTCGGAGGAGGCGACTTTCAGACCGGGGAATCCGTCGCCATTGACGGTGAAGAAAACGTCTATGTGACGGGGACCACCAGTTCGGCGGATTTTCCCGTGACGGCGGGAGCGTTTCAGACAGTCCTGAACGGGCTGGAGGATGCCTTTGTCACCAAGTTGAACCCCGCGGGCACCGCGCTTGTCTATTCCACCTATCTGGGCGGTTCAGACTTTGACAACGGCCTGGATATCTTCGTCGACTCCGCGGGCAATGCGTATGTAACGGGATCGACGCAATCCACGGATTTCCCGGTAACGACGGGTGCGTTCCAACCGACATTTGGCGGAGACCGCGACGCCTTCGTCACGGTCATCAACACGGACGGCAACGCGCTCGTCTACTCCACCTATCTGGGCGGTACAGGGGATGATCAGGGAAGGGGAATCGCCGTTGACAGCGAGTTCGGCATTTATGTGACAGGCTCCACGGAATCGATCAATTTCCCGGTGACGCCCGGCGCGTTTCAAACTTCGCTGCAAGGCAACGAGAACGCCTTCGTGACCAAGTTCGGCACATTGGCGCCGGTTCCGGGGCCGACGGGCCCCACAGGTCCCACGGGTCCCGCGGGAGCAACGGGTCCGGCGGGTCCCCAAGGACCGCAGGGGCTGCGGGG
>Ga0065723_100231_pt1 | contig 24970 bp, 20 predicted proteins | sample TheenrcuSG05Z960_FD_59110 | JGI IMG/M metagenome (GOLD analysis project Ga0065723, IMG submission 59110) | Thermophilic enrichment culture from UC Davis - Sample SG0.5Z960 | ecosystem: Engineered > Solid waste > Grass > Composting > Bioreactor | place: USA: University of California, Davis
CATTACACCGAAGGCGACACGGTCTTCTGTTTCGCGGCGATTTTTGCGCCGACGCAGCTGCGCACGGGCGTGCAGCACGTCTGGCAGCGGTACGATCCGGACCGCCGCGCGTGGATCACGCAGGACGCCATCGCCTACGCGGTGGTGGGCGGCCGCGACAACGGCTACCGGGGCTACACGTTCAAGCGGCACGTGCAACCGGGCCGCTGGCGCGTCGAGGTGCGCACCGAGACGGGCCGTCTGCTGGGGCGGATTCCGTTCGAGCTGGTGCCGGCTGAACGGCCGCCACTGCTCCACCTCCGCCGCTATGAATAGGCGCCAGCTGATATGATTTCCGGGAAATCATAGTGCATGTGAGAAAGCACGGGCGCACACTGCGGTGCGCCCCTACAGATCCTTGGCGTTTTCCCTATCCCGTAGGGGCGGACCCCTGTGTCCGCCCGATCATACCCGCCGGATCACGTCCGCCACACGGGGTGTGGCCTCCTCATGCACCAGTAAATCAGCGATCCCATATGATATGATCCGGGCACACACTGTGGTGCGCTCCTACTTCAATTCGCCATTTTCTGTAGGGACTGTCCTCCGTGTCCGCCCGAACCCGGATTCAGTTCACGAAGGCGCGTTTCAGGTCGCTCCACGAAGGGGTTTCGCCCTGCTGGCGGTCGGTCCAGCGCGACAGCGCCCAGAGTCCACTCGGTTGCTGCGTGATTTCCCAGATCAGGCGTCCCTCGACGATGGTCGGCGCATCCGGGCGGGTGTGGAGCACGGTGAGCCGATAGCTGGCCTCCAGCACGTAACGGCTGTCGCTTTCGAAGCTGGCGGTCTGGTCGCTCAGCTGGAGCTGCGGCGCGGCCGAAGGCGTGATGGCCACCACCATGGCCGTGAAGTACTGCTCCTCCCGCGCCCGATTCCATCCGGCCCAGAGCGCCGGATCGCGGCTCTGCGCCGAAGCCGTGGGCACGAACGCAAAGTCCTCGGCCAGCGAGCGCCCGTAGTTGCCGGCATTGCGTTCGGCGATGGCCGCCTGCAGGTTTTCCACGACGCGCTCGGGTGTATCGGGCTGCAAAAACGTGCCACTTTCGGCGACGGGCGCTTCGGGCTCGCGCGGCGCGAACAGATCGCACCCGAGCAATCCCACCAGCACCAGCACCCAGCTATACCGCAGCTTTTCGCGCATAGAGAATCAGACGGGGGCTTTCCGAAGTGAACGGCCGCCCGGCATAGTCGCCGAGCACCGCCTGCAGATTCAGGCCGGCCGCCCGGTACAGCTTCTGAAAATCCGAAAGCCGGAGCAGCCGGACCGATTCGTAGAATACCTGCTCGATACCGTTTCGACGCAGGCGGATGCGTTTGTTGACGCGCCCGTTTTCGATCCAGCGTTCCTGCACCACCTCGATGCCGTCCAGCTGAAACCGATCGCGCGGCACCAGGTGACGCTGCACGTACTCGGCGTTCAGAAAATCCTGCACGAGCCAGCCGCCCGGACGCAATGCCGTCGCCATCGCCTGAAGTGCCCGCAGGTGATCGGCATCGTCTTCGAAAAAGCCGAAGGCCGTGAACAGATTCACGACGCCGTCGAAGCAGGTCCGGCAGAGCGGCTCGCGCATATCGTGCTGCAGGAAAAGCAGGTTGTGCAGCCCCTCGGCCTCGGTCCGCTTGCGGGCGATCTGAAGCGCGCGCTCGGCCACGTCGATGCCGGTCACCCGATACCCCCGTCGCGCCAGCACCCGCGCATGGCGTCCACGCCCACAGCCTACATCCAGGATCTCGCTGTCCGGCGCCGGTCGCACCAGTCGCTCGATCAGGTCCACCACCTGTTCGGCCTCGCGCTCGTCGCGCCGGTGGTAGACCAGTTCGTACTCGTCGCGGTCAAACCATTCCTGATACCAGGCCATGCGCGTTCAGGCGACGGCTTCCAGGTAGGGAGCCAGCACCTCCTCGACGGGTCGCACCGGTTCGAACCAGCGCAGCACGCGCTGCAATACGGCTTCCAGCAATGCGTCCGGGCACGAAGCCCCTGCCGTCAGCACGATCTCGACGGGCCGGTGCGCGGGCAGCCAGCTTTCGGTTTCCCGAACGGCGCCGAGCGCCAGATCGTAATGCCGGATGCGCGTGGGCGAAAGCAGCTCTTCCGGTCCCTTCACGAAGTAGGTGGGCATGCGCTCGGCGCACAGCTCCACCAGATGGCTCGTGTTCGACGAGTTGTAGCCGCCCACCACCAGCGCCAGGTCGCCGCCCGAGTCGATCAGCGCCCGCGTGGCCTGCTGGTTTTCGTGCGTGGCGTAGCAGAGCGTGTCGCTCGTGTCGGCGAAGTGTTCGTGCAGGTTTTCCGGTCCGTAGCGATCGATCATGGCCTGGCGCAGCAGCTCGGCGATCGCCTGCGTCTCGGTGGCCAGCATGGTAGTTTGGTTCACCACACCGATGCGCACCAGGTCGCGCTCCGGGTCGAAGCCTTCCGAGTAGCGGTCATGGAACCGCTCGTAGAAGAACGCAGCGTCGGCCTCGCCGCGGATGACGCGGGCCAGATCGGCCGCCTCTTCCAGGTCGCGCACGACGACGACGGGCGCCTCGCGGGCCGCCCGCGCGAACGTCGCCCGCGTCTCCTCGTGGTAGCGTTTGCCGTGGATGACGATCGTGTAGCCGCGCTGACCGAGCTGACTGCTGCGTTTCCAGACCTTCTCGACGAACGGACAGGTCGTGTCGTAGCGGCGCACGTCCACACCCCGGGCGGCCAGCTCGGCTTCGATCTCGGGCGTCGTGCCGAAGGCGGGAATGATCACGATGTCGTCGGGCCGGAGCACGTCGAACGGGATGAGCTGCTCGCCGCGCGTGGTTCGCAGAAAGCGCACGCCCCGCTGCTCCAGATCGCGGTTGACATGCGGATTGTGGATCATTTCCGAGAGCAGAAAAATCCGACGGCCCGGATTTTCCTCCAGCGCCCGGTAGGCGATCTCGACGGCCTGTTCCACCCCGTAGCAGAACCCGAAATGCCGCGCCAGCTTGAAGCGTACCGGGCCGAAGTCCAGCACCGTCGGCGAAAAATCCTTCTTGCGCGGATCCTGGCGGCGGCGGGCCTCCTTGACGCGCGAGATGATCGGACTGCGATAAAAAACCGGGATGTCAAACTGCCGGGGCATGACCGTTGTGGATTGCCTGCTGCGAATGCTCCGCTCTAACGCCCCGGTTACCGGACCGGTTCGGTTTCAGAGGCGGCGGCTGATGCGCGGCAGCATTTCGTTCATCCAACTCCGGTAGCGCCCCTCCAGAATGGCCCGGCGGGCTTCCCGCATCAGCCACAGGTAAAAACTCAGGTTCTGGATCGTGGCGATCTGCAGGCCAAGAATCTCTCCGGCCTGAAAGAGATGGCGCACGTAGGCCTTCGTGAAGGTCTGCGAGACGTACCCGTCCAGTCCCGGATCGAGCGGCGAAAAGTCGGTCTGCCACTTCCGGTTGCGGATGTTCAGGATGCCCTCGGTGGTAAAGATCGTGCCGTTGCGGCCGTTGCGCGTGGGCATGACGCAATCGAACAGGTCCACGCCGCGCGCGATGTTTTCCAGCAGGTTGGCGGGCGTCCCCACGCCCATCAGGTAGCGGGGCCGGTCGGCGGGCAGGATTTCGGTCACCACCTCCACCATCGCGTACATGAGTTCGGTCGGCTCACCCACCGACAGCCCGCCGATGGCGTAACCGGGGAAATCCATTGCCACCAGCGCCCGGGCCGATTCGCGCCGCAACTCCGGGAAGACTCCGCCCTGCACGATGGCAAACAGCGCCTGCTCGTAGCCGTAGAGCGGTGCGGTTTCCTCGAAGCGACGCTTGCTGCGCTCGGCCCAGCGCAGGGTCAGCTCGTGCGCCCGGCGTGCCGCCTCCAGCGACGCATCGCCCGGCGGACACTCGTCCAGTACCATCATAATGTCGGCCCCGATCACGCGCTGGTAGTCGATCACGTTTTCCGGCGTGAACAGGTGGCGAGAGCCGTCCAGATGGCTCTGAAACCAGACGCCTTCTTCCGAGAGCTTGCGCAGCGCGGCCAGCGAAAAAACCTGAAAGCCACCCGAATCCGTCAGAATGGGGCCGTCCCATCCCATGAAACGATGCAGTCCGCCCGCCCGGCGGAGCACTTCGAGCCCGGGCCGCAGGTAGAGGTGATAGGTGTTGCCGAGAATGATCTGCGCGCCCACGTCCCGGCGCAACTCGCGGGGGCCGACGGCCTTCACGCTGCCGACGGTCCCCACCGGCATGAACATGGGCGTTTCGACGACGCCATGAGGCGTTTCGAGCCGTCCGGCCCGCGCCCGCGTTTCCGCATCGACGTGTTCCAGCGTAAACCGCATGGTGCGTTGCGCGTCTGCGGCGCCCTTCCACGCAGCCCGCTGCAAGAGGATCCTCAAGGGACGAAATGGATCGGCCTTACGTCGCGGCGTCGGCCGGAGTCGCCTGTTGCATGCGTTCGGCCCAGGCGGCCAGGGCGGCGCGCGCCTCGGCGTCGAATTCGGTCCGCAGCGCGCGCTGCAATCGGGGAAGGGCAGCTTTCAGTTTCCAGCAAGACGGTTGCGGGCACAGGTAGGCGCCCCGGCCGGGTTTTTTCTGTTCGGGATCCAGCTCGACGCGTCCGTCCGGCCGCCGCACGATGCGCACCAGCTCGTGTTTGGGACGCCGCGTGCGGCAGACCACGCAGGAGCGGATGGGCACGTGCTTTTTCGACATGGCCCTATTCCGTTACCTCGGTCGATTCGGGCGTCGTAGCACCGGCGAGTTTCTCGCGGGCTTCCCGGTAGCTCTGATAGAAACCCACCAGGATGGCTGTCGTGGGCACGGCGATGAGCAGCCCGAACGCACCCAGGAAGTATCCGAACACGAACAGCGACAGCAGAATCAGCACCGGGTGCAGCCCCACTTGGTGGCTGAGAATGTGGGGCGAGAGCACGCTGGCTTCCAGCAGTCCCTGTCCCAGCAGCACCCCGGTCACGATCACGGCGTCCAGCAGGGGCGGATCGCCGAACAGCAGGGCAATCAACAACGCGATGATGTTCGTCAGCACGGCGCCCAGGTTGGGAATCAGGTTCAGGACGCCGGCCAGCAGGCCGATCAGGAGTCCGAACGGTACATCGAAAATCAGCAGCGCCACCGACACGTTGAAGGCCGCGATCAGGCTGATCAGGAGCTGGCCGCGCAGGTAATTGCCCACCACGGTGCCTGCGTACATCAGGTAGTCGCGGCGGCCGTTGTGCTTCGGAAACAGGCTGATCAGCGCATCCCGCAGCTTCGGGTAGTCCTTGAGCGTGTAGAAGATCAGCATGGGCAGAATGGCCAGCACGGTCAGCGCGCCCAGCAGCGAGCCGATCGACTGCGCGACGGTCGCCAGCGTATCGGGTAGTTTACCGGTCAGTGCGTTGAGCTGGGTCTGCAGGAACGTGGTGAACTGCTGGATCAACGCCTGTCGATCGATAGGCAGCACCTCTTCCAGCCGATCCAGCAACGGATTTTCGTAGAGCCAGCGGCGCAGCTCGCCCACACTGTCGAGCATCTGGCGGATGAGTTCGACGAGCTGTCCGACAATGGTCGGGATCAGCAGCAGCAGGATGGCGGCCAGGGCCCCCACCACCAGCACGGTGACGGTCAGCGCCGACACCCAGCGCGGTACGTGCAGCCGGCGTTCCAGCAGATCGACCAGGGGATTGGAAAGATAGGCCAGCAGGTAGGCGACCACGAACGGAATGAGCACGACCCGGAGCTGGCTCAGCAGCCAGAACAGCAGCAGAAAGCCGCCGGAAAACAGCAGGGCCCGCACCGAGCGGTACCGGCGCAGCGGCCAGAGCAGGATCGCAGCGGCGATGGCAATCAGCGGCGGGTTCAAGAACTCCCGCATCTCATAGAGCAGCGCCAGAAACAGCGCCAGCCCGCCGCCCAGCAGGAGCGTCTCGAACGGCCCCAGCCGCGGTTCTTCCAGGTCGTTCGGCGTGAACTTCGGTGGCGTCATGTTGCGGTGCTCAACGTCCATCGGTGCCGGCCAGCGAGTCGGCCAGGGCCGACAGGCGCGTCTCCAGCGCCTTCAGTCGGGCTTCGCGTTCCTGCAATTGTCGTTCCCAGGCGTCCAGCTCGCGCATGCGGGCCTGAAGTTGTCGGTAGGCCTGTTCGATGGCCCGCTCCCGCACTTCGAAGGGCGCCCGTTCCATGTAGCCGCGCTCCTCGAAGTAGCGACGGAAGAGCCAGTTGTGCTTGGCCGCCTCCATCAGTTCGGCGAACCGGTAGGCCCCCAGCGCGCCCCAGTTGGCCGCGTTTTCCGCCGCGCCCGTAATGGCCCGCAGATCGGAAGCTACCAGTCGAAGCGTATCGGCCGTGGCCAGCAGCCGCTCGTAGAGCGCCGGGTCGTTCAGCATCCGGGCCATCGTACCCTCGCCCCGGTCGATTTTATCCAGAATCGACTGCACACCCTGCGTGGCCTCTTCGGCCAGCGCCACCAGCGCCTCGGCGTTGTTCGCCAGGTTGTTCAGCACGCGCCGCGTCTCGTTCGTCGTCGCGACGAACTCATCGTAGAGCGTCGGATCGTAGATCAGTTTGCCCAGCGTGCCCTCGCCGGCCTGCACGTCGAGCATGATCTGTCGAAAGGCGTTGGCCGCGTCCTCGAAGCGCTGCACCGAAGCCAGCGTCCGGTCGGTGATCTCGAACAGGTCGAAGGGATCGACGCCCACGATCAGGTCGCCCTCCGAGACCGGCTCGCCCTGCACGCCCGGCGGATTGACCAGCACGACGATCTGCTGACCGACCAGCCCCTCGCTTTTGATCTGCGCCTGCGTGCGTGCGTGGATCACACGCCGGGCCTCCTCTTTAATCGCCATCGTCACCTCGATCTGTCCGCCCGGCTCCGGCGGCAGCTGCACCGACTCGACGCGCCCTACGTTCACGCCCTGAAACTGCACGGGCGCTCCGGGTACCAGCCCGGCTACCCGGTTGAAGCGGGCGCGCAGCAGAAACGTGTCGCTCAGCAGAAACGAGCGATTCGCAATCGCAAACAACGCGACGACGAACAGCGCAATGCCCGCCAGCGCCAGCAGTCCGACCCGTGCTTCGCGCGACATGACGATAACCGGTTGGTGAACGATGATGCCGAAAAAGCCGTGCCGCAGGAGTTTGAATTCGTCAGGTTCCGAAGAAGTTGCGCAGCACGGGATGATCGGACCGCCGCAACTCGTCGAGCGTCCCGCTCATCAGGATGCGGCCTTCGTGCAGAAAGTGCGCCCGGTCGGCAATGATTTCCGCGCAGAGCAGGTCATGCGTGATGGCGATCGACGTAATGCCCCGCTCGTCGCGCAGCCGCACGATCAGTTCCGAGACGGTGCGGACCGAGACCGGGTCGAGGCCGGTTGTCGGCTCGTCGTAGAGCAGCAGTTTCGGCTGCAGGATGATGGCCCGTGCCAGCGCGATGCGCTTGCGCTGACCGCCGGACAGTTCGGCCGGATACTGCGTGGCCGTATGGCGCAGGCCCACCCAGTCGAGCGTCTCCAAGATGCGGTCGCGGCGCTCGGACTTGCTCAGCCGGGTGTGTCGCTCCAGCAGGAAGTCCAGGTTTTCGTAGACGGTCATCGAGTCGAACAGCGCACCGCTCTGGAACAGGTAGCCGATCGAAAGCCGCAGGCGATCGAGCGCTTCGCCTTCGAGCTGATCGACGCGCTGCCCGAACACCCACACGGCGCCCCGGTCGGGTACCAGCAGCCGCACGATGTGCTTGAGCAGCACGCTCTTGCCCGTGCCCGAACCGCCCATCACGACGGCCGAGGTCCCCTCCTCCACGTCGAGCGACACTCCGCGCAGCACTTCCCGCTCGCCGAAGCGCTTGTGCACGTCGCGCAATGCCACCACGATCTCCGACGGGGGCGGCGCTTCGATCCCTTCAATGGTAGCGTGAGCTTCTTGCATCTTGCATATCGTCCTGAATTGGCTCCTTTCACAGCGCCCCGAAAAGGAACAGCGAAATGCGCACGACGACGACGTCGGCCAGCAGAATCAGCAGCGACGAGATCACCACGGCCTGCATGGCCGCCTGCCCGACTTCGCGCGTGCCGCCCCGCACCGTGTAGCCCAGGTAGCAGCTTACGATCCCCACCAGAAAGCCGAACACGCTGGTCTTGAGCGTATCGACGATCAGGTCCGAAAAGCGCAGGCTCGAAAAAGCGCTGTTCCAGAACAGCCGGTAGTCCATGTCGGCCGAGATGACCGACTCGACGTAGCCCCCGGCCAGTGCGATCATGTTCGTCCAGGTCGTCAGTACCGGAAACATCACGATGCAGGCCACCACGCGCGTGATCACCAGGTAGTGAAAGGGCCTGAGCGCGGCCACCTCCAGCGCGTCGATCTGCTCGGTCACGCGCATCGAGCCGATCTCGGCGGCCATCCCTGCCCCGAGGCGTCCGGCCAGCACCAGCGACGTGATGACCGGCCCGATCTCTTTGAAGACCGACAGCGCCAGCATGTTGGGCAGCACCGCCTCGGCTCCAAAGCGGGCGAGCGTGCCCCGGCTCTGCATGGCCAGCACCACGCCGATGGCAATGCCCGTAACGGCCGTCAGGATGAAGCTTTTCGAGCCGGCTTCGTCCATCTGGTTGATCAGCTCGCGTACCTCGTAGGGCGGCCGCCACACGTCCCGGAAAAACCGGCCCATGAACAGCACCAGTCCGCCGGCTTTCTCGAAAAACGCGCGGCCGACGCGCTCGGGCGGACGCTTCGGAATGTCGAGTGCTTCCGACTCAGTAGGCATAGCGCCACAGCAGGTTGATCCGCATGGTCGTTCCCTGGCTGGTCACGCGCACGATCATCGCGTCGAAGATCGTGTACTCGACGGTGAACTCCGTGTAGACTTCGGTTCGTTGCGTGGCCGCATTGTTGCCGAAGGCGATCGGCCGGCTGACGGCAGCGAACAGCCGCGGCGAAACGTACTTCCCGACGGTCAGCTTGGCGCCCTGCAGGCCATCGGGTTCGATCTCGACGACATCGAGTCCGAGTTCTTCGCCGGCCAGACCTTCGACGACGCCGGCCAGCTGGCCGAGCGCCAGTCCGGCCCCGCGGCCCAGCAAGCCGCCCCCGGCCCCGTTGCTGCCGGGCGCCAGTGAGGCGAGCGCCTGCCCGGCCGGTCGGCCGAAGACAATGTACGAGATGATGTCCGGCAATTCGAGACCCGAAGGGTTCTCGGACGAAAACTCCAGGTTGAGCCGCTCCAGCCGCCCGCTGACCGAGAGCAGGATCGTGACCTGGCTGGATTGATCCTCACGGGAGGGCACCACGTAGCGGGCTTTCAGGTTGAGCTCCGGATCGTCGGCCGGTCCGTTGAATGACAGTGTTCCTTCCGTAATCTCGAACCGTTTGCCGAACTGCACGATGTAGCTGCGCTCCGGGATCACCTCGATCGTGCCGAAGAGCTGCAGATCCTGATAGGGCTCTTTCTGGACGGTAAGCGTGCCCGTAAACTGTACGTTCATTTCGGGATTGGCATTCGAGCGCAGCCACACATCGCGTTCCATACGCAGGTCCAGACGCATGCGCGAGGCCTCGTAGAAGTCGAAGGTGGTCGTGTCCTCTTCGGTAATGCGCACACCGAAGTACTGGCGCAGCATCTGCAGGTCGGCTTCGGTGAGCTGGACCGGTTCCAGATCGGCCACCGTGGTCTGCTCAATCAGGTAGATGTCGGCGCTGACCACCTGCAGGTCGCCCTCGATCTCGGGCCGTTCGGTCGTGCCGGCCAGCCGGAGCGTTCCGGAAAGGACGGTGCGATAGGCGCGGTTGTCGGCGGCCAGGAACGAGCGGGCCCGCATGCGCAGGTCGAGCGTGCCCAGCGTGAGCGCCTCCAGCTCGACGGTGCCGCTGCCGGTGAGGCGTCCGCCCGAGTGTAGCTCGAAGGAAGTCAGGATGATCCGGTTATCCTCCATGCGGGCCTCGGCCCGGATGTCGCGGTAGGTGACGCCCAGCTCGGGAAGATAGACTGCCCCGTCGAAAAGCCGGGCCTGCCCGTCGAGCGACGGAGCGGCCAGCGTGCCGCCGATGTGCACGCGTCCGGCCAGCCGGCCCCGCACGTCGCGCAGGATTTCGGGATCCAGAAACGGTTGAATCCAGGCGATGGCGAACGTATCGGCGGCCAGCGTCAGATCGAGCGGTGCCTGGTTCGGATCGAACGGCGGCGCATCGGGCGGCACCTGTAGCCGGAGATCCATCGGAACCGTGCCGCGTAGCGCCATCGTGCTGGCATCGGCCCGGTGCTGGAGCCGGGCATTCACCTGCAGCCGCAGGCTGTCGTACTGCAGATCCAGTTGCAGGTCGCCCACCGGCCGTCCTTCCGAGGTCAGATCGAGCAGAAGCTGTCCGCCAAGCCGTGGCGCCGCGGCCGGACCGGTCAGGTCCACCGTACCGCTGAGCGCACCGCCCAGTCCGGCCAAGTCGAACAGATCGGTGACGGTTTCGAGCCGGAAGCGTTCGAGCGTCAGGACGAAGCTCTGCATGCCGTCCGGGTCGATCACGCCGTCGGCCGCAAGCTGCTGGTCCTGCGCTTCGGTGTAGAGCAGCAGGCCCTGAATGCGATAGGCCTCGCCGTAGGTGAACGTGGCCGGCTGCAGCAAACGCCAGCGGGCGTCGTGCAGCCGCATGTCGAGCCGCGTCAGCCGGATCTCCTGCTCCGTCGGAAGCACCCGGCCTTCGAGGCGGGCCGTATGCAGGCGATCGACATCGAGGCGCAGCTCGTAGTCGGCCTGCCGGCCATCGTAGCGCAGCTCGGCCCGGGCGTCTTCCACCTGGAAGGTGCCCAGCGTCAGCAGATGCACCTGCGACCGGATCTCGGCTTTCGACAGCCGACGCTGTCGGTCCAGTTCGCCGGCCGTACGGCCCTCAAGGGCCACCAGGCGCAGTTCGTCGTAGATCAGATTTTGCAGCGTCCAGCTCCCCTCGAACCGGAGCTGGCCGGGACGTCCGTAAGCGCGGGCTTCGATCCGGCCGCCGTCGAGCGCCAGCAGCCGCGCCCCGACAAGGCGCCGCAGCGGCTGTAACCGATGGAGTTGCACCTGCAGCGTCAGTTCCGACATGCGCACGCCTTCGGGATCCACGAGCGCCACCTGGCCGCCGCCCTGTGCCGTCGCCACATTGCTCTCCAGCCAGAGCGTATCGAGGCGCAGCAGCCCTTCGGCCATCGAAAAGCGGGCGTCCAGTCGGTCGACGGCCAGCGCGTCGAGATGGGCCCCGTCGCTCTGCAGGCGGCCGCGCGCCTGCATGGTGGCCGGATCGAACCCTTCGCCCTCCAGTTCGGCCTCGAGCGAGAGCCGGGCCGAGAGCGTGTCGATGCCCAGCAGGGGCATCGGGTCGAGCTGCTCTGCCGTGAGCGTTAGCGCGTAGCAGGGCGTCGGCCCGTCCAGCAGCAGTCGGGCGTCGAAGCGGGCCTGTCCGTCGGCCACGCCCATCTGCCCGCCGAACTGCCAGCGTCCGGCCACGGCGGTCACACGGAACTGTCCCGAAACGGGCCGCTCGCTTACCTGCGAAGCATCGAGCCGCATTCTTGCGGCAAGTTGCATCGTACGCGGCTCCGTGCCCCGGCCGTGCAGCGTCAGCACACCGTTCAGCCGCGTCCGAGGCCGCGTCTGGCCGGCCCAGGCCGTCAGATCCACACCGCGAAAGACCAGCCGTTCGATCGTGTAAACCGGCGTGGCCGTCAGCGAGTCGGCCCGTGCCTCCAGTTGGAGCGAGCCGTCGGGCCAGGCGGCCCGGGTAACCAGCGTCAACAGTCCGCGCTGCAGTGTGGCCTCCAGCGTGGCCGTCTCCAGCGGCTGGGCATTGAGCCGGGAGTCCTCCAGCAGGAGCGTCAGTTTGCCCTCCGCATCGGCCAACGTCGCCCCCCGGTAGAATCCTTCGAACGAGCCGTTCAGCACCGAAGACCAGTCCGGTATCACGGCGGCCAGGTTCACCCGCTCCAGGCGGCCGCGGTCGATCTGCCAGCGGGGCCGCCGGGCCATCGGCCGTCCCTGTAAGCGGAAAGCCACATAGCCCTCGTCCAGCCCGATTTCAGGCGTGGCTGTTAGCAATCCGCGATCCATCCGGACGGGCACGCGTACGGGCGCCAGTCGGTAGGTGCCATAGACCAGGCTATCCAGGTCGAGCGTGGCCTCCAGGCGAAGCGCCTCGGGCGCCGTCCCGCTCCCGCGCAGCCGGAGTCGACCGCTGACCGCGCTGTGCAGCGTATCGCCCAGCAGGGCCGCCACGTCGATTCGCTCCAGCACGAAGGGCTCCACCTCGTAGGAAGGCGTCGAGGCGCCGGCCAATCGCCCGCGTCCCTGCAGGCGGCCTCCGGCCAGCGTCGCCTCCAGCGCAAAGCGGAGCGTGTCGCCCCGCCGGTGTACGGCCAGTTGCCCGCTGTCGATCGCCGCCCGGTTCAACCGCGAAGGCTGCAGCATGAGCCGCCCGTCCAGCCGTGTCGTCCCCTCGCCCTCCAGTTGAAAGGCCAGGTTCAGCTGTCCCGTCCAGCTCGTGTCGGACAGGAAGCGGGCCGGGTTCAGGCTCTGGAGCAGACCATCCAGGCGATAGGTGGGCGTCGGGTCGAACGGACGCCCCCGGCCGTCCAGTTGCAGCCGGGCGCCGCGCAGACCGGTCTGTGCCGTCAATCGGCCTTCGCCCTCCACGAAGCGCACCTGAAGCCGGGTGGGATCCAGTCGGTAGGCGCCCAGTCGCGCCTCCGACACGTCGAGCCTGGCCTCGCCGTCCAGCGCCTCCAGCGACGGTCCCTGCAGGTCGGCTCGGAGCTGCAGATCGAGGCGGCCCGCCGGTCCGCCGAAGAAAGCCGGGTCCAGCCGTCGCACCTGCACGTCGGCCCGATAGCGCACCGAATCGTCCAGCAACGGCGTGAACGTGGCCGCCAGTGCCAGTTCGCCACCCGTGCCGGTACGCAGTTCGGCCTGCGCCTGCAGCAGACGGCCGCTGCCCTGCACGGTCACGAAGCCCGCGAGCGTCCGACCGGGATCCGGGACCGCCACGAACGGCGTCAGGTCGTAGAGGGCCAGCGGCTGCGCTTCCAGCCGGAACTGCACCGCTTCGATTTGTCCCGTATCGGCCGGGAGCAGCAGCGTCCCGCCACCGGTCACCCGGCTGCTGGCGGACCATACGCGCAGCGTGTCGAGCCGGAAGCGCCGCTCGCGCAGCGCCAGTCGGGTGAGGACGTGCACCGAGTCGGGAGCGCCGGGCGGCTGCAGCACCGCTTTCAGCGTGCGCACCGAGAACGCGGGCCAGCCTTCCGGTGGCAATCGCAGCGTGTCGAGCTGCACGTCGAGCCGGTGCAAATGCCAGGTCGAGTCGGCGCGGGGCGCGTAGAAGTGCAGGGCCGCCGTCCCGTCGCGCAGCGCCAAGTGGTCGATCCAGATGTCCAGGACGGCACCGGCTCCCGTTTCCTTTGCGGTCGTGTCGGGTGCCGTGCCGAACAGACGCAGCAGGTCCCAGGTGCTGTCGGGTTGCTGCGTCAGCTCCAGGCGCGGACGGATCAGGCGCACCCGCCGCAGATGTACACGCCGGTCGAAAAGCAACGCCTCGGGCACGTAGGCTATTTCGAGCGAATCCAGCGCCAGCAGCGCACGTCCGGACGCGTCGCGCAGGGCGACGTCGTAGAGTGCCAGTGTGCGCACGAAGTTACCCCGCAGCGCCCCGATCTCCAGCCGTCCGCCCTGAAGCTGCGCGTTCACCTGACGTTCGATCAGCCGACGCACCTGCTCGGCGCCCCACGAGGTCTGCAGCACCAGCAGAAGCAGCCCGACCAGCACGATCGGCGTGCCGATCAGCCCCAGCAGCGCCCATCCGATGCGGCGCAGCCACCGACGTGCAGACGTTATGGACGGGGTGGGTTCCATGTGCCGGCGCGTTTCAGAACGTCTGGCCGATGCTCAGGTGCAACCGCAGGCGGCGCTGCCAGTGGACCTCCGGAGGGCGATCCGTCAATCCCTGGCGATAGCGGTACACGTCGGCCGGATCGCGCAGGTCCTCGTAGCTCGGATTGAGCTTGTAGGCCAGATCGAGCCGGATAAAACCGGCGGGCGTCTGGTAACGCACGCCCAGACCGGTCGCCCATCGGAACGCCGTCGTGCGCAGCACCAGCCGATCCTGGCCGAGCTGGCCGCCATCGAGAAAGGCGGCGCCCTGCCAGTCGCTGCCGAGTCCCGGCAGGCCAAAGCGCAGCTCCAGGTTCAGCAACAGCTTCCGATTGCCCCCGATCGGCTCGTAGTAGATCGTCGTATCACCGTCGCTGATCTGCAGACGGGTTACTTTCGGTCCGAGCTGTTGCAGTCCCCAGCCACGCACGTCGCTGCTACCGCCCGCGTAGAAAAGGATCGGGTCGAAGCGATTCTCGTAGCGCAGGCTATCGGTGCGCCCCAGACGGCCGGCCAGCGCCTCGCGACTGCGCCCCAGCGGCTCCAGACGCCCGAAAAGCAGACGACCGGCCAGCACGCTCCGGCGCGTGAGCGGCAGGTAGCCCGTCAGCTCGGCTCCCAGCCGGTAGTATTCGATCTCCGAGCCGATGAGCCCACCGCCCAGTTCGGCAAACGGTCGGACGAGATAGCCGCGCCGGGGATTGAAGTAGTTGTTCGTCCGGCCGAAGGTGGCCGTCAGCGACAGAATGCTTTTGTCGAACAGATCGCGCGTGCTCGTCGTGTCGCGCCGCTGCTGCGTGAGCTGCAGGGCCCGGCTGAAGGCATGTTGCAACGTGACGGTGCGGAACGGATAGATTTCGTAAAAGAGCGTCGTGTTCAGACCGAACTCGCGCGTGTTGATCTGGAGCGGCTCGTTGCTGTCTTCCAGCAGCGGATCGCGCTGGTATTCCAGAAACGGCGAAAGCAGCAGCTCCATCCGCCTCGAAAACAGATAGGGCTGACGAAACAGTGCGCTGAAGCGAAACAGCCGGGGCGGTGGCGTGCCCGGTCCGCGACGGGCCAGCAGGCCGGTCTGCGCCGCCAGGTTCAGCGTCAGCGTACGGGCATCGCCCAGAAAGTTGCGGTGCGTCCAGCGCACCTCGGCCCCGAGTCCCTCGCTGCGTCCGAAGCCGCCCTGCAACACCAGGAAGCGCAGGGCCGACTCGGCCACCCGGTAGCGCACGGTCACCGTGCTGTCGCGCGGCTGCGGTGGAATGTCGGCCAGCGCCACGCGCAAGATCTCCAGCCCGAAGAGCTGGCGTTGCCCCTCCACCACCTTGCGCTGCGAAAACAGGTCGCCTTCTTTGAAGGGCAGCTCCCGGCGCAGCGCCCGGTCGCTCACGCGCCGATTGCCTTCGATCTGAATCTCCGAAAAGTAGCCGCGCGGGCCGGTATCCACCACGAAGCGCAGGTCCACCGTGTTGAAGGTCGAATCGATACGGGCGTCGGAACGCACGCGCGCGAAGGCATAACCCCGATCGCGAAACCAGTTCAGCACGGCGTCCTGAATCTCCACACGCCGCGCTTCGGTGTAGCGGTCGCCCACGCGAAAGGCGATCTGATCCCGGAATCGACGCCAGCGCTCCCGCAGCCCCGGATCGAGCGTGGTCACCAGATAGCGTCCCTCCGGATCGAAGAAGCCCACGTCCTGGATGACGAGCGGCGGCCCCTCGCGAATGCTCAGCACGATGTGGATCTGGTTGCGTACGGTGTCGAGCTGCGAAGCGGGATAGGTGATCTCCGTGTGCAGAAAGCCGTTGCGGGCATAAAAGCGGCGAAGTCGCACCACGTCGCGGGCCAGTTCGATCGGATCGAACGGATAACGGACCGGCGAGACGAACGGCAGCCAGCTTTTGACGCGATCCCACCAGGACGGCGCCCGCAGCACCATCTGCTCCCGGAGCTGGTCCTCCTCGAAGCTTTTCGTGTCCACGAACCGAAACGAAATGGCCCGGATCGTGGTGCGCTCGTTGACCAGCCACAGCGGCGCCTGCGCCATGAGCGGCCGCACCAGCCCCAGCAGCAGTGCCGCGACGATCCCGATCCGACAACGCCCGCGCTTCATGCGTCCACTTCGGAGATTGCAGCAGTAGTCGGTATTTCCTTCCGGTCGCGCTGGTGCTTTTCGTAGAGCAGCACCAGCAACGCGCCCAGAATAAACACCACACCCGAATAATACACCCAGAAACCGAAGGCCAGGATCAGGCCGAAGACGTGCCCGATCGCTGAAATGCCGCTATTCGCAAAGCGTTCAAAAAACGTGGAGCGGGCCGCATAAAAGGCGAACGCAGTTTTGGCCGCTTCCCAGAGCAGCGCCGCCACGACGGCGCCGAGCAGCGCTCCCCGGACGGGCGGCCGGGGCTTCGGTGTGAAGTAGTAGAGCTGAAAGAACATGGCCAGGCTGAGCAGATAAGGAATGAGCAGGCCCAGCACCTGGAGGATGCGCCGCCATCCTTCCTGCACCCACACGTAGTCCAGGTGCAGCCGCTGCAGCCATTCCTGTCCGGCCACGTTGATCGCCTGAATCGCCAGCGAAACACCGAACGTCAGCAGAAACAGCCCACCGACCTGCACCATCATGCGCAGATCGAACAGATATCCGCGCAGGATGGAGCGTCCCTGATGCCAGGGCTCGTCGAACACCTGGCTGAGCACGCCGCGCAGCGTGGTAAACAGCGTCATCGTGGCATAGAGCAGGCCCAGAATACCGATCACGGTGAAGGTGCCGCTGGCCCGCTGAAGCTGCTCCAGAAACTGAATGAGCTGGTCGCTCTGATAGGGCGGCAGAAAGTCCCGGATGAAACGGGCCACGGTCTGAAAGGGACGCTCCTGACGCAGGATACGGCCCAGCAGACCGGTTGCCAGCACGAGCACGGGCACGATCGTCACCAGCACCTTGAAGGCGATGGCTTGCGCCCAGAGAAAGACCGGCTTGCGGTCGAGCAGATGGTAGAGCCCCACCAGGTAGTAGCGCAGGGTCCGCCAGATACGCCGCAACGCCTCACGAAAAGCCGCCCATCGAAGCCGCATGCCGGGCCAAACGTGTTCCGGGGACAGACAACGCCAGGGCTAAAGCCATCCCCTCTGCAGGGGTTCCGGCCGCCTCTGCAACCGTTGCGTTACGCGCTGGCGCGACGTTCTTCGTAGATCGGGGCCTCGCCGTAGCGAACCGTCGCGGCCGTAATCCGGCANACGCCCACGTCGGGCATCGTNTGAATNTTGAACATGATGTCGAGCATCACCTCCTCCATGACGGCCCGCAGGCCCCGCGCGCCGGTCCCCAGCTCTTTAGCCCGCTCGACAATGGCATCGAGTGCCTCCTCCTCGAAGATCAGCTCGATGCCGTCCATGGCGAACAGCTTCTGGTACTGGCGCACCAGCGCATTCTTCGGCTCGGTCAGAATGCTCCGGAGCGCCTCGTCCGAAAGCGCCTCCAGCGGCGTGATGACGGGAAGACGTCCGATGAATTCGGGAATGAGTCCGAACTTCAGCAGGTCGTCGGGCTCGACGTAGTAGAAAATACGCGGATCTTTCGGATCGACGCGCTTGCCTCCCGAGGCAAAAAATCCGATCGACGAGGTCGAAAGGCGACGGGCAATGATCTCTTCCAGCCCTTCGAACGCCCCGCCACAAATGAACAGGATGTTGCGCGTGTCGATGTTGATCAGGTTCTGCTCCGGGTGCTTGCGGCCACCTTTCGGCGGCACCCCGGCGATCGTGCCCTCCAGAATCTTCAGCAGCGCCTGCTGCACGCCCTCGCCCGAGACGTCGCGCGTGATCGAGGGACTGTCGCTTTTGCGGGCGATCTTGTCGATCTCGTCGATATAGACGATGCCCTGCTCGGCCCGCTCCACGTTGAAGTCGGCCGCGTGCAGCAGGTGCGCCAGAATGCTTTCGACGTCTTCGCCCACGTAGCCCGCCTCGGTCAGTGCCGTGGCATCGGAAATCGAAAACGGCACATCGAGAATGCGGGCCAGTGTGCGCGCCAGCAACGTCTTGCCCGTACCGGTCGGACCGATCAGCAGGATGTTGGATTTTTCCAGCTCGACGTCGTCGTAATCGGACAGATAGTGCTGATGGTCGATCCGCTTGTAATGGTTGTAAACCGCCACGGCCAGCGTCTTTTTGGCCCGCTCCTGGCCGATCACGTATTCGTCGAGGGCGGCCTTGATCTCCGGAGGGGTCAGGCGACGCCGATGCGCCTGGGGGCGCCGACGGGCGGCCGCATGGGCCATCAGATCGTTACGGACGATGCCGGCCGCGTCGTGAATACAACGGTCACAGATGTACACATCGTTCGGACCGGCCACCATCGAAAGGACTTCCTGGGTCGTCCGCCCACAGAACGAGCAGCGAATCGTGTCGTCACTTCGGCGCATTACGTTCTCAGGTTACCTGATCGAAGACACGGCGCCCTGCCTGCTATGGTAAGAATATCGGCATCTTCGCGCAACCTCTTCAATCACCGGGCAAAACTACCGGCAGCGAGGTGCGTTAAGGAGCAGGCCTGCAACCTACCGTAACTCCTTTTCCCGCTTCCGGTTCTTCGGAAAATGATCACCGCCCTGCCGGAAGCCTTCCTGGAGCGGCTCCGGCGGCTGGTGCCGCCGGACCGGTTGCCGATGGTTGAAGCGGCTTTCCGAGAGCCGCGCGCCATGGCCTTCCGGGTCAATACGCTGAAGGTCGATCGCGACACCGTGCAGGCCGCGCTGGAAGCTGAAGGCCTTCATCCGCGGCCGGTGGCGTGGTATGCCGACGCCTTCCAGGTGCCCCCGGAAGCGCGCGCGGCGCTGCTCGAAAGCAGGCCGTATCGCGAGCGCTGGATCTACGTGCAGGACCTGGCCAGCATGTTGCCGCCGCTGGTGCTGGCGCCCGAGCCGGACGCACGCGTGCTGGACCTGTGCGCGGCGCCGGGCAGCAAGACGCTGCAACTGGCCTGTCTGATGCAGGGCCGGGGCGAAATTGCCGCCGTCGAGGTCGTGCGCCCGCGCTTTTACCGCCTGAAGGCCAACGTGCAGGCCTACGGCGCTCCCAACGTGCGGCTGTACCTGCAGGACGGCACGCGCGTGGGCCGCTACCGGCCCGAATTCTTCGACTACGTGCTGGTCGATGCGCCCTGCTCTTCGGAGGGGCGCTTTCACCTGAGCGATCCCGATACGTTCGCCTACTGGAGCCTGCGCAAAATCCGCGAGATGGCCCGCAAGCAGTACCGGCTGCTGGTGTCGGCCGTCCAGAGCCTGCGCCCGGGCGGCGTGCTCGTTTACGCCACCTGCACGATGGCGCCGGAAGAGAACGAAGCTGTGCTCGATCGCCTGCTCCGCACTTTCGACGGCGTGCTGACCGTCGAGCCCCTGGATCTACCCGTTTCCAACCAGCTCCCCGGACTCGAAAGCTGGGAGGGTCGTTCGTTCCATCCCGAGCTCCGCCACGCCCGGCGCATCCTGCCCACCACCGAAATGGAAGGCTTCTTCCTGTGCCGCCTGCGGAAGCGCGCTTCCACGCAACGCGCCCGCCATTGAGTCAGGCCACGAGCACGCCCAGCTCGCGGCCGACTTTTTCGAAGGCCCGGATGGCAAAGTCCAGGTCTTCGCGCGTGTGTGCGGCGCTGGGCATGACGCGAATGCGGGCGGCCCCCTTCGGCACGGTCGGATAGCCGATCGCCATGGCAAAGACGCCCTCTTCGAACAGACGGCGGCTGAACTCCTGCGCCAGCGGCGCCTCGCCCAGCATGATCGGCGTGATGGGCGTTTCGCTCTTGCCCGTGTCGAAGCCCAGCTCCTGCATTTTCGCTTTAAAGTAGCGCGCGTTGTCCCAGAGGCGGTCGACCAGCTCGGTGCTCTCCTCCAGCAGGTCGATGGCGGCCAGGCACGCGGCCACGTCGGGCACGGTCATCGCGCTGGAGAACAGGAACGGCCGTCCGCGCTGGCGGAGCCACTCGACGAGTCGCCGGCTACCGGCCACCACGCCGCCCATCACGCCGAAGGCCTTCGACATGGTGCCCACTTCGATGTCCACCACGCCGTGCAGGTCGAAGTGATCGACGATGCCCCGGCCGCCCCGGCCCAGCACGCCCTCGCCGTGCGCGTCGTCCACCATCAGGATGCAGCCGTAGCGTTTGGCCAGCTCGGCCAACCGCGGCAGCGGCGCGATGTCGCCGTCCATGCTGAACACCCCGTCCGTCACGATCAGCTTGCGGCGGTACTGCGGGCCGTGCTCCTTGATCAGGTCTTCGAGCGCGTCCACGTCGTTGTGCGGGTAGGCGATAATCTTGGCGCGGCTGAGGCGGCAGCCGTCGATGATGCTGGCGTGGTTGAGCTGGTCGCTGAAAATCACGTCTTCGCGGCCCACGATGGCCGGGATCGTGGCCAGGTTGGCCGCAAAGCCGCTCTGGAACGTGATGGCGGCCTCCACGCCCTTGAACTTGGCCAGCCGCCGCTCCAGCTCCACGTGCAGCGTCATCGTGCCCGCGATCGTGCGTACGGCGCCGGGCCCGACGCCGTACTGCTCCATGGCCCTGCGGGCTGCTTCCACCAGGCGCGGGTGGTTGGCCAGCCCCAGGTAGTTGTTCGAGCAGAAGTTCAGCACCCGCTTGCCGTCGACGGTCAGCCAGGCGCCCTGCGGCGACTCGATCGTGCGGATGTACGTGTACAGGCCGGCCTCTTTCAGCGCGGCCAGCTCGTCATCGATCCAGCTCAACGGGTGGCTCATGGCAGGCTCCGGTTGGGTTCGGGACGTTTCTTCAAAGATAGCAGGTTTCGGGGCTTCAGTCCATGCCGTTGGGATATAGGATGATTTTGGCGACCACTTCGTCGCCGGGATTCATCAGCAGCCGGAACGCTTCCTCGTAGGCTTCCAGCGGCAGGCGGTGCGTGATGAGCGGACGGAGATCGACGGCGCCGGTCTGCAGGAGCGCCCGCATCCGGTGCCAGGTATCCCAGATTTTGCGGCCGTAGATGCCCTGGACGGTGGCGCCTTTGATGACCACCAGATCGTTCCAGTCGAGCCGGATCGGCTCGGACGTCAGGCCGAGCGCGGCCACCTGTCCACCGGGGCGAAGCGCTTCCAGCGCGGTCTGAATGGCCATCGGCGCTCCGCTCATCTCCAGCACGACGTCCACCCCGTCCCCTTCGGTCAGCTCCCGCACCTGCGCGACCACCTCGTCGCGCCGGGGATTGAGCACCACGTCGGCGCCCATCTGTCGGGCCAGCGCCAGCCGCTGCTCGTTGGGATCGGTGGCAATGACCAGTCGGGCGCCCGCCACGCGGGCCACCGGAATGGCCATGAGGCCGATCGGCCCGCACCCACTCACCAGCACCGAGCGACCGGCCAGGTCGAACGTGTAGACGGCGTGCACGGCGTTGCCGAACGGGTCCTGCAGCGAGGCGATCTCCGGCGGTACGTCGGGCGCGTTGACCCAGACATTCTCGGCCGGCACGCACACGTACTCGGCGAAGGCGCCGGGACGGTCGATGCCGATCACACGCGCATTGCGACACAGGTGCGGCTGACCGGCCCGGCAGGCGGCACAGGTATGGTCCACGATGTGTCCTTCGGCCGAAACCGGCTGACCCACCTCCAGCCCCCCGACCGCTTCGCCCACCGCCACGATCTCGCCGGCAAACTCGTGGCCCAGAATCAGCGGCGGCCGGATGCGCTGCTGACTCCAGCCATCCCACCGGTAGATGTGCACGTCGGTGCCACAGATCGACGTCGCCGTTACGCGAATCAACACATCCCGCGGGCCGGGCTGTGGCACCTCGGTCTCGATCAGTTCCAGCCCGGGCCCCGGGCGCATCTTGGCCAGTGCTTTCATTTTCATAGGCTCCCACAAAGCTCAGGGGCGCAAAACCCCGACGTTTTTCGTCGAAAAATACAACGCGCGAGGGTTTCAACCGGGGGGCTTCAGTGAAAAAGATGTGGGCAGCCCTTTGATGGACGCCCGGGATAGCTTCTTGCTGAAGCGCCCGATCCCGCAGGCCCCTGTCGTTCAAACGGTCCGGATTTGTTCCAACCGTTCTGCCCGCCATGAAGTTTATGAGCGAGCGGCGCGCTCGTGTCCTGGCTGCTACCCGGCTGATCGCCTCCCTGTGCTCGACCTGATCCGCAGGCACGTAGGGCCCGCCCTTACGTGGTAGAAATGGTGTCGTTTGTCCGGTCGCAGCGCACCGACGGGGCACCCGTGCATTCGGTCCGGAAATGACGTGTGGTCAGGGGATTCTACGCACCTGCCCCATGTTTTAAGGGGTCCGCAGCACCACCGTAAACCGTCTCGGGCCGTGGATACCGTGGACAAGCGTCTGCTCGATGTCGGCCGTCTTGGAGGGGCCGGCCACCCAGAGCCCGAACCCCTGCCACGTCGGAGCCAGTCGGGCGTAGGCTTCGTGCAGGTCGGCCACAAGGTGACGGCCGTCCAGCACGACGATCAGGTGCTCGACCAGAAAGGCGGCGGCCCGGTGGACGAGCGCCTCGTCGTCGAGCCAGACGGCTCCGTTTTCGGCCACGCCCAGCCGCGCAGGGCACACCAGCGTCTCCAGATCATCCAGCGCGTGCGGATCGTCCACGGCGTCCAGATGCACCGACCCGGCCAGTCCCGGCACCGTCGAAGCCCATTGCGCCGGAAGCAGGGGTTGCAGTACGGCCTCCAGTTCATTCTCCGGCGCTTCGAGCACCTCGCCCCCGGCCCGCCGGACTTTTTCCACGAAGCGTTCCCGCAGCGCCGCCTCCCCCGCCACTGCAAAGGCCGGAATCTCGGGCAACGGCGCCGCGGGCGGCCGGTTTCGGCGAATGGCTTCCAGCATATGCCGACGGTCCGGGTCCGACATGGCGTTCGTCGATTTATGAAAGCCCATCGAGCGTAAACCGGGGCACGTCCCTACCGAATCCGCCGGAGTGATTATTGTTGCGCCGTGGCAGAGGCCCTGGTTTTCCGATACCATTCCAGAAAACTTTCCGCCGGGGCCGGGGGTAGCTCGCGGGCACGTCCCCAGCCGTTCCAGGGACCATAGAGGACCCGACGTGGCAGGCGCCGCAGGCTCCAGCGCAGCAGGCGTCCGCCCCACCGGTAACGCTTCGGCGAAGCCAGCACCCGGGCGGCCAGCTGCATGGCGAGGCGCTTCAGACGGGGGGCATAGCGCGGACCGACCTCCTGTCGCCAGGCATACAGCTGCTCGTCGATGTCGATCTGTACGGGACACACTTCGCGACACGAGCCGCACAGCGATGAAGCATAGGGCAGCGTCCAATAGCGGGTCACGTCGTAGCCGGGCATCAGAATGGCGCCGATCGGTCCGGGCACCGTGGCTCCGTAGCTGTAACCACCGCTCCGGCGATAGACCGGGCACGTGTTCATACAGGCCCCACACCGAATGCACTTCAGCGCCGGCCAGAAGCGTGGCAGCCCCAGCCGACGGCTTCGGCCGTTATCGACCAGCACCACATGCACTTCCTGGCCGGGACGCGGCCGCCCGATGTGCGTCGTGTACACCGTGAGGGGCTGGCCGGTAGCGCTGCGCGCCAGCAACCGCAGAAACACACCCAGATCGACGAGACGCGGGATGAGTTTTTCGATCCCCATTGCGGCAATGTGCACCGGTGCCAGGTGCATGCCCAGATCGGCGTTGCCCTCGTTCGTGCAGACGACGAGCGTTCCGGTTTCGGCCACGGCAAAGTTGACGCCCGTGATGGCCGCCTCGGCTTCCAGAAACTTCTGGCGAAGCACCCGGCGGGCGACGGCCACCAGTTCGTCGGGCGTCAGGTTTTCGGGCACGCCGAGCTTTTCATGAAAGAGCCGGGCCACCTCTTCGCGACGCAGATGGATGGCCGGGGTAACGATGTGGCTGGGCGGCTGCCGGAGCAATTGCATGATGCGCTCGCCCAGATCCGTATCGACCACCTCGATGCCACGCGCCTCCAGGTAAGGGTTCAGACCGCACTCTTCGGTCAGCATCGACTTGCTTTTGACCACACGCCGCACGTGGCGGCGGCCAGCAGCTCATGCACGATACGGTTGTGGGCGGCGGCATCGCGCGCCCAGTGCACCTGGATGCCGCAGGCGCGCGCCTGTGCCTCGAACTGCTCCAGGTAGCGATCCAGATACGTGAGCACGTGCGCCTTGATCTCCGAAGCCAGTCGCCGCAATTCCTCCCATTCGGGCACATCGGCGGCGGCCCGGTCTCGTTTCAACCGCACCTGCCAGAGCAGCGCATCGTGCCACTGCACGCGCTCAGCATCGGCCACAAAACGGGCGGCCAGCCGGGCATGATCGACCACAGGCAGTTCGATGAATCCCTCCATCAGTCCGCTCCGGCAAGGATCTCGGCTACGTGCAGAAAGCGGAGGGGCAGCCGCTCTCGCCGCGCCAGCCCCTCCAGATGCATCAGGCAGGACATATCGGTACTGACAACCACTTCGGCGCCGGCCTGCAGGAAGTCGTCGAGCCGATCCCGTCCCATGCGCACCGACACCGCTTCTTCTTCGACGGCGAACGTTCCACCGAAACCGCAGCACTCGTCGGGGCGCGACGGCTCGACCAGCTCCAGTCCATCGACCTGACGCAACAGGTCACGCACCACGCTGTAGGCGGGGACCATGCGCTCGGACGGACGGCCCAGTCCCAGGCCGCGCAGGCCGTGGCAGCTGTCGTGTACTGCCACACGGTGCGGGAAGCACGCCGGAATCCGCTCGACCTGCAGCACTTCGCGCAGAAACTGGCACAGCTCGTAGGTGCGCTGCTGCACGTGCCGGACGGCTTCGGCGTCGTCCGCTTCCAGATGATGTCGCACGTGAAAGACGCAACTGCCCGAAGGCGCCACGATGTAATCGTACGGCGCGAACACCCGCACGAAGTGCGCCATGACAGGCCGCGCCTCCCGGGCAAAGCCCGCGTTGGCCAGCGGCTGCCCGCAGCAGGTCTGATCCAGCGGAACCTCCACGCGACAGCCCAGCCGCTCCAGCAGCGTCAGCGCCGCCCGCGCCACGCGCGGGTAAAACTGATCGATATAGCAGGGCACAAAAAGCGCGACGGTCATCGCAGAAAGCCTTCCGGAATG
>Ga0065723_102455_pt1 | contig 24942 bp, 21 predicted proteins | sample TheenrcuSG05Z960_FD_59110 | JGI IMG/M metagenome (GOLD analysis project Ga0065723, IMG submission 59110) | Thermophilic enrichment culture from UC Davis - Sample SG0.5Z960 | ecosystem: Engineered > Solid waste > Grass > Composting > Bioreactor | place: USA: University of California, Davis
CCCGCCACCACAAGGACGAGGAGGTGAGAGACACCGGCGCCGGGGCGGCTTAGCCCCACACTCCCGCCCCGGAGGCGACAGAATTTAGAGAGAAACCGCGACAGAATTTAGAGAACGCACATCGTCAATGATCCCCTTGGCGAGCTTGACGCGGGCCTCTTTCAGTCCCCTAATCATCGGGGAGTGGACTGCAACCCGATGCTCAAGCTCTACGAGCACGTCGACCAGTATCCTTTCAGTCCCCTAATCATCGGGGAGTGGACTGCAACGCCAGCTGGCGCACGACCCACACGAGCGCGTCGATCACTTTCAGTCCCCTAATCATCGGGGAGTGGACTGCAACGGTCNGTCGCCGNGGTGTACGAGGTGGGTTGCGCGATCTTTCAGTCCCCTAATCATCGGGGAGTGGACTGCAACCAGATCGGCGACGTCGAGTACCAGGTCGGATGCTGCATCTTTCAGTCCCCTAATCATCGGGGAGTGGACTGCAACTCCGCCGCCGGCTCACGCTGCGTACTCCTCGATCACCTTTCAGTCCCCTAATCATCGGGGAGTGGACTGCAACCGATTATCGCCGCGCTCGAGGAGGCGCCAGAGCAGATCTTTCAGTCCCCTAATCATCGGGGAGTGGACTGCAACCGAAGGGGAGCCAGCGTCTGCCCTCGATGCTCCGCTCTTTCAGTCCCCTAATCATCGGGGAGTGGACTGCAACCGTGGTCTACCGGACGGTGCAGGCCGAGCAGCGCGCCGCTTTCAGTCCCCTAATCATCGGGGAGTGGACTGCAACACAACCTGCTCAAGCTGATCCACGACTCCATGTCGCTTTCAGTCCCCTAATCATCGGGGAGTGGACTGCAACCACGCAGCAGCTCCAGGCGCTCCAGGAGATCACGCTTTCAGTCCCCTAATCATCGGGGAGTGGACTGCAACGTGTCCGGCTCGCGGACGGCGACACCCGGCACCCACAGCTTTCAGTCCCCTAATCATCGGGGAGTGGACTGCAACAGCACGAGCACGAGCGCGAGCACGCGCGCCCACGCGCCTTTCAGTCCCCTAATCATCGGGGAGTGGACTGCAACCCGTCGCCGCCGTCTCCGCGCCCGAGCGAACGCCGCCTTTCAGTCCCCTAATCATCGGGGAGTGGACTGCAACCCATCGCAGCCGCCATGCCTAGGTGCTCGGCCTGCAGCCTTTCAGTCCCCTAATCATCGGGGAGTGGACTGCAACGGACTGATCGAGGACGGAGTGGTCGAGCCTACGCGGGTACTTTCAGTCCCCTAATCATCGGGGAGTGGACTGCAACTCCACTACTGCAAGAACCCTGGCGCGCGCCGCACGACTTTCAGTCCCCTAATCATCGGGGAGTGGACTGCAACTATGCATATCGGGCGATCGTGGAAGACGCTCGGCAACCTTTCAGTCCCCTAATCATCGGGGAGTGGACTGCAACCCCAGAATCGCGGCGGACATCCGGTGATCCATCCGGCTTTCAGTCCCCTAATCATCGGGGAGTGGACTGCAACTATGCGAGCGCGAGCCGCTGCGCCGGCGTCGGAGCTGCTTTCAGTCCCCTAATCATCGGGGAGTGGACTGCAACGCGGGACGCCGGGCCCCGGAACGGCGAGCAGGTGCACTTTCAGTCCCCTAATCATCGGGGAGTGGACTGCAACCTCGGCATGGAGACGGTCGAACTCCTGCCGCTCCTCGCCTTTCAGTCCCCTAATCATCGGGGAGTGGACTGCAACGCTGGAAAGGGTCCGTGCCGTCGCACTCAGCATCAGCCTTTCAGTCCCCTAATCATCGGGGAGTGGACTGCAACCGAGATCGCCGTAAGCGCGACCCGAGCCAGCCGCTCTGCTTTCAGTCCCCTAATCATCGGGGAGTGGACTGCAACGCAGAGCCCCGCGATCTGCGCGGCCGTCAGCTTCACCTCTTTCAGTCCCCTAATCATCGGGGAGTGGACTGCAACTCCGCTTGGAATGCACCCGCCGCACCGCCTCCACCCCTCTTTCAGTCCCCTAATCATCGGGGAGTGGACTGCAACTTACCTCCTGGGTTGTGGTGGCTCGCCGGCCCTCTGCCTTTCAGTCCCCTAATCATCGGGGAGTGGACTGCAACTGAGATGGTGGAGATGGCCCATCGGGCGCTGGATGCGATCTTTCAGTCCCCTAATCATCGGGGAGTGGACTGCAACCTGGTCACAGTACCAGGGTGTTCCCGACCGCTGGGCTTTCAGTCCCCTAATCATCGGGGAGTGGACTGCAACCTCGCGGGTGCTCGGGCGCTCGGGTGCTCGGGTGCTCCTTTCAGTCCCCTAATCATCGGGGAGTGGACTGCAACTCTCCAACATTGAGCACCAGTCGCTCGAGTACGTGACCTTTCAGTCCCCTAATCATCGGGGAGTGGACTGCAACCTGGGTGGTCGCGATAGGCGCTGCGCTCGCCGTCGTCTTTCAGTCCCCTAATCATCGGGGAGTGGACTGCAACTCCGCGGCGGGATCTCCGCGCTCACGCCCGAGCAGCCTTTCAGTCCCCTAATCATCGGGGAGTGGACTGCAACTGTTCTGGGACCGCTCCAACTGGGCCGCCTTGTGCCGCCTTTCAGTCCCCTAATCATCGGGGAGTGGACTGCAACTGCGATGCGTGCGAGCCGATCGAGCGCGCGGAGCGCGCTTTCAGTCCCCTAATCATCGGGGAGTGGACTGCAACGCCTGCTCGGGCGGCTCGTGTTCTGACCCCGTGCCCCTTTCAGTCCCCTAATCATCGGGGAGTGGACTGCAACGCCACGACGGCCGGCCGGTGGTCCTGGCGGTCGTGTCTTTCAGTCCCCTAATCATCGGGGAGTGGACTGCAACTGGGCTTCACCATTCACGATCTTGTTGATCGTCTCCACTTTCAGTCCCCTAATCATCGGGGAGTGGACTGCAACTGGCGCGGGCACTTCACACGCGCGCTGCCGATGTACCTTTCAGTCCCCTAATCATCGGGGAGTGGACTGCAACTCCCCGTCGGGCATCGAGCCGTTGAACAGGACCTGGACTTTCAGTCCCCTAATCATCGGGGAGTGGACTGCAACCCGAACCACCGCGCCACCTCGCGGACCTGGAATTCCCCTTTCAGTCCCCTAATCATCGGGGAGTGGACTGCAACCGCGCCGCAGTGGGCGATCGACCTGCTCGGCGAAACTTTCAGTCCCCTAATCATCGGGGAGTGGACTGCAACGCTGTGATGGGCGTCCCGGAGATCCCCGATCTTATGCTTTCAGTCCCCTAATCATCGGGGAGTGGACTGCAACCGGCGTACAGCGAGGCGAACGAGGGCCGGAAAGACACCACTTTCAGTCCCCTAATCATCGGGGAGTGGACTGCAACACAACTCACCAGTCCGCTTCGCCGGCGGCTCGCCCTCCTTTCAGTCCCCTAATCATCGGGGAGTGGACTGCAACGTGGCTCCAGGCGCGGCTCGGCATCCCGACCGCGAGCCCTTTCAGTCCCCTAATCATCGGGGAGTGGACTGCAACCGACCCTGCGGGCAGGGAGAAGATATCCCGTAACGTGGCTCCGGAGCAAGGCTTCCGTTGGGTCGGACCACGCCCGCACCGCGGCCGGATGTCGAACGGCAACCGGCTGCACGAAACTGGCGGCCTCATTCGATGGGGCCCCGCGAGGCGCATAGCTATGGTGCATCGTCAGTTAGGGGCTTTGACCCAAAGGGCCGTCGCAGGCGGTGCCCGCCTCGCGCTCCACTGTCGGGCGGTCTCATTCGAGCCACTACCAGCGGGCGATGTGAGCGTCGTAGTTGCCCTCGCCCCGGAGAAAGCTCGCCAGCCGCCTTGCCTGCTGCTGGATGATTGTCCGATACTTGTGCTGTTTTCCTTGATAATAATCGGCATCGTCCAACCGGTCGAGAACCCGGCGGGCAACCTTGCCGCGGTCCTCCGGGCTGATCAGGCCGCCGTGCATGCGGACGGTGGTGCCGCGGGTGAGCATGCCGAGGATCGGACGATCGACGACGGGCGAGCGGAACTCCTCCATGAGGTCCAGGACCAGCGACGGCTTGCCGGGTCTGTCAACGTGGAGAAAGCCGGCGAACGGGTCGAGGCCGGCGATGGTCAGGGCGCCCCAAACCTGGGTGTAGAGGATCCCGTAGCCGTAGTTCAGCATGCTGTTGACCATGTCGGTGGCGCCGCGGTGCTCTCGCCCCTGGAACATGCCGTCCGGCAGCAGTTCTTGCACGGCGGCCCAGTAGAGGGCGCCCGCGCGGCCCTCGATGTTGAGCAAGGTGGGCCGGACCTCGTCGATGTGCCCGGCATCGTTGGTCGGGAGCGTGTCCAGGAGAGCGACCATCTCCTCGGACCGCGCGTAGAGGGCGTCGTAGAGCCGCGGGTCCGTCTGGCGGCGCGCCTTGGCGAAATATTTCAGGGTGTTGGCCTGGTTGCGAACCTTGCCACGCACCACGGCACCTGCGAAGGCGACGGCCCTCGGGGAATCGTAGGCCTTTAGCTGCGCCCGGCGGGTAGCGACCGTCCCGGTGAGCTGCGGGCTCGCCACCTTGGCGATCGGCTGGCCGTTCCACTGCAGGAAGTCGATTTGGACACCGTGCTCGACGCATTTCTCGATGACGTCGGAGCTCAGACTGATGCCCCGGCCGACGATCACGAGCCGGCGCAGCTTGAAGAACGGAATCTGTTGCAGCACATCCCGGCCTCGGCGCACCTGGAGGCGCTGGCTGCGCCGTCCGAGGAAGACGCCTCGCTCGGTGATGATCAAGTCCTCGATGTGGTCCATCGCTGGGCGAGACTCCGTGGATGTCAATGGCAGATGTCGTAATACGGGCAATCCGGCGGCGAGGAGGGGGGCACACCGGGATCGATCTCTTCGAAGACGAGCCGGGCCTTTTCGTCGCGCTCCTCGATGAAGCGCTGGCGGAGCGCCTCGTCGATCAGGAACAGGTCGCGCTCGATCAGCAACCGCTCGCCCTGCCACCGGCCGTACACGACGCAGCCGACGTTCACGGGGTACTCGAACGTGGCTTCCATGGCGAGCGCGTATCCGGTAGGATACAGGCGGTGGAAGTCGCGCCATTCGTCGAACTTGACGTCCAGCACGATCGGCTCGGCGTGGCTGAGTCCGTCGCAGGAGAGGTGGGCGGAGAGGCCGAGGGCGGAGCCATCGAATTTCTGCTCGACGACGATGGGCAGCGCGGCTGCCACGAGGCCGTCCGGGCCGACGTACGGCTGCAGCGCCAGGACTTCGTAGATCCGTGCCAGGATCCGCGGCGCCTCGAACGCGGCCAGTGCCGCGCGGCGACGCTCGATTCGCTCCCGGATCAGGGGGTCGCCCGGCGCGTCGTCGCCCCAAGGATACGGACCGAGCACCAAGTCCTGCTTCAACCGGTCGATCAGGCCGGCAGGGTCATCCAGGCCGTCCGCATAGATCCGCCGCTTGGCCTTAAGGAAGATCTCGCTGAGCGTCTGATGGAGGATCCGGCCCTCCAGCATGGCGGGGCTCGGCGGGACCCGCACGCCCAGGACCCGTCGCAGGTAGACGTCCCGTGCGGTCGGGCAATAACGGCCGGCGACCTCGTAGACGCCGAGGCGTACGTCGAAGACGGGAGCGAGCGGGGCCTCGTTCCAGCTCCAGCCGCGGAGCTCTTCCGCGATCACCATCTCCCGGGCCCGCGGGAAGAGCGACTTGCTCAGGTAACGCTTCTCGTCCGACGTCAGGAAGTACACGGCTGCCTCCTCCGCGAACGGGCCTACGACCAGCAATAGTTCCGGTACTCGCAATCCCGGCAGCGCTCGAGACGCCGGGTCAAGGGCGGAATGCGCTGCTCGGCCAACATGCGTCGTATCGTGGACAACAGCCGTCGCAGATGCACGCGCGCGGCGGGGGTGAAATCCACCGGGACGAGCTGCCGGCGGGGTATGAGGTAGAAGAAGCCGCGAGGCACCGGGGTCCGGTAGCGCTCTTCGAGCAGCACGGCGTAACACAGGAGCTGGTAGCGCCAGTGGACGCCCGGGTCATGCCATGTGTGCTTGAACTCGACCGGATAGACCCGCGCCACGCCGCCGGTTTGGTCCCAGACCGCCAGGTCGAGACGGCCCGAAAGGCCGAGGGCTTCGCTGCGTAGCCAGACATCGAACTCGCGGCGGCCTTCCCGGAAGCCGTAGCGGCTCAGCGCGCGGCGTGCCTCTTTGCGCGCCTCTTCGGTGTGGCTTGCCTTGCCCCGCTCCATCTTGTACCAGGTCGGCTTCTCGACGGGTTGCACGTATGTCCAGTAGACGATGCGGGGGCAGTAGAGGTATTGCCGCACGTCGGACACGGTGAGCGCGAACGGGAACGAGGAAGGCGCGCTGGCTGCGGCGTGCGGCTCGACGGCTGCCGACTCCGTTCCCCCCGGTTCCGGTGCTGGCGTTGCTCGTTCGTCCACTTCATTCATGGGAAGGTGCCTCCCGTTCATTGCCGGTGGCGCTGGCGCCCGGGTCGCCGTCGGCGCGCGCGGAGCCCTCTCCGCCTCGGCGGGGCCCGCCCGCGCCGGCCTCCGCCCGTGCCCGGCGGGGCGCGATCGTCCGGCTGGTCACCTCCATCTGCCAGGAGAGGCGCCCGATGATCTCCCGGATCGAGCGGTAATCCCGGTCGCAGAGCGTGACCACGTGCACCCGCGCCGCACCATCCGCGACGGTGTCCTCGAGGCGCTGGCACATCTCCTCCCTGCGGTTGTAATTCAGGTCGCCCAGGAAGGCGGAGTACTGGATCCGTTCGAGGCCGTAGTCCTCGAGCACCTCGATCACGCGATTGCGCAGGCCGACGTCGGCGACGTCGTAGATCACGAGGGTCTGCATGGGCTAGCGCCGGGAGTGCCCTCCGGGGGACCGCGGGCGTCGGGTCAACCGTCGGCCTCCGTAAGGCGCCGGATCACGGCGAGCCGGGTCGGCAGCTGCACGACCCCGACGACGGAGGAGCCCCCGCCTCGGAGCCGCTCGAGCGCCTCGCGGCACAGCCGCATGCCCTCCACGCCATCGCGGTTGTAGGTGGCGGCGTCGATCGGCTGGAGGCCGTGCGCGAGGATCGAGTAATTCCGGAGCTGTAGCCAGTTCAGCATGCGCGATCGATTCTCGCGGAACCACGGCCCGACAGCTTCGTCGTCCGCGAGCAACTGCCAGCTCGGAAAGAGCGGGAGCTGGATCTTGCGCTCCCCCGGCTCGTGCCGGGCGATGAGGGACCGTTTCGCTGGCGGCACTTTTTCCAGGTCCACGTCCGACGGGTCGATTTCCCACAGTTCTCTCAGCCGCGTGTGCGCGATCAGCTCGAGCGCGCGGTAGACCCGCGCGACGGCGTCGTCGTAGCGGCCCTGGACGGCCCGCCGCTCTGCATTGAGCAGAAGGTCTTCCACCAGCAGGTAGGGATCTCGGGGCCGCTCCCGGCACAGCTCTTTGAGGAACCGGTAATGATCCACCAATTCGTGGCGGAACGGCTGGAGCAACCGCTCCGCCTCGTGGTGGGCGAATCGGTCCCACGCGTCCAGTGCGCGGCAGACGGCGATCGCCACGGCGAGCTGCTGCTGGACCGCGTGGGGGATCGGTGTCTTGGCAATGTCCTCGAGCACTGCCAGGGCGCCGGGGTAATCGAATCGCTCGAGCCGGTTCGTGATCTCCGGCATTCTCTTGCGCGTCCGCGCCGTCCAGACGGCCACGGCCTGGGCGAACTCGGTGCCCGGCGCCACCCGGTCGCGATCGCGGCGCGAGCCCGCGACGAGGTTGAGCTCGCATGAGGGATCGTCGACGGCCGCCATGGCGAGGCCTGCCGTCATAGACTTCGTCCCACCGGTGTAGTCTGCCACGATGCGCGCCTGCGGGTGTGCCTCCCGCTCCTGGCGCAGCACCCGCTGGCTCTCCAGGTAGCAGTCCTGCAGGTCGTCGAAGTTCCTGATCTTGACGACGGCGTACCGGTCGGCGACCAGGCGCGTCTCCGCGACGATCGACGGCACGTCGGCGTACGAGCCGGTCGTGGCGGGTCCGTCATCGGAGCACAGGAAGACCACGCGATCGGGCTCGAGGCTCCGGATCGCCGTCACCACCGGTTCCGGCCGGCCACCCACGGTCAGCACCAGGATGTTCATCGCGCCACGCCTCCGTTGTAGTCCACCTCGCCCCGCTGGGAGCGCACCTGCCCGCGGGGCGCCTCTCGTCGCGCCGGTTCAGTCCGGGGCATCGGGGGTCGTCGCTTCCTCGAGCCGGAGCCCGCGCTCGGCGTCGTAGGGGAGGCGGCCGACCAGCTCGTCGGCGGTTTCGGGTAGCCGGACGATCCGGCCGGCTCGCCTCAGCCGCTGGAGCTGCCTCCACGACACGGGCACCAGCAGCTCGCTGGCGCATAGGGGTTCCTCTTCGCGCAGGCGGAGGTATTCCGGCACGAGGTCCTGGGGGAGGAGTTCGGTGCCGTCGAACATCCGGTCGAACAGCGTCGCCAGCTCGGGGTTCGAATCGAAGGCTCGGAGGTCGGCGAGGCAGGCGGCGCGGAACTCTTCGCGCGCCGCCAGCACGGCTTCGCGCCACGCCGCGCCGGTGGCGCCGGCGTAGATTTGGTCGAGCCAGGCGCCGACCTGTCCTTCGTGGAGCCGCTCGCCGTCCCGACCTTCGAGGAGGCCGAGCGCTGCGGCGACGTAGCCGTCGTCGTATACTCCTTGTCCGTGGGCGGGCCCCGTCAGCAGGTGAACATCCGCGCTCGGCCGCGACCGCCGGCGATTGGTGCGCCCGAACCGCTGGATGAGCGCTTCCAGCGGTGCCGGCTCGCTGAACAGGGTGTCGAAGTCGATGTCGAGGCTGACTTCGACCACCTGCGTAGCGACGAGGACGATGGGCGAGCCGTCCCGCGCGTGCCGCCGGCTACCCAGTTGGCGCAGCAGCTTCCCCTCTTTGGCGAAGCGGTCGCGGGCGTTGAACCGGCCGTGGAGCAGCTCGACGGCGGCGCCGGTTCCGGCCAGCCGCTCGCGGAGGGCATCGCAGACCCGATTCGCGCGGCCGACGGTGTTGCACACGACGAGTACCGAGTCGCCGCCGCGCGCGCGCGTGACGATCCGGTCCAGGACGGGCGCGTCGGTGATCTCGCCCTCGAGGACGCGGAGGGTGTGCCGGGTGAAGGAGGCGTACAGCTCGGGAGTGGCCGCGATGTCCGTGGCCGTGCCGAGCACCTCCCGCAGGAGTTCTGCGAGCACGCGCGGCAGCGTGGCCGACATGATGAGGAAGCGCCCGCCGAGCTGCGCGCGTAGGTACTCGATCATGCCGAGGATCATGCCCAGCCGCCGGGGCTCGTACGCGTGGATCTCGTCGAACACGAAGATCCCGTCCGTCGCGTCGGTCAGGATGGCCTCGTAGCCCTTGAGCCGGAACGCCGCGCGCAGGAGCTGGTACGGTGTGAGCACGCGGACGGGATGGTGGTGCAGCCGGGCGAGCGTGTGTTCGCGGCGGGCTTCGCTTGCGGCCTGGTCCGGTGCGTAGTGCTTTTCTTCGAGCAGGCTGCGGTAGAGCGCCTGGAGCGCGCGGGAGTGCTGGAGCGCGACGGCGTCTGGGAAGAGGCGCAACAGGCGCTCGCGCATGGCGTTGAGGCTCGCCTGGTAGGGGAGCAGGTAATACAGCCGGCCCGTGGGGCCGCGAGCCTGTTGGCGGGCGGCCCAGAGCACGGCCGCTTCGGTCTTGCCGCTCCCGGTCGGCGCGACGAGCAGCGCGTGCCCGATGGCGGTCGCGGCGCGCGTCTGGTGGTCGTAGGGCGCGTCGAGGCCCAGGCGTGCCGCGATGTCGTCCGCGTCGGCCGCCAACCGTGGTGGGGGCGGGAGGTGAGCCGAGGCGGTGTGGTCCGCGAGTAGCACCAGGCCACGGAGCGCGAGGGCCGCGACGTTGTCCGGCGACGTCGCGGGTTGCTCGGCGAGTGTTCTGGCCAGCCGCCGGCACGCGGCCAGGGCGCGGTGCACACGGGCCACCGCGTGGAGGCGGAAATCTCCTACGGGGTCGTCGGGCGGCCGGGGGCAAACCTCGATGCCGGGCAGCCCGCTCTCGCGCGCCCAGCGGGGCGGGTCGGTGACGAGCCAGGTGGCGACCGCCGCGACGGCCACCTCATCGGCGCTCTCGACGAGCCGCAGGACGGGATCGTCCGCCGGGTCATCGGGTGCCGGGTACCGCTGCTCGATCTCGCTCAGATCCCGGTGGTGCGACGCGATGGCGGCCGCCACCCACGCCCGGTCCTGGTGCGCATCGTCGGGCAGGGCCCATTCCAGGAACGCCAGGGAGAGCACCTCGTGCCGGTGTCCCCACGGCGCGGTGCCCGGCTCGAGCTGGGCCTGGAAATCGCGCGCGATCTTCCCCAGGTCGTGGAGCACGCACGCCCAGAACGCCCGGTGCCAGAGCCGCGGGGCGCCGACACGCTCCGCGAGCCCTGGCAACCGCGCGTGCAGTTCGGCAAGGCGGGCGACCACGGCAGCCGTGTGGTCGAGCAGCGTTTCGCCCTCGCCGGCGCCCCCGTCCCGCGGCGCGCTCTTGGCCCGGATCTGCGCCAGGACGGCCGCAGGGTCGGCGTCACGCATCGCTCCCGCCTGGAAGGACGAAATGGTCGAACCAGACGATGGCGTGCATCCCGGAGACCTCCGGGGTGTCCGGGTCGATCCACAGTTCGAGCGGTGCGCCATCGAGGTTCAGCAGTTGGCGATTCTCGAACCGGTCCGGTTCCCCTGGCGGCAGGCAGAAGAGCCGTTCCCGCAGCACGATGAAACGGTCGAACGTCGCCTCGCGCAGCGGTGGCGGGCCGATGTAGCGGGGCATCGAGACGGTCACGCCCCGCGAGGTGCGCCGCCGGAACGCGAACGGCAGGATCGTGTTCTCGAAGTAGCCGCGGTCCGCGCGCTCCAGCGTGACCTCCTCCACGCGGGTGTAGCAGGCGAGGTCCTGGGAGCGGCCGAGCACGACGGGGAACGCCGGCGCGCGGAACGCCTCGGCCAGATCCAGCCGGTCGAGGTAGAGGACGAGTCGGGCGCCGAAGAGGAACTCGCGCCGCGTCGGTTGGATCGTGGCGTCGAGGGACTTGGGCACCCGCGTCCCGCCGGCGTCGAACGACCCGCCGGCCGGCACCACGATGTGCTGGTTCTCGAGGTCCTCCCCCTTGCCGAGCGCGGTGAACCGGTACGCGAACCGCAGGCTCTCCGGGTCGGGCCATTCGCCCAGCGCGCTCGCGATGTGGCCGAAGATCGTGGCCGGCGGCGGCATGTCGAAGCTGGGCTGGCGGCCGACCAGGAAGTGCGGGTAGCGGAACGAGCAGACCGGAGCCTCGAGCTCGATGCGCAGGACCCTCATCAGTCGTACCAGGCGCGATGGGCTTCGGATTCCAATTCCTCCGCGAGCTGAGCCATCACCTCGCGCGGATGGCCCCAGCGCAGGCGCACGCCCGAGCGCTCGGCGTCGCCGAGCCGTTCGACGGCGGCGCGCTGCTCGTCCAGGTAGCCGCGCGCCCAGCCCACGAACACGTCCGAGAGGATCCGGTCGCGGTAGACGCGGAGCACCTCTTGGAACGCATCGAGCACGAACTCGGGTTGGCCCATGGCGTCGGCCCGCACGATCCGCGCGAACGGGTGGTTGCCGCCGCGCAGCACCGCCGCCACGATCAGGCTCGGCGTCACATCGGTGTAGTGCAGGGTGAGCTTCGCGCCGCCCTCGAGCTCGCCGATCGCGCGGACCAGGGTGGCGACCCGACGGGCACGTTCGGCGAAGGGCAGGCGGTAGGCCGGCTGCCCGTACACGGAGACCGCCTCCAGCCCGCGCTCCTTGGCCAGCTGCACGCGGACCTCATCGAGATTGCGGTAGCCGACGCGGCCGCCGCGGAAGAACGTGCCCGCGGTGGTCAGGTTGAGCGAGAACAGCCCCTGGAGCGTCGCCCGGTAGAATTGGTGCTCGTGCGGGACCGGATCGCCGTCGTGCCGGGCCATCGTGCCGAAGTCATCGACGATCCGAACAGGTCCGAGCGAGACGAGCGTCCCCACCCTCAGCGGAGAGCTGCGCGTGATCTCGCCCGTGACCGGCGTCTGGTTCGCCTCGGCCTCCTCCGCGCGCGCGCCGGGCCGCTTCGATGGCGCGCGCATGTAACCGAAGAGATCGTCATCCCAGTAGACGATCGGGTTCGCGTCCGTGTACGCGACCTTCGCCTCGCGGAAGACGGGAGCCGCTTTCCATTCCCCGCCGGACCGTTCCAGATAGGTCCTGAGCCAGTACCGCACTGCCTGCGCCGAGACGTAAGGATAATCCCCGGCGCGCGTCCGGATGCGTTTGACCGCGATCGTGTTGTCGGTTCGTGCGCCTTCCTCCTGCCCGGCGTTGTTGAGCGCCGACGCCGGTGCATCGATCAGCATCATGCCGGTGACATAAGCCATTTCGCTCCCTCCCTCGCTGAGCAGTGGTCACGCTTCTCGGCCAGGCGAACGGGCTCCCGGCGCCCGTGCCCAAGTCGGTGGGACCCGGGTCGCGGCCGGCGTCCCGTGGGCCGTGCCGGGTCAGCCGGCCAGCGCATGCGCGGCGGTTTCCGTCTCTTCGAGCTCGTCTTCCAGCCCTTCGAGCGCCTCGGGCTCGCGCCCGAACCAGCCCTCGCGGTAGAGCTGCTCGATGACCCGGATGAGCACCAGGTCACGGGCAAGGGCCCAGTCCACCCGCGCGAGCTCCTCACCCTCCTCGAAGATCAGCAGGAATTCGTCGAACCCGATGAGCGGCTCCTGTCCCTTCTTCAGTCTCGCGTTCGACGCCTTGATCAGGAGGTTGCGCAAGATCGGGTAGGCCTTCGCCAGGTACAGCGCCTGGAAGAGCCGCCGGTCGTTGTCGCCGGCGATGTGGCGGGCGATGCGATCGCCGAGCGTGCGGATCGCCTCGATTCGGTTTTTGTCCATCCCGATCACCTCCTTCAGGAACAGCTCTGTCAGGTCCCAGGACACTAGCTCGAGCTCGCGGGCCAGGTGGTATTCCCGCCGCGGATCGCCCTCGCGGGCGGAGCGGTAGCTGCGGCGGAGGAAGTACGTGCGGACGAAACGGGCGGCGTTGTGCGGGAGCTCGAACAGATCCTCATACAGGAAGTTGCGGCTCACACCCGGTGCCGGCTGCGCGGGCGCCGCAGCCTCGAAATCGACCGCGCCCTCTTGCCCCCCGCGTCTGCGACGCCGGGCGCCGTCGCCCTGCCGCTCCCACGCCGCGGCCTGTATCGCGCTCCATACGCCGCTCGTCCCCGCGCGGGAGGCAGCTCGCACGAAGGCGACGATCTCCGCAGGGAGGTGGAAGATGTCGATGTCCGGTCCCTGGCCCGAGTTGGTCAGGTGGTAGACGGTCAACGACGGTGTCTGCCCGGATTCCCCCCTTGCCTGCCGCTCGCGCTCGATCTCGAGCAGCGTGTGGACGATCAGGGTTTTGGGCGCCTTGGCATCCGGATAACGCTCGCCACTCTCCTCAGTCAGCAGCAGCAGCCGGCGGTTCTCTTGGAGGAACCGCTTGGCGAAGGCATAGGTGAGCGCGTGGTCGTCCGGGCTGTGCACCGCCAACGCCCGGCCATGGCACCGGCGCGCTCCGAGGGGAAAGGCTTGAATCGCGAGCAGATACGGCGCCGCAATCGGAAGACCGCCGAGGCCCGCGGGAAAGAAGTTCAACACCCCTTCGCCCGTAATCATCGGGACGTGCTGGCGGTAGGCGATCGTGCTGGCGGGTTCGCCCGAGAACGCGCAGCGCAAGCCTTCCCTTGCCCCTTCTGGCACCTTGGTGAAGCTGAACAGCAAATCTCTTGACTCCTTTTCTCTCCTCTCGATAGGCCATGAAGGCTGCGTATATGTGGCATTCATGGTAAATACGCAGCTCAGATAGCTCTTCAGTGGCCCGTGAACGTATTTCTGTAGCAGGTATTCAGCGACAGCGCTCAAGTCGTCGATGGTAAGGTCCTCGGGCCTTGATTTGCCGCAGAACGCGGTCACCGTCGCAACGCCGACATCGACGATGGGATGGCCGGTATAGCGCAGCACGATCTTGCTCCTTTGGAGTCGGCTACGGTCTCGAGTCAGTCCACCACTGGCGGACCGCCGGATGGGGGCCCCCGCGCGGATCGTCATGGCAAGCGCGGGGCGCCATTCTCTCTACGCCGCTGCCTCGGGCCGCGGCTGCCCGCACTCCGGTCGCACCACAGGCGGCAGCTCGGCCCCTACCCCGTCATCCTCACCCCGCCGAACCCGAACGCGGCGTGCTTGCCGACGCCGATGAGTTCGGCGAGGCGCAGGAGCGGCAGGAACGGCCCGGGGTCGCCCCGGTACGCGACCTCGCCGAGCCAGCCTTCGAACACCATGTGCTGGCCCCGCCGGGTCGAGTAGCGCCGCACCCGGGCCCAGTCGACCGTGCCCTCGTCGATCTCGACGGCGCTGGCGAGCGCCTTGAGCTCCGTCTCCTGCTCCCGCGTCAGGGCCGGGCCTTCGTCGTACGCCTGCGCCAGGAGCGAGAGCCGCATGAGGAGCCGGTCGATCAATACGCGGAACGACAGGTCGCCCCGCGGGTTGCCCTCGCGCACCAGGTGGGTGGGCGTCTCGAACCGGATCCGGAAGACGCTGCCCACGGCGGGGACCTTCGGCTCAGCGAAATCGTCCGGGAACCGCCAGGCCAGCTCCTCCGGGCGCAGCACGTTGTCCTCGGCCGAATATACGCACGCCATCCGACAGCCGGGCCCGAGGGCGGTGACGGAGGCGATCCGGAACCGGCCGGCCGTGCTGCGCGGCGGACGGTGGCCGATCCCTCGCTCGCCGAGCTCGCGCAGCGCCACGAGGAACCAGGGGATGGAATGGCGTGCCCAGCCGGCCAGCACGAGGTCGAACTCGAGCGCCGCGCCGGCGGGGTAGTGCCCCGGACCGAACCGGGGACGGAAGACGAAGGGGCGGGGCAGGTCGCGGAAGCGCCGGTACTGCTCGCCCCGCGGCTGGAAGATCCGCCCGTACGGGCAGCTCTCGGGGAGCTGGCAGCCGCCGACCGAGCATGGCCCCGGCGAGGCGCAGGTCATGTCGAAGAACACCTTGCCGAAACCACCCCGCAGCGCGATCCCCGGGAACGACGGGAAGTTGATCGCGCTCGTGGCCCGGAGCAGGAAACGATAAACGGCGAGTCGCACGGCCTGCCGCTCCTGCGCTCAGCGGTGGTTCGCGGCCGGCGCCGGTTGCTTCCGCGGCGCGCGCGTGGCCGGGTACCGGCTGATGGCGAACACGAGGGCTCCAGGAAAACGCCGCGAAGGCCGTCGCCCGTAGGATAGATGTTGCTCGTGGGCTGCGAGTCCGCGCACGTGTCCCGGCGAACCGTGCCTTGTGAAGAACCGCGACATTCTATTTCACCTCGTTGTGTCGCCGATGCCCAAAAGGCCAAGCGGTCGATCTGCATCCCCGCGTCTCGGACTGCTCGGATGCGCTGCTAGCGCTCGCGGACGAACTCCTCGACCATTCGCCGAGCGGCCTCGAGCTGGCCGGCCGAGGCCGCGGTGGTCTCGAGCTGGAGCGCCAGCCGCGGCCCCTCTCGCAGCCGGACGCGCACGGTCAGCCTGTTCGGCGGCACGGCGTCCACGCGGTCCGGGCCGTTGTCCCATGGTAGCGATCGGATTCCCAAGATGAACGGGAACCGCTCGCCCAGCCGTTGGGCGTAGTCCTGCAGCTTTCCCTTGTAGTGGTGATCCGCGACGTGGACCTTGTGCGACCCGGGCCGTGGCGGAGGCGTGGCCTCGACGTCATCCAGGATCCGGCGAACGGTCTCGCCCCGCGCCGTCACTTCCCCGCCCGCGACGAGGCCGCTGCCTTCCAGCATCTTGCGGATCTCGCGGTCGACGCTCTGCGGGCTACGTAGCCCTTCCAGCACTTGCGGGAGGAGGGACACCAGGCCCACGAAGGGCAGGTCGACGAGCCGCGGCCGATCGTAATCCTGCAACGGGCGAGACAGGGGATGCAAGCGTCGGTTGAATTCCTCGGGGTGGGCCTCGATGCGCTGCAGCGCCAAGACCTCACCTTCCTCTTCGATGTACGGCGGCACCCAGACGTGGAACAGGCGATGCGCCCCGTAGAACTGCGCGGCCAGGGCCAGCAGCGCGGCCATCGACTTGCGGCCGCCGGAGATGCAGACGTAAACCTCGTCGCCGTTGTCGCGCAGGCTCTTCATCCGCTGGCAGGCGATGGTCAGGAAGCGGATCGCGGCGTTTGCGTCGTCCACATCGGAGAATTCGTCGCCCGGGACCAGCGGCTCAACCCAGCCGATGCCGTCGTGCACCGGCAGATGGTTGGCCAACAGATCGGAGGCGGCCCGCACATCGTAATCGGTCGTCCCGAGGAGGACGACGCCTTTGAGGACCACGCCCTCGGCCTTCAGCAGGTCCACGGCGGTCGTGATCACCGCGGGCGATGTGCCCAGCGTCGCGAGCAGGATCTTGGGCATGGGACTTCCTCCTTACGGCCTCGGTCGGTGTTGACGCGGCGGTCGCCGGCCGCCCTTGGCCGGCGGTCTCCGCTGGTCCTGGGGGCGGGCCCCTTTGCCTCGCCTCTCTTGTTCCTTCTCCCCGATCAGGAGCAGGCGGCCGACGTAGCCCATGAGCCGCGTCTGGTCCTCGGCGCCGAACGTTCGAGACGGGTGTTGGCGGTCCCCGAGCGCCTGGCCGATCCGCTCGTAAGCCTTCCTGATGTCGTCGCGCAGCGTCTCGTCGCGCCCCCACTGCTGGGCGATGCGCACGGCGCGCTCGAGCCCGTGCTTTTCGGCGAGCTGGGCCCACCGCAGCCAGTCGTTGCGTTTCAGCCCGGCCAGCCGGCCGGCCAGCTCCTCGGCCAGGCCGATCAGCTCGTGCTCGGGGATTCTGACGGAGCCGTGTGACAAGCGCCCTCACCTCCGGTTCTGGCTCGCCCAGGCGCGCTGTCGCTTGCTGGTCTCAGTACATCCCCGCCGGACACTCGCCGGCGGAGTCCGCCGCCTCCTTCAGGAACTCCTTCCAGATTTCCTCGTCGAGCAGCGAGCGGTTGGCCAGCCATTGGCCCAGCAGGTCCTCCACGCGCTGCGGCTCGCCGCCCCGGGAGAGGGCGAGGAGGAGGTCGGGACCCCGGGTCGGGATCAGGAAGAGCGCGCGGGGCCGGACGGCGACCGCGCCCAGGCAGCGGGGCTTCGCGCCGCCGATCTTGATCGCGAACGCCGCGCGGAAACCGGGCGGGTCGGAGGCGCGATCGAGACCGAGCCCGCGCAGGACAAGGCTCAGCTCGGCGGGGGCCGTGTTCTCGAAGTGGAGCGAGGTCACGAACCGGGCACCTCGCGGGACGGCCTCGACGAAGCGGTGGTTGCGCTCGGGACGCGGATGACGCGGGGGCCGGAAGTTTCCGGCGCGGTAGAACTTTCGGCCGTCCAGCGGTTCCGGGGGCCAGAGGTCGGCAATCTTGATGATCTCCCGCTGGACCGGTCCGATCGGCCGGGCATCCGAGAAGTGCACTCGTCCCCGGTAGCCGGTCGTGCCGAAGATCCGGCACGCGGGGCAGAGTCGGGGCGGCAGCTCCCGGCGCTTGCGGTTTCCAGCGTCGGGGCGCCCGTCCTGGCGGGCAGCGCAGCGCTCGTGGGGCGTCCGCTCGAGGCGGTGGCGTTCGTTCTTGGCGGCGTGCGGCACACAGGAGTTCGAGATCGCCTCGACGACGGCGCGGACGGCGCCCTTGAGCCCCGTCCCCGGGATGACGAGTTCGCCGGCGCGCCGCGCGAACGCCCAGTAGGGCTCCTGCAACGGGCCGGGGCGAACGAGGAGCTGCCCGCTGCCGACGTAGAGGTACGCCGACCGCACCTCGAACTCGAATTCGAGCCGGCCGCATAGTTCGACGAAGCTGCGGCGGTCGCGCGGCGCCTCCGTGCGCGGCTGGCCGCGGAACGGGATCGAGTAGAACGGCGTCGCTCTCATCGCTCGGTGCCCCTCACTTCTCCGTGGTGCCCGGTTCCGGGACGAAACAGCGCGGGCTGACCCAGAGCGTCGTCCCGTCCCGGCGGTAGATCCGCACGGCGATCCGCCCTCGGGGCGCGCCGTGCGGGTACCGGCGCGCCGCCGGCGCGACCTCGGGCGCTTCGAGGTCCTGGAGGAAGACCTCGTGCTCCTCCGCCTCCCACTCGCCCGGCAGCGGCTCGAGCCCGGGCACTGGCTCACTCGACACGAGGACGCCCTCGTAGCCGTCGTCGCCGGCTTTCCACCAGCGCAGCTCGCCGCGCTCGTTGAAGACGCAACCCTGCTCGCGCCAGTCGCGCGGCAGGCCGGCGCCCATCTCCCAGGCGGCGAGGTCGGCGGCCCAGAACTCGGTGGGTCCGCCGAGCGTCTCGGCCAGGCGGGCGAGCTCGGCGCCCGGGCCGCGCCAGGAGTAAAAGAGATGACTCATGGCCTCCCCCACCGGTGGTGGAGCCGCGGTCCGGTCGGCCCCGGTCGGCGGGCGGGGCGAGACGGCAGGCTCATGCGATGCCGCCTCCGGCGGGTTGGACCAGCCGCTCCATCGCCTGCTGGGCGATGGCCTTCCAACCCGCGCCGTCGTAGACGCGCTCGGTCGCGAGACCAACGGGCCGCGTCCGGATGGGTTGTGGCAGGCCGGTGAGCCGGTCCGGGGCGCTCAGGCCGTACGCCGCTCGCTTTTCCGCGGGGAGGAACTCGGCCGCGCCGCGCAGCACCCCGTCCTCCGGCCCCGGGGGCGCCTCCTCGACGCCGGCCTCCTCGATCGTGATCCGGACCTCGCCGTAGCCGCGGTTCTTGCCGAACCCGAACTTGAGCACGCCGTGGTTGGCGGCGTCGAGGGCGACGGCCAGCATCCCGAGCTGCCAGAGTTCGTAGTTCTGCAAGATGATCCGCCCGGCGAACCGGCCGGCCACCGCCACCTCCATCTCGAACGGGCCCTGGGCCACCGCATGGCTGAGCCGGGAGATCGCCACGCCGTAGCGCGTTTCCGTCCGCACCTCGCCCGCCGGCATGAGGTCCGTGACCGCCAGCCGGCCGCGGAGCCGGGTGTGGCCGAAGAGGCGGCAGGCACCGCAGGATTGCCGGTAGACCTCGCAAGACCGTTCCTCTTTTTCGAGCCGCTTCCCGCAGCTCTCTGCGTTCGAGGGGAAGGTGGGGCACGCCCACATCCAGCCCTGGCGGTCATCGATCGTGCGCAGCGCCTGTTCGACGAACCCGCGGAGCACCCCCTTCACGGACGAGCCCGGGATGTAGACCGTCTCCTGGCCGTCGGCGCGGGCGGTGCGCACGAAGGACATGTCGGGGAGCGACGGGTCGGCTGCGTAGCCGCCCGCCTTGATGAGCAGCGGTCCGGCCGGTTCGAGCCGGAGCTCGAGTCGCAGGACGTTGTAACGCGCGCTATGCATGGGGTCCTCCGGCACTCGTCGCCGCGTTCCGGAACGCCGCCACACAGGCGTCCAGCTGGGTGGACGGGAGCGGGCGGAGCCGACCATCCAGCAGGTAATCCAGCAACTCGGAGCGTTCGGCGCGCAGGACCTCGAGGTCGCGCAGCCGACCCCAGCCCGGGCCGCGGGTGCGCTTCCCGCCGAGCGCGAGTTGGCCCGTCTCCCAGACGCGGAGCAGCGCCACGAGCAGACCGACTTCCCAATCGTCCAGATTTTCGCCGAGGATCTCGATGCCGAACTCGGCGCCGGGGATGACGACCTCGAAGTCGTACTTGATCCCGCTGCGCGCCGCGCCGAGATCGCGGTCGATCCCCACGCCGTCGCGGATCTGGGTCACGACGGCGAGCCGGTCGGCGTTCCGCAGCGGTGCGTCCCGGAAGAGCAGGCGGCTGGCCAGCCAGGGCGAGCCGAAGAGCCGGCAGATGGTGCAGCTCCGCTCCCAGAGCGCGGCCGAGAGCCGTTCCTCGTCGCGCTGGGCCTCGCGAGCCAACTCGTCCCGGGTCTGTCGCGGGACGCAGGGCTTTCCCAACGGATCGCAGGCCCGGAGGCCGGCGGTTGCCGGGAGCGCGCGCAGCCAGCCTTCGGCCTCCGCGCGCAGCAACCCCTTGATCGAGGAGCCCGGCACGAACGGGCGGTCGTGGCCGTCCCTCATGACGGGCGCGTCGGTCCCCACCGGCTCGGCGGAGAGGCGGGCGCCCACCGAGAGCGCGGTGTCCATCACCAGGGTCGCCCGCACGATCGTGCGGCTCTCGAAGGCGGCGAAGCTCTTCATCGCCTGCCCTCCTGCGGCCGGTTCTGGCCTGCGGCCGGAGCCGCGCCCTGTCCCGCCCGCGCCGAGGGAGCGGCCGTGCCGGCCTTGCGTTCCGCCTCCCGCGTGACGTACCACCGTACGGCGTACCCGAGGGTCCGCGCGACCAGGTCGAGGTGCAGGCGGCGGACGGCGTCGTCGTCCGGACGGTCGAGGAGGCCGCGCGCCTCCTGCTCGAGCGCGCCGAGTTTGTCCACCGCCCACTTCGCCCATTCCAACCTGAGCTGCTTTCGGGCGGCCTGGTAGCGGATGAACACCTCGACCGCCTCCCAGCAGGCGCTCGACTCGGCCACGCTCTGGATGTTCCGGAGCTGGCGTTCCTTGTCGCGGTCCCCCAGCCTCGAGGCCAGCTCCTTCCCCAGCTTGACCCAGTGCTCCTCCCGGTTGAGCACCTTCTGTCGCAGATCGACGGGCAGCGCTCTCATTGCTCCTCCGCCTCCAGGTGGAACGGGTGGCAGACCAGGCACTCGCCGAACCCCTCGTCGCGGCGTTCGCCGACCCCCTGGGTCTCCAGCTCTTCGAGGAAGGCGAGCAGTTCGCTCTCGGCCATGGGTCCCGGGCCGCGGAAGACGTAGACGCTCCCCATGCGCGCGGCGAGGGCCGTCGGCTTGGGCAGGCCCCAGGCTTCGGACCAACCCGCCGCCACGTCCCGGCGGGTGAGCCAGAGCACGGGCCGGATCGGCGCGCCTCCCGGTCCGGCCAGCACCGGGGCGAGCACCGGGAGGCCGCGGTCGCGGAAGATGCCCGGCGCGAGCAGGTCGACCGAGAAGTAGCTCGCTCCCGGGTGCTTCGGCAGTTCGGGCGCGTTCGCCGCCAGCCGCCGGAGATCGGCCCAGAGCCTGGCGAGCAGGCCGTTGAAGTCACGGAAACGCTCGGCGAGGGGCGGGAGGGCGACGTCCGTCTCCCGGACCTCGACCGCGCCGTAGCCGCGCGTGCGCATCCCTCCGATCGCGGTCTCCCGGACGGCGTCGAGCAGTTCGTCGACGCGGTCCTCGGGCCCGGAGACCCGGCCGATGAAGACGAGCGGGCCGTGGTCCGACCCGGTCGCTCGTGGGGTCGGGCGGATCGCCGTCGTCGTGTAGAGCAGCCCCTCGACGGCGGTGCGGCGCAGCGGGCTCAGCGCGACGCGCGTGTGGGTTTCGTACTCGACGTCCACGCGGGTGTACGCTCGGGCGTTGGGCCGGGGAGAGTAGGCGGCGAAGAATCCCTCGCGCGGCTCCATGCGGCCACTCGAGGCAGGCGAGCCCTGCCCGGCCGCGGCGGTGCACCCCGGGCAGGTGACGGCGAAGGGGACGGCGAATCGCGCCCCCGCCTCTTCGAGGAGCCGGTACGCGAGGAGCGGGAGGAGCATGTCGACGACGCCGTGCCCGCGGCGCGGCTCCGGGTCGCCCCGGAACCCCGGCGCCTGCTTGCAGGTGAGCATGCTGAGCAGCATGGGCGACGCGTAGGCGATGCGGCGCCCGGCCGCCACTGGAAAGAGGTTGCCGATCGTGACCTCGCGCACGGTCTCGACGATCCGCGCCGAGCCCTGCCCGAGGAGCCGCTCGGCCCATGCGCCGCGGAGCACACGCCCGGGGATGTAGGGCAAGGTGGTGCGGACGGATCCGCCGTCGCGACCCGTCCCGATGAGGACCCGCTCCCTGGGGCGGAGTTCAATCCAGCGTGTGATCGCGCTCACCGTTCGTCCACTCCCGGCACGTGGCCTGCAGCTTTTCCGGCTCCAGCGGCTGGCCGTCGAGCCATGCCTCGACGTCCCAGGAGGCGAGCCAGCCCAGGCCTCGGGTTGCGCCTCCGGCGAGCGTCCGGCGCGCGCGCGCCGCGAGCCAGACCAACGCGGCCCCTTCACGGGCGGCGTCGGCCGTCTCGAACGCGCCCTCGGCGCTCGCGAGCCAGGGCTCGCTCCCCAGCGCCTCGGCCGCCTCGACCGAAAAGAGGCGCTGCTCGAACGATGTCCGCCGCCACCGGCTGATCGCCACGCCCGGCCGAACGAGCACGCGGGTGCCGCGGGGCGATTCCGCGTCGAAGAACTTGAGCGGCGACCTGCGCCGCGGGTGCCCGAACACGCGGCAGACGAGGCACAGCCGTGTCGGGTCCGCGCACAGCGCGCTGGGGACCGAGCCCCGGCACACCGGCAAGTCCCACGCGGCGAGGAGCTGGCGGGCCGTCGCGCGCAGCGCGCCCTTGAGGGAGGTCGCGGGGAGGATCGGGACCTCTCCGGCGCGCGCGATCGGGTGATCCACGTGCAGCGCCCAGCGGCTTCCGGTGGTGTGGACCGGCGTCTCGAAGACGAGCCGCATCGCCAGAGTCAATCGGTGCATGGCTCTCCCGGGCGCTCGACCGTCGCGCCCGCCTCCCTGTCCACTCGCATCGCCTCCAGCTCGGCGAGCTCCAGCACGTCCAGGAGCGCGGTTCGCCAGCGCGTCCGCCCGTCCCCGCGCGCGTCCAGGAACCAGAGCGGCCCGGGTCCCCGCACGGGCGCGGGCTGGAGCTGGCCGAGCTTCTTCATGAAGTCCGCGAAAACGCGCCGGTCATCTTCGGGACGTCGCGCGATGTTGTACTGAATGGCGTTGATCGAGACCAGCACGCCGCGCTCGAGGGCCTCCGCCCACTGCTGCCGTTGGGACCGGGGCCAGCGAGCCGCCACGCGCGCGAGTTGGAGCAGCACCTCGGCCTGGGCGCGCGTGTACGGCCGGCTGGAGAGCGCGTAGCCCTGGGCCGGGCGGTCGTAGGCGGCCATGAGCGGTTCGAACTCGCCCGTGAGGACCGGATGGCGCAGCCAGAGGAAGGTGAGCGCGCTTTCCGGCCGGCCCGCGGACTTCGCCCGTTTCTTCGCTGCGCGAAGCGAATCCGAGGCCAGTCGTTCGAGGTAGCGGAGCGGGTAGGCGGCGGGCGCGATGACCACGCCGCACGCCGCCGTCACGGCCTCCACCCGCGCGCCGGCGCCGGCCGCCCCGCTCGCCTTCAGCCGTCGGCCCACCTCGGTCTCGAAGCCTCGCACGAGCGCGACCGCGAGTTCCCATGCGTAGTCCGCCCGCACGAGGAGGGTCACGTCGTCCCCGCCGATGTTGACGATCTCGAACGGCCAAGGCTCCCCCGGCCGCAGCGCGTTGCCACAGACGGCAGACAGCGCGTCGAACACTGCCCGCTGCGTCCCTTCCCGGAGCGCTTGCGAACGCGACTGGTACGCCTCGGCGCTCGACGCGCGGGCCATGAGGCCGCCGATGTCGTTGCCATCGGCGTAGATCAGGGCGAGGTAGCGGCGCCGTCCGCCGCCTACGAGTTCGTCGAGGTCTTCCGGCTGGCGCGTGCCGGTTCGATCCAGGTCTTCGGCCAGCCAGCGGGCGAACTCCCGGTTGAAGTGGCCGCGGGCACCGTGATCGCCGCGCACGCCCGTCTGGTGGCGGCGGTGGCAGACCGGACAGACGCGGATCGATTCGCTCTCCTGAGTGCCCTCCGCGTGGCGGGGCACCGGGCGGGAGACTTCCGCGACCGCCATGCGCATACCGCAGGTGTCGCAGCGCCGGCCGAATGGCCAGGCCTCGAAGAACGGCGCCGAGGGCCGCGCCAGCTTGGCTTGCCGGAGCCGGGCCTGGAGGAGCGCGACGCGGTGCGCGAACCCGCCATCGTAACCCGTGGCCTCCCCGGCCCGCCGCAGCCGCTCGGCCCAGCCGTCCAGCGGGCCGGGCGGGGCGGCCGGTGGCAGGGCCCCATCCTCGACGACCACCGTCGCCGTCGCTGCGAGCGTGGTCTCGGTGTAAATGCGCTCGAGCGCGCGGGCGGTGGCGGGCGCCCGGTCGGCCGGAACCTCACACAGGAAGGCGCCGCCGGCGCAGTAGAGGACGCGGCCACCGGCCGCCTCGACGTGCTGCCGCACGAGGTCCTCGCAGCGGACGAGCAGCTCGCTCCCTCCGCGGATCTGGGGAAGGGAGGTCGACTCGAAGACGAACGCGCGGATTTCGTCTGCGTCCCCGGCGAGGAGAACCCGTTGCTGGTCCGATGCGTTCATCGTGCGAAGTGGAATCGGTGCGGGGTGCGACGCCCCCCCTCCATGACGACGCCTCTCGCGCGGTCCTACGTTCGGAATCTACGGCCCCCCTCTGACACCCAGCCCCCGACACAGAGTCGCGGGTCGGGTCCCCGCACGCCCTCGGTCTGTACGCTGTACGCTCGCAAAGGGGACGGGAGGACACCCCCGGCGCGGCGGCTGTTCGGCCGCGGGGTCGCTGGGGTTCGGGCGTCCGCAGGGGTCACGGCGGCGTCGACCGCCAGCGCGGGCGCACGCGCGTCGGGTGAAGCAGGGCGAGTCGAAGGGGGCCTCGCCGCAGCCACCGCCCGGGCCGGTGTCGCGGACCAGACGAATCCCCTCGCGTTGTCCGGATGCAGGGCGGCGAGAGGTGCTGCGGGAACGCTGACGCGCGAGCTCGTCGTGCGTGACGGCGCCGTCACCGTTGGCCACAACTGAGCCGGGTTACAATCTTTTTTCGCGAGTGATCGCGCGCAAGGCCCTTGTGGCTGGCTGGCGGACCAGGCACCATTCTCTAAACTCAGCACCCAGAGCGAAGCTGTGGGCCCATACAACGGAACTGCGATACGAGTCGTGGCCGGCTACCAAGCGCCACCTCGCAAGGCCGTCATTCTCGATGGTGTCAACGTCGCTCGAAAAATGACCCACCGCTGACGGTGGAAAACTGACCCACCGCCGGTGTTCATTCGG
>Ga0065723_100516_pt1 | contig 24680 bp, 22 predicted proteins | sample TheenrcuSG05Z960_FD_59110 | JGI IMG/M metagenome (GOLD analysis project Ga0065723, IMG submission 59110) | Thermophilic enrichment culture from UC Davis - Sample SG0.5Z960 | ecosystem: Engineered > Solid waste > Grass > Composting > Bioreactor | place: USA: University of California, Davis
GCGCCGGACGCGGGTCGTCCCGCAACACCCGGACGACGTCCGGCACGGACTCCCGGTCGCGGAAATGCCCGAGGGCGATCAGCGCGTTGCGCTGGATCGGCTTGCGGCCNCGCCAGGCNCCNGCGCNGNGNCCGAACTTNTCCTTNAATTCGCGGTTGCCCATCGCNAGNANNGGGCGAAGCAGNGGNTTNACGANNTCCGGNTCGGGCANGAGCTCNTCGTGNTGGCGCGCGTCCNNCCCGCGGTTGTACGGGCAGACCACCTGGCANGTGTCGCANCCGTACAGGCGGTTGCCCATNTTCTCCATGAGCNGCTCGTCNANCGCNTCCTTCGACTGCGTCAGCCANGAAATGCANCGGCGCGCATCCAGCTCGCCCGGGCCGACCAGCGCNCCNGTCGGGCACGCTTCCAGGCAGCGGGTGCACGATCCGCACGCGTCCCCGATCGGCCGGTCCGGCGGCAGGGGCAAATTGGTGACCAGCTCGCCCAGATACACCCAGGAGCCAAACTCCGGGGTGATGATGGAGCAGTTTTTGCCGCTCCAGCCGATCCCCGCCCGCTCCGCCACGGCCCGGTCCACCAGGGCGCCGGTGTCGGTCATCGCCAGTGTCCGCGCCTCCGGCACCCGCTCCGTCAGCCATCCGGCGAGGCGCTCCAGCCTTCGCCCGACGACGCGGTGGTAGTCCTCGCCCCAGGACGACCGGGAAAAAACGCCCCGCCTCGCGCCAGGCGCCGAAACCGGAGCGCCGCGCAGCTTCGCCGGATACGCCACGGCCACGGCGATGATGGAACGGGCTTCCGGCAACACGCGCGCCGGATCGGTGCGCTTGTCCAAATCCGGCTCCTCAAAGCCGGAATCGCGCCCCAGTTCCCTGCGGCGCGCCAGTCTCTCCTTCAGTTCCCGGAACGGTTCCGCCGAAGCGACGCCGATCCTGTCTATCCCGAAGGACGGCGCGGCGGATTTCATCTCTTCCTTGAGCCGCCGCCAGAAACCGTCGTCCCGCTCCGCGAACCGTCCGCCGGCCGCTTCGGCCATCCGCGTCCCTCCCCGCTTGCGGCCGGCTACAGCCGGGCGATCGCCTCGCGCGCCAGCCGGTCGCAGTGGTTGTTGAGTTCGTCGTCGGCGTGGCCTTTCACCTTGACGAATTCCACTTCATGGATGCCCAACAGCTCGTGCAGCCTTTCCCACAGATCCCGGTTTTCCACCGGCTGCCCGCGGCTGTTGCGCCAGCCGTTTCGCACCCATTTGTCCAACCAGCCCTGGCGCAGGCCGTTGACGAGATAGGCGGAATCGCTGTACAGCTTTACCCGGCAGGGCTCTTTCAGCCGGCCCAGCGCCTCCACCGCCGCCGTCAGCTCCATCCGGTTGTTGGTGGTCGACGCTTCCGCGCCCGAAATTTCCTTCCGCCGGTTTCTGTAAATCAGCACGGCGCCCCAGCCGCCCGGCCCCGGATTGCCCGAACAGGCGCCGTCCGTGTAGATGGTCACTTCCTTCATCGCGCGGCGCCGCCCTCCTTGCAGCCGATCAGCCGCTTCCCCGCAACCGATCCCGCTTGGCCTAATCCGGCGACCGCTCCCTTGCGGCGCCCACTAAGCCTCTCTTGACAACTCTCCTTTAAACTCCCCTTGGCGGCCGTCTCCTACAACCGCCTCCAGCCCGGGATCGGCCAGATGACCAGCTCCGCCCTGCCGACGATCCGCTCCTTCTCCACTTCGCGAAACGACCGGCTGTCCTCGCTGGCCGCCAGACGGCGGTTGTCCCCCATCACGAAATAATGGCCGCCGCTGATCCGCACCGGAGCCATGCCTTCACCTTCAATATCGGCGTCTGTGTAGGGTTCGATGAGCCGCACGCCGTCCACATACAAGCGGCCGTCCCGTATCTCCAGCGTGTCCCCCGGTTCCCCGACGATGCGTTTGACGATCAGCTTCGGGCTGTCCGGAAATTTCGACGGATTGCGCAGGATGACGACGTCCCCCCGCCTGGGCTCCTCGATGGCGTAAACAATCTTGTTCACGAGCACCCATTCGCCCTCGCGGAGCGTCGGCTCCATGGAAATCCCGCGGACCACCGCAAAATGCATTACATAGACGCGCACCAAAAGCGCGGCAGCCACCGCGACGGCCAGGACGAGAAACCGTCTTCCGAATCCGTTGAGCCCGGCCGGACGGCTCCGCCGGGCCCGATGCCTCCGCCCGTCGCCGGACTTCTCCGCATCGGCCGTGAATCTGGGCATGGCACATTCCCCAACGCGCGGAATATTTCTGTCACAAATAGAAAAGCATATCTTCAGGCCGAACGCAACCGAACAGCGTCTTTACGGCCTTCCGACATGCTTTGGAAAATGCGGTCCGCCCTAATCTCTTTCTCATCCCGCCGCGATGGCGAGCTGGCGCGAACTTTCGGCGAGATCCACCGGCGCGAGGCCGACCGACTCGAAAAACGAAGCGATGTGCCGGCGATGGCCGTCCACCACGGCCACGACCTCGCGGACGTTGCGGCTGCGGAAACGGGCGCCCACCGCCCGGATCAGCTCGCCGCCGACGCCCTGCCGGCGGTAATCCGCATGCACGCAAATGCGATACACGAATCCCTGCTTGCCCTCTATCGTCCCAATCAACAATCCGACAAGCCTGCCATCCTTTTCCGCCACCTGCACCAGTTCGCTGTCCATGGAGAGCTGACGGATCAGCGCTTCGCGGGTCTCCTCGAAGCATTCGCCGCACAGCGCCGCCTCCAGCAACGCTTCCACGGACCGGTAATCCGCGAGTTGAAAGGGGCGAACGAGCATGAAGTCATCTCCTTGGGCCGTGAATTGGACAAGCTGAAAAGCATTTTTAATTTTACGACAAACGCGTGAAAAAATCTTCCCCGCTTACACGGCGATATTCGGCCAGGAAACGGCGTATGATGCAATTTATCGCCGAATAACCCGCATGATTAGGGTGCCGGCGTCGAATTTCGCGGCCTTTCGCCCCCTATGCTGGCGTTTTTTGGCGTCCGGTCCCGGTTTTCCCGATTCTGGGGGAGGGAGGGGAATAAACAAACTTAATTGTTGATTTATTATGGAAAGTGGACAATAATAGTAGCGGGATGACAGTACATAGCGCGCCCGGAACCCGCGGCGCTCCATGGAAGGCAGTCCCGCAAATCCCGATTCGAGGAGGTAAACGTCATGGCCCATCAACTGCCCGCGCTCCCGTATGCGTACAATGCGCTGGAGCCGCACATCGACGCCCAGACGATGGAAATCCACCACTCGAAGCACCACAACACCTACGTGACCAACCTGAACAAGGCGCTCGAGTCCGCGCCGGAGCTGGCGAACAAGAGCGTCGAAGAGCTGATTTCCGACCTTGGCAGCGTGCCGGAAAGCATCCGCACGGCCGTGCGCAACAACGGCGGCGGTCACGCCAATCACAGCCTGTTCTGGACGATCCTGAGCCCGAACGGCGGCGGCCAGCCGAGCGGCGCCCTGGCCCAGGCGATCGACAGCGAACTGGGCGGTTTCGAAAAGTTCAAGGAAGCGTTCTCCAACGCCGCGGCCACCCGCTTCGGATCGGGCTGGGCGTGGCTGGCGGTCGGCAAGGACGGCAAGCTGAAGGTGTACAGCCTGCCCAACCAGGACAGCCCGCTCATGGAAGGCGACACGCCGATCCTGGGGCTGGACGTGTGGGAGCACGCCTACTATCTCAAATACCAAAACCGCCGTCCCGAATACATCGCGGCGTTCTGGAACGTCGTCAACTGGCCGGAAGTCGAAAAACGCTACGAAGCTGCCGTGAAAAAATAATCCGGGGGCGCGCCCCGTGCCCGGCGTAAGCCGGGCATTTTTCATGCCCCCGGAATCATCATTTTTCATATCCCCGGGAATGACCCTTTTTCATGCTCCGGGAGAGGTCTTTTTCATACCCCCGGAATGGGCCTTATCGATGCCTTCGGAGCAGGCCTTTTTCATGTCTCCGGAGTGGGCCTTTTCATGTCCCCGGAGCAGGTCTTCTTCCTATCCCCGGCATTCCGACAAAAGTGCGTTTATTTTTTCGTTTTCATGCGATTTCGGGCAAAATAAAGACATTCGTGCATTTATTTTTCAGCCGTTCCTTTGGAATCACGCAGATTTTTCCAATTTAAAATGCACAAAATGCGTTTATTTCTTCACAAAGCTCGTTTTCAAAGAAAAATAAGTGCATTTTTGTCGTTATTTCATGCCGGCCCGTGAAATCGCCCGCGGTCCATCAAACCCAACCGCGGCGTCGCCCGCGCCGTCAGGTACGCTCCTCCCCGAAATAGGACGCCAGCAGCCTGCGGAACACGTTCGGCCAGGCCATCTCCGCGAACTCTTCCCGCGTAATCCACCGGTAGGCGCAATCACCGGCCCACGCGGCGGAGGAAGCGGCAGCGGGATGGGCCGAGCGCGCGGCTGAACGGGCAGCCGAATGCCCGCCCGGATCGGCGGACGCCCCGGCCATCTCCGCCNGCCGCTGCCCGGCTGCGTCCGCCGGTTCCGTCCCGGCGGACGAAAACAGGCCGCCTTCCGCCGCTTCCGCCGTCCACAGGCGGATGTGCCAGCGCAGATGGGAAAAGGTATGTTCCGCTTCCCCGGCGAAACGTTTCGGCTTGATCCGCAAGCCTTCGGCTTCCAGCGCCCCGGCCAGCCACGCCGGAGACGCTTCGGGCGATTCCCACACTTCCGGGGCCGGCGCCTCCACGTGGGGCAGTTCCCAAAGCCGGGCGAGCAGGCCTTCCGCCGGACGCTCGCCGGACGAGCACCCGCCCGGCCAGANGNCCCGTGCCCTCCACCAGAACGGCCAGCCGGTATTCCGGACGGGGGGCTTTCCCCTTCGCCTTCACGGGCAGCGATTCCTGCCGGCCCTCGCGTTTTGGCCGCACACTCCGCCGCCACAGGGCATACGGCGCATTGCGGCGCCCGGGGCGTGCACACCAGCGCGCCCAGCTCCATCAGGGCTTGGTTGAAATCCCCCGCGTGTCCTTCCGGTATAAGTTCCCGCGCCAGCCCCTCCATGCGGACGCGCGTCGCGGGCTTGGCCACGTCGTCTTCCAGGCCGAAAAACCGCGCCAGCACCCGCATCACGTTGCCGTCCACGGCCGGTTCCGGCACGTTGAACGCGATGCTCAGAATCGCCCCCACCGTGTACGGGCCGATCCCCTTCAGGCGGGCCAGCGATTCCCGCTCGGCCGGCAGCCGCCCGCCGTGCCGTTCCATCACCTGCCGGGCGGCCGCCTGCAGATTCCGGGCGCGGGAGTAATAGCCGAGGCCTTCCCACAATTTCAGCACCTCGGCCTCGGGCGCTTCCGCCAACTCGCGTACGGTGGGGAACCGCTCCACGAAGCGGTTGAAATACGGAATGACCGTATCCACCCGCGTCTGCTGCAGCATGATTTCCGACACCCAGATGTGGTAAGGGTCCCGCGTCCGCCGCCACGGCAGATCCCGGCGGTTCGCCAGATACCAATCCAGCAGCTTGCGGCTGAACGCGGCCCGGACATGCGCGTTTGTTTTCACACTTTCTTCACCTGGCCGAAATGCGGAATGGAGTATGATAAAAGAAAAACCGCCGTTCAATCCGGGCGGACAAAGGACAAAAGACAAGAGGTGGGAATCATGCCTCCCAAAAACTTACGCCGCCAAAGCGGCGGCCTTGCTGGTGTTGGCCGTCCTCGCGGCGGGCATCGCGGCCTGCGGCGGGTCCGGCGGTAGCGGCGCGTCAGTCGGCAAGTCCGCAAGCCGAGGGCTGCCGGACGGACCGGCGGGAACGATCGAACTGTACCGGAGCAATTGCCTGGTCTGCCATGGTCCCGACCTTTCGGGCAACATGGGGCCGGCGACGGACCTCACCCAAGTCGGCGCCAGACTGGACCCGGACGCCATCCGCCAGCGCATCGTGGAAGGCGGAGACACAATGCCCGCCTTCGGCAACAAACTGAGCGCCGAAGACATCGACGCCCTGACCGATTGGCTGGCCGCGCAAAGCTGACGGTTCCTATATCCGCTCCACGACGGCCATGCCCGCGGCCGTCGTCTTGTCGTGCGTGACGGAGACGTGGATCGCGTGCTCGCGCTCCGACAGCCCGAGCCGCGTCCACGCTTCCGCCGACAGGCGGCAGACCGGTTTTCCCCGATCGTCCGGCACCACCTCGATGTCGCGGAAGCCCATCACGCCGCCGATGCCGCAGCCGAAGGCCTTGGCCACCGCTTCCTTCGCGGCAAAGCGCCCGGCCAGAAACTCCACCCTGCGCCCTGCCGCGAGGCCCTCCCAGATCCGCCTCTCCCCGTCCGTCAGCAGCCGCCGGACGATCCGCTCCTCGTCGCCTTCGGACAGCCACCGGGCCACCCGCTCCAGCCCGACGACGTCCAGACCGATGCCGACGACCATGGCTCAGACGCCGGGAATCGGCCGGCGCTTGTGCTCGGTGCGGAGGTAATGGCGCTCCAGGATTTCCCTCGCCTTCGGATCGATCTCCTTGCCCTCCAGGTAATCGCTGTTGTCCTCGTAGGTCACCCCGAGCTCGCCTTCGTCCGTCTGGCCTTCCCAGAGCCCGGCCGTCGGCGCTTTGTCGATCACCTGCTGCGGCACGCCGAGGCGCCGCGCGATCTGGCGAATTTGCCGCTTGTTGAGCGTGCTGAGGGGCGTCACGTCCACGGCGCCGTCGCCCCATTTGGTGAAAAATCCGGTGAGCGCCTCCGACGCGTGATCGGTGCCGACCACGAGGAGGTTCAGTTCATTGGCGAGGGCGTACTGGACGACCATCCGGGTGCGCGCTTTCACATTGCCTTTGCTGCCCTTGTTCAGATGGCGGGGAAAGCCGAGTTTTTTCAGCGCGTATTCCGCCTCCAGGGCGATTTCGTCCACCGCCTCCTGTATGTTGGTTTCGACGGCGTACCTCAGGCCGAACGCTTCCGCCACCGCGTAGGCGTCGGCGATGTCCGGCTGTTCGCCATAGGGCTGGAACAGTCCGACGGTGATGTACGGCCGTCCCGTCTCCGCAGCCAGCTCGTCGGTGGCGCGCTTGCACAGGCCGGTGGCCACCGCGCTGTCCACGCCGCCGCTGATGGCGATGAGCAGCCCCGACGCTCCGGCCTCCAGCACCTTTTCCTTCAGAAAGTCCACCCGTCGCCTGATTTCCTCGTCGGGATCGATGCTCGGCTTCACGCCCAATTTGGCGATGATCTCCCGTTGCAGGTTCCCTTCGCTCACTTTCCGTTCCCCCACAAAAGCAGGACATCCCGGCGGTTCCGGGACCGGCGGGATGCCCGCGCGTCATCTGCAGTATTGGTCGAATGCGGACTTCAGTTCGTCGGCGATTTCCTCCACGGTGCGGGTTTCGATCTGATGCCGCTCGATGAAATGCACCAACTCGCCGTCCTTCATCAGGGCGATGGACGGAGACGAAGGCGGATACGGCGCAAAATATTCCCGCGCCTTCGCGGTGGCTTCCTTGTCCTGCCCGGCGAACACCGTGAACAAATGGTCCGGTTTCGCTTCGTGCTTGAGCGCCTCCGCCAGGGCCGGACGGCACAGGCCGCCGGCGCAGCCGCAGACGGAATTGACGAGGACGAGGGCCGTGCCCTTGGCCGAGGGCAGCTTCGCCTCGACTTCCTCCGGCGTGCGGAGTTCCTCGAAACCGAGCCGCTTCGTTTCATCCCGGATGGCCTGCACATAGTCCAGCATATATTGTTCGAGCGACGTAATCGCCACGTTGGCCGCCTCCTTTTCGGATCGGAGAATGTCCTTTTGCCTTTTCCATTCATTATATCCTTCTCCCCGAAGCACCGTCAAAGCAAAAAGGAAGCACCATCAAAGCAAAAAAGGGCCCGTGCGCCCCGAACGACGCGACGCGGCCGGGACGCACGAAGCCCGCATGGCGTTCCGGGCAAACTTCACGGATGGCGAGCCAGAATCTCCTCGATCCGGTCCAGCACGTCCTGGCTCAGCTCGATGCCGGACGCCTTGGCGTTCTCCTCCACCTGCTCCGGCCGGCTGGCGCCGATCAGCGCGCTGGCGACGATCGGCTGCCGCAGGGTCCAGGCCAGGGCCAGCTGGGGCAGCGTGATGCCCAGCTCGTCGGCGACGCCTTTCAGCTGTTCGACCTGCGCGATGCGCTCTTCGGTGATTTCTTTCCGCAAAGACCCGCCCACCTTGGCCGCGCGGCTGTCCGGAGGATATTCCTTGGCCGATTTGTATTTGCCCGTCAAGAGCCCCTGGGCCAGCGGCGAAAACACCACCTGTCCGATGCCTTGGCGCTCGCAGAACGGGATGACTTCCTTCTCGATGTACCGGTTGAACATGTTGTAAATCGGCTGGTTGACGACGATCCGGTCCAGCAGGTAGCGGTCGGCGAACGCCAGCGCTTCCGCCATGTTCGTGGCCGTCCATTCGCTGACTCCTATGTACAGCACCTTGCCCTGGCGGACCAAATCGTCGAAAGCCCGCATCGTTTCTTCCACCGGCGTTTCCGGGTCGAACCGGTGGCAGTAGTAAATGTCCACGTAATCCACGCCCAACCGCTTCAGGCTGGCATGGCACTGCTCCATGACGTGCTTGCGGGACAGCCCGCGGTCGTTCGGTCCGTCGCCCATCGGCCAGAACACCTTCGTCGCCAGCACGTAGGAATCCCGCGGATAGTTGCGCAGCACTTCGCCGACCAGCTTCTCCGCCGCCCCGCGTTCGTACACGTTGGCCGTATCGAAAAAGTTGATGCCCAGATCGTAAGCGATTTCAATGGAACGAATCGCGTTTTGCCGCTCCACGTAGCCTCCGTAGGTGAGCCAGCTGCCCAGGCTGATTTCGCTGACCTTGAGCCCGGTCCTTCCCAGTTTCCGATAGCGCATCTCGCCCGACTCCTTTCATCTAAACGTTTTTCCGCGTCCCTTTTATTTTACTGCAAAAAGGATTCCGGGAAAACGCTTCAAATAAAAAAGCCGGCGTCATGAGAGAAACATCCCCGGCAAGACACGCAAAAACGGCAAAAACCCGCCGCAGCTTCATCGCCGGCCTGACGGCGGGTTCTGCCTGATGACAAGCGCGCCGCGGGGAGCGTCCCCGGTTCGCGCCGCTCTAACGGCTTTCTTCGGTCTGATCCGTCTCGCCTCTATCCGCCTCTTTGCCCGCCCCCGATCCACCGCGCCGGGGATCGTGTTTGGACCCTTCCGGACGCGAGGTTTGCCGGACGGGGTGCATGAACACGCCCGAAGGCGGGATGCCTTTTTCGAACAGGTCGCGGTTTTCCGCCGTACCAAAAACCGATGTCCTTGTACGGGTGCACCCATTGCTCCCCCGCCATGACCGCCGGTTCGGTATCCCGGCTCCACCGCTCGAGGGGCGAATCCGGCGAGGCGTACTCGTGATCCCCGATCACGACGCCGTAATCGTTCACGAAGGGCTGCTCCGGCCCCCGCGCGCCGCCCCGGTGCTCCGGCAGGAACTCGATCTCGAACGGATCCGGCACCCGGTCGTCAAAACCGGGAGCCGGTCTTACCGTATCGTAAGTGTTTTCCGGAATGTCCGCGAACTCCGCGTCCCGGTTCCCGCCGCCGGACCGTCTCCGTCCCCGTTTTTCCGCGTCCGTTCCGTTCCGTACGTTCCGCCCGCCGCTTCGCAGCTTACGCTTTTCGTCCATATTGCCGTTTTTCGTCCATGCCCAAGGTCCCTTCGTCCGTCTTTCGCTCCGGCCTATTCGGCCGGACGGTCGGGGCCGTCCGTCTTCTTGCCGTATCCGGGATTGCGGTGAGGAACCCGGCGTGCATGGCGGTTGTTCTTTTTCGCGCCGGCGGCGGATTCGCTTTCGGCCTCGTTCCGTTGCTCGTTTCTGGACATCGGCGAGCCTCCTTCGGGAAATGTACCCTCTATTGTCCGCCCGCCGCGCCGAATTTATGCGTTTATGCGCCGGAACAACGCCCCTAAACGCCCCTATTTGATGCCCGTGAACGTCGCGCCCTTCACGAAATGCCGGTTGAAGAGGATTTCGTTCATCCAGCACCTGCTGCAATAGTTCCTGCTCTTCCGGCGAAGCGCCCCAGCCGGCCAGCGTGAATTCCACGGGCTGCGCGGAAGGCGAAGCGGAAGGAGACGACGACGATCCGGGCGACGCGGAAGGCGTCGATCCGCTGCCAGATTTTCCGCTGCAAGCGTAAACGACCATGGCGACCGCCAACAGCAACATCCATAACGACAACTTCTTGCTTACGGCCAATCCCCTTGATTTTTTATCCTTAAAGGGTTTGAGGACCGTTTATTTCGGCGGCGGATGCCAGCGAGCTTCCGGCGATTTCGACGCGGCAACCGGCGGGACATTCCAGCACTTCGATCTTGAGCGGCGCGCGGCCCGACTCCCGCCACACGGCGACAGTCAGGCGGCCGCCGGCCACGGGCACGTTCCGGACCGTCAGCCGGCCGACTTCCGGCGGCAGCAACGGATCGAGACGGATGACGCCGTCCAGCGCGGCGGGCTCGATCCCGAGCATCGCCCGCACGAGCGCCACGGACGCGGCCGCCGCCCACGCCTGCGGCGAGCAGGCGACCGGATACGGCACCGGAGGTCCCGACACAGCGGCGTAGCCGCAGAACAGCTCCGGCAGCCGGCCGTACTCGAAATGCGCCGCCGCCCGAAGCAGCCCCGATATCACCGTCCGCGCCTCTTCTTTCAGGCCGAGACGGCTCATGCCGAGCAGAATGATTGCGTTGTCGTGCGGCCAGACGCTGCCGTTGTGGTAGCTCATCGGGTTGTACCCGGTGGAACGCGAGGACATCGTGCGGATGCCGTAACCGCCGAACAGGTCTTCCGACACCAGCCGCCGCGCCACCCGCTTCGCCCGTTCCGGGTCCGGCAGGCCGGTCATCAGCAGATGGCCGGGGTTGGAGGTAACGGACTCCACCTGGCGTTTGCCGGCATCCAGCGCGATCGCGTAAAAGTCTTCCTCCGGCATCCAGAAAACACTTTCCACCCGCTGCCGCAACTGTGCGGCTTCCGCGCGCAGCCGGTTCGCCCATTCGCGGCGGCCGAGCCGGTCCAGAACATCCGCCAACCGGGTTTTCGCCTGGTACACATAGCCCTGCACCTCGATGAGCGCGATGGGCGCCCGCGCGAATTCGCCGTCCCTGTGTATGATGGCGTCGCCGGAATCTTTCCATCCCTGGTTGACAAGCCCGCCGTCCGATTCCTTCAGGTACTCGACGAACCCGTCACCGTCCCGGTCGCCAAAGCGGTCGATCCATTCCAGCGCCCGCTCGACCGCCGGCATAAGTTCCGCGATCGTCTCCGTATCGCCCGTCCAGTGGGCGTATTCCGCCGCCAGAAGCAGGAACAGCGGCGTTGAGTCGATGCTGCCGTAATAGGGCGCAAACGGCACCAGATTCAGGCGGGACAGTTCGCCGCGGCGCAGCTCGTGCATGATTTTGCCCGGCTGCTCGTCTTTCCACGGGTCGTCGGCCGTCCCTTGCCATTCGGCCATCGCGCGCAGCGTCACGCGGGCGATCTCCGGCTGCAGCGGCAGCGCCAACAGAGCGGTGATCAGGCTGTCCCGGCCGAACGGGACCGCGAACCAGGGNATACCGGCGACCGGNATCGGCCCGTGGCCGTAATCGGTGAGCAGCGTCCGCAGGTCAAGGGCGCCCCGTTCAAACACGCGGTTCAGAATGTCGCAGTCGCTTTCCGCTCCCGCGCACCGCTCGCGCCAGCGGACGTTGATCCGCCGGACTTCGGCCAGCGCTTCCTCCTGCGGTTGTACCACCGGCCGTTGTCCGTCCAGGGAGGGCGCGACGGTGAAACGAATTTCCCGTTCTTCACCCGGCGCAAGGCGGATCGTGAAGGCGAGCTCGCCCTGCTCGCTGACGGCGTCGGCCTTGACGTCCCACGCGATGACCGTCTCCCGGCGGCAACCGTCGGCGCCCGTGTAAACGGCATGCCAACGGGTTTCTTCCGCCTTGCGTTCCGTTACCTGGCCGAGCGGATCGGCCGGCTTGAACCCGCGCACCTGGAACATGTCGCGGAAATCGGCGTCGAACGCCATGCCGAGCTCGAAAGCCACCGGTTTCGTGGCGAAATTTTTCATGCGAATCGTCTCGTACAGGACGCCGCCGTGAATGAAGCGTTCCCGGACGATTTCGACCGTTTCCCGCCAGAGCCGTACCCGGCCGTCGCTTTCGTCGTGCTCGTTGGTCAGGCGAATGCGGGCCAAAACGTTTTCGTCAGCGGCTGAAAAAAGCAGCATCGGGCGCTTCCCGTTGATCGTCAGCTCCATTCGGCTCAGAAAACGCGTATCGCTCATGTACAGCCCATGCGCCGACCCCGGCCGGATATCTCCGCTGGCGTCGCTGGTCAAAAACAGGTCGCCGTTCTTGATCACTCGGTGTTGCATTTCTTCCCCGTCCTATGCGTGTTCTGTAAAGCTGTTTCCCAAAACGTTTTGGACAAATTGTACACTGCCCCTTATGCCAACCATCGGTTCCATGGTCCGCTTGGGGCCCGCCTGTCCGCCGCCCGGTCCGTCACCCGATCCGCCGCACGCTCTCCCGTTCGATCAGCGGATTGGCAAGCAGGATTTTCCGGTTCTTTGTCCGGTTCTCCAGCATATCGATGAGCAGCTGCGCGGCCTGGTAGCCGAGCTTGTATTTGTCCTGGCGGATTGTGGTCAGCTTGGGACAGCAGTAAGAGGCGATGTTGATGTCGTCAAACCCGACAATCGAGATGTCATGCGGCACTTTCCGCCCCATCCGCTCCAGCGTCCGCATCGCCCCGAGAGCCATGAGGTCGCTGGCGCAGAAAATGGCCGTAACGTCGGGGTGCCGCAGCAGAATGTGGTACGCCGCCTGGGCGCCCCCTTCCTCCTTAAACCCGCCGTCGAAAACCAGTTCCGGTTCATAAGGCAGGCCGGCTTTTTCCAGCGCCTCCCGGTACCCTTCCAGCCGCTCCTTGCTGACGTGCGCCTGGTCGTGCCCGTTGATCATGGCGATTCGCCGGTGTCCGTGGTCCAAGAGATGCCGCACGGCCAGCATCGCCCCCCGCCGGTTGTCGGTCGTCACATGGCCGACGGTCGGGCCGGTGACGGGGATGTCGACCAGGACGCAGGGAAAGGCGTCCTGGTCGATAACTTCCCGAAGGTACGGGTCGTCCAGCCGCAGTCCGGACAGGATCGCGCCGTCCACCTTCCGTTCCCGGCAAAGATCTTTGTACGATTTTTCCACCTGCTTCTTGGGACTGGTACTGAACAGCAGAAGGTCGTAATTGAGCTCTCCCGCCCGGTCGTTGATGCCGCACAGCACTTCGAAGGCGAAGGCGTCCTTCGCTCCGTCCCGGTTGATGTCCGAGAGGATGAGTCCGATGGTGCGCGTCTTGCGGGACACCAGGCTGCGCGCCACGGCGTTGGGGCTGTAGTTCAGCTCTTCCGCGATTTCAAAGATCCTGCGCCGCGTCTTCTCGCTGACATCGTCATAGCCGTTCAACGCTCTGGAAACGGTGGTGATGGACACACCGGCTTTTTTTGCGATGTCCTTGATCGTCGTCATCCCGTCTCCGACACCTTTCCAAAACGTTTCGGATTCATTATATGCGATGCCCGTGCCGAATGACAACGCTTTTTTTGGCGCAGGAGATTTCCCGGTTTCTGTCATCTCAAAAAGCAAAAGGGAGACCGCGGTCTGATGTAAAGGCCCCTTTACGTGAAGCGAACTTTACATTATCATATAAGTGAACTTCCCAACTCCCCGAATCAACTTTCGAGGTGGGGTTTTTGACAAACAAACTCCCCGAATACAGAAAAAAACACAACCTTTCCCAGGACAAATTGGCCGAGATGCTGCAAGTCTCACGGCAAACCATTATTTCGATCGAAAAGGGAAAATACAACCCTTCGCTGCCTCTTGCCCTGAAAATCGCCCGGATTTTTCACGCCAGAGTGGAGGATATTTTTCTTCTGGACGAAGACGACTAAGAAAGGAGCCTGGTCATGTCGTCCAAAAAACTGCTGATTTTATTTGGCTTCGGCTGGCTGATCATCGGCGCCTTTTTGACAGCGGTGAACTTCATGGACAGCAAAGCGATAAGGATCGATATCCCCTTCGCAATCACGGCTTTGGCGATCATTAGCCATTCCATGGCCCATTTGACTCCGCACTTCCGGCGAAAAGACGAAAGAACCAGGTTCATTCGGCAAAAAGGCGCCCTTTATACCGCCATCTTGACCATCTTCTATGGTGGCGTCCTATGGTTATTGTCGGAATTTGGAATTCTCAAAATCGAAGCCAAACAAGCCGTCATCATTTTGCTTTCGCTCGTCAGTTCCACGCTGTTCGTTTCATGGGTCGTGTTGTCCAAAAAATATTGATCCGATTGACAACAAAGGCGTACGGGTGGTACATTGGGATTAAATTCGAGTAAAACGGTTTGATTAGTTTGATTAGTTTGATTAATCGGACTTTAAGCCAATCCGTGAAGCACGACGCACCGACTGAGAAAACCGCACCGGGGAGGGACAGCGGAATGAAGGAAATCCCCATGCCGCTGATTAAGGCCAACCAGCTCGGCATGGTCATGTTGGTGGTGTTGTCGTACCTGCCGCTGGACTACGGGTTTCGAAGCCACCTGTTCGTCTACGCCGCGTTTCTGATCCAGCTGATTGCATGGTTCGCCGGACCGCGATGGAACCTGTTCATGGGGATCGCCCGGCTCTTCCTGGGCCGCGGGCGGCTTGAGCGATCGGAGAAGCAGGCGGCGGAGCTGGCCCGGTTCAACCAGACCATCGCCGTGTCGCTGCTCGGCCTTGCGTCCGTCTTCCACGCCTTCGGCCTGACTGTCGCCGGACACGTGTTTGCCGGGATGGTGGCGCTGGCCGCCTTCGTGGCGGTGCTCGGCTACTGTGTCGGTTGCACGATCTATTACCAGTACAGAAAGTGGAAACGACTGCGCGCCCGGCCCTCCTGACGCCGGACCGAACGGCCAATCAGGCCGTTCTGCGGCAACGCGATTGGTCCGCCGAAATAAAACCCGCCCTGGCCTTTCACGGCGAAAGCCCGGGCGGGTTTGTTCCGTATATGGAATGGATTCGGAGTGGACGAGGGTTACCAACTCTTATAAAATTTTGGTAGGATGATTGGACAAAGGAGAGCATGCCATGAGCAAACCCGTTGAACCGAACAAGCCGTTGGTGACGCATATCTATACGGCGGACCCGTCGGCGCACGTGTTTGAGGGCAAGATTTACATTTATCCGTCCCACGACATCGACCATGACGGGCCGAGCAACGACAACGGCGACCAGTATGCGATGGAAGACTATCATGTGCTGTCCCTGGACGACTTCAATTCGCCCTGCGTCGATCATGGCCAGGTGCTGCATGTCCGGGACGTGCCGTGGGCCTCGAAACAGATGTGGGCGCCCGACGCGGCTTACAAGAACGGCACCTATTATCTGTATTTTCCGGCCAAAGATCATGACGGCATTTTTCGGATCGGCGTAGCCACCAGCTCCTCGCCGGCCGGACCGTTCAAGCCGCAGCCCAACTACATCCCGGGCAGCTTCAGCATCGACCCGGCGGTGCTGGTTGACGATGACGGCCGGGCCTATATGTATTTCGGCGGGCTGTGGGGCGGCCAACTGGAGAAATGGCAAACGGGCACCTTCAACCCGGACGCGAAAGGACCGGCGCCGCACGAACCGGCGCTCGGGCCGCGCTTCGCCGAACTGACCGACGACATGTTGGCGTTCAAGGCGCCGCCCAGGGAAATTTCGATTGTCGACGAGGACGGCCGTCCGATTCTGGCCGGCGACGAAGAGCGGCGCTATTTCGAAGGACCTTGGGTGCACAAGTACAACGGGTATTATTATCTGTCCTATTCCACGGGCACGACGCACACCCTCGTGTACGCCATGAGCAAGAGTCCGGAGGGACCCTTCGTTTTCAAGGGAAAAATTCTCACGCCGGTCATCGGGTGGACGACGCATCATTCCATCGTGGAATTCCGGGGCAAGTGGTATCTGTTCTACCATGACGCGTCCCTGTCCGGAGGCGTGGATCACCTGCGTTGCGTCAAGTATACGGAGCTGCATTACAACGACGACGGCACCATTCGGACCATTGATCCGTATGCCGGGGGTTGACGCGGAGAGTATTGCAAGAGTTTTCGGCAGCCAAGCAGGCTGCCCTTTTTTATTCGGTTCCGGGCACACACCCGGTTTTCTGCATCATGCCCTGCTTAAGGTCTGCTCCAGAAAGGACACCATCAGCCCGTTGAACATTTTCGGATGGTCTTGATGGGCGAAATGCCCGGCGTGGGGAATCCGGCGAAGGATGCAGCGAGGCTCCCGCCGGGACCACAAGGGCGCGGTTTTGCGAATGTAGCCCAGCCTTTCCCCTTCTCCCACGACCAGCATGGTCGGGACGGGAATCCGGTAATCGGGATCGGGATGCAGGAAAGCGGCCGTCGCGGCCAGGAACCGGATGAAGTTTCGCTTCCCGACATTCCGCACGGCTTCCCGCACATAGCGCCGGGCGTCCGGGTCCACCGTGCTGCAGGAGGCGGCCTGCCGAACCAGGAGCGGCCAGGGATACAGCCACAAAACATGCGGCGCCATGCGCAGCGCCAGGCGTACGGATGGCGACGGCGTCCAGGTGACGCTGAACGTGTCGATCAGCACGAGGGCCTGCGCCTTGCCGGGATCCCGACGGACGATTTCCTGCGCCACGCAGCCGCCCATCGAATGCCCGACAAAGACCGCCCGGTCGATCCCCTCCCGCTCCAGAACGGCCAGCAGGTCGTCCGCCAGAAGCCCGATGCCGAAGCGTCCCCGCGCCGGCCGGGAGCGGCCGTGCCCGCGGGCGTCCCACAGCAGAAGGCCATAGCGGTCCGCGAGCGCCGGCAGCTGCCCTTCGAACGTGCGGTGATCCGCGCCGGCGCCGTGCAGAAGCACAAGCCACGCGTCTTTCGCTTCGGGCGTCATCCAGTAATGAATCTCGCAGCCGTCCTTTTGCAAGGTTTTTTCCAGCAATCGCATCCGACATCCGCCCCTTTCCGCAAATGCCCGGCCGTGGTTGCAAGCATCCCGCAAGCAAGGGACTTTCTTTTTCTTTTATAGCATACATTTCTCTTCATCCAACCGCCAGACCGCCGGATGGCGACGATCGAATTTCATCCTTGTCCTGTTAATGCTAAACCTGTTTTGAATAAACCTCTTGTTTGTTGAAAATTTGTCCGATATACGAAATGTAAGCAGCTTAAGATTTCGCATTAGATGGAGGCGTTCGTTGTTGCAAATCTCGTTCCATTCCATCAAGACCAAACTCGTGCTCCTGCTCGTTGTCCTCCTGGGCCTCTACATGCTCGCCGCGCTGTATCTGCTCTCGGCCCTCTCCTCGACGGTAGACCGCATGTCCGACCGCCTGTTTGAGAAAGGCAGCGGAATCACGGAGCTGGTGCTGAACGCCGACCGCGATTTGTATCAGGCTCTGACCGGGTATTTGTCGGCGGCGGTCGTCTATTCGGACCCGGCTTCACGGGAAGCCGCCGTTGCCGACTACACGGAAAACCTGCAGCAATCCAGGGATCTGATCTCCGCGGCCAAAGCGTTGATCGAAGAAGGAGGCCTGCAGGATTTGCAAAACCCCGAAAGCGGGAAAACGCTGCGCGAGCTCGCGGATGAGGTCGAGAACGGCCTGGCTTCCTGGGCGGCTCTCACCGCGGAGGTTCTCCGGGATCCATTGTCCTTCTATTCGAAGCAAATCGAGATTGACGTCGTCTTCAACACAACACGGGGGTCCATTGACCAGATCGAAGATGTAATGAAGGACTACCAACAGGAGGCCATCCGGGAAGAACGGGGAAGCGCCGCCCGGATTGCCGAAATAATGTATTATTCTCTTGCCGTTGAATGGGTTCTGCTGATCGCGGCGGGGATTCTGCTCGTCCGCCAGATCAGCCGTTCCGTCGACCGCATCCGGCAGAAAACCCGCCGCGTGTCGGAAGGATATCTGGAATTGCCGGAAACGACCCGTTACCCCAAAGACGAGCTGGGCCAGATCCAGAAAGACGTCGACAATATGACGGTGCGTATCCGCCAGCTGGTCGAAGAGATCCAAATCGGAGCCCAAGCCGTTTCCACCGCCACCCACGAACTGGCCGCCGCCGCGGACGATTCGTCCAAGGCGTCGTCTCATGTCGCGGCGAATATCCAGGAAGTCACCGGTCTCGTTGAAACGCAAGCGACCATCACTTCGGAGACGAGCCGGGCCATCGGGGAAATGGCGGCCGGCGTGCAGCGCATCGCCGAAAGCGCCGGCACCATCGCGGCCAATGCGGAGGCGATGAACACGCAGGCGCAAAAAGGCTATGAATTTATCATCAGTCTGAAGGAACAGATGGATGTCACGGTGGAAGCCATCTCGCGCCTGGACGGCATCATTGCGACGCTGAACCAGAAATCCTCCGAGATCGACGCCATCGCGGGAAATATCAAGGAATTCGCGCAGCAGACCAACATCCTGTCGCTGAACGCGTCCATCGAGGCGGCGCGCGCGGGCGAGGGAGGCCGGGGCTTCGCCGTCGTCGCCGACGAAATTCGCAAGCTTGCCGCCCATTCGATGGAATCGGCCGGCGGCATCGACGCGCTCATTTCCGACACGCAAGGGGAGATCATGAGCGCCGGCGAACAAATGCGGACGACGATCGAGCAGGTGGAACGAAGCTCGGCTCTCCTGCAGCAAGTCGCGGACGGTTTCCGGAAGATGGCCGACATGGTCCGCCAGATTTACGGGCAAATCCACGAAGCGTCCTCCGTGACCCAGCAGATGTCGGCCAGCTCGGAGGAAGTCTCGGCCAGCATGGAACAGGCGGCCGACTCCATCCGCGAGGTGTCCGCCAAGGCGGAGAACGTCTCGGCGGCGACGGAAGAACAGCTGGCGCTGGCGGAAAATATCGCCAGTTCCGCCGAGCAGCTTCGCAGCGTTGTCGCCAACCTGAACAAGGCGGTCGGGTACTTCAAGATTTGAATCCAAGCCAGCCGAAAAAAATCCGCGCTCCTCTCAACCATCCGCTGTTGATCGGAGCGCGGATTTTCCATTTGCCGTTTGCATGCGTTCGGCCAGCAGCTCATGGAACTTCCGCCCGATGGCAGCCCGGTCGATCGGGCATCCCAACTCCGATTCCAGATATCGTCCGCCCAACGCGCCAATGGAAGTTTCAGGCCAAACTCGCGGCAAATATCGGAGAAGGCGTTGCAGGCAGCCGTTTCCGTATCCATCAAAAACAACGGACTTGATCACGCCCTCTCACTTTCTGAATCCGTTATCGGATTCCCGTTGCGGGGAATCGCCGCCACCGTTCTCGCTTCATCGGCCGCATGCTTCATGCCGGTAACCACACAAACGAAAAAGTCATCACGACGGGGTACCGCCGCCTTCCTCCCGCCGCCGGGCCTCCGGGACGGACATTCTTTTCAGCTTTTCGAAACTCTTCCTGAGCCCTTCGATTCTCCGGCTTACATATTCGTTTTGATTTCTCTCGTCAAAAGCCTTTACCAACCGTTCCACTTCCGATCGCACCCAAGCATAATCCAGTTCGGCCGGGGAAGCCGTCCGCCTGCGCTTCGCACCCTCCCCCAGCTGTTCGAGCAAAAACTGCACGCCGACGAGATAATGCAGCTTGGCCCAATCATTGACGTTCAAGCGGGCATACCGGCAGGTTTCCCGATACATTTTCAAGGCCCTTCTCCGGTTCGTGACCGCGCAAAAGGCAATCAGTTTTCCATACTTGCCCAAATCGTTCACGCCTTTCAGGGAGCGGTATGCTTTGCCCGCATACTTCGAGGCTTCCTCCAGCTGTCCCAAGGCCAGATAGGCCTCCATCACGATGATATAGGTGGATTTGGGCACGCTGCGGCACGTGAGTTTGCCCTCCAGAACCGGCTTGAGGAGCTGCAACGCCCGCTTGTAATGGCCTTTGGCAATGTAATATTCCCCCGTCGCATGCTGCTCGCACGCCTGGCAGTTGGAGAGCCCGTCCCGCTTTGCCTTGCGCCATTGCCGGTAATATTCGTCCGCTTCCGCCAGGTTGCCGGAACTCAGCCGGAAATGCATATACGCCTCATAATAAGGCCGCAGGGAGTAATTGTATTTTTCGCAGTACGTTTTGAACAGGGCAAACATCCGTTCCAGTTGTTCGATGGATAAACGGCGAAACGGTGCAAATCTTCGACGACCCATTTGAAATGCCACATCATGTAAAAGCTCGAATACCGCTCGGGACGCTCGACAAATTTGGTCCAGCACCAGGCGAAAGAAACCAGCAACTTGTCGTAAAAAACAGGTCTCCACAGCCTTTTCGGAATAATCCATTCGGGCCCTGTACGCGTCCGACTCGGTCAGGTAGCGGTCGGCGATAACGATGGCTTCCTCATACAACGCGAGTGCCTGCAGCTCGTCTTCGCATCGACAGGCCCGGGCAAGCAGGGCGTCAAAACGGTACTTCATCCCCGATATTCACCCGCCTCCGCCCGGTCAAGCCCCAGGTTCACGAAATAAAACAGCGACTCGTTCATCAGCTGCAATTCCTGATTGCTCATGACGTGGTTCCCCATCAGCAGCGACTGCGTGTAAAACAGCTCAATCGCCCGGCGCCGGAGCCGCTCGTCCCGGGAGGCGACGATCTTGCGGATCATCGGGTTGTTGTAATTGAAGCACAGCCGGGAAAGCGGTTCTTCCACGTATCCCGCCTTCAGGGCGCCCAAGAGATCCGTAAAGGCGGCATCCGCGGTCCGGATCGTGTCATTGACGATTTTCCAATAGTTCAAGTCCTTGTTCGTGATGTACAGCACGGGCAGATCCGCGGGTTCGAAATACTGGATCGTTCCGACGCAGTGATAGCCCGCCAGAAAATCGTTGGCCTATTTCGAAGAAAACTCCCGCGTCTCTTCCCGCTCCTGCGGGGGCAGCGGCGTGAAGCGGCCCGCGAACTTCATGACGTCCAGCACTTCCACCTTGAGCTGCTCCCACACCGCGTTCGCCCTGGTCAACAGCCCGAAGTCGTACTGGTAGCCGCCGTTGACCACCAGCACCTGCTGCGCCTTGGCCACGCGGGCGATTTGCCGGAACTCGTCCACCGTCGCCGTCACGTACAGCGTGTCGCTCCGGCCCGCGATCTCCGACATTTCCATTTCGCCGTACGAGGTTTCGAATTTCAGATAAGGGATAAACAGTCCATAAAGCTCCGAATCCTCGTTCGCCACCAATTTGATGGATGGATAGTGCACGGACAGGATTTTCTCGAAAAGCTCCCGGTTCTCCGCCGCGATCCGCTTGAAGTACTGCTTGATCTGCTCCCCGAGCTCCTCCTGCACGTGGTCGAACAGATCGTTTTTCTGGAAGGATTCGCGGGACGCGGTGGGCTTCAGGCTCGTCGTATTCACATACGCATCCACAAAGAAGGCCCAGTTCGGCAAAAGATCGCTGACTTCCTCGGACAGCAGCATGTTTTTCAGATAGACGCGGTGGCGCTTTTTCTCCTGCACGTTGACGGTGTAGGGCAGGATCGCCGCGAAGCCTTCCAGCCCGCCGAGCGTCGAGGACAGCGGGATGATGTCCAGGGGACGGCTCCCCGTTTCGTCCTCCACAAACTGCGCCGCTTCCTCCCGGCCGAGCTTCCAGGGCAGGCGCTCCTCGCTGAGGGTCTCTTCGAGGCCCTCGTCCAGCAGCGTGAGCCGGACATCCAGATATTTGCCGTACTTTTGAAGCAGCCCCTTGAGCTGCCAGTATTCGAACAGTTCCTCGTATTCGGGCTTGGCTTTCAGATAGACCGTCGAGCCGATCGGCACCTCGTGATCCAGCTTCCGGATCTGGTAGGTGCCATCCGGCCGGCCTCTCCACTCCAGCGATTCGCCGTCGAGCGCGGAACGGGTGAGCAGCACGATTTCGTCGCTGACGATGAAGCAGGAAAGCAACCCGACCCCGAACTGGCCGATGAAATCGTCGGCGCCGTCCAGCTGGTCCTTCTTCGACGTGCTGCCGATGCTCGCCAGAAACTTGATCATTTCCTCCCGGGTGAGCCCGATCCCGTTGTCCTGGATGGAAATCGTATGGTTCGAGTACGTCTCCACGTGGATGCGGGGCGAGAACCGGTGGCCCAGCCGTTTGCGCGCCGTGATCGCATCGGCGGCGTTTTGCAGCACCTCCCGGATGAAAACGCCGGGATTGGAATAGAGGTGATTGGACAAAAGATCAATGAGGCCGGCAAGGTTCACCTGGAAGTTGTGGTTCGTTTCCATCTGTCATCCCTCGTGATGCATGTCACCTGGTTTGATTCGACAAAGATTGATATCGGCATATCGCGTGGAAAATGTGACCAACCTGCGGCGGCACAAAAAAAAAGAACAACCAACATGGTCGGTTGTTCCGATCAATGTTTTTCATTTCCGCTCCTTCAGTCGTCGTCCGACAGGGCATCGCTAAAAAACTGCGCCACGGTCTCCCAGGTTTCATCCGCATCCATGGTCTCATGGCTGATGCGCCGGACGGAACCGTCATCGCAAACGACCACCCAATCGCCGTCCGCGCCCTTCGCAATGACCGTCCCCGCACACCGGTCAGCCAGCAGCTGTTCCTTTGCGATTTTCGCGGCAAAGTCTTCCGTTTCCTTCACGGATTCCGCGTAGGGCAAAAATTGATATTCCTCCGACAAATACCCGCCGTCCGAGACGGCATAATACGGAGACAACCGTTCGTACGGCGTTGCAGCCAGGGTCGCGCGCACCTTCCCGGCCAGCCCTTTGCCGAAATTTTCCGGACGCAGACGTTTGGCCTGCCTGAACTGTTTCAGCGCTTCCTTGTCGGTAGCCTTCCGTTCGGGCCTGGGGTTTTGCATCAGCTTTTCATACTCCGCTTCCAGTTGGCGGACCACTTCCGCGGACGGGTACGGAAGGGGTTCCGAGGTCTGGATATAATAGCCTTCGGGTTCCGCATCATAGAGCGCCACCGGCGTCAGAAATTCCTTGCGGATCGCCTTTTCGGCCAGCAGCGTTTCCGCCGCGCGTTTTCGGATGAGCGCGTATTGTTTGACGTAGTCGGCTCTCCAGCAGGAGATATAGGCAAAGTCCGTATCCGGCATCCGGTTTCCCGGAAGCAGCACGGGCAGGTCCACGTGCAGGTCATAAAACATTTGGGACAGCTTCGGCAACGCGCCGCCCAGGGCCAGATACCTTTGGTAGAGCGGGGAGCCGACGGAATGGTCGAAATTTTTGTACGGAGTATCCCTGGAGTCGGAATAGGTCAAATACCGGTCGCACGCAAATTCGGGGACCATGGGATCGATGATGAGCCCGAAAAACTGCGCGGCACGATACCGGCCGATGTCCCGGATCCAGTAAAAATCCACCCCGCTGAAGCCGTTCCGGAGGCAACAGTCGCGGAACTTCCCGTTTACGCAAGGCAACCCGCGTTCCCACAGCACCTGCGCGTGTCTGGGGATTTTGTAGGCATAAACCTCGGAGATTGTCAAAGGGTTTCCGTTTCGGTCCTTGACGGTGGCGCAGTCCCAGTCCACGCCGGTAAAATGCTCCGATTCAAGCAGGTACCATTCGCTTTCCGCATCCGCGTTCCACCGGGTGTAGTAGCCGCGCAGGTACATGCCTTCCTTGAGCGCAAAGGCATGGATGCGGTCCAGCAGGTCATCCCGATCCGGGCGGTTCAAATCCAGGCTGCACCAGCCGACGCTGTTGCATCTCAGCCCCAGCGCGCGCACCAATTCCATGTTTTTCCGGATCTTCTCTTTATCCCTCTTGAGGTTTCTTGCGACCCACTCCTCGGGCGTGATGCTTCCATCCGGGACTTCCTCCTCATAGCGGAGGGTGTCTTTCTTGTGATCCAGGATCCATAAAAGGTGCTCTTCAAACATTTCCATCCCCGTTATCCGCTGCGTATTTTCTCCACGTTGCGGTTCATCATTTTGCGCGCGAAATTCCTGAACACCCATTTTTTCAGCGGCGATATCGGTTGCCCATATTTTTCAAAAAACGCGTCCGGCGAGTCGAATACCCCGAAATCCCGGTTGATGCCTTCCTTTTGGATGTAGGTGTCGTTTCCGTTCCAGTCGATGGGCGGATTCTGAAAATTGTCGGTCGCCACGCCGTAACCGCAAAAACCGGCCTTGCAATCCGAAAATTTTGCCTGCAGCTTGTTCAGATACGGACGATCCAAAATGAAACCCTCGATATTGTACCAACGCCCCTGATATTGAACCTCGACCCAGCTGTGGACAATATTTCGGGGAGCAAGGGCATAAATCAGCCCGGTCATGGCTCCTTTCTGCAATTTCTTGTCGATGGTGAAACCGTGAATCCGGCAGGGGATGCCCACCGCCCGCAGAAGGGCCATCAGCAGCGTTCCCTTGGTGTTGCACTGGCCATAGCCGTCTTTCAGCACCTCCGAAGCGGGAATCGCGTCATCGGTGTTATAGCCGAATTGGATTTCGTCGCGGACGAAATTATAGATTTTTTGGATCTTTGCAAATTCATTCTCGTTTTCCCACCGTCGTTCCTTCACCAGCTCCCGAATGGAACGATGATGGAAATCCAGCATTCTCGTTGGCCGCAAATACCGATCCACAGTGCAACCCTCCCTCGTATAGTAGTTTTTGAAGGCAGTTGCCTGGCCGATTTCCAGTCTCCTCGGGGACTGGAGGC
>Ga0065723_100139_pt1 | contig 24546 bp, 23 predicted proteins | sample TheenrcuSG05Z960_FD_59110 | JGI IMG/M metagenome (GOLD analysis project Ga0065723, IMG submission 59110) | Thermophilic enrichment culture from UC Davis - Sample SG0.5Z960 | ecosystem: Engineered > Solid waste > Grass > Composting > Bioreactor | place: USA: University of California, Davis
GGGAGGCACGGCGGCCTCGGCCGCGTCCAGCTCCGCGCGCGCGTCCTCCACGTCCGCGCGCGTCGCCTTGCCGCGCGCGGCCTGCGCGCGCACGTGGCGCAGCGCCTCGCGCGCCAGCTCCACGCGGTCCAGCGCGCGGCGATAGTCCGGCGCGACGCGCTCCAGCGCGTCGCGCTCCCAGGCCTCGATGGGCGCGATCATGTGTGCGTACACGGGCGACTTGCGCGTCGCGGGCGGGAGCACGATCGCGGTGTAGATCGTCGCCACCTCGCGCCAGCCGCGCGCATCGACATGTACGTCCGCCACGCCGCGGAGCGCAGCGGACACCGCGGCGATGGAGAGCATGACGGCCATGTCCGGCGGGGTCTGCGTCGCCGCTGCGACGCTGAGCACGTGCGCCCGCAGCGCCGGCGGCAGCACGTCCACGGGGAGAGGGTCCGGCCGGGGCGGCACGGGTACGTCCGGCCGGTCCGGCCAGTCGGCGTGCGCGTGGGCCGCCGCGTCCAGCTCCGCGGCGATCTCGACCGCGCGCTCCAGCTCCGGCGGCAGGCCGGCTCCGCGCGCCGTCACCGCGCACCCCCGCGCTGGCGCCGGCGGCAGATCATGAGGTACGCCTGCCGCGGCGTGATCTCGATCCCGCGCTCGCGCGCCCGCCGCGTGAGCCAGCCGCTCGCCACGCTGGCGTCGCTCCACCGATCCGACGCGCGCAGCAGCTCGCCGAGCACGCGGACGCGGGCCGCGTCCAGGAGGTCCGCCACCCCCGGCCCGGCCGGCGGGGTCANNCCGCCTCCTCGTCCTCCGCCGCCCCGCCCACACCTACCACCGGCCGGCTCCGCATCCACTCGACCAGCTCGCTCTCCAGCCACGCGACGGTGCGCGCGCCGACCCGCCGCCGGCGCGGGAACTCGCCGCGGCGCTCCATGTCCCATATCGCGGTGCGGGACAGGCCCGTCATCCGCATCACCTCGGCCTGACGCAGCAGTCTGTCACCCATCGTGTCATCCTCCGGTGGTCCAGGTGATCCGTCAGAGTACTGGCGTACTATGGCGGCCCCGGCTATACTGTGGTAGGGCTGATTTTCTGACGTGTTTCTGACAGCCGAGGGTGAGGCGATGTGGAGCTACCAGGCGACCCTTGCGAGGCTGGAGAGGGCGGCGATCTCGCTCGAGAAGCGGGAAGCGCGGCGGCGGCAATGGCAACAGCTCTACGCGGGGGAGCGGCTCTCGGTGCCCAAGGGCCTGCACCTCATGTACGACGCGGAGGGCCGCGCATTCGTGGCTTGGCCCTGGCCCCGCCGAGAGGGCGTCGGCGAACAAAATGCACGCCTCTACGCATGGTCGAGCTCAAAATTTGTGGATGACCGCGGGATTCTCGATAGCTTTGTCCGGCTCGCAGATGAGGAGCGGCCCGAGCCGTTCCTCGCGTTCGCCCGGCGTTATGGCCCGCTCGAACTTTGTGCCGAGCACGGCCTCCCGGTCGTCCACGCTCCCGACGTGCCGAGGGCGTCATCCGAGGAGGGGCGCCGTTCGAGACCGCCTTGGCCGTGCGATTCCTGGCTCTTCGTGTACGAGTCCCACAAACACTGGGGCGTGCCGGTAGACCTATGGCGCCAGTATGCGATGGAGGTCCGCGCCGTGCTCATTGCGGCCGCATCGCTCCACCAGGATGAGCCGATGCCTGAGGATGCATGGTCCGTCTTAGAGCTGGCGCCGCTCCGCGGGTTCCCTAGGAAGCGGGCGTCTGGGAGACCTCCTTATTGGCACGCTTGGCGCGGTAACGTTGCAGGGGAGCGAGAATTCCTCGGGATGCTTATCTCGATTTGGATCGATCACGCGAGACTGATGCCGACCTTCGAATGGACCGATACGCTCCCATATATCGGCCTGGGCGGCGGTGGTACTCACGGCGCCATCATACGCCAACTCGTCTTCGCGGTTGCGCAGGTGCGGGGGGTGGCGGTCTGCGCGGGCTGCGGACAACCGTTCGTGCCGCGCAGGCGCTGGAAATACTGCGCGGCGTGTGGCAAACGCGCGGCCGATCGGGAAGCCCAGCGCCGCCGCCGAGCACGGCTAGCCGCCAAGAAGTAGCGGGCCCGGGAACGGCTCGCCCACGGCCTCGCGCACGAAGCGCCCCCAACGTTCGAGCGCCTCGCGCTTTTCGGCGAGCAGGTAGCGTTCCGGCTCCGCGGTGTAGCGGTCGAAGCCGAGGGATGCTTCCTTGTGCCCGAGCACCGCGTCCGCCACGTTCGGCGGGATTCCAAGCCCTACGGGGTCCCCGGGGTGAGCGGGTTTCTCGGCGCGCACCGCGTGGGTACGGAAGGTCCGGCGGAAGTCGTGCAGCGTCCAGCGGGGCAAAGCCGTCCGCTGTTGCAGGCGTGAGAGCGCGGTGCGAATCGAATTCCGTGGCCCACCCCGGGCCGATGGGAAGACGTACTCGCCACCACCGGTAAGCATCCGAACCTCCTCGAGCACGGCGAGCGCCTCCGGGGAGAGCGGCGTCAGGTGGTCCCGGCGCCCCTTGAAGTGTGCGGCCGGCGTCCGCCACACGTTCCCGGGCTCGATGTCCGTCCAGCGCATCATGCGGATGGAGCCGTAGCGTTGGGCGGTCAGTAGCGCAAAGCGGAAGAAGCACCGCGTAATGAGGGACTCTTCATCCAGCGCGCGCCAGACGATCTTGATCTCCTCCGCAGTCAGGTATCGGTTTCGGACGGCGGGTCGCTGCGGGGGTTGGAGCATGTGTGCGGGGTTCGCCTCCACGCCCGGGAAGCCGCGCCGGAGCCCCTCGTTGTAGATGAGCCGCACGACGGCGAGCACCTTCCCCGCGTGGACGGGCGCGCGCCTCGCCACCTTCTCGATGAGGAGCGCCACATCTCTGCGCGTAATAGAGCCCGCAGGGCGCTTGCCCCACTCGGGCAACAGGTACCGCTCCAGCACCTGGGTACGCTCCCGGCGCGTGCTCGCCCGGGTCGTGGCGGCCTTCGCTTCCAACACCTCACGCGCAAGCGCGGCGAACGTGGTATCCGCCCGCCTTGCCTCGCGCCGCGCCGCCGCCGGATCCTCGCCCGCAGCAGCCGCGGCGAGGGCCTCGCGCGCCCGCTCCCGCGCCTCCGCGAGGGAGAGCACGGGATAGCGCCCGAGCGTCATGCGGCGCTGCGCGCCGGCCACCCGGTAACGGACGAAGAACGTACGCACGCCGCCCCGGGTCCACCCGTACGCCGAACCCGGGCAGGAGCTCGTCCCAGATGTCTTCTTGCGGCCGGTCGGTGGAGAGGGTGCGGAGCCCCCGGTCGGTCAGCTTCGTGGTCGCCATTGGCACCCGTCCTAGGGCACAAGAATACGCCGCCAAAAGAACCGTAGCTCGCCTAGGGCACACTCTAGGGCACAGAATCCGGCGTCTACGGCCGGACCGGCGCGAACGTCGCCGAACGAATATGGGGGGAGAAGTGGCAGGTTGTCAACGACTTATGCCAACGGGGCGAGACAACGGCGAACGGCGGCGAACGTGTCCTTCGCAGGTTTAGGAAACCGCCGCTCTATCCACCTGAGCTACGGGGGCGGGGCTCATTGAAATCTAGCGATTTCCCGCGCCCCGATCAACCGGCGGTGTACTTCACCAGCGAGTGTACGGGGAAAGCGGAGAGCCGCTGGCGTCCGCCGAGGAAGGCGAGCTCCAGGACGAACGCCGCGGCGACGACCCGGCCGCCGAGCTGCTCCAGGAGCCGGGCAGCGGCGAGGGCGGTGCCGCCCGTGGCCAGCACGTCGTCAATGAGCAGGATCCGCTGGCCGGGCTGGACGGCGTCCACGTGCGCTTCGAGGGCGTCGACCCCGTACTCGAGGGCGTACTCGATGCGCCGCGTCCGGTACGGCAGCTTGCCCGGCTTGCGCACGGGCGCGAACCCGGTCCCGAGGTGGAGCGCCACGGGAGCGGCGAAGATGAACCCCCGCGCTTCGATCCCCACCACGAGGTCGACGTCGTGTGACGAGAAGTCGTCGGCCAGTTGCCGCACGACGGCGGAGAACAGCTCCGCGTCGGAGAGGACCGGCGTCAGGTCCTTGAACACGATCCCGGGCTGGGGGAAGTCCGGGATATCGCGCACCCGACGCCGGATGCGCTCTGCGAGCACGTCGAGAGTCGGATCAGGCACCGCGGTCCCTGAGGTAGTCGCCCACGATGTCGACCAGCACCGCGTCGAGCGGCTCACCGGTGTCGGTCGCCCGGGCCAGCCGCGGGTGGCCTTCCGCCCGGATCCTGGCCGCGAGCCGTTCGAGGCGATCGGCCACGAGGTCGGCCAGCGCCCGATCCCGCTCTCCAAGGCCCCTGCTGCTCGGCGACGGGCCGCCCGCGCGGACCGTTTCGACGGCTGCCTCCGCCCCCGCCACGGCCGCGACGTCATCCGGTTGATGGGCGAGGGGCGCGCCGTGCGCGGCGGTCCGGTCCAGCACGGGAATGAGCCGCGGCGAGACCGACGCGTTCACCGTCCCCGAGGGCTCGACGCGTGCGTCGGGACGCCCCGGGCCCGGGGACGCCCCAACGGGCCGGGCGTCCCGCGGCGGAAGACCCCCGGGGCCGTAATACGGCCTCGCCGGCGCGCCATCCTCCACCACGCCACCAGGGAGCGGGGCGGCCGAGAGGCGGGAGTACACCGGCGGAAGCGGCGAATCCGCAGCCGGCGTCGGTGTGTCGGCGGATCGCGTCATGACAAGGCGTCTCCGGGGAAGCCGTCGGCGCGCCACTCGCGATCCCGCCGCGAGCGGCATCGTGCGCTGGCTAGGTTACCCGACCGCAGACCACCACGCAAGGCCGGCGCACGGTCCGCTCCCGTCCGGGTTCAGAGCACGTACTCGATCACGAGGAACCCGGCGACGAGCAGGAAGAAGAACAGCCAGACGAGGCGGTCGAAGTGCCGGTCGATGAACCCCTGGATCCCGGGGCCGAAGACGTAGATCAGGCCGGCGACCAGGAAGAATCGCGCGCTCCGGCTGATCAGGCTCGCCACCACGAACACCGGGAACGAGATCTGGAAGACGCCCGCCGAGAGCGTGAAGACCTTGTAGGGGATCGGAGTGAAGCCCGCGACGAAGATCGCCCAGAAATCCCAGCGGTCGTAGAGCACCCGCACCCGCTCGAACGCCTCGGGGGTCACGCCCGGGACGTAGGCGAAGAAGAAGTCCCTGACCAGCGCCCAGACGCCCCAGCCGAGCGCGTAGCCCGCGATGCCGCCGGCCGCAGACGCCACGGAGCAGATCGTCGCGAACCACAGCGCGCGCTTCGGCGCCCCCAGGCACAGCGCGATCAGGAGCGGGTCCGGCGGGATGGGGAAGAACGACGACTCGACGAACGCCAGCCCGCCGAGCGCCGCCGGACCCTGGGGCCGCTCGGCCCACGAGAGCACCCAGTCGTACAGCCGGCGGAACCAGCCCCGGCGCACCGACGCCGCTCCCGGCGTCGTCGGCCCGCCACTCACCGATGCCCCCACCTCGCGCTCCCGGTTCTCCTTCATTCGGCCCACCCGAATCGCCCGATCAACGGAACGAAGACGCACGATGTGATCTCCTGGCTCTCCAGCCCTCGCTCCGTCCGGACGAAGAGCGTGAGCCGTTGCTCGTTCCGGTCCCCGATGGGGATGAGCAGCCGGCCGCCGGGGGCGAGCTGATCGAGCAGCGCCGTCGGGACCGACGGCGCGCCCGCAGCCACGAGGATCGCGTCGAACGGCGCGTAGCGCGGCCAGCCGATGGTCCCGTCGCCCACCAACAGCGCCACGTTGTTGATCCGCAGCGCGTCCAGCGCCGCGCGGGCACGGACCGAGAGCTCGCGGATCCGCTCCACCGAGTAGACGTGCCCGGCGAGCTGCGCCAACAACGCCGTCTGGTAGCCGCTGCCCGTCCCCACCTCCAAGACGCGATCCGTCGGCTTCAAGCGCAGTGTCTGGAGGTAGAGCGCCTGGATCGAGGGCTGCGACGCCGTCTGGCCGAAACCGATCGGCAGGGGCGTATCCTCGTACGCGCGGTGTCGGACCGCCTCCGGGAGGAAGAGGTGACGCGGGACACGGTCGAACGCGGCCAGCACCTCGAGCTCGTCGATGCCACGTTCGCGGATGGCCTCGATGAGTCGCCGCCGCTGCCGCTCGAAACGCAGGTCGCTCAAACCTTCAGGTCCCACCGCGCGATCCCTTCCAGGAGCCGGTAGTTCGTGAGATCCAGGTGCAACGGCGTCACCGACACGTAACCCGAGTGCACCGCACGGAAGTCCGAGTCCGGGCCGCCCCACCAGCGGCTCTCGCCGCCACCGATCCAGTAGTATTCCCGGCCGCTCGGGTCCTTGGCGCGGGTGAGCGATTCGACGTAAGCGCGACGCCCGAGCGTGGTGACGCGCACACCCGCGACCCGGTCCGGCCCGACCGGCGGGAGGTTGACGTTGAGCAGCGTCTCGGGCGGAAAGTCGTCCCGGACGATCAACTGCTCCAGGAGCCGCACGAGCACATCCTCCCACTCGGGGATCCGTTCGACATCGCGGCCCGCGTACGAGATCGCCACGGCCGGGATGCCCAGGATCGTCGCCTCCATGGCCGCGGCGACGGTGCCCGAATACAGGACGTCGTCGCCGAGGTTCGCGCCGTGGTTCACACCGGACAACACCACGTCCGGCCGCTGCCCCAGGATGTCGCCCACGGCCAGCATCACACAGTCCGTCGGCGTGCCGTCGACCACGCGCATCCCGTCCTCCGTGGTCCGAACGCGCAGCGGATAGTGCAGCGTGAGCGAGTGGCTGGTGGCGCTCTGCTCGCGATCCGGCGCAACGACGTGGACGGTCCCGAGCCGGGACGCCGCCCGGACCAGCGTCCTCAAGCCGCTGGCGAGGTAACCGTCGTCGTTCGTGACGAGGATCTGCATCGACACCGCCCCTACCCTCGCGGCGGGAGCTGGAGAACATCCAGGATCCGGCGCAGCTCGGCGCGCAACAGGTCGAGCATCTCGCTGTCCAGCGCCCGGGCGGCAGCGCCCTGCAGCTCCCCGCCGCGCCGCAACTGTTCGAGCTTCTGCCGCGCCCCCTCGATGGTGTACCGCTCCTTGTACAGCAAGTGCTTCAGCAACAGGATGAGCTTGATCTCCTTGCGCCGGTACACCCGATTCCCGGACCGGTTCTTCAGCGGGTTCAGCGCCGGGAACTGGGTCTCCCAGTAGCGGAGGACGTGCGGCTTCAGGTCCACCAGATCGCAGACCTCGCCGATCGAGTAGTACTCCTTGGGCGCGATCGGCCTCCGCGGTCCCAGCAGCTCGTCCTCCGCCAGGGGATCCCGGTCCGGGGCATCCGGTTCGACGGGCGTGCCCGTCATCGCCAGTTCTCCGGCTTGGGTTCGCGCAACATGAGGTTCTCGACCGCCACCCGCGGGTTCCGTCCCTCGAAGAGGACCGCATGGACTTCGCGGACGATGGGCATCTCGACCCCGGCCCGTTCGGCGAGCGCCTGCGCGGCGCGGGTCGTCGCCACGCCTTCCGCCACCATGGTCATGGACGCCAGGATGTCCTCGAGCCGTCGCCCCTTGGCCAGCTCGAGCCCGACGGTGCGGTTGCGGCTCAGCTCGCCGGTGCAGGTCAGGATCAGGTCACCCATGCCGGCCAGTCCGGCGAAGGTCGAGTCCTCCGCGCCCAACGCGCGGCCGAGGCGGGTCATCTCGGCAAGGCCGCGGGTGATCAGGGCGGCCAGAGCGTTGTGGCCGAGGCCGAGGCCCGCGGCCATGCCCGCCGCGAGCGCGATCACGTTCTTCAGCGCCCCGGCCAGCTCCACGCCCCGCACGTCCCGGTTCGTGTAGACGCGGAAGTACTCGGTCTGGAACAGCGACTGCGCTTCCCGGGCCGCCGCTTCGTCCCGGCTCGCGACGGTCACCGCGGTGGGCTGCTCGCGGGCGACCTCCAGCGCGAAGCTCGGCCCCGAGAGGAAGCACGCGCGCTCGGCCAGCGGCGCGGGGAGCACGGCCCCCAGCACCTCGGCCATGGTCTGGAGCGTCGAGACCTCGATCCCCTTCGAGGCGCTCACCACGAGCGCATCGGGACGGATCGCAGGAGCGGCCTCCGCCATGACTCGCCGCACATGCTGCGACGGCGTGACCGAGACGACGACCTCCGCCTCCGCCACCGCCTCCTCCAGGCGGTGGGTCGCTGCGAGCCCCGGGTGCAGGGGGATGCCCGGCAGATAGCGCGGGTTCTCGCGCGTCGCGGTGATCGCCCCGGCCACAGCTTCCTCGTAGGCCCAGAGGCGAACGCGGTGCCCCTTCTTCGCGAGCAGGTTGGCGAGGGTGGTCCCCCAGCTCCCTGCTCCGATGACCGCGACCCGGCGACTCATCGCCCTCCTCCTGCGGGCCATTCCAGCCGGCGCTCCTCCCCTCGCAACAGACGCCGCACGTTGGCACGGTGTGCGTACACGATGAAGACGGCGAGCGCGACCGCCAACCAGAGCACGGGTCCGCTGCCCTGCGTCACGAACACGGCGACCGGCACGACCAGTGCCGCCGCGATGGATGCAACGGACACGATGCGCGTGGCCAGCACCAGCAGGACCCAGACCGCGAACGCCGCGAGCAGCGCCGCCGGCGCCAGTGCGAGGAAGACGCCGGCCCCGGTCGCCACCCCCTTCCCGCCGCGGAACCCGACCCACACGGAGTAGACGTGCCCCAGCACGGCGACGGCGCCGTACGCGAGCGCCCACTCCGGCGCGGCCCTGCCGTCCCACAGGGGGAAGAAGTACGTCGGCGCCCACCCCTTCGCCACATCCACCGCCAGGACCGGGACCGCGATACGCCAGCCGAGCACGCGGAACGCGTTCGTTGCACCGAGGTTCCCGCTGCCGTGCTGGCGCAGATCGATGCCGCGCACCACACGGCCCAGGATGTAGCTCGTGGGGATCGAGCCGAGCAGGTACGAGGCGATCAACAGCGCCGCCGTCACCGGCGCTCCTTTCGTCCGCGGAACCGCAAGCGCAAGGGCGCGCCCACGAAGCCCCAGCGCTCCCGGAACCCGTTCTGCAGATACCGCGCGTAGTGGTCCGGCACGGCCTTCGGGTAGTTGGTGAAGATCACGAACGTGGGCGGCGCCGTCTCGGCCTGCGTCGCGTAGTAGATCTTGATCGGCTGCCCACGGTAATGCGGCGGCGGCTGACGCTCCACCAACTCCTGCACCACTTCGTTGACCTCGTGCGTCGGGATCCGGCGGCTCCGCTCCGCCGCCACCTCCAGCACGAGATCCAACGTCTTGTGCACACGCTGGCCCGTGAGGGCCGAGGTGAAGATGACCGGCGCCCACCGCAGCCACGGCGCCCGTTCCCGGAGATGGCTCTCGTAGGCCGCCGCCGTCTTGTCGGTCTTCGGCACCAGATCCCACTTGTTGGCGACGATGATCAAGCCGCAGCCGGCCTCCCAGACGCGCTCGGCGATCTTCAGGTCCTGCACGTGGACGGGCTCGGTCGCGTCCAGGAGCAGGAGAGACACATCCGCTCGCTCGATCGCCCGCTCCGTCCGCAGCGCGCTGTAGTACTCGAGCCCCGGCTCGATCCGCGCCCGCCGACGCAGCCCCGCCGTGTCCACGAAGACGAGCGTCCGGCCGTGGTAGCGCATCGGCGTGTCCACAGCGTCACGGGTCGTCCCCGCGATCTCGCTGACGACCAGCCGGTCCTCGCCCAGCAGCCGGTTGATGAAGCTGGACTTGCCGACGTTGGGCCGACCCACCACCGCGACGTAGAGCGCGTCATCCTCGACCGCCGCCGGCGCCTCCGGCAGCCGTGCGATGATGGCGTCCAGGACCTCGCCCGAGCCCCTGCCGGAGATCGAGCTCACCGGCAGCGGCTCGCCCAGCCCCAACTCCCAGAAATCGTGGTGGCCGAGCTCGGAGGGCAGCCGGTCCAGCTTGTTCACCGCCAGGACGACCGGGCGGCCCGACCTGCGCAAGACCTCCGCGATCCGGTGGTCCATCGGCTGAGGCCCTTCGCGGCCGTCCACCATGAAGACGATGACGTCCGACTCCTCGATGGCGGCCATCACCTGCCGCCGGATCGCCGCGGCCAGCGGCTCCTCACTCTCGGTCTCCAGCCCTCCCGTGTCGATGATGTAGAAGTGACGACCGGCCCATTCCGCGCGTGCGAAATTGCGATCACGGGTGACGCCGGGGACGTCTTCGACGATCGCCCGCCGCTCACCCAGCACACGGTTGAAGAACGTGGACTTGCCGACGTTCGGCCGGCCGACGACGGCGACAGCCGGTAGCGGATGCTTCACAGGGCTGAAAGGGTGCTGATCAGCTCGTAGCCTGCGACCACGGGCGTCGGCGCGAGCCGATGGGCGAACTCGGAGAACGGGAGATCGTCAATGAAACGCCCGTCGTCGTTCAGCGCCTCGGCGGGCAGCAACACGCCATCGTAGGCCGGGCGTGCGCTCAGCTCGACGGCAATGTCCCGCCCGGCGAGCAGCCCCGCCGTCGTGACGGTCGGGCCGAAGAAGCGGTTCTCGACGCCGATGACGTCGTACTGGGCGCCCGTCGCGCCGCTCAGCCGCTCGCGCAGCGGTTCCAGGAGCGCCGCCATCCGCGTCCCCGTGACGATGGCAATGCGACGCCCGTCCAGACGCGGCGCATCCCCCAGACCCGCCTCGAACGCATCGAGCAGACGCCGCACCGCGCCGACGCCGTTCTCCGTGAGCGGCCAGTCATCGTAGTATGCGGCGTCCGGGATCTCCACACCGGCGAGGAGGAACATTTCGTCGGCGGCGTACGCCCAGCCCACCCCACGCTCGGCGAGCGCACGCTCACGTGCCCGATCCACCTGCGCGAGCGCCTGGCGCGCCTCCTCCGGCGTCAAGAGCCGGACGGGACGGCCGAGGTTGTAGCGCGTCAGCCCCACGGGCACCACGGACAGCGAGAGCACGCCGGGCCCCAGCGCCCAGAGGTCCTCGATGGTCCGGTCCAGGTGGGCACCATCGTTCCAGCCCGGACACAGCACCACCTGCGTGTGGACCTCGATGCCCGCCTGCGTCAGCGTACGGAGCTGCTCCACGATCTCGCCGCCCCGGGGCACACCCAGCAGCCGCATCCGGACCTCGGGCTCCGTCGCGTGGACGCTCACGTACAGCGGCGAGAGCCGCTGGTCGATCAGCCGCTGGAAACCTCGCGGCCCGAGGTTGGTGAGCGTCACGTAGCTGCCGTAGGTGAACGAGAGACGGAAATCGTCGTCGCGGAGGTAGAGCGTGGGCCGCACACCCTCCGGATTGCCGTCCACGAAGCAGAAGACACACTTGTTCGCGCATTCGCGGACGGGATCCGGCGCCGGGCGCACGCCGAGCGGTTCGCCCGCCTCTTTCTCGATCTCGTAGATCGTCGTGGAACCGTCCGTCGGCGAATACACCTCCAGCTCCAGCAGCGGCTCCCCCTCGAGGAAGCGGAAGTCGATGCTGTCGCGGACCCGCTCGCCGTTGATGCGGACGATCCGACTGCCGATCTCCAGCTCGAGCGCCTCGGCGATCGAGCCGGGCACGATCTCCGCGATCCTGACCATTCGCCCCGTCTCACGATTCGGGGGCGACCATCGGCCGCCCCCGATCCATCTCACGGCAACACTGAAAGATAAGGGCCGGATCAGCCCGCTTCAAGCGACGTGGGGCGCACCTCCCCGGCTCAGGAGAGGGGCGCACCGCACGCCGCGCACCGCGTGGCGCCGGGTTCCGCCGGCTCGCCGCAATTCGGGCAGGCGAACCGGACCTCGCCATGGAGGTCCATGTGCTCGCGAACGATCCGCTGCGCGGCCTCGTACTCCTCAGCGGGGACGAGAACGCGCACGGGGCTCAGGTCTCCCAGGTCCACGGCGAAAGCGAAGTGATCCTTCTGGGAGAAGACCTGGGCATCCACCCCTGCCGCCCGGAGGTTGTCCCGGATGAGCTGCGCCACGACGTCGTCCGAGGTGGCGTAGACCTGCGCCCACCCCTCAATGAGCGGCACGGAAGCGTGCCGGCCGCACAACGGATTGCCCCCCGCCTGCTCCTCGCACTGCTCGCAGACGGCGTCCCCGCAGATCGCGCACGTGGAGACCGCCGGCCGCTCCGGATGCGTCGCGCAGAAACGTTCCTCTTCCACCCGCGTCCTCCTCGTCCCCGGCCACGTGAAGAGGCCTTCGGGATCGATCGAACGATCGGGGCGGGGGCGCTCCCGCAGTCGAGCACCCCCGCCCCGTTCTCTCTCGTGTGCGCACATTGTGCGGGCGCGACGGCCGAGCGGCGGCCGCGCCCTCCGGTTCAGCTCCGCGCCTGGTACCTGAAGCCGGCGGGCTCGCCGCTGACCTCGATCTCCGCCTCGAACGACACCGCCTGCTCGGCCTCCGGCGCCGACACCGTGATCTCCTGCGTGCCGACGGTCTGCCCGTCCTTGCCGACGATGGACATCTCGATCGTCACCGGCGTACCCGCCGCGAGCTTCGCGTTCTGGAGCAGCCCCGAGACCCTCACCTTCCCCTCGCCGGGCGTCATGACCAGGTCCTTGACCTCGAAGGGGAGGTTCTCCTGCTCCCGGAGCACCTCGAGCGCCTTGGCACGCCACTCATCGCTCTTGGCCGCGTCCTGGACCGCCAGGTCGCCCTGGCCACGATACGCGTGGGCGAGCAGCAACAGGGCGTTCCGGTTGTACGGATCGACCGCGCGCAGCTTCTCCGCGAGGTTTTCGAGCTCGGCGTACAGCGCGCCCAGATCGGTGGCGGCCTTCACCTGCTCATCGCCGCTCGCCGCCTGGCGACGCTCCTCGAGCGCCAGTCCCTGCCGGTAGATCGCCTGGGCCAGGTTGTACATCGCGTCCCGCGAATACGGGTTCAGCGCGAGCGCCTTGCGGAACGCTTCCGCTGCGCGATCGAACTCGTCCCCGCTCAGCAGGCCGATCCCGATGACTTGGTAGTCCTCCTCGGTGAGGTCCGGCTCGTCCAGGAGCTCGCCGTAGATCCTGTTGGCCTCATCGGTCCTGCCGAGCCGGGTCAGCACGATCGCCAGGTTGGTCTTCGCGGTCCGATTCTGCGGATCGCGCTCGAGGAAGGCGCGGTACTCCCGCTCAGCCTCCTCGTAGCGACCCGCGTTGGCCAGGAGCTGCGCCAGGTTGAACGCGGCGACCTCCTCGTTCTGCCGCCACTGCTCCCGGTCCTTGCCGGACACCGCATCGCCCGCCGGCCCCCGCAGGATCTCCAGCGCGCCGCGGAACGCCGCGATGGCGCGTTCTGTCTCTCCCTTGCGGAGGTACAGCGAGCCGAGTTGCAGCCGCGCGTTGGGCATCTTGTCATAGATCACATCGGCGAGCTCGAACCGCTGGATCGCTACGTCGTAGTTCTGTTGCTGGACCGCCCCGATGCCTTCGTTGTGCCAGCGCGCCCAGGCGTTCCGCCGCTCCGTCTCGACATCCTTCTCGTAGGGCGGGTACAGCTCCACCGCCTTGCTGAACGCCTCGTGCGCCTGCTGCGCCGAATCGAGCTGCACGTAGACCTGCCCGGCGATCAGCCAGACCTGTGCGTTGCCGGGGTCTTCCTCGATCCCCTTCTGGATCGCCTCGAGCGCCTGGCGGTAGAGCTCCTGCTTCTCCTCGAACCGCGGGTTCGTGCGTGCCCGGTCGAGGTAGAGCCGAGCGCTCCGCGTCCACATGTTGTTGGACGGCTTCCTCTGCTTCTGCGCGCTGGCGGCCGTCGGGAACAGCGCACCGGCGAGCAGGCACGCCAACAGCAGCGCGAGAACGCCGCTCGAACGGGCGCCTGTGATTCGTCGCGTCATGCTCCGCCTCCAGAGGCTGCGGTCAGGATGTTGCATCGCCACCGGCCCCCCCGTTCTCTTCGAGGGCGGCGCGGACCTGGAACGGCGCCAGGCCCAGTGCGTCTGCTGCGCGCACGACATCTTCATACTCGGGTTTACTCCGTTGTGTGCCGTCGGGGAGCCGGACCTGCTTGAACCGGATCCTCTGACCCCGCCATTCCCGGACGGATTCCGCACGCGCCAGCGCCGGCCTGGTGACGGCCCAGTACCGGGCGCCGATGGTGGGCGTGGCGCGGAACAGGGCCCCGAGAACCGCGTCCAGCGCGGACTCGGGGGCGAGGGCCTCCAGGCGCAGGCCGGGCCGGCCTTTCTTCATCGCGAGCGGGAGGACCACCGTGTCCAGCGCGCCGGCGGCCAGGATCGCGTCCAGCGCCGGCGGCGCGTACTCCGGCGGGAGGTCATCGATGTCGGCCTGGACGAGCACGAGGCGCTCGGCAGGCGGCGCGACCTCGGCCGCGATCAGGCGGAGACAGTTCGGCCGATCTCCGGGGTCCCTGGTCCCGGCGCCGAAGCCGGTGCCGCGCAGCACGAACGCGTCGGGTGCCGGCCGGCCGCCGGTCAGCTCCGCGAGGATCGCGGCGCCAGTGGGCGTGGTGCACTCGCCCTCGAAGCCGGAGTCGCGGACGGGCAGCCCTTCCAGGAGCCTGAGCGCCGCCGGCGCCGGCACGGGGAACTGGCCGTGCTCGATCCGGACCCAGCCGGAGCCCAGCTCGACGGGACGGGTCGCGAAGTCCTCGAACCCGAGCTGTTCCACGCCCGCCACGGCGCAGAGCACGTCCAAGATCGCATCGAGGGCGCCGACCTCGTGGAAGTGCACGCGCTCGACGCTCACGCCGTGGATCGCGGCTTCGGCTTCGGCGAGGCGCCGGAACACGGCCGCCGCCCGCTGGCGCACCGACTCGGGGGCCGCCGCCCTGTCCACGATCTCCAGGATGTCGGACAGGTGACGGTGCGCGTGCTCGTGGGGGAGGTCGAAGCGCACGTGGACGCAGGCGATCCCCCGCCGCTGCACGCGGGTCACGTCGATTCCGACCGACCCCAGGCCGAGCGAGCCGACGAAGTCGCGGAGCCAGTCCGGGTCCAGGCCGAGGTCGACCAGCCCTCCCAGGATCATGTCCCCGCTGATCCCGGCGAAGGGGTCGAAGATGAGGATGCGCAAAGCGCCTCCGGTGTTCGCGATGGTTTCGGGCGGGCGGGAAGATAGGCGCGTGGGCCCGCCCCGTCAAACGCCGGGAGTGCTCGCGCGGCCCGTGGCTGGCGGATCGTCAGGGGGTGCGTGGAGCGGGAGTGGGGTGGCTGGCGCCGCGCGCGGCCAGGGCCTCGTCCAGGCGCTGGAGCGTCACGGCCCGCCCCAGCACGAAGGCGGTGGCGGCCAGGGGAGGGCCGTGCGGCCGGCCGATCAACGCTAGCCGGAGCGGCTCGTAGAGGCGGCGGCCCGCGACACCCAGCTCCCTCCCCAGCGCGCGTACGGCCTCGCCCACGGCGCCCTCCTCCCACGGCTCCAGCTCCGCGAGCCGCCGCCGCGCCGCCTCGACGACCGATCGGGCCTCCGGGTCGGCGAGCGCGGCATCCCGGGCGGCACGGCCTGCATCGTCCAGCGGAGAGACGAACGGAGCCAGGTGCTCGTTGATCTCGGAGAAGGTGGAGAGGTGGCTGCGCACCGCCGCGACGGCCGCGGGCAGCACATCGTCCCCGAGGGGAAAACGCTCCCGGTCCACGTACGCGCTCACCGCCTCAACCAGTTCCGGGAGCGGCATGCGCTCGATGTGTCGCTGGGAGAGCCAGCGCAGCTTCTCGGGGTCGAAGACCACATCGGACTGCCCGATCCTCTCGAGCGAGATCTCGTTGATCAGCCGCTCCCTCGTGAGGAACTCCTCACCCGAAGGGCTGGACCACCCGAGCAGCGACAGGTAGTTGACCATCGCGTCGGGGTGGTAGCCCTCCCGGCGGTAATCCGCGAGCGGGCGGGCGCCGTGTCGCTTGGACAGCTTCTGCCGATCCGGCCCCAGGACGGTGGGCACGTGGGCGAACACGGGCGGCGTCGCGCCGAGCGCCTCGTACAGGAGGACCTGGCGCGGCGTGTTGGACAGGTGCCCCACGCCGCGGATCACGTGCGTGATCCGCATGGCGAGGTCGTCCACGACGACGGCGAAGTTGTAGGTCGGCTGCCCGTCGGACCGCAGGATCACGAAGTCGCCCAGGGTGGAAGCGTCGAACCGGACGGTGCCGCGCACCACATCGTGCACCTCGATCGTGCCGCTCTCGGGGACCCGGAAGCGGATGGCGGGCTGGCGCCCTTCGCGTTCGTAGCGCGCCGCCTCGGCCGCAGTGAGGTGGCGGCACGTGCCGTCGTAGCGAGGCGTCTCGCCCCGCGCCAGTGCGGCCCGCCGCTTCGCCTCGAGCTCTTCCTCCGTGCAGTAGCACCGGAACGCCGCGCCGCTCTCGAGCAGTTTCGCCGCCGTGTCGCGGTAGAGCGGGCCGCGTTGGCTCTGGCGGTACGGCCCCACCGGCCCTTCCCCATAGGGCCCTTCGACGCCCGGCCCCTCCTGCCACTCGAGGCCGAGCCACAGGAGATCCTCGATCATCTCGGCCTCGGCGCCCGGGACGTTCCGTTCGACGTCGGTGTCCTCGATGCGCAGGATGAACACGCCGTTGTGTTTCTTTGCGAAGAGCCAGTTCAACACGGCGACCCGCGCGTTGCCCACGTGCAGGCTGCCGGTGGGGCTCGGCGCGAACCGGGTGCGGACCGTATCAGCGTGTGAGGAAGGCATGGACCTGTCGAGCCAGCTTTTCCGAGAACCCTGGGACCTGCGCGATCTGCTCGGGCGTCGCCGCGCGCAGGGCACGCACGCTGCCGAACCGCTCGAGCAGGGCCTTCTGCCGTGCCGGGCCGATGCCGGGAATCTCCCGCAACTCGCTGGCCAACGCACGGCGCGTCCGCAGCTTGCGGTTGTACGTGATGGCGAACCGGTGCGCCTCGTTCCGGATCCGCTGGAGCAAGCGCAACGCCGGGCTGGTACGGGGGAGGCGCAGCGGCTCGCTGCGGTCCGGGAGATAGATCTCCTCCTGTCGCTTGGCCAGTGCGCAGACCGCCGTGTCACGCACACCGAGCGATTCGAGCGCGGCGAGCGCCGCCGTGAGCTGCCCCTTGCCGCCGTCGATGATCGCCAGTTCGGGCAGCGGCCGCCCTTCGTCGAGCCGCCGCCTGAAGTAGCGCCCGACGATCTCGGCGATGGAGCGGAAGTCATCGTTGCCCCAATCCCCCTTGATGCGGAAGCGGCGGTACTCGCCCTTGTTGGGCTCGCCGTTCTCGAACACGACGGCGCTGCCGACGACCTCGCTGCCCTGCGTATGCGAGACGTCGAAGCAGACCATCAGCCTCGGCACGACCTTCAGGTCCAGCGACTCCTGGAGGTCGTAGAGGACGTCGTCGGCCCGCTCGCGTACGGACTCGGCCAGCACCGCGCGCTCCTCGAGCAGGTGGCGCGCGTTCTGGTTGGCGAGCTCGATGAGCCGCACCTTCTCGCCTCGCGCGGGGACGTGGGTCCTGATCCGCCTCCCGGCCCGTTCGGACAGCACCTCCTCGATGAGCGGCCGGTCCTCGAACTCCAGCGGGAACAACACTTCCCGCGGCAGGTCGCGCGCGCCCTCCTCGCCGCGGCCGAAGTACAGCCGCGAAACACCCGCGGAGAGGAGCGCCGCGTCATCCTCGGTCGCCGCGTTCTCGAAGAAGTCCACCTCGCGGCCCAGCAACTTCCCGTCCCTGATCCTGAGGCGGATGAGACACGCGTGGTCGCCGTCCCGCGCCATGCCGATGACGTCCTGGTCGCCGCCGCGCACGTCGAGCACGCGCTGGCGCTGCGCGAGCGCGTCCAGGGCGGCGGCGACGTCCCGCAGCCGGGCCGCGCGCTCGAACTCCAGCGCGTCGACGGCCTGCTGCATCTCCTCTCCGACCCGCTTGCGGACCTCGTCCACACGTCCGCTCAGGACGTCCAGGATCTCGTCCACCATGGCGCGGTACTCGGCCTCGGACTGGAGCCCGGCGCACGGCGCCTTGCAGCGGCCGATGTGGTAGTCGAGGCAGGGCCGGTCCGGCGCCTCCCGCGGCAGGTCGTACCGGCAGCTCCGCACCGTGTAATAGCGCTTCACCACTTCCAGCGCCTGCCGCATCGCCCCCACGTCCGTGTACGGGCCGAAGTAGCGCGCGCCATCGTGCTCGAGGCGACGCGTCACGTACACCCGGGGGAACCGCTCCTGGACGGTGACCTTGATGTACGGGTACCGTTTGTCGTCCCGGAGCTGAACGTTGAAGCGCGGCCGGTGCGCCTTGATCAGGTTCGCCTCGAGGAGCAGCGCCTCCACCTCCGAGCCCACGACGATCGTGTCCACGTCGGCCACGCGCCGGATCATCTGCTGGTTCTTCGGCGAGATCGCCCCATCGGGCCCGAAGTGGCTGCGCACCCTCGCACGCAGCGACTTGGCCTTGCCGACGTAGAGGATCGTCCCCCGGGCGTCCTTGAACAGGTACACGCCGGGGCGTGTGGGCAGGTGTCGTAGCTTCTTCTCGAGCTCGGCTGGGACCACGGCCATCCCCGGTCCGTCCGCTCTGTTCCACTCCATGCGTGCGCGAGCGGCCACCCGCGGCACCCTGGAGGCGGCGCGCGGCGGCCGCTCGATCCTCGTGGATGATACCCCGCGACGTGAGCCCGTTTCCGGCCCGGACGCCGGCCGCGGTTCACGCGGACGTCCCGCGGAAGCGGCGCACGATCCGCCCCCAGGCGCCGCCCGCCTCGGAGAGGCCCAACGCCCACGCCATGCCGAAGTACACGACCCCGAACGGCGCCAGCGCGAGAGCGGCCACGAGGACGGGGTCCAGCGGGGGCAGGAGCGTCACGATGATGCGCCCGACCAGCGCAGCCGCCGCGGCCGCGCACGCCATCCGGGCGAGTGGGCCCGCGCCTGCGCCCACCCTGCCGATCCGCCGCGTCACGCGGGAGCGGAGCAAGCCCCACTCGACCCACGCCGCCGCCCCGCTGGCGATGGCCAGGCCGACCGCGCCCAGCGGTTGGCCCAGGAGCCGGTGCCGCTCGAACCACGTCATGAGCAGGTACCCGAGGCCCCCGGCGGTCGCGACCCGGGCCAGTGCGACCATCGCCGGCGTGCGCGTGTCGCCCAGGGCGAAGAACGTGTTGGCGAACAGGCGCGACGACGTGGAGGCCAGCAGGCCGATCGTGTAGCCCGCCAGCACCAGCGCCACGAACACCGTGTCCGCGCGCCCGAAGTCCCCCGTCTGGTAGAGCGCCGCGACGATCACATCCCCCAGGACCAGGTACCCCGCCACCGACGGGACCACGAGAAACGCGATCTGGCGCAGGCCGAAATTCACCCGCTGTCGCAGAACGGCCGCATCGCCTTCGCGGCGGCGCGCGAGCTCCGGCAGCTCCGCCGCCGCGACGGACATGCCGAACAGGCTCACCGGCAGCACGTAGAGGGTGTTCGCGTACCCCAGCGCCGCCACCGCGCCGTCCGCCAGCATCGAGGCGAGGATCAGGTCCACCCAGCCGCTGAGCTGCACCACCCCCCGACCCACGAACGCGGGGCCGGCGTTGCGTACCGTCGTGCGGACACCCTCCAGCGCCAGATCCCAACGCACACGCAGCGCGGGCTCGAGGCGCAGCACCCGCGGGAGCTGCACCGCGAACTGGAGCACGCCGCCGATCAACGCGCCCCAGGCCAGGGCAACGACCAGGGGCCGCTGATCGAGCCGACCGCCCAGAACGACCAGCGTGGCGATCATCGCGGCGCTCCACGCCACCGGCGCCACGTAGGAGAGGAAGAACTGGCGGTGACTGTTCAGGATCCCGAGCGTCCACGCCGAGAGCACCAGCACGCCGGTCATCGGGAAGATGATCCGAACCAGCGTCACGGTGATCTCCCGCTTCTCCCCCTCGAAGCCCCAGAGGAACACGTCCACCAGCACCGGCGCCAGCACGATCCCGATCAGCGCCAGCCCCCCGGCCACGGCGAGCAGCAGCGCGAACACCGCGCCCGCGACGCGCCCCGCCTCCTCTTCGCGCCCCTGGGCGAGCAGCGACGAGTAGACGGGAATGAACGAGGCGCTGAGCGTGCCCTCCCCCAGGAGGTTCTGGAGGACGTTGGGCATGCGCAGCGCCGCGCGGAACGCGTCGGCGAACAACGTCGTTCCGAAGTAGTGCGCGAAGACCCGCTCCCTCAGCAGGCCGGCGATGCGGCTCAAAAGAATGCCCGCTGCCACCCAGCGGGCGGAGCGGGCGGACGGCTGCTCCAGCACTCCCTCAGTCGCGGCGCTCACCGGACGAAAGCTGGTTGGCCGGCCGCTCCTCCAGCAGCCGGCGCAGGAACTCGCTCTCCTCCTGAAGCTTTTGCACCTCGGCGCTGAGCCGCTCGGTCTCGGCCTCGAGGGCAGCCACGCGCGTGGCCAACCGTTCGGCGCCGGCCAGGCCGCCCCGCTCCACACGGGCCGCCAGCGCGCGCCCCAGCGGCGAGTCCAGCACCGCCGCAACCAAGAGGATCATCAGCACGAGACCGACCAGGACCAACCAGGCCATATCGGCTCAAAGCTATGTGAATACTGCAATTACGGCAAGGACGGCGCCGCGCCGTGCGACGGCCGGGGCCCGCGCGACGCGCCACCGTCTCAGCCACAGGAGAGGCCGTTCCAGGCGGGCGCGGGAGCGTCGAGCTCGATGCGGATCGCGTCGGCGATCGCTTCCAACAGCGCGGCCCCGTACCGGGCCAGATACGGCACGACGTTGAGGACGCGCTCCTGCGGCTGACCGAGCGGGAACAGGTTCACCGCCGCCTTCTCGAGCTGCTCCACGCCGATGGCGTTCCGCCTCTTGAGGTGCTGCACGATCTTCTTCTCGATCTCCTCGAGCTGGACGAACGCCGAGTTCCGGGCGCTCTGGATCGGACCCTTGAGCGTGGGGTCGATCACCCGCGCCGCCTCGAGCAACGCGCCGTAGCCCTCGCCCAGATCGGTGCGCAGACGCCGCAGCGCCACGACCACCGCGTCGGGCAGCTCCTCCCGCAGCAACTCTGCGGCCAGCTCGTGCGGCGGACGCCGGAAGTCCTCGAGTCCGAGCCCGAACCGGTCGAGCACCTTCCTCACCTTCGCCTCGACCAGCGTGATGCTGGCCCGCGGGTACACGATCGGCATCTCGATGCCGTGGGCGCGGAAGAGGCAGCCGATCTGGGCGTAGTAGCTCAGCTCGCCCGGCCCTGCCACGTACGCGATCGTCGGGAAGACCGCGCTCTCGACGACCGGCCTGAGCAGCACGTTCGGCGAGAACCGGCCGGGCTCGGCGTCGAGCAGCGCCCGCAGCTCCTCATCCGTGAAGCGGCGGCCACTGTGCTTCAGCGCCCAGCCGTCGCCTTCCCGGACCAACCGTTCGCGGCCCGTCTCCAGCTCGAGGAAGAGGTTGGCCGATTCGGGAAGCACCGCCACCTGTGCGTGGTAGCCAGCGGCGATCAACCGCTCTGTCTGGGCCCGAACCAGGGTCTCGTGCTCGCGCCAGTGCGTCAGCTCCCGCGCGAGGATGTCTCGCCCCAGATCCTTGATGGTCGGGTGCCCCGCCTCCACCACGAGCAGGTCGAACGGTTGGAACAGCCACGTGATCAGCTCCCGGAACGCGGCCGCCACCGTCCGGTCCGGCGTGTACGCCGTACGGACCCGCTCGAGGACCCCATCGGAGAACTCCGTCTGCGGGAGGAGCTGCGCCAGGCGCTCGACCGCCGCCTCCACGCCCGGGCCCAGGAGACGGCGCTGCATCGATGCCGGAACGCCGCTTTCCGGACCCTCCACCGTGATGGTGTGCAGCGTGTTCGCGGGGTCCAGCACCCGGACGTGATTGACCTCGGCCCAGTCGTGGTCTTCCGACGCGATCCAGAACAGCGGCGCCACGGGACGGCCCAGTTCGCGTTCGAGCACCCGCGCCAGCGCCACCGCCGTGAGCGCCTTGTACACAGTGTACAGCGGGCCGCCGAACAGGCCGGCCTGCTGGCCCGTCGTGACGAAGAGGCCGTTGCGCTCCACCACGCGTTCGAGCTGCTCGGCGGCCGCGGCCGAGGTCGGGTGCACGGCTGCAGCCATCGCCCGGCGGCGCGCCGTGTCGAAGCGGGCGTCCACCTCCGCCGCCTTCCGCCGGTACGCCTCCGGGTCCCACGGCGAACCCGGGAAAAACGGCGCAGGGCCCGGCGCGTTGGCGACGTAATCGTCCACGAGGCGCGACCCGCGCAGCCGGCCGACCTCGATCGTGAGATTCAGCGTCATGACCTCCCCGCTTCCGTTGTCTCGCCGGCCGGCCGTCATTCGGCCGCCTTGTGGTACGGCTCGCCACGGAGGATCGTGCCCGCCCGGTACAGTTGCTCGACCAGCACCAGGCGGGCGACGTCGTGCGGGAGCGTGAACGAGGAGAGGGCGAGGCGGTGGTGCGCGCGCCGGAGCACCGCGTCATCCAATCCGTACGCGCCGCCGATCAGGAACGCCGCGCCCGGCCGGCCGCTCACGGCGAGCCCCTCGAGGTACTGCGCGAGGCGAGGCGAGCTCCAGCCCTGCCCGGTCCGCGTCAGCGCCACGATCTCCACGCCCTCGGGCACGCGCGCGAGCAGCCGTTCCCCCTCCGCGGCCCGCACCGCCGCCGGCGACTTGCCCCCCGCCGCGCGCTCTGCGCGCACCTCCACGCTCTCGAGGTCCCAGTAACGCGCAGCACGGCGCTCGTACTCCGCGATGACGCCCGCGAACAGGCGGTCCGGACGGCCGACGGCGATGACGGTGACTCTCACCGGCTCATCGTCTCATGCGTAGATGCCGCGCATCCGGTGCACCGCGGCGACGCGGTCGATGGACAGCATGTACGCCGCGGTCCTCATGTTCACCCGGTGCAGGCGCGAGTACTGCAACACGTTGTTGAACGCCTGGATCATCACTTCCCGGAGCCGGCTGTTGACCACGTCCTCGCTCCAGAAGTACCCCTCGCGGTTCTGCACCCATTCGAAATAACTGACCGTCACACCGCCGGCGTTCGCCAGGATGTCCGGGATCACGAAGACCCCCTTGGATTCCAGGATCTCGTCCGCCGAGGCGGTGGTCGGGCCGTTGGCCCCCTCCGCGATGATCTTGGCCTTGATGCGCGGGGCGTTCCGCCTCGTGATCACGTTCTCGAGCGCCGCCGGAACGAGGACGTCCACGTCCAGCTCGAGCAGCTCCTCGTTCGTGATCGGCTCGCCGTGCGGGAACCCCTCGAGGTACTTGTTGCGGCGCACGTACTCCAGCGCCTCATCGATGTAGATCCCGTGCGGGTTGTAGATCCCGCCCGACTTGTCGCTCACCGCCACGACCGTCAGGCCCTCCTGCGCCAGCAACCGGGCGGCGACCGACCCCACGTTCCCGAATCCCTGGACGGCGACCCGGGTGCCGTGCAACGGCATGCCCAGCTCGCGCAGCGCTTCCTTGACGACAATGGAGACGCCCCGCCCCGTCGCCTCACGTCGCCCGAGCGAGCCGCCCAGGGCGACGGGCTTCCCCGTGACCACGGCCGTCATCGTGTGGCGCTTGTGCATGGAGTACGTGTCCATGACCCACGCCATCACCTGCTCGTTCGTGCCCACGTCCGGTGCCGGGACATCGGACTCGGGCCCCAGGATCTCGAGAATCGAGGCCGTATAGCGCCTCGTCAGCCGCTCGAGCTCACCCGTGGAGAGGCGATCTGGATCGCACACGACCCCACCCTTCGCGCCGCCGAACGGGATGTTCACGACCGCGCACTTCCACGTCATCCACGCCGCCAGCGCCGTCACCTCTTCCAGCGTCACGTTGAGGTCGAAACGGATGCCGCCCTTCGCCGGTCCACGCGACGTGTTGTAGAGCACGCGGTACCCGGTGAAGACCTCGACCTCGCCGTTGTCCATCATGACCGGGATGGACGTGATCACCTGCTTCTCGGGGTGCCTGAGCAGCTTGTAGAGCCCGCGGTCCAGGTTCAACAGCTCTGCGGCGCGGTCGAAGCGCCGCATCATCGCCTCGAAGGGATTCTCGTCGCCCGACTCCGCAGCGGGCTCGGGCTGGACGATCGTACGGGCCGGTTCCATTGCGTTGTGGTCTCCTGCGTGCCCGTGCCGCCCTCCGGGACGGCCGGGCCTGACGAGTCAATCACCATGCGGCCTGGCACCAGCGTGCCGCCGTACTCTGTTCGGGCGCACGGGACGAGCACCGTCCCGCCGGACTTCAGCGCACCCTTCCGCCCTCGAGGGCGGGCCGGCGATCGAGGAGCGCGTCCAGCGCCGCGGACAGCGCCTCAGCGCCCTCTTCGATCACGACGTCCTGTTGCAGCACCCAGAGCTCAAGCTCCGGGTCCAGATCTGCGAGCTTCACGGCATCCTTCGCCGTGGTGACGACCGGTCTGCCGTCGGCGGCCTCGCGGATGCGTTCGAGGTCGCCTGCCGTGTACGCGTGGTGGTCGCCGAACACCAGCTCCTCCGCGATGTCGGCACCCGCCTGCCGAGCGTTCGCGAAGAAGTGTTCCGGGCCGGCCACCCCGCACACCGCCACCACCTTCCCCACGGGGCCGGCCGGCCGCGAGGCGCCGCGCGTTACCNCGTCCTGANCCGCCGGGGCGCAGGTGCGCCCGAGCCACGGCTGCGCCGGGGCGCCAGCCCCGACACGTCGCGCGCAACGCGTTCCGCCGTACCGCCCC
>Ga0065723_100405_pt1 | contig 24478 bp, 20 predicted proteins | sample TheenrcuSG05Z960_FD_59110 | JGI IMG/M metagenome (GOLD analysis project Ga0065723, IMG submission 59110) | Thermophilic enrichment culture from UC Davis - Sample SG0.5Z960 | ecosystem: Engineered > Solid waste > Grass > Composting > Bioreactor | place: USA: University of California, Davis
CAGCGCCGTGAGCTCGTCCTCGGTCAGCGGCTCGCCGGCGCGCCCCTTCTCGATCGCCCGGGGCGCGAGGTCGGGGTCGAGCTGCTCCTCCCGCCGGCGCCCGGAGCTCCCGCGCGGGATGAAGCTCCAGTACTTGAGCTTGACCACGTCGAGCACGCCCTGGGCCATCCAGTCCGGATCGAGGTACTGCGGGTAGGCGCACAGGCGCTCGCTCAGCGCGTACCCGCGCGGGCGCAGCCTCTTGCGCACCTCGTTGGGGCTCGGGAACGCGTGCTCGGGCGAGATGTGGTCGCCGTTCGCGGAGAGCCCGCCCAGGTCGGTGGCGCCCTCCTCGACCAGGTCCACCCACCAGTCCGAGAGGTTCGGCGGGATCTGGATGCCGACGTCGGGCATGAGCCGGCGGCACTCGCGCACGAGCAGGCGCATGTCGTCGAGCGTGATCTCCTCGGCCCAGTCCGGAAGCGGCGCGGTCGCCGCCCGCCCGGCGCCGTTCTCCGCGCCCCAGCGCCGCGCCGCCGCCTCCGCGTCCGCGAGCACGTCGGCGTCCAGCCGGCCGAGCAGAACGCGGCACCGGCGCACGCCCGCCAGCTCGGACGCGCTCAGGTCGATCCCTGCCAGCCGCACCCGCGCGACCGCGAAGCACGCCTCCCGCGCCGAGGCGAGCAGTGCGCCGATCACTTCCCGCAGCGGAGGGGACGCCCGCTCGTCCAGGAGCAGCGGCCCGCCCGCGAGCGGCGGCGGGATCGCGCCCGCGTTCATCGCCGGCCTCCGGTCGAGCGTGCGGCTTCGGCCTGCCCCCGGAGCCACCGATCGAACTCTGCCAGCGCTTCCATGTCGCGGGACTCCAGCCCGTACAGCCCCGCGACGGCGAGGTCCAGGTCGCGCTGGCGGGCGGGCGTGATGGCGCCTGCCCCGTGGGCGTCCCGCGAGATCCGTAGCAGGGTCTTCGCCGCGCGGCTGGCCGCCCAGTCCGGCGGCAGGGGAACCAGCGCCATGGTCCATGCCTGGAACCGGAAGCGCGCGCCCTTGGCGCGCTCCGCGATCGCGCGCGCGAACGTGCGGACCGGCAACGAGTTGAAACGCGCTGCGAGCAGCAGCGCCGCGTCGTAGCCCTCCGCGCGGACGCTCACCAGGTCGCCCAGCCGGGGCTTTGCCTCGAAGCGGAGCGGCGGCACGTCGCGACGCGTCATGGTGACCCGGCAAACATCGCCGGACCTCTGGTTGGCCTTATCGGCACACTGACCCGTTGGATGGCGGTCGCCCGCGGGTTGCGCGGCCGCGGCGCCGATCACCGCCCCGCGGTCGCCGGCGGGCGGTGCGTCCGCTGTGCGGATCCCCGCGCCGCCTGGCGGGCCTGTTCGGTCGAGGGAGCCCGCATCGTCGCCGGAGCCACGGCCGGCGATCCCGACCGCCGCGACGCCCGCTCGCTTCCGCGCGACGACGGCCGCGGCGAACGCGTCTGCGCGGACGATGGCGCGCTGATCCAGGCTGTGGTCCTCGAGCGCAATGAGCTCGGTCTCCTCGAGCAGCAGGCGGCGCCCGCCCGCGCCGTACATCGAGCGGAGCATCTTGGCGGGCAACAGCATGGCCAGCACGCCGCCGGGCGCGAGCCGTCGGAGGGACCGCTCCAGGAACAGCAGCGCGAGGTCCGCCTGCGCGCCGGCCGCCACCGGCGCGCCGGCCAGCTCGGCGCCGCGCCGCCAACCGGGCGACCGGCACACCGCATAGCGGCGCCGCACCAGCGAATTCACCGCCGTGGGCCAGCGGTGCGCCCGGACCCACGGCGGGTTGGACAGGATCAGGTCGAAGCCGTGCTCGGCCGCCTCCGCGAAGTGGACCCCGAAGCTGAAGAAGGGAAGCGCGCCCGCTACTTCCAACGAAGTGCGGAGACGGCCGAGCTCGGCGAATCGCGCTTCGGTCTGCTCCAGCGCGGCCTCGGCCGCGCGCGCCACCGGCGGCCGCTCGCCGAAGAGGTCGCGGGTCGCCGCGTCCGCGCGCAGCTCCCGGGCGATGGCGCGTAACCGGCGGTCCAGTGCGGATATCCAGGCGCTCGCCAGCTCCGTCTCTGCGCGCGCGAGCCGGCGCTGGAGCTCCGGCTTCTCCTCCGGCCTCGCCGCGAGGTAGCGTTCCGCCAGCGGGCCGATGGCCCGAATCGCTTGTCGGACCGTCGCATCCGCGGCGACGATCGGGAGGCTGCCCGGGCCGCCCACGGCGCCGTCCGGCCACGCGACCAGGTCCAGCGGGTCCACCAGCGCGTCGCCCTGCCGGATGCGGCGGTCCAGGTTGGGCAGTGGGGGTATGGACGCGTAACGGTCGGGCGGACCGTTCGTTATGTGGCGATCGGCGGGCGCGTGCCCGGTCGGCATCGGGGAATGGGTCGGGCTCGCCCTCGGCCGGTGGGCCGGGCGTGGCCAGGCTGCGCTCTGGCCGGGGAACGTCGCGCACTCGACCTCCCCGTGCACGGAGACCTCCGCCTCCCCGTCCGCCGAGCCGACGGCCATGGCCAGCCACAGCCGGAGCGCGCACAACAGCGCGAGCTGTTCGCGCTCCGCCCTCGCGTCCGCGGGGATGCCCGTCCACGCCTCGCCAACGGCCCCCCGCTGCGCGCGGAAGTCGCGGAAGAACTGGCGGGTCACGCGGGTGCGGTCCACCGTGCGCGCACGGCGCAGCGCCAGCGCCACGCCGCCCTCGCCTTCCGCCGCGACCATCTCGTCCAGCGCCTCGAGCTCGCTCGCCCTCGGGCGCACCCGCTCGATCGCGAGGTGCCGCAGCTCGCCGTCCAGCCCGAACGACGCGAACGCGAGCCGTCGGTACCTCTGCGCCGCGAACAGGAACAGGTACGGACGCGCGGCGTCGTGCGCGCGGACGCGCCGCGCCGTCGTCGCCACCGCTTCCGCCGTGAGGTCTCCCGCCAACTCGATGAGGAGTACGACCAGGCCCCCTCGCTCGCCGATGACCGCCAGCCCGCGCACCTGCTCCGCGCCGGCGAGGGCGAAGGCGCCGCGGGCGTCCGGCGGGATGGGCGCCTTCCGGGGTTCGAGGCCCAGCGCCCGGACGAGCGGAGCCAGCCGGCTGCGGGCGCTCGCGCGGGCGAGCGCGCTCTCGATGGAAGGGGTCGCGTTCCGCACGTAGGGAAGAAGCAACGTCCTGTGGGGCAAAGCCATGGCGGGAAGGGACGGCCGCGTGCTCCTTGTCCGCTCGCCGCCGGTGCCGCAATATCCCGCGTCCGGCGCGGAGCGCCGCCGGTGGGACCGATGGAGGAGTGGAGACCGATGCTGACGGACATCCAGATCGCGCAGGCAGCGAAGCTCAGGCCGATCGTCGACGTGGCGGCGGAGCTGGGCCTCGGCGAGGACGAGATCGAGACCTACGGTCGCTACAAGGCCAAGATCCACCTGGACGCCATCGAGCGGCGCGCCGGCGAGCCCGGCAAGCTGGTCCTGGTCACCGGCATCAACCCCACGCCGGCAGGCGAGGGGAAGAGCACGACGGCGGTGGGGCTGGCGGACGGGCTGCGGCTCAGGAACCGGAAGGTCGTCCTGTGCCTGCGCGAGCCCAGCCTCGGTCCCGTGTTCGGCATCAAGGGCGGCGCGACGGGCGGCGGGTACGCGCAGGTGCTGCCGATGGAGGACATCAACCTCCACTTCACGGGCGATTTCCACGCGATCACGTCGGCGCACGCGTTGCTCTCCGCGATGCTGGACAACCACCTGCACCAGGGCAACGCGCTGGGGCTGGACCCGCGGCGCATCGTGTGGCGCCGCGCCGTGGACATGAACGACCGTGCGCTGCGCAACATCGTGATCGGTCTCGGCGGCCCGGGCGACGGCGTGCCGCGTCAGGACGGCTTCATGATCACAGCCGCGTCCGAGGTCATGGCGATCTTCTGTCTCGCCAGCGGACGCCAGGACCTGGAGCGGCGGCTCGGCGAGATCATCGTCGGCTACGACCGCGAGGGTCAGCCGATCCGCGCCGCGCAGCTCGGCGCCGCCGGCGCGATGGCGTTGCTGCTCAAGGACGCGATCCAGCCCAACCTCGTACAGACGCTGGGCGGCACGCCCGCGCTCATCCACGGCGGCCCGTTCGGCAACATCGCCCACGGCTGCAACTCGTTGATCGCGACGCGCGCCGGGCTCGCGCTGGGCGACGTCGTCGTGACGGAAGCCGGGTTCGGCGCCGACCTCGGCGCGGAGAAGTTCTTCGACATCAAGTGCCGGGTGGGCGGGCTGGAGCCGGCGGCGGCCGTCGTCGTGGCGACCGTGCGCGCGCTCAAGATGCACGGCGGTGTGGCGCTCGCGGACCTGCAGACGGAGAACGCCGATGCGGTGGCGCGCGGCGTCGAGAACCTGGAGAAGCACGTCGAGAACGTGCGCAAGTTCGGCGTGCCGCCCGTCGTCGCGATCAACAAGTTCGCGACGGACACGGAGGCGGAGATCGCCGCCATCGCAGACGCGTGCCGGCGCATGGACGTGCCCTTCGCGGTCGCGGACGTGCACGCGCAGGGTGGCAAGGGCGCGCTCGAGCTGGCGGACGCGGTGCTGGACGTGGTGGCGCACGGCGGCGCGCGCTTCGCACCGCTCTACGAGCTGGACCTGCCGCTGGCCGCGAAGATCGAGCGCATCGCGACGGAGATCTACGGCGCGGACGGAGTGGACTACACGCCCGGCGCGAAGCGCGACCTGGAGAAGCTCGAGTCCATCGGGCTCCGCAACGTGCCGGTGTGCATGGCGAAGACGCAGTACAGCCTGTCGGATGACCCGAAGCGTCTGGGCCGGCCGCGCGGGTTCCGCATCACGGTGCGCGAGGTCACGCCCTCGGCGGGCGCGGGCTTCGTCGTCGTCAAGACGGGCGACATCATGACCATGCCCGGTCTGCCGAAGAAGCCCGCGGCGGAGGGGATGCGGATCGAGGAGGACGGGACGATCGTGGGGTTGTTCTGAGGCGAGGAGTGGATTCGGCGGCGTCGACTGCCGCTGAGACGCCGCCGAACCACTGCCGTTCGAGGCATTCGAGCCGCCTCAGGACCCCCGGGCTTCTCGCTCGCGTCGGCGTGATCCCGAAGTTGGTGGTGCAGCCGCCGCGCGCACCGCTCGGCATCGTGAAAGCCGTAGGCCGGCGGGACCTCCTTGACTTTCTTGCCCCTCTCGAGAACCGGCACCGCTCGCAGTAGGCAGAGGACCTCGTCGAACCGCTTGGGCGGCGGCAGGCCGGCCTTCGCCGCCTCACGATGCGCCGCCTCGTAGTTCGCGCCCGCGAGCCGGCGGACCGCGTCCAGGGCGCTCCTCTGCGGGGCACGCTCACAGGATCAGGAACGGCCCGAAACGTCGCAACCGGAAGGTGGACAGACGTCGCGAGCGCAGGAATCTGCGGCGCCACACAATGACGTCCTTGATGGCCGCTCTCCGCTCGTCATCCTCGCCCGAAGCTCTGTGGCCGCGAAGGAGCGGGCCCCATCGTTCAGCCCGCAGCCACCGAGGAGAGAGAACACCGAAGAAAAGTCAGTGGAAGAAGCGAGCCCGGATCGTTTTCGGCCTCACGATCGTCCCGATGCTCATCACGGCGGTGCCCGAGGCCCGAGCTGCGGAGAGCTGGGGGATCTTCTTCGTGCAGGATGCGGAGTGCCACTACGTGTGCGTCGATCCGGCGTTCGGCTGTTGCGTGCATGATCCGCTGCCGCCGATCATCGTGAACGCCGACGACCCGCCGTCGATCGGATCGCTGGACGCGGAGGGCAGCAATCCATGCGTGACGCCGGCAGGTTGCGCCTCGGCGTGCTCTGCTCCGGAGGCGCGTTGTTCAATGTCGGCTGCGGGGCGGGTTCCGACGGAGTGACAATGAGCAACCACGCCGGCGTCGCCCTGGTGCCGCTGGACAGCGTGCTGCTCGCGGAGAACGACACGTCCTACGTGGGGCGGCCCATCCGGATGATCGTCGACCCGCTCGATGGCTCGCTCTACGTAACCGATCCCTTCTCGCGGCGGATCTACCGCTTTGGGCGGGATGGATCGCCCGTGCGGGGCTATGGCCGGCCGGGTCCGGGGCCCGGTGAGTTCAACTCGATCTTCGGCGTGGTCGTCGTCGATGACTCGACGGTCGCGGCGCCGAGCGTCGATCCATCGGCGATGCACCTGTTCGACCGGCGGACGGGCCAGGTGAGGAGATCGTTTCCGCTTCCCTCCATTGTCCTGGGCACCGGCCAGGCGGTCGTCGGGCGCGACACCGTCTGGTTGCCGGCCCGGTCTTTCGAGGAGAACTCCTCCTTTCTCGTCTGGCACCGGGCGAGCGATTCCACGCGTCTCCTGGGATCGATCCCGGCGGAGTACGAGCGTTCGAGGGAGGCGGGGGGCATGTTCCATATCGTCCGGGGCAGCACGACGCTCGCGCACGCCGGCCAATCGGTCCTGGTCGGCTGGGCGGGCTCGGACGCGGTCGAGCGCTTCGATCTGTCCGGGAGGCGGATCGAAAGGATCGAGATCCCGCGCGTTCGGCGGCGAGGCGTGCCGCCCTACGCACAGGAGTGGATAGACCGGGGCCGGCGAGGCCCGCTGCGCTCGTTCACCCAGATGGCGGAGTTGCACTCCGAAATGCGTCCGTTCGTGCGGCTGAGCAACGGCCTGTTTGCTTTCACCCACCATGATCTGCGCATCCTCGAGGACCACGGCCCGAGTCCCGCGACCATCTTCGGCGCCGTTCTACGGGGTGCTCTCCGCCGACGTCGACTCCGCGTGTGTCGACGCGTTGGTGCCTGCCGGACGCGATCTGGATCCCAGGTAGGCGTTCCTCGGCGATACGCTGTCCGTGCTGGACCGGCGGATCGTGGGCGATGAGCCCGTCGAGACCTGGGCTTTCATGTACGGGCTCGACGCCTCCACCTGCGACTGGTTGCCCACCGTCCGCTCCCCAGGCTGGCAGCCGTCGTCCTGGTGACTTTGTGCCACAGGCGGGCGCAGATCACGGAAGGAGATGGTAGAGCCGATCTCGCAGGGCCAACTCCTACCCTAACTCCCAGCCCTTCACCCCCGCCGCATCCGGCCGGACCAGCACCACGTCGCCCGGGTCGTCCGGGTTGATCACGCCCAGGATCAGCACCTCGCTCACGAATCCCGCGATGCGGCGGGGCAGGAAGTTGACCACGCCGAGCACGGTCGTGCCGACCAGGCCCTCCGGCGTGTAGCGGCGCGTGAGCTGTGCGCTGGACTGCTTCACGCCCACCTCCTCGCCGAAGTCCACCCATAGCTTGATGGCGGGCTTCCTTGCCTCAGGGAACGGCTCTGCGCGCACGACCACGCCGGCACGGATGTCGAGCGCGTTGAACGTGTCGATCGACGTCGTCGGCTTCATGCTCCATCGGGTTGAAGGTGATGGTCGGGGCGAAGGCACGCCGCGGGCGCTCTCCTCAGAACACGAACGCCAGCAGGATCTCGAGGATGATCAACAGGACGATCGCGGCCTCGAGCACCTCGATGCGGATGGTCGCGGCCTCGTCGGACAGCGCGGTGTAGGTGTCCTTGAGGATCGCGAGCTTGCGGTCCACAGAGGTGACCCAGCTCGGCACGCGGAAGAGCTCCAGCGCGCTCGCGTAGATGCGGGCCAGGTAGACGTCCTCCGTGACCTTGATCGCGTTGTCGATCCGCTCGGTGATCTCCGTGACTTCCGCGACGAGCGTCTGGATGTCGCGGGCGAGGTAGCGGTATCGGCGCGACGACAGCGCGAACCGCGTGAGTCTCGCCTCCGCCACACGCGCATAGGTGCGCGGCAGCTCCTGGTCCAGCAGCTCGTCGTAGTAGCGCAGCTCGAGGAGCTGGGCGTTCGCCACTTCGAGCACGTCCGCGACATCGCGGTCGCCCGTGGGCTCGACCAGGAAGGCGCGGTCCCACGTGAGGACGGCGAGGTCCGTCGTGTAGTAGGAGAATCGGTATCGGAGCAGGTCCGCGCGGGCGGCGTCGGAGAGCTCGCGCCGCTCGCCGCTGAGCAGCGGTATGAGGTCCAGCTCTTCGAGGATCTGCTCCGCGTTGAGCGGCGGGTCGAACCGCTGGACCGTTGCGAGGAGGTAGTCCTCCTCGAGCCCGGCGACCGTGGGCCGACCCACGCCGCCGCTGGACGGGCGCTCGAAGGCGGGCAGCGCGAGCCGGCGCACGCGCTCGATCAGCGTCGTCCACAGCTCGGCCGCGGCGGGTTCGGCCGCAGCGTCGTCCACGGTGAGGGCGAGGTCGGTGAATTCGTTCCACGTGAGCCCGGCGGCGGGGACGCGGAGTGCGATGGAGACCGCGCCGAAGTCATAGAGCCGCGCCGTTGCGTCCGCCTTGATCGGCGGCCCTCCGGCCATGGGCAGCTCGACGGTGCCCAGCCAGATCTCGAGCGGCGGTACGCCGAACGCCATCGCTTTCGGCTCCGCACGCGTGAGGCGGATGCGCGCGACCGCCTCCGGCGTCTGCGCCGCGATGAGCGCCTCGACGCGCGCCAGGTCAATGGCCCACGCGACGTCGTACAGACGAAGCACGTGCACCGCGCCGGCTTCGACGCGGACTTCGGATCCCCGGTCGGCGCCGGGGCCGGCTCCTCGCCTGGCCTCGGCGTGGGCCCGGGTCCGCGTGCCGCCCATGGGAATCCGCTACTCGAGAAGGGAGGTTTGCGCGTGCGCCTCGGACGGGACCTCGTGGCAGCGACGGCAGCGCGCCTCGTAGGACTCGAGCCCGCCCACCTGGATCGTCGGTCCCTCTGCCGGCGCCGGCTTGCCGTTGATCAGCCGCTGGTTGCGTGTAGCCAGCTCGCCGCAGCGCACGCAGATCGCGTGGAGCTTGTCGACCTTTTCCGCGATCGCGAGCAGCGCCGGGATCGGTCCGAACGGCCGGCCGCGGAAGTCCATGTCGGTCCCGGCGAGGATCACGCGGACGCCGCGGTCGGCGAGCGCATTGGCGGCGTCGACAATGTCGTCGTCCAGGAACTGGACCTCGTCCACCGCGACGACCTCGGTATCGGGCCGCACCTTCTCCATCAGCTCGAGCGCCGACTGGATGGGTTCGGCCTGGATGCGGCCGCCGTCGTGGGACGCGATGGCATCGATCCCGTAGCGGTTGTCCAGCGAGCTCTTGAAGACCTGTACCCGCTTACGCGCCAGCACGGCGCGGCGGACGCGGCGCATGAGTTCCTCGGACTTGCCGCTGAACATCACGCCGCTGATGACCTCGATCCAACCAGCGACACCTTCGTGCATACCGGATCTTACCGTGACGGGAGGGGTCGTGTCCAGCGGCGCCGTCTCCCCTGCGGCTCGTGGACGGCCGTTCGGGCCGCTTCGTCGACCGCGGGCCGCCATGGCGCCGTGTTGAGAACCGACGCCGTTCAGTCGGTCGGTGATCCGCGGCTCGCCCGGGAAGCAGCACTGCTGGACCTGGAGCACTGAAAGATACTCGATCCGGGAAACGAACGCCCAAGAGGGCGGGGATCGCCGGCGGGATCGCGAGCCGAGGGTGGAGCCGTGCGGCCCTTCCGGCTGCCGTGGTGGGGCGTTGCGGCGCCGGCCCGGGCTCAGATCGGGGCCCGCCGGCGGCGGTAGCGGTCCACGAGCTCGGCGAGCGAGGCGATCACGTGCTCGTCGCCCTCGCGGAGCAGCACGGCGAGGATGTGTTTGCAGACGCGGTCCCGCCACAGGTGGTCGCCGCAGTCGCAACGCGGGAATCGTTTTGTGTACAGATCCACCCAGTGCGGCTCACGGCCGCCCCAGACCTTGTAGCGTCCCCGGCCGATGCGGCGGACGCGCAGCGAGAGGGAACGCTCGAGTCGGCCGGGGTCGATCCCGCCGGCGGAGCGGACGTCCCAGCGCGCGTCGTCGGGTCTCCTGCCTTTCACGGATCGGTCCAACTCGTTGCTGTACTGGTACTTAGGTCATGTGATCTGCTACCCCAGGCGGCGCTGGGATTTCCACATTCCCGTCGATGTGACCGAGGGTGATACGAACCCGCTTGACACGTCCGAACGGAATGCGCATCTATATGCTAGCCTGCCACTTCACCCGCCTCCGTTCGCGAAGACGGATTCGAAGGCCCGCAGGCAGGGCCCACGTCGCAGGGGGGCAGCGGCGTCGTGGGCGACGTACCCCGAGGGGGCCACGCGACCAGCGCGAGTCTGCATACGCGCGGGAATACATGAACAGGATCAGCGGCGATACCGGTGCTGGAAACATCTCTCCCCGGCGGGCGGAGGAGCTCATCTGTTCGCTCACGGGTGTGAAGAGCGCGAGTGTGCGTGGTAGCGCCGACGGCGAGCTCGTCGAGATCCGCGTGGTGGCGGAGCCCACTGTGGCGGCGGCGGCTGTCGTGCGCAGCGTCCAGTCTGCGTTGCTGGCGCGCTTCGGCATCTCGGTGGCGGCGGAGAAGATCATCGTCACGAGCTCCGACGTGCAGGCCGAGGCGGCGGGGCGGGACAACGGCCGCCGGCCGGAGCCGGCGCCGGAATCGACGGTGAGGATCCTTTCGCGGCCGGACCCCCGGCCGCGGCTGGAGCAAGTGGAAGTCCAGCGTGAGCACCCGGGCCGCGTCCGGTGCCGCGTCACGCTTTCGTTGGGCGATCGGGTCGTCACGGGCGAGGCCGAAGGCATCGAGGTCGACGGCATGTCGCTCGAGGTGGCGGCGCGCGCAGCGGTCGAGGCGATGACGGCGCTCGCCGGGCCGGAGGCCGCGCCGCTGGTGCTCGATGGTGTGAGCCGGGTGGACATTGCAGGGCGTGACCATGTGGTGGCCGCGGTCCAGACCCGGCAGGGTCGGATGATCAAGGTGCTCGCGGGCGCTGCGGCCGTGGTCGAGTCTGCCGAGCATGCCGCGGCTCTCGCCGCTTTGCAGGCGACCAACCGCTGGGTCAGCGGCCGGTTGTGGTCGCGATCGGCCGGCGATCGTTGATCCTCGAGATCGTGCGACCACGCAGAAACCATGGAGTAAGGAGCCCCCGGTCCGACTAGCGGAGACCCCAGCGATTTCGAGTCAGCGGAGCGTTGCGACCAACGAAATAGACTCCGGTCGACGCACCCTGAGAAAGGAGGTGACGCTGGGTGTTGGAGGCGCTCTTCGACTTCGTTGGCCAGCTGCTGAGCCTGCTGGGCGCGCACTGGGTCAGCGTCGGTAACTAAGGGATTCGGGGGCTCCCATCGAATTCATGAACAGGCAAGCGTACACCTACGTTGTCGTGGTCTCCGCGGCAGCGATCGCACTGGTCCTCCTGCTGCCATGGGACGGACTGTACGCTCTCGGCCTGCATCATGGGCTAGGACTCGCGATGTTCACTGCCGTTGCGGTCCTGTCCGAGGGTCTCGCCGTTGACTTCTCGGTCGCTCAAAATCGAACCGCGAAGTCGTCGATAGGATTCCTACCCCTCTTTGCGTCCGCAATTATCTTCCCTCCGATTGCGGCCGTTGCAGCAACCCTACTTGTACACGGATTCACCGAGCTCGTCCTGCGCGAGCGAGTATACTGGCGGGCGGCCTTTAATACGGCGCAGCACAGCATATCAATCGGGTTAGGAGCTCTTGTTTACGACCTCGCGGGGCGTCCTCCATGGGGCAGCCTCGCGATCGTGGTCGCTTTTTGTGGCCTAGCGCTAACCGCATTCCTTGTCAACAGCCTCTTGGTTAGCGGGTTCTACGCCGTCCGTCAGAAGCAGTCGTTCTTCCATATCACACGGAAGATTTTCGCGGGCGGCGGCGGGATCCACTATGGCCTCCTTGCGAGCCCGATCGCATTGGTGGCGGCCATCCTTTACGATTCGTTCTACATCGGGGGCCTTCTCGTGTTGATTCTGCCCCTGATGCTAATCCGGTATTCCTACCTTTCAAAAGTTCAGCTCCAGCAAGCCAACCGTGACTTGCTGAGAGCCCTGGTTAAGGCAATCGAAACGCGAGACCCATATACATCGGGGCACTCGCTGCGAGTTTCGTCTCTTGCCCGTGCAATAGCTGAAGATCTCGGCCTTCCCCGCAAGAAGGTGGAGCAAGTCGAGACAGCTGCGCTTCTGCATGATATTGGAAAGATCGATATGGTATATGCTCCACTAATTCGGAAGCCCGGCGAGCTCACCCCTGAAGAGAGGGCCGTAATTCAGAGTCATGCGACCAGGGGGGCGGAGCTTCTCCGAAGCCTCAGCTCCGTTGATGAGGAGGTCATAAGGGCTGTAAGGCATCATCACGAACGCTACGACGGTAGCGGGTACCCGGATGGCCTCGCAGGCAAGGCTATCCCGATCGCCGCCCGGATTATCATGCTGAGCGATGCAATTGACGCAATGCTCTCAGACCGTCCGTACAGAAGGGCGCTAACTATCGAGCAGGCCCGGCTTGAGTTGTTGCGTTGCTCGGGAACACAGTTCGATCCGGATATCGTGGAGGCGATTCTGAAGTCTAATACGCTTGAGCGGGTCGGGGCCTCGCGCATACCACTCGATGACACCTCCAATGTGCCCAGTGCACAGCTCGCGTAACTTGTTCAGGCCCATCCTGCTATTGCATACTGTCAGCAGCGGGCATAAACTCGGCACAGGCGCCGTTCGCAATAATCCTGTCTCTGAGGCTGCAACTCAAGACTCGCATAACGGGCTGAAGAGTTAGCTCGACTGAAGACCGGGCCTCTGGCAGCCCGTCATCGAGGTGACCAGAGGCCCGGGATCCGTTAGCGCTCTTGCTCAGCTAGGTGTGAACGTCCGATGCTGATGTCACACGTCGCGAGCTTGGCGGTTAGGGGACCAGAGTGCACATCTGTGAAGCTGTAGGTCAATGCCGCCCCGCTGGGCTTCGCGTTTGATCCAGGCTTCAACGAGCCACTCCCAACCCAGCCAGCGGCGCACGTCACTAGGTCGATAGTCGGTGAGCCGCTTCATTTGATTGCTGAGAGTGAATGCGTCCGGATAGCCGTATTGGGCGGCGATTCGACCGAGGGGCGACTTGTCAATCTGTAGCCGCATGGCGACATGTAGAACGCGTGCAAACTGCAGCCAGTGGGAAGGAACCGGTAAACCGGCGTCAGCGAATCGGCGGCCAAGAGTTCGCCTCGACGCATGGAGCCGTGCGGCCAGTCCGGCGACGGTCCGAACAGAAGGTACAGCATCGAGAATAGCCCGAACATGGCGGCGGATATCCTCTGTTCTTAAGAGGCCACGTCGAACGAGATAAGCCGATACGGCGTCGGCGAACCGCCGCGGAGGGCTCGCAAGCAGGTCCCGAAGCCGATTGGGCGCAGCGAGCCGACCGGCAGGCAGAATAGCCCGCGGGTCAAGGACTGTTAGTGAGCTAAGTAGAGGAAAGACCTTACGTATTTCTCGTGCTGGCGGCAGCACGATCAAGAGGGGCAGGCCAGGCGGACGTTCGTACAACCATTGAAATTCACGTTCCTGATGATCGGGATCAGTTAGCCACCACGCGATCGCATGGCCGGGTGCAGGCACCTCATCGGGGGTCCAGGAGGTGTCAATGAACTCGATGTCCTCATAGGGATGCCGCAGTAGGGCCATGCGTGTCGGGGCACGCGTGGGCGTGAGGTCTCCCATGGCTGCCTCCTGGTGGTGGGAATCGGGTTTCTCTGACGAGACGACGTTAGCAAGTTAGCATCATCGTAGTCTCAACCCGTTGTCCCGTTAAGAGTTACAGCGGAGTGGGCCCAAGAGGTACCTCGCCTGGCTAGATCGCATGATTGAAGTTCGCACGTTAGGAGGTCTGCTGGTTCTCCAAGAAGGGGATCCAGTGCAACTCCCCTCAAGGAAGGCCGCCGCCCTCCTAGCATATCTCGCACTCAACCAAGGTCGCGTGCTTGCGCGAACCGAGCTGGCCGCACTTCTTTGGGCCGATACAACGTCAGACCACGCTCGGCATTCCCTAGCACAGGCACTCTATTCACTGCGACGTTGTCTACCTACTCTGGTCATCGACGCGGGGCGCCAGCACATATACGTTCCGGAAACGGCCTTGGTTGTGGATGTCGTGCGCCTAAAGGGTCTAATCGCCGACGGATCACTCCTCGACGCAATTCGACTTTATGAGGGCCCGTTCTTGCAGGGATTCTCTCTCCCCAGCTGCCCTGAATTCGACGAGTGGCAGGAGCTTACGCGCTCAGAGATCGAGCGAACAATCTGGCGTGCAGCACGCACTCTCATGGAATCGGCAGAAAAGAGATGCGCTTGGGACATTCTCGAGGAAGTGACGGCCCGGGCGCTACTGGCGGACCCCTACGATGAGGCGGTACATCGGCGTAGGTTAATCGCCCTCGCCATGCTCGGGGACATTCGCCGTGCGAGCCGAGAACATGAAGCCTTCACCAAACGAATTCGTACGGAACTTGAACGGAGCCCGAGCCCCGAAACTATCCAACTCGCAGAGCGTTTGAGCCGCCTTTCTCAGGCGAGGGACACGGGCGTTCGAGACGCTGACTCTTCGGAGCTTGACTGGCCGTTCGTCGGCCGGGAGGCCGAATTAGCAGTTCTTCGCGATGCATGGCGTGAAGTCCGGAGCGGCAGGTCTCGGGCGGTTGCAGTTGTCGGCGAGGCAGGTATCGGAAAGAGTCGCCTATGCCAGCGGTTCCTGCGATACGCGGTGCTGCAGGGGGCTCGCGTATTGGAGGGACGATGCTATCGGCTTGAGGCACGTCTCCCGTATAGCGCGGCGGTAGATGCACTCCTGACAGGGCTGAGGCCTGAGGATATTGCGAACCTACCGCCGGCTTGGGCTGCAGCGATATCTCAGCTCCTGCCAGAATTGGCCCAGGCGAACTCGGATTCCGTCGCCCCGGCCCCTGATGAGACTGCACGACGCACGCTCTTTGAGGCGCTTGCCCGCGCCTTAGAGTCGGTGAGTAAGAGATCACCGGTCGTCGTATTTCTAGATGACCTCCATTGGGCAGATGATTCCACCGCGTCCCTCCTCCATTATCTGGCACGGAAGCTCCGGGCTTGTCAGGTGATGTTCCTTGTTGCGCTACGGCCGGAGGAGTTGGGTGCGGATTCCAACATAGGTTGGTTGTATCAAGAGCCAGCATCATTTCCGCTCTTCCAGGAGCTGAGGCTCGACAGGCTACCACGCGCCTCTATAGAAGCCATTATAGACCAGTTTGAGGAACAAACACACCTCCGGATCCCATCCGACGTCCGGGAGCTAATCGCCCGCCGCGCCATTGGGGTGCCTTTGTTCATTATCGAGCTACTCAAGGCACTCAGAGACGGAAGGGGAAGCGAGGAGGCAGTTTCCTGCGGCATAGGCGAGGGCGTTAGGGATTTCGTCCCGGCCGTGATCAATGACCTGTACGCACGCAGAATCAAGGGATTAGGGAACGAGGCCTTAGAGGTGATCAGCGCCCTGGCCGTGCTCGGGCGCGGGGCCTCAGCCCGGCTTGTAAGCAGAGTCACCGGTCGATCAATTGCCGCGACCGTTCAGGGAGTTGAGGAGCTCCTCTCGCGAGGTTTGATTGCTGACGATAACGGCACGCTGAAGCTTCCCCACGACTTGCTCCGTGAGGTCGTTTACCGCTCCCTTAGTCCGGCCCGTCGGCGCATGATGCATTCTGCTGTGGCAAATGCGCTGGTCGCGGAGGCCGATACACGGCCTGCTATGCTTGCCGTCCATTATGACCTCGCTGGTGAGCGCGAGGCAGCCTACAGCTATGCACTCCGTGCAGCTGAGGTTAGCGAGCGGGTCTATGCGCCGGCTGAAATCGACTTCTTCCTGCGGATGGCACACGCGAACGCGGATTCGGACGAAGATAGGTGGCGGCTACAGGAGCGCCGGGGACATGTGCTGTATCGATTCAGACGCTATCGTGAGGCGGACGAAATTTTCCGGGAGCTGGAGGCGCACTACCGTGCAATTGGAGACAGGAACGCCCTTCTTGCTTGCGAGGTTGTGCGGGCGAACATCAGGGCTAAGCAAGGCCGCATTCCCCCGATGGGAATGCTCAACAGCCTACAAAGGTTGCTCGCCGATGCGGAGTCGCTGAGCCAGGAGCGAAGTCTGCCTCAGATCATTAAGCTGCTCGCAGCGGCAGCGCACGACGTAGGTAGCCAGGACGTTGTGCTCGAAATGATTCGCAGACTTCGTCACATTGCTGCCGAGGCGGCATCGGCGACGGTCGCGGCGGAGGCTCTAACGGTCGCGGGCTCGCTTTCGGGGCTTTATACCTCAGCTCGAGAGGGGCTTCAGTACTCAAAGGGCGCTGTAAGAAATGCTCGTCGCTCTGGAGATCGGGCTGTACTTATTCACGCTTTACTCGCACGAGGATCCAACTGGCTGCACCTCGGAAGGCTGTGTGAGGCGGAACGAGATTACCGGAGAGCTCTAGAGCTAGGGGAGTGCCATGCAATAATCGATTATCGGAACGGCGCCTTGAATGACCTCGCCATACTCCTTACAGAACGCGGGCAATTTGAGGAAGCGGCGGAGCTCCTACAACGAGCGGCCCGACATGCGACTGAAGCAGAGGCGTGGCACGATCTACTGTTTGTGGAGATCAATCGGAGCTTGTTGGAATTGGAGGCTGGTGATCTAGATAGCGCCGCGGAAACTGCGCGAGCGGCGCTTGGAATTTCAGGCCAAGTCGGCGCCTGGTGGGCCCAGGCCACGGCCCTCGCCGTCCTCGGCCTCTACGCCCTCGAGCGCGGGCAGCTCACCGAGGCGAACCGCTGCCGACGGGAGATCCTCTCCCTGTTCGAGGGTCGGGATTTCTGGGTCGGCGACTTCTCGTACGCGGAGATGTTCCTCGCGCGACTGGCGGCGGTCGAGGGCGAGGAGGAAAAGGGGCTCGAGCGGCTGGACCGCGCGGTCGCCGCGTACGAGGGGCGCGACGCACTGTGCTGGTGCCGGCTCCAGCTCGAGCGGGCGCGGCTGCTGCTGAACCTGGACAGGGCGGAGGCGCGCCGTACAGCGCGGCGTGTCCGCTCACGCGCGGCACGGGCGGGCGCGCGGCCGCTCGTGGCGAAGGCGGAGGCGATCCTCGATCGCTTGATGGTGAAGGACTGAAAGCTGTTCCTCGAAGACGCCAGCGGCGCGGCATCGCCGCGCCGGTGCCCCGTGCATCCAAGTTCCTTGACCGGAGCGCGGCAGCGTCATAGAATAGGCCCGGCGACTTCCCCCGCACAACTCGTCCACCTCTCGGGATTGCCGGTATGCTCGTGCGCAGCCGGATGACCCGCGATGTCATCACCGCCTCGCCCACGATGACCGTGGCAGAAGCGATCGCCATCACGCGGGAGCACCGTATTCGGCACCTGCCCGTCGTGGAGCGGGACCGGCTGGTCGGAGTGGCGAGCGACCGGGACCTGCGCCTGGCGATCCCGGCGCAGGGCAGCATGCCGGACCGGGAGCGACAAGCGCTGATGGAATCCACCCGCGTCGCGGATGTAATGGTGAGGGAGGTGATCACCGTCGCGCCGGACGCGCCGGTGGAGGAAGCGGCCGCGCTGCTCGCGGAGCACAGGATCGGCTGCTTGCCGGTGCTGTCGGACGGGCGGCTGGTCGGGATCCTGACCGAGACGGACGTGTTGCGCGCCTTCGTCGAACTGTTCCGCGCCCAAGGTCCATCCAGCCGGATCGAGGTCCGGATGCCGGACAGGCCGGGCGAGCTGGCGCGGGTCGTGCGTCTGATCGGTGTGGATTTCAAGATCAACATCACGGGCCTGGTCGTGCCGCCCCTCAGCGAGGGTGAAGCGCTGGCCATCATCCATCTCCAGACGCTGGACCCGCGCGATGTGATCGAGGCGCTGGAGAAGCTGGGCTACGAGGTGGGTTGGCCGTCCCTGGGCTGACCGCGGAGACGCCACGCTCGAGCCGTCCACCGAACAGGGCCGCGCCATGCCGGACCGGCGGAGCGGCCGCCTGAGAGCCTCCCCGCAGCCCGGTGCGTCTGGCGGCACGCGCCCCGGCCGGACGCCTCGTGAACGGATAGAGAACCGCCCGTGGTCGAAACGGCGCTGATCTGGGACGACGCCCTCGCGACGTACCGCTTTCGACCGGACCATCCCTTGAACCCGCGGCGTCTCGAGCTGACCGTCGGCCTCATCCGTACGCTCGGGCTCGTCGGCGACGAGGCGCGACCCGTGCTTGCGCCGCGCCCGGCGACGGATGCGGAGCTGCTCGCTGTGCACGCGCCGGAGTACGTGGACGCGGTCAAACGCCTGTCCGAGCCGGGCGCCCGCGACCTGGATGGGCTCGAATGGGGGATCGGAACGGAGGACACGCCCGTCGTCGAGGGCATGCACGAAATGGCGGCCCTGGTCGCGGGCGCGACGCTGGTCGCCGCCGAGGCCGTGATGACCGGACGGGTGCGGCGGGCGTTCAACCCGGCGGGCGGACTGCACCACGCGTTCCGCGCGCGGGCGTCCGGCTTCTGCGTCTACAACGACCTCGCTGTCGCCATCCGCTGGATCCAGCGCGAGTTCGGCGCGCGCGTCATGTACATCGACTACGACGCGCACCACGGCGACGGCGTGCAGTCCATCTTCTACGAGGACCCGGAGGTCCTGACGGTCTCGTTCCACGAGAGCGGGGCGTACCTGTTCCCGGGCACCGGGTTCATCGACGAGCTGGGCGCGGGCGATGGCTACGGCTACTCCGTCAACGTTCCCCTGGATGCGCATACGGAGGACGACTCGTGGCGGGCCGCGTTCTCGACGCTGGTCCCGAAGCTCGCGGACGCGTTCCGGCCGGATGTGATCGTGCTCCAGAACGGCTGCGACGGCCACGTGCTGGATCCGTTGACCCATCTCCGCGCCACGACGCGGCTGTTCGAGGATCTGGTGCGGGTGGTGTGCGACGTGGCGGACCGCCACTGCGACGGGCGGATCGTTGCGACGGGGGGCGGCGGCTACGCGATCCACACGGTGGTCCCGCGGGCCTGGACGCTCGTGTGGGGCGTGCTGTGCGGCGAGCCCGCGCCCGATGAGATCCCGGAGCGGTTCGTGCAGGCCGTGCGAGAGGAAACCGGAGCGCCCGTGCCGACGACGCTGCGCGATCCCGAGGACGCGTTCGCGCCGTGGCCTCAGCGCGCCGAGGTCGAGGCGCTGAACGCCCAGACGGTGCGCTACGTGCTGCGCAGGGTGATGCCGCTCCTCACTGGGTGGGGACTCGCCTTCTGATCGGATGATGGAACTCCCACTGCGACAGACGGACCGCACGGGCAGACCGTACCTGGTCCGGTACTACGATCCGGCGGACCGGGCCGCGCTCGAGGCGATGTACGCGGACTTCGAGCCCAAGCGCGCCGCACAGGGGCTGCCGCCCGACACCGCCGAGCGGCTGCGGGCGTGGCTCGACCGGGTGCTGCCGCGCGGCATCCACCTGCTCGTCGAGGTGGGCGGCCGTGTGCTGGGCCACGTGATGCTGATCCCGATGGAGAACGCCACGGCGGAGCTCGCCAACTTCCTGCACCAGTCCATCCGGAACCGGGGGATCGGCACGGCGATGAACCGCCTGGCTGCCGACATCGCCCGCGAGGCCGGGTTCCGACGCCTGTGGCTCTCTGTGGAACCATCCAATCGGCCCGCGATCCGCTCCTACCAGAACGCGGGTTTCCGCCAGTTGCCCGGCTCCCTGTGGGCGCCGGAGATCGACATGGCGCTCGATCTCGAGCCGAGGACGACGCCCGCGTCCTCCTCGCCATCGGCATAGTCGCTGCAGCGCCTCTCCCACGGCGGTGCGGACGCCGCCTCCCGACTCCAGTCAAACGGGAGGAAGCGTGATCCACATGGAATGCGCCGTGCCGGTGCGCGCGTCGCGGGGTGTGACGTGGCGCGTGCTCGAAGGCAGGGTCCGTGACCCGGAACGGCACCTCGCGCGAGTCCAGGCGTGTGAGGTCGAGCCCCGGGGCGAAGACGAGCTGCTGCGGCGGGTGCAGTTCGACGACGGCACCGAGGTGACCGAGCGCGTCGTCCTGGTCCCGGAATCCGAGATCCTGTTCCAGTTCCTCGAACATCCGAAGTTCGAAGGCGAGATCCGGCACGTGCTCTTCGAGGCCGAGGGCAGCCTCTGGCTCTCGTTCCTGTTCCGGGGCCACACCCGCGCGGGGGACGAGCTGAGCCGGGAAGAGCTGGACCAGGTGCGGGAGGGGTTCGCCCGGGCGGTCCGCTTGGTGGCGGCCGAGGCGGAGCGCATGGAGCGGGCCGGACACGCGGCGCTGGAACCGACCTGACGCTCGTTCGCTGGCGCCGCGCCGCATGACGCCATGGGCGCCGGCCGGATGGTTCAGCGGATGCTGGACGAGCCGGACACTTGGCCCTGCGTCCGGTCGCTGGCGACCAGCAGATCCACGACCGCGCGGTGGATGGTCTGCGGGACCGGCGGAGCGTCGAGGTGCACCGAGAAGCTGCCGTGCCGCCACCGCAGCATTTCTCGTAGCGCGGCCTCGCCGTAGCACGAGCGCGTCTCGGCGTGCCGCGGCGAGCCGCGCTCGACGTACACGGTTCCTTCGTCGTCCGGGGCAGCCACCGAAACGACGGCGCTCCGGCCGTCGAACGCCAGGACGTCCAGCACCCACGTGAGCGGGAAGTCCACGAGGTCGCCGTGGAGCGCGTAGCGGCGGGCGTGCTCCGCGGCCGCGCCCGGTCCATCCGCCGTCAGGCCCGCCCGCGCGGCGCGACGCAGCAACGCGGCGAGCGTGGCGTGCAACTCGTTGAAGCGGACGTCGCCGGGGAAGCACACGTCGGCACCGGCGTTGAGGAGCTCGATGCGCCGCTCCAGCGCATCGGCGCCCGCGATGATGACCGGGATGCCAGCGAGTTTGCGATCTTCGCGCAGGCGCATGAGGAAGCGTGGGAGGTCGGCCGCGCCCACGTCGTCGGTGATCAGGAGCGCATCGGCCGGCGCGGCGGAGAGTCGTTCCCAGGCGCGCGCGACGTCGTCCACGGCCTCCGGGACGTATCCGCTCGAGCGGAGCCGCGCCGCCAGTACGGCGGCGGTGGGCGAGTGCCGGTGCACGATGACGACGTGGTGGCGGAGCCCGAAGCCGCTGCGCGCCTGCGAGCCGACGAGGCGGACGAGCGAATTGACGACCGTCGGGTCGTAGCGCCGCCCCGCTTCACGCCCCAGCGCGTCCAGAGCGGCCTGGACGCGCTGGGGGGGCTCGACGGCGGACGGCGCGAGCAGCGCGGCGAAGTCGCGGGCAACGGCGAGGATCCGGGCGGAGAGCGGGATGGACTCGCCGGCGGGTTCGACGCCGCCTGCGCCGTCCCAGCGGTGGTGCACGTGGGCGATGGTCTCCTGCACGCCCGCGGGCAGATCGAGGCCGCCGAGCAGCTCGAGGGTGACGGCGAGGGCGTGGGTCTCTGGCTCGGCGGAAGCAGTGGCATCTCCGCCCGGGCGCCGGCGGAGGGCGAGACGGCCGATGCCCTGGAGCACGGCGGCGAGCGCCAGTGAGCGGAGCGCCGGCTCATCCATGCCCAGCTCGCGGCCGATGGCGGTCGCGACCTGCCGGACGAGCCCGCTGCCGCCCGGGGTCGTCGAGTCGTGGTACTCGAGCAGACCGACGAGCAGATCGGCGAGGCCGACGAGCGCGCCGGACGCGGCGGCGGGCTCCGGCGCCTCCGCCGCCGCGCTCGCGTCTGCTTCCTCCGCGGGCGGCGTCTCGCCGGGTGAGAGCTCCACACTGGACGCCGGCGTGAAGAGGGCGTCGAACTCGTCAACGGGCGAGGCGGGCGGTGCAGCGGCCGGGGCGGCGGCCGCGATCGCCGCCCGGCTCGGCTTCCAGCTCGTGAGCCTCTCGAAGTAGGCGCGGATCGTCGGCTCGAGCGGACGATCCGGTGTGGCCGGGCCGGCCTCCTCCTGCCAGGTGTACGGGCTCACGCTCTCCGTGCCGGCCGCTTCCGCGCCCGTCCACGCGGCCTCGACCTCGGTCAGGCGCTCCAGGTCGAAGCCCACCGCCGTCGGCTCCGCGCCCTCAATGCCATCGGGCTCGGGAGCGACGACGGGCTCCGGACCGCCCGCAGACGCATCCGTCGCATCCGCCGGCGCTTCCTCCTGCGCGGCCGCCTGGGGAGGCGGCGCGTGCTGGCCGTTCCGGGGAGCCGCTGCCGCCAGCGCCTGCTCCAGCCGCTCCTGGAGTCGTGGGTCGCCGGGGCGCATGATGAGGAGCTGACGGTAGAGGGTCGCAGCACGCTCGGCCAGGCCCTGCGAGAGGTAGAGGTCCGCGAGCGTCTCCGTCACCATCTCACCGCCGAGCAGCGCCGTCTCGTCCATAGCGGTGGGCTCCTCGAGCGTTTCCGTCCGGGGTGACGCAGCGGCCTGGCCGACCTCGGCCGCGAGCGCGGCCACGACCGCCTCGATCTCAGGGTTCGTGGGATCCCGCCTGCGGAGCTGCTCGTAGTAGCCGAGCGCCTCGGCGGCGCGGCCCGCACGCCGCGCCAGATCGCCCAGCGCTCTCAGCGCCACCAGGTTCTCCGGATCCAGCCCCAGCACCCGCCGGAACGCCGCCTCCGCCTCCGCCTCCCGCCCCAGGTCCAGCAGCACCCGGCCGTGCACCACGTGCGCGCTGGCGTAGTCCGCATGCCGCTCCAGCCCCGCCTCCAGAAGCGCCCGCGCACGCTCCAGCTCACCCGCGCGCCGGTACGCCTCGGCCAGGTGCGCGAAGACCCGGCCTTCCGGATGCGCGGCGTAGAGCAGCTCCAATCTGGCGATCTCGGATTGATGGGATTCGGCCACTCAAACCCTCGGGGCGCGGGTCGAACGGCGAGTCGGATGGCAGGATCACCGTGAAATTAGGCGCTCGCCGCGCCGTGTCAACGAAATGTTTCCTCCGCACCGGGTGTGTCGCGACGCCTGACGATCTGGCGCAGGCCATAGCGCTGTTCGGCCTCGCCGATCGCGATCAATTCGCTCACCAGCGTGCCCGGGCCCAGTTCGACACTGTGGCCGACGAGGCCGACGACCGGCTCGGCCGGTCGCGGCGCGAGGCCGTGCGGGTCGCCGGGCAGCGCGCGATCGGCGGTGACTGTGAGCTCCTCGCCCGCGATGCCGGTGGCCAGCAGCGCGCGGAGCGGCAGCCCGGCGATGCCGCGGTGGAGCGGGGCGGCGGCGAAGCGGACGTATGCCGCGGGCTCGCCTGCGGGCCGACCGACCGCGAGGTACTCGTAGCCGAACTGGAAGAGCTTGCCACGGAGGTAGGTGAGGGAGCCGCGCTCCATCAGCCCCGCCGCGTGGTCGATGCGGCGGCGCCGGCCGTCCAGGGTGAGCGAGCCGGAGCCGCGGACCAGCGCCGGCTGCCACTGGAGTCCGAGCAGCGGGCGGCGGAGCCCGAGCCCCTGGGTCCTCGGGGCGTAGACGACGGCGTCCAGGTCGAGGTTCAGGTCCATGTCGACCGCCGGCGCGCGGCCCGCGCCCTCCGCGCCGCCGGGCGCCGCGCGGAACGCGCGGCCGTGGTAGGCGATCGTCGCGCGCCGGCCGGGGCCCAGGGCGATGCCGAGCGGTGAAATGCGACGACCGGCGAAGAGCAGCCGCTCATCGCCGGCCAGGAGCATGAACTCGTCCCAGCGGGACCGGGGGTGCGGGTACGGGTAGTGGCTGGCGTGGGAGCCGACGGCGAGGGCGAGGTCGGCGCCGTCGTCGAGCCGGCCGCAAACGAATGCGGCGAGGAAGCCGGAGCGGTAGAACGGCCCGTAGACGTGGACGCGACCGCGGCGCTCCCGCCGCCACACCGGCTCACGCGGGCCGGCGGCCGTTGTGGCGCGCGGATCGGCCGGTGGAGCGACGGGGCCCGGACTCGCTGGCGTCTCCGGTTCGGCGTGCATGCGCGCCCTGTCGGTACAGGATCGGGGAGTCGCCCCGGCGGAGGCCCGGCGGCGACGACGCCGGCAGCCGGCTCGGCGCTATGGAACGATCCACCCCCTCATGCGCCCAGCAGCGGATCGTGGCGCGTCGAAGGTGCGCCCGCGGCGGCGGCCTTCTCGGCGTCGTCGCCGAAGACGAGCCCCGTGCCGGCCGCCTGGGCCGCGATCGCCTCACGCAGCGCCTGGATCTCCTCCTCCGTCCGGCCCGCGGCGCGCAGTTTCCGGTCCATCTCGATGCGCTTGACCGCGGCCTTCAGCGTGCCCAGGGCGAGCGTCGCACACCGGGGGCGGGAGCCCACGATGTCCCGGCCGAGCAGGTCGATCATCTGTTCGTAGGTGAGGTCCATCACCTCGGCGAACGTGGGCCGCTTGCGGTTCATCCGCTCCGCCAGGATGGACGCCGCGGCCTGGCTGATGGTGCACCCTGCACCCTCGAAGCCGACGGCCTCGATCCGGTCCTCCTCCGGGGCCGCCTTCACGTAAATGGTGACGACGTCGCCGCAGCCCGGGTTGCCGCCGGGCATGCGGACGTCCGCATCCTCGAGCGGGGCCTTGTGGCGCGGCCGCTTGAAGTGGTCCAGGAGGATCGCGATGCGCGTCTGCCGGTCCACCGGTGACTCCTCTCTCGCTCAGCGCTCGATGGGCAGGCGGACGGAGTTGCCCCACTCGGTCCAGGAGCCGTCGTAGTTGCGCACCTTCTCGA
>Ga0065723_100372_pt1 | contig 24458 bp, 22 predicted proteins | sample TheenrcuSG05Z960_FD_59110 | JGI IMG/M metagenome (GOLD analysis project Ga0065723, IMG submission 59110) | Thermophilic enrichment culture from UC Davis - Sample SG0.5Z960 | ecosystem: Engineered > Solid waste > Grass > Composting > Bioreactor | place: USA: University of California, Davis
CTCCTTGCTCATACTGACATTTTCTCGGATCAGTTACACCCTGACAATATCACAGAACAACAACACCGGTCCGGCGGATGTTCCTTGACTGTGCCAAACGCAGGCGGTATGATAAATAAATAGCGAAAGGCGAAGAAGGGGAAGCGTTGCAGCCAAGCCTTCAGAGAGCGGCGCCGCCGTCAAGGCGCTGGGAGGTGCCGCAGGATGCGGCTGCCGCGTGTCGCCCCGGAGCTTCCCGTTCGAACGCACAGTAGGACGGGACGGTGGCGTCCGTTATCCGCAACGAGTGCCGTCCGGCCTTCGCGTGATTCGAGAAGCCGGCGGAACAAAGGTGGTACCACGGAAGAGAGCCTTCCGTCCTTTGCGGGCGGAAGGTTTTTGCTTGTATGCTGTCCACATTGGCCATGGAGGTTGGAAGCGCATGTCGGAAACCGCAAGCCGCCGCGGCGTGGAACTGCCGACCGCCTACGACCCGGCGCTGACCGAGCGGAAATGGTATGAAAAATGGCTTAAGGGAGGCTATTTCACGGCTGGGAAGCGTCCGGACGCGCCCCGGTACACCATCGTCATCCCGCCGCCCAACGTGACCGGCAACCTGCATATCGGACACGCCTTGGATTTCACCCTCCAGGACATCCTGATCCGCTTCAAGCGGATGCAGGGGTATGACGTCCTCTGGCTGCCGGGCACCGACCACGCCGGCATCGCCACTCAGACGAAGGTGGAGCAGCGGCTCCGGGAAGAGGAAGGCAAAACCCGCCACGATCTCGGCCGCGAAGAGTTCCTCATACGGGTGTGGGCGTGGAAGGAACATTATGCGAACACCATCCGCGACCAATGGGCGAAAATGGGCTTCAGCCTGGATTATACGCGCGAGCGGTTCACGCTCGACGAGGGGCTGTCCCGCGCGGTGCGCGAGGTGTTCGTCCGTCTCTACGAAAAGGGCCTGATCTACCGCGGCAAGCGGATCATCAATTGGGACCCGGAAACCCGCACCGCCCTTTCCGACATTGAGGTGGAATACAAGGAAGTGCAGGGCCGGTTGTACCACCTGCGTTACCCCTTGGTGGACGGTTCCGGCTACATCGAGGTGGCCACCACCCGTCCGGAAACGATGCTTGGTGACACGGCGGTGGCCGTCCACCCGGACGACGAGCGGTACAAGCATCTGATCGGCAAAATGCTTCGTCTGCCGATTCTCGGCCGGGAAATTCCCGTCATCGCCGACGAGTATGTGGACAAGGACTTCGGCAGCGGGGCGGTCAAGATCACCCCGGCGCACGACCCGAACGACTTCGAGGTGGGCCAGCGCCACAATTTGCCGCAGATTCTGGTCATGGACGAAGAAGGCCGGATGAACGAAAACGCCGGCCCCTATCAAGGCCTTGACCGCTTCGAATGCCGCAAAAAGATCGTGGAGGACCTTACGGCGCAGGGCGTCTGCGTCAAGATCGAAGAACACGTCCACCAGGTGGGCCACAGCCAACGGTCCGGCGCGGTGGTGGAACCGTATTTGTCCACGCAGTGGTTCGTGGCCATGAAGCCCCTCGCCGAGCGGGCGATCGCCGCGCAGAAGTCTGACAAGGCCGTGCGTTTTGTGCCCGAACGGTTCGAAAAAATCTATCTGCACTGGATCGAGAACGTGAAAGACTGGTGCATTTCCCGCCAGCTGTGGTGGGGCCACCGGATTCCCGCCTGGTATTGCGAAGCGTGCGAGGAAATCCACGTGGGCCACGAAGCGCCTGAAGCGTGCCGCAAGTGCGGCCACAACGGCTTGAGGCAGGACGAGGATGTGCTGGATACGTGGTTCAGTTCGGCATTGTGGCCGTTCTCCACGCTGGGTTGGCCGGACGATACGGAGGATATGCGTCGGTACTATCCCACCGATGTGCTGGTGACCGGCTACGACATCATCTATTTCTGGGTCGCCCGGATGATTTTCACCGCACTGGAGTTCACGGACAGCATCCCGTTCCGCGAAGTGCTCATCCACGGCCTCGTCCGCGACGCGGAAGGACGCAAGATGAGCAAATCCCTCGGCAACGGCGTGGACCCGCTGGACGTCGTCGAAAAATACGGCGCCGATGCCATGCGGTTCATGATTTCCACCGGAAGCACGCCGGGGCAGGACGTCCGGTTCCGCTGGGAGAAGGTCGAACAGGCGCGCAATTTTGCCAACAAAATCTGGAACGCCTCGCGCTTCGTGCTCATGAACCTGGACGGCTACGAGCCCGGCGAACCCGACCTGGACGGCCCGCTGACCGCGGCGGACCGCTGGATCCTGCACCGTTTCAACGAAACCGCCCGCGAAGTTACCCGCCTTCTCGACCAGTACGAGAACGGGGAAACGGGCCGGGTCCTGTACGATTTCATCTGGGACGACCTGTGCGACTGGTACATCGAATTTTCCAAGCTCAGCCTGTACGGGGACGATCCGGAGCGGCGGAAGACAACCCAGCGGGTGCTCGTCTGGGTGCTGGACCGGACGCTGCGCCTCCTGCATCCGTTCATGCCGTTTATCACGGAAGAAATCTGGCAGCATCTGCCGCGCACGGCGGACGCCGGCGAAACGATCATGCTGGCGGAGTGGCCGCGGCCGGACGACCGGCTGAACGCTCCCGAAGCCGTGCGGGAAATGGAACTGCTCAAGCAGACGATCCGCGCCGTGCGGAACGTCCGCGCCGAATCCGGTGTGGCTCCCGGCAAGAAGGTCGAGCTGCTCGTCAAGCCGGCGGGCGAGGCGGAGATGGAACTTTTCAAACGCAATGAAGCGTACCTGGTCCGCTTCGCGGGCACGTCGTCGCTCACCATCGATCGGAACATCGCGCCGCCGGCCAAGGCGGTCACCGCGGTGGTGACCGGGGCGGAGCTGTTCCTGCCCCTGGCGGGCCTCATCGACATCGAGCAGGAAATCGCCCGTCTGGAGAAAGAACTGGCCCATCTGAACGCGGAAGTGGAACGCGTGGAAAAGAAGCTGGCCAACGAAGCCTTCGTGTCCAAGGCGCCTCCGCATATCGTCGAGGAAGAGCGGGCGAAGGAGAGAGACTACCGTGAAAAGAGAGACAAGGTGCTGGCCCGGATCGCGGAACTGCGCGGGTGAAGGATACGGGGTGGATCGTTCATGAGGAAGACAGGGCGGACGAAGACCGCCTCCCGGCACGCCGAAAACGGGGGGGCCGGTTTTCGCAGCGCCGAAGAAGCGATCGCATGGATCACCGGGCTGATGCCGGTCAGCGGCATCCGGCCCGGTCTGGAGCGAATCCGGATCATAATGGACAGGCTCGGGGATCCGCACCTCAAGCTCCGGTTCATCCACGTGGCGGGGACGAACGGGAAAGGTTCGGTGTGCGCGTATCTGGACGCGGTGCTGCGCCGGTGCGGTTACGATGTGGGCCTGTTCACCTCGCCGTACCTCAGCTCGTACAACGACCGTTTCCGGTACAACGGTGAGCCCATGCCGGATGAAGCCCTGGTTCGGCTCGCCAACCGGCTGAAACCGGTGGCCGACGAGCTGGAGAAGACGGAGTGGGGACCGCCCACCATGTTCGAGGTGACCACCGCGCTGGCTCTGCTTTATTTCGCCACCGAGACGTTCCCCGACTATGTGGTGTGGGAGACCGGCCTGGGCGGCCGCCTCGACGTGACGAACATCGTGTATCCGGTGGTCAGCGTCATCACCAATGTCGGCCATGACCACATGGATCTCTTGGGCCCGACGTTGACCGACGTGGCCATGGAGAAGGCCGGCATCATCAAGCCCGGCGTGCCCGTGGTATCCGCCGCCCGGCAGCCGGAAGCCGTGGAAGTGCTCCGGCGGGTCGCGGCGGAGCGCAAAGCAACCCTGTATTTGCTCGCCGAACAATTCGATTACGAGATTTTATCCCTGAGGCCGGGCGAGACGCGGTTTACGTTCCGCGGGCCGTACCGGACGCTGGAAGACCTTAAGGTTCCCCTGAGCGGGGTCCACCAGGCGGAAAACGCCGCGGCGGCGGTCATGACGCTGGAACTCCTCAGACAGTTCAACGCCTTCGTCGTCGAGGACGAAGACCTGCGGGCGGGTCTGGAAGAAACCTCATGGCCCGGCAGGCTGGAAATGGTTTCGGAGAACCCCCCCATCCTGCTCGACGGGGCCCACAACCCGGAGAGCATGCAGGCCCTGGCCGCCGCCCTGCGGGATCTTTACCGCCATGAACGGATCAATATGCTTCTCGGCATGATGCCCAACAAGAATCATGAGGATTCGCTCCGGCATATACTACCTATAGTGGATACGCTCGTCATAACGGAGCCCTTTTTTTTCAAAAAAATGAGCGCGCACGCCCTGGCCGATCTGGCCGGCAGCCTCAGGGAACGGATCGGAGGTCCGCGGCAAATCGTGACGGAACCGGACTGGCGGCGCGCCCTGGATACGGCCATCCGGCTCGCCGGCGACGCGCCCGGGCGCACCCTCACGGTGGTCACCGGCTCGCTGTACCTGGTCGCCGATGTCCGTTCCTGGCTTCTCCATCGCAAAACCTCGGATAAAGGCTGGTGACACGCCTTTGCGTTCGGCTCAGCGCGTTCATTTCATCGGAATCGGGGGATACGGGATGAGCGCCATCGCCAGGGTGCTCCTGGAGATGGGGTATACGGTCACCGGTTCCGATATCGCCCGGCAGGAATCCACCGACAAACTGGCGGTGCAGGGCGCGAGGATCTTCATCGGCCACCGGGCGGAGCATGTGCGCGGCGCCGACCTTGTCGTCTATTCCACCGCGCTGCCGTCGGACAACGAAGAGCGCCTGGCGGCCGAACGGTGGAACATTCCCGTGATGCATCGTTCCCAGATGCTCGCCCGCCTGCTCAACGACCGATCCGGCGTCGCCGTGGCGGGCACCCACGGGAAGACGACGACATCCTCCATGATCGCGCTGGTGATGGAAACGTGCGGGCTGGACCCGACCTACATCATCGGCGGGGAAATCCTGAACGTCAACACCAACGCCAAAGCCGGACGCGGCAAGTACGTGGTGGCCGAGGCCGACGAAAGCGACGGTTCGTTTTTGGAATACCGGCCGGAGATCGCGGTGGTCACCAATATCGAGCCGGACCATCTGGAGCATTACGACGGCGACTTTACCAAGCTCAAAGAAGCTTACATGCGGTTTTTGGACAATATCCGTCCCGGCGGATTGGCGGTGCTGTGCGCCGATGACGGGGATGTCCGGGAGGCTGTAACCCGTTTGCGGACATCCGGCCGCCGCGTGGTGACGTACGGTTTGGACCGTTCCGCCGACCTTACCGCCGCGGACGTGGAGCTGGGCGACCGGCGGTGTTCCTTTACCGTGCTGCGCGGCGGACAGCCGCTGGGCGCCATGCGTCTGTCCGTGCCCGGCCGGCACAACGTGGCCAACGCCCTCGCGGCGACGGCCGTCTGCCTGGAAGCCGGCGTGCCGTTTGAAAACATCGCCCGCGCCATCGTGGAGTTCCGCGGCGCCAAACGGCGTTTCCAGGTGCTGGAGGAAACGGACGGGATGATCGTCATCGACGATTACGCCCACCATCCGACGGAAATCGCGGCGACCATCCAGGCGGCCAAGACGACGGGCAAGCGCATCATCGCCGTTTTCCAGCCGCAGCGGTACACGCGGACGTTCTTCCTTTTGGACGCATTCAGCCGCGCTTTCACCGACGCCGACGAGGTGGTGGTGACGGATATCTATTCCCCCGCCGGAGAAGCGCGCATCGAGGGCGTAAACGCCCGGCATCTGGCGGAACTCATCGCCCGCAACAGCAATCCGAATGTGACGTATTTTGCCCGCCAAGGAAGAAGTTCTGGAATTCATCTGGGCGAAAATGAAGCCCGGCGACCTGGTGCTGACCATGGGCGCCGGCGACATCTGGAAAACGGCGCACCAGCTGGCCGAACGTTTGCGCCGGCGCGCCGAAGCCCGCTGAAGATCGTTCCTTACAGCCGCCCGTCCCGCAAGGACCGGCGGTTTTTGTTTGTCCGGTCGCCGTTCCGGGGATCGGCCGGGCGAATAAGGCCGCTTTTTGACGTCGTGGACCCGCGGGGACCGTCACTCGGGAGCCCCGAGTCCATCTCAGCCAAGTCCCTGCCGTTGGTCTATCTCTCCCTTTTCTCTCATATGCTGGTGTAGAAAACATGGCATAAAAGATAGAGAAGGAGAGAGACACATGACGGGCAAGGCGAGAATGACGTTTCGGTTCGACCGCCCCGATCCGAGGCTCCCGGGCAAAGAACGTCCGCCCGGCGGGGACCGGCACACCGGGAACCGGCGTTCTCTTCCCGAAACGCGGCCTGTTGGCCATGGTCCGTTGCTTCAGGATGATGTGGACCAGCTGGAGCGTCTTATCCGCGGAGAGGACCCGCAGGTCGTTCCGCTGCGGTCCACCACGGACAAGCCCGCCGGAGGGACGCCTCCGGTTCCCGTCGAGTCCGGAATTCCCGGCCCTGTTTCCGGCGCTGCCTATGCTTCTGGCGCCGTTTCCGGCGCTGCCCATGACTCTGGCGCCGCTTCCGGCCCGTCCTTTCCCGATCACGAACTTCAGCATGGGATTACCGAAGCTTCCGATTCCTTATCCGGCGCGTCGCGCAGTATTTTCCGCGGCGCACCGGGTTCTTTGAACGGCGTTTCCGGATCCGGATCCGACACGCTGAACGACGCATCCGCCTTCGCACCCGGCGATTGGTGGGTTGCTTTCGGCGGCAAATCCGGAACACGGAGCGGCACTTCCGCATCCGAATCCGGCACATTGGATGCACGCCGGCCGGCATTTGCAAACAAGGCCGGGGAAGAGAGTGTTCCGCCTCCTTCCGGCATTCGCGTTTTCCTGGCCGTCGCGGGAGCGGTCGCCACCGGAGCGGTGTTTGGCTATCTGGTGCTGTGGCTGTTTACCGTCCAGCCATGGGTTTTCGGAAACGGCGATATTTCCGCGAATCCTCAGCAGCAGTCCACCGCCGTCCGGTTTTTCGGCATGGACAGGCCGTCGGGGCGGGAGGACGGGGATGAAGAAGCCGCCGGAAATCCGGATACTGGAGTTTCGGATATGGCGAAAGGCGCGGCGGAAGATCCCGGACGGTCGGCCGAAGCGGTTCAGGCGTCCCGGGGACTCGGAACGGAAACGCTGGCCGTGCCGGCGGATCTGTTCTACTTTTTGCAATACGGGGTTTTCAGTTCCGAAGAGCGAATGAAGGAAGCGCTCGGAACGGTGCGAAACAAGGGATTTGCCGCCGTCGCCGCGCAAAGCGACGGGTACCGGGTCTTTGTCGGCGCGGCGGCGACCCGGGACGACGCGGAACGGCTGGCGAAACTTCTGGGGAATTTCCAGGTGTACATCAAGGTGCTGGACAACCCGCCGCTGATCTTGCCGGCCGACGGTTTTCCGCCGGGGTTGCCGGATTTTTTCGAACGGAGCGGGGATCTGGCGCGGCAACTGGCACGTCTGTCCCTCGTGCTTCTGAAAGAGGGCGGTCCGCCGCCGGAGGAGGACTGGCAGCGGCTGCAGGATACCCGCCGCCAGTGGCGGCAGGCGGTACAATCCCTCGAGGCCGACCCCGCCCTGACCGGCGATCTGCAGACGCTGGCGCTTCGCGCCGCCGGACGGCTGGACGAAGCGGTGACACGCCTGGAAGAAGGCCGAAGCGGCCAGGACCGATCCGCCCTATGGGACGTTCAATCGGCTACAATGGAAGCGTTGCTCGACCTGACGCGTTTGAGGGAAACCTTGCGGAACGGCGGCACCGCGGCTGAGGCGAAAGAGAACGCGTCCGGCTGACAAAAGCCGAATACGTCCTTCGAAAGGGCCCGGCCGGGGCACCGTTGAAACCCCGGCCGGGCCCGCTTGTCCGGCCGGCGCGCGATCCGTATAATGGTGGAAAGATGCAAAAAACCGGCGGGAGTCGTTCATGGCATGAGAAAAAGCAGACATTGGCTGCTCGTGTTGTTTCTCCTCCTCGGCCTGCTCGGCGGAAGCCTGATTTCGCGTCTTTTGGTGGATGTCCGGGAGCTGTCCTTCCTCACAAAGGCTTTGCCGGTCTCGTGGAAACCGGCCGCGGACCTTGGTTTTCTCGCCTTTGAATTGCATCTGCGCCTGGAATTTACGTTGCTCAGCCTGATCGGCGCCGTCATCGCCATCTGGCTGTACCGGAAAACGTGAGAGAGGAAGACGGCCTTTGCGTTGCACGCTGATCCTTGCTTCCGCATCCCCCCGCAGAAGACAGCTGATTTCCGTGTTCGGATTGCCCGTCATCGTCCGGCCGCCTCTGGTGGACGAAAGCGTGCCGAACCACTGGACTCCCGCCAGAACGGTGGAGGAATTGTCCCGCCGCAAGGCGGAAGCTGTCCTGCGCAACTTCGCCGAATCCAATCCCCAGGTTTCCAACGAAGTGCGCGTCGTTGTCGGCAGCGACACCGTGGTGGTGCTGGACGGAAAACTCATGGGAAAGCCCGCCGACAGGGAAGACGCCCGGAACATGCTGCGCCGTCTTTCCGGGCGGACGCATGAGGTCTACACCGGCGTCACGTGCATCCGCGAACAGGACGGCCGGGTCTTGACGAAGCACCGGATGACGCGGGTGACCTTCCGTCCGCTGTCCGATTCCCTGATCGAACGGTACATCGCCACCGGCGAACCGATGGACAAAGCCGGGGCATACGGGGTGCAAGGAATCGGCGCGGTCCTGATCGAGAACATCGAAGGGGATTTCTTCAGCGTGATGGGACTGCCGGTCGGTCTGCTCTTCGGAATGCTGACGGAGCTTGGAGTCCGTCCGCCTTTCGATCCCGCCGCCGCAACGGTTTGACGACCGCAAGCGCGAAAGCGCGAAAACACAGAACCATCCCGATAGGAAATGCCAGCGATCCTGGCATTTTTATTTTGCGGTGCCGGACGCCTATTTCCGTATTTTTGGATTTTTTGTCGGAACCGTCCAATAGACGGATGCGCCTGCCGGGAAGTTAATGGTATAGTAGTACTGTCGCCTGCGAATTCCCCGATTTTTCTTCGCTTTTCCGCAAGAAGCCCCGACGGAATGATTCCGGCCGCCCCACTTTTCGGCAAAGAGGAGGATCGCGATGACCGGCAAGCTTTATACGCTGCGCCAACTGCCTCTCGAGGACAGGCCCCGCGAGCGTTTGAAGCTGTATGGCGCGGAATCGCTGAGCAACGCCGAGCTTCTGGCTATTTTGCTGCGCACCGGCACCCGTAACGAATCGGCGGTGCACGTGGCCCAGCGCATTCTGAACGAATGCGGCGGCCTGCGCAGGCTCGCCGAGAAGAACTGGGACGAGCTCATCCACATCCGCGGCATCGGACCGGTCAAGGCGGTGCAGCTGCAGGCTTCCGTGGAGCTTGGGCGGCGCCTCGCGCGCGCCCGTCTGCCGGAAATGCCCCGCATCACGCGGCCGCAGGACGCCGCCGATCTTCTGCTGGAAGACATGCGCCATTTAAAAGAAGAGCATTTCGTGTGCCTGTTTCTGAACACGAAAAACCGGGTCATCGGCCGGGAGACGCTGTCCATCGGCAGCCTGAACGCGTCGGTGGTGCATCCCCGCGAGGTGTTTCGCGCCGCCATCCGGCGCAGCAGCGCGGCCATCCTTTGTGCTCACAACCATCCGAGCGGCGACCCGACGCCCAGCGACGAGGACCTGGAAGTTACCCGCCGGCTGGTGGAGGCGGGGCGGGTCATCGGCATCGACGTGCTCGACCACCTGGTGATCGGGGACGGAAGGTATGTCAGTTTGAAGGAAGCCGGTTGCATGTAATATAATGAGGAAGATTGTCCGACATCAGGAGGTAACGGCAAATGTTCGGGGGGAACCGCGACCTGGGCATCGACCTGGGTACTGCCAATTCGCTCGTATTCGTCAAAGGAAAAGGAATCGTCGTCCGGGAACCGTCCGTCGTCGCCATCCACACGGATACCCGCAAAATCGTGGCCGTCGGTGAAGACGCTAAGCGCATGATCGGCCGCACCCCCGGCAGCATCGTCGCCATTCGGCCCATGAAAGACGGCGTCATCGCCGACTTCGACACAACGGCGACCATGATCAAATATTTCATCAGCCGCGCATACAAGAAAAGCCTGATTTTTTCCCGCCGTCCCAACGTGATGGTGTGCGTGCCTTCCGGCGTGACTTCCGTGGAGAAGCGAGCCGTGGAGGAAGCCACCAAACTGGCGGGCGCCAAGGAAGCGTACACCATCGAGGAACCGTTCGCCGCGGCCATCGGCGCCGACCTGCCTGTCTGGGAGCCCACGGGCAGCATGGTGGTGGACATCGGGGGCGGCACGACGGAAGTGGCCGTCATCTCCCTCGGCGGCATCGTCACCAGCCGTTCCATCCGCGTCGCGGGCGACGAGATGGATGAAGCGATCATCCAGTACATCAAACGGATGTACAATCTGCTGATCGGCGAACGCTCCGCGGAGCAGATCAAGATCGACATCGGTTCGGCCTTGCCGCAGGATCAGCCCCAAACCGTGGAAATCCGCGGCCGCGACCTGGTGACCGGCCTGCCGAAGACCATCTCCATCACCTCGGACGAGATCACCGAAGCGCTGGCGGACACGACGGGCGCCATCGTCGAAGCGGTGAAGCTCACCCTGGAGCGGACGCCTCCGGAACTGGCGGCGGACAGTTATGGACAGGGGCATCGTGCTGACCGGAGGAGGAGCGCTGCTGCGCAACCTGGACAAATTGTTGTCGCGGGAAACGGGCATGCCGGTGCTGGTCGCCGAACACCCTCTCGACTGCGTCGCGATCGGCACAGGGAANNCGCTGGAAAGCCTCGATCTGCTCCGGGGGGCAAGCAGAGGCACCGCCACGCGGTCCGCCAACTGAATCGGATGTTGCGGAAGGAAAGCGGGAAGCGGTGGTGATCGGCGATCCGACTGTTTCGCAACAAAAGGCTGTTCATCCTCATGATCGGCCTGGTGCTGTTCATCGCCCTGATCGGTTTCACCCTTGGACGATCCCGGCTCACCTGGCCCGAGAAATTTCTGCATGATGCTGTCGGTGTGTTTCAGGGATTCCTGTACCGGCCCGTCGGAGCCGTCGCGGAGTTTGTGCGCGACATGGGCCGGCTTTCCGAAGTGTACCGGGAAAACGAAGTGCTCCGCCAGACCGTGGCGCGGTACGCGCAGGACCAGATGCGCTACAATTTCATCGAGCAGGAGAACGAACGGTTAAAGAAGGCCCTCGAGTTTACCGAGCGGCAAAAGCGGCTCTACCGCTACCGCTATCTCATCGCCCAGGTGATCGGCTACAGTTCCGACCCGTACAACCGGTCGTTCCGCATCGACCTGGGCGCGCGGGACGGCATTCGGGAAAAAATGGCGGTGCAGACCGTGGACGGCCTCGTCGGCATCGTAAGCCGCGTGTCCGAATTCACGTCCACCGTGATGCCGCTCACCGAGCTCGATCCGAATTCGCCGTCGGGCATCGCCGTGTCGGCCACGGCCCTCGGCAAGGAAAGCAGCATCTTCGGCATCATTGACGCCTATGACAGGGAGACCGGACTCTTCCGCATGAGCAGGATCGGTCCGGATGATCCCCTTGAGGTGGGCGACACCATCATCACCTCCGGTCTGGGCGCCCTCGTTTCCCCGCGGCATCGTGATCGGTACGGTGGTCGACAAGCAGGTCGGGGATTTCGGCCTGACGCTGACGGCGAACATCCGGCCGGCCTCCGCCTTCGACCACCTGTCGGAAGTATTTGTCGTGGTGGCGCCGGACATGGACCATCCGGAAGCGGAGGCGCCATGAAGCTTCGCATCCACAGGACGATCCTCGCCGCCCTCGTCCTTCTGCTCATCGAGACGGCGGTGCTGCCCTGGCTTGTGCCTACGGCGATGAGCGGCCGGATTGTGCCGCATTTTCCGTTTCTCGTGACCCTGTTTGTGGCCGCGACGGCCGGACGGCATATCGCCTTCTTTTTCGGACTCGGTTTCGGACTTCTTCAGGATGTGATTTTTTACGGGCATCTGATCGGGGCTTATGCCTTCGGCATGGCCTTAACAGGGTATCTTGCGGGACTGGCGGTCGGCCGCCTGCGTCCTTCCGCCGGGCTGTATGTCGTGCTCGCGGCCTTTGGCGGCTTCATGCTGGACTCGATCGTGTACGCCATCTACCGGCTTTTCCAGGTGACCACCGCATCCTATCTCTTCGCCATCGGGTGGCAGATTGTGCCGACGACGGCCGTTCAGGCGGCGCTGGCGGCGCTCTTGTATGTTCCGTTCCGCCGCCTGCTGACCCGGCCCGCGCCCGCCGCGTCCCAGGGTTCCGATGAGCGTTCTTCCGCCGATTAAGCAGGGAAAACGGACGGCAAGGGCGAAGGTGTATGTTGGTCGCGGGGAGGGACGGAGCCGGTGAGCGGCAAAACGCTGGTGACCATCAAAGGCGTCAAGGACGGGCTCGTTTTCGTGCTGGACGACCGGTGCGACTGGGAAAGCCTGCTTAAGGAGCTGGAAGACAAGCTGGCCCGGCACGGGCAACAGCTTTCCGGCCCGGCGATACAGGTGCGCGTCAGGCTGGGACGGCGTCCGGTGGATGAAGACGGAAAGCGGAAAATCCGGGAGATCATCGGAAGGTACGGCAACCTGCTCGTGGAGTCCATCGAAAGCGCCGCGGATGGCCCTCCCGCCGCCCCTCGCGACACCCTGCCCCTGTACCGGGTAAGCGGCATAGTCCGGTCCGGGCAGACGGTGGAGCGTGACGGGCATCTGCTCTTGCTCGGCGACGTCAACCCCGGCGGAACGGTGCGATGCACCGGAGACATCTACATTCTGGGGGCGCTGCGCGGCATCGCCCATGCCGGATGCGAAGGCGACTACCGGGGCGATCATCGCGGCCTCGCTCATGATGCCGATGCAGCTGCGCATCGCGGACGTCATCAGCCGCCCGCCGGAAGAATGGGTGTCGGAGGATTCGGGGATGGAATTTGCCTATTTGCGGGACGGCGTGATGGAAATCGACCGCATCACGCGCCTCCACCGCTTTCGCGAGGAAGCGACGCTGTCCAAAGGAGTGTAAGAAACATGGGTGAAGCGATCGTGATCACCTCCGGCAAGGGCGGAGTCGGCAAAACCACCACCACCGCCAATCTTGGCACGGCGCTCGCCATGCTGGGGAAAAAGGTGTGCCTGGTGGACACCGATATCGGCCTGCGCAACCTGGACGTGGTTTTGGGACTGGAAAACCGCGTCATCTACGATCTGATCGACGTCGCCGAGGGCCGCTGCCGGCTGGGCCAGGCCCTGGTCAAGGACAAACGGTTCGAGGACCTCTTGTACATGCTTCCGGCCGCCCAGACAAAGGACAAAAACGACATCACGCCCGATCAGGTGAAATCGATCGTCGAGGAGCTCAAACGGGATTTCGATTACGTGATCATCGACTGTCCCGCGGGCATCGAGCAAGGTTTCCGCAACGCCGTGGCCGGAGCGGACAAGGCGATCGTGGTGACCACCCCCGAGACCGCCGCGGTGCGGGACGCCGACCGGGTGATCGGCCTGCTGGAGCAGACGAGCATCGGTTCGCCCAAACTGCTCATCAACCGCATTCGTCCATCGTTGCTGAAACGGGGAGAAATTCTGGACGTGGATGAAGTCTGTCAGGTGCTGGCCATCGACCTCATCGGGATCGTGCCNGANGACGAGACGGTCATCAAGCATGCCAACCAGGGCGAGCCGATCGTGATGAACCCGCAGTCCCGCGCGGCCATCGCCTACCGGAACGTGGCGCGGCGCATTCTCGGCGAGACGGTGCCGCTCATGCCTCTGGAAGAAAAAGAGGGATTCATGCGGAAAGTGCGAAAGCTTTTCGGAATGGGTTGATGACCCGTGCTGAGCCGCCTCAAGAAAATGGACGCGCTGATGCTGGCCATCCTGGTCCTGTTCATGGGCATCAGCTATCTCGTCGTGCGGAGCGCCGTATGGGGCACGCCGCTGCAAAGCTACCCGACGAAAACCCTTTTGTTCTACGCATTGGGTTTTTTGATCATCCCGGTGGTGACGCTGATCAACTACCGCTGGGTGCTCAAATGGTGGATTCTCTGGTACGGAGCCGGCATCGCGTTGCTGGTTGCCGTTTATTTTTTCGCCCCGCCCACCAACAACGCCCGCAGCTGGTTCGAGTTGCCCGGAGGCTACCTGTTCCAGCCCGCGGAGCTCATGAAGGTGTGCCTGATCCTGGCCATCGCCGCGATCCTGGGGCGGAGAATGGGCAATCCGCTGTCGTTCCGGCAGGACGTCCTGTCCGTGGCGGCCGCGGCCTTCCTTCCCTTTCTGCTGGTCATGATCCAGCCGGATCTGGGCAATGCCATCATCTACATTTTCATCGTGCTCGGGATGCTCTGGATTGGAAACATCCGGTATACCCACGTGCTTATCGGCCTGGCGGTGTTTGTCGTGGGCGTGGCGATTTTCGTCCACCTGTTCAACACCTACAACGAGGAAATTCGGGATTTCCTCATGCAGCAGGGAAAATCGCACTGGTATCAACGGATCAACACGTTCATCAATCCCGAACAGGCTTCGGCGGATGAGAAGTTCCAGTCCCAGCGGGCGCAGATCGCCATCGGCTCGGGCGGCCTGAGCGGAGACGGCTATATGCAGGGCAACTCCATCCGCCGCGGACTCGTTCCCTATCTGTATTCCGATTCGATCTTCGTCGTCATCGGCGAAGAATTCGGTTTCCAGGGCGCGGCGGTGCTCTTGCTGTTATACTTCGTGTTCATCTACCGCATGATCATGATCGCCTTCCAGTGCAACGACCTGCGCGGCTCGTACATCATTATCGGCGTGGCGTCGATGTGGGTGTTCCAGATTTTTGAGAATATCGGCATGATGATCGGCATTATGCCCATCACCGGCATCACGCTGCCTTTTATCAGCTATGGGGGCACGTCGCTGCTGATCAACATGTTGTCGGTCGGGTTTATCATGAGCGTGCGGGCGCACCAGGAACAAGAGAAGGAAGATGGGGCGTAGGGGCAGGCTGTCTTGGCGCGGTGTGTCGGCCGCCGGACGGAAAGGCCGGATTCCGGTTGTTGGAAGACGGGCTTTCCGGCCGGGGCCGATTTTTTCATATTCCGGCGCCGGTGTCCTTGTCCCAAGTTCGCGGAGGTTCCCGCATTTCCGGCCCGACAGCGCCGTCCCCGGACGGGTCGGCTGGTCTAAATCGCCGTCATTCGCCATAAGGTGAAAGTGAGACAAGCACCGGAAAGGAGGATGCCGGCATGGATGTTCGGCGCAACGTCCGGCGGAGACGCAAGGAACGGATGGCAAGGGTCGCCGCCGCGGAAGCGGGCCGCCCGGCCGGCGAAGAGGCGGGCGAACTCGACGGGCCGTTCGGCGCAACAGGCGGAGCGGCAAGCGAAGATACGGCGGATGACCGGGCCGGCATCAAAGCCGATAACGGAGCGTTCACCCTGGCCGAATTTGCGGCAAACGACGGGACAAAGAACGGGGAGCGAGCCGCGGGAGACGGCCGTCGCAATCCGGCGCAATCCAGGCCGCCGTCCGCCCGGAAACCGATTGCCGTCAGACTTGCCGGGGGATCGGCGGCAAGACCCGAAGATATGGCGGCCGGAGAGGCTCCTGTCTTTGAAGGCGCAAGACCGACGGAGCGTATACCCGATCCGGCGTTCTCCGACGACCCGGAAACCTGGTGGAAAGAGCGGATGAAGCGCCGGGAGGCGGAAAGCGGCTCGCCGGCGGATGGCGGGTCGCTGCGTTTTTTCCGCGGCCTCGCGGTCCGGGCGGTGTGGGCGCTGATCCTGTTCGGCGCGGTGTGGGGGTGGCTCCGCTTCGAGCTTCCCGGAGCCCCTCTTTTCCGGCTTTGGCTGGCAAGCGCGCTTGCCGAGGAAATGGACGCGCGGGCGGTGCGCGCCTGGTACGAGCGGCATTTTGCCGGTTCTCCCGCGTTTCTGCAACAGCTTGGGAACTCCGCGGAAGAGAAAGCGCAAACCATCTGGAGCCATGTGGAAACGTCCCTTCCCGTCGATGGACGGCTGGTCCGGACCTTCGCCGAAAGCGGCGCGGGTGTGCGGTTCGCGGCCCCGGCCGCAAGTCCCGTGCGGGCCGTCTACGCGGGCTTGGTCATGCAGGTGACGGAAAATGAACACGGCGCCTCTACCGTTCTCATCCGCCATCCGAACCGGATTGTCACCGTTTACGGCAACGTCGCAAGCCCCGCCGTCCGGCCGGGCGACTGGGTCGAAACCGGCCAGACCATCGGCCGGTTGGGGCCGACCGGCGAAAGTTCCGCGGAAACGTATTTAGACTTCGCCGTGCGGCAGAACGGCAAAGCCCTCGACCCCGCGGCAGTGATCCCGCTTGATTAGATGGCGCGGCATGACTGTCCGGCTGCATCCGCTTTTCGTCCTGATGATGGCCGTTGCCGCGGCCGCCGGCCTGTTCGTGGAACTGGCCACCTTGTTTGTCATCGTGGTGATCCACGAACTCGGCCACGTGGCGGCGGCGCTCCATTACGGGTGGCGCATTCGGGAAATCCGGCTGCTGCCGTTCGGCGGCGTCGCCGAAGTGGAGGAGGCGGGGACGATTCCGGTCCGGCAGGAGACGGTGGTTGCCCTCGCCGGACCGCTGCAAAACGCCTGGCTTGCGCTGTCCGGCTGGGCGCTCGGGTACGCGGGATGGGCGGATCGCGCCTGGGCCGCCGATTTTACGGCGGCGAACGTCTGGATCGGCCTTTTCAACCTGCTTCCCATCCTTCCCCTGGACGGCGGAAAATTAGATGCAGGCCTGGCTCAGTCTGCGCCTTCCGTATCACGCTGCCCTTCGGCGGTCCGTTCTCATCAGCCTGGCGGGCGGGGCGGCGCTCACCGCCGCCTCGGCCTGGCCTGCGCTCAGCGGCGGACCGTTGCAGCTCAACATGCTGCTCATCGGGTTGTTTGTGCTGGCTTCCGGATGGTATCAGTGGCGCAACATTCCGTACCTGTTCATCCGCTTTCTGGTGCATCGCAGCCGCCGTTCCGCCGAGAAGCTGGATGCCGGCGCGATTGCCCACCCCATCGTCGTCTCCCCCCATCGTCCGCTGTCCTCCGTGGTCCGCCTCTTTATGAAGGAACGTTACCATTTGATTTATGTGATGAACGGCGGACGCGTTCAGCGGGTAATCCCCGAAGGAGCGGTGATCGAGGGATTCCTTGCCCGATTGCGTTCCCGCTGAAGTTCACGGGGCAAACGGGCAACGGCAGGTATCCGGGTCCCTTCCCCGGTTTCGTTCCCGCTGAGGTCTCCGAGGCAAGCTGGCCCGGTTTCGCCGTCCGGCTTCGTTTGCGTGCCGAGGCGGCGGGACGGGCGGTGCCGGCGGACGGATCGCCGTGCGTGCGGCGGTTTTTGTTTGTTATAATCGAAAAAGCAGTAGTTCGACCGTCGGAAGGAGAATGCTGTCGTGCGCAGGATCGCCGCGAAGGTTCTGCTGGCAGCGCTGGCGGTTCTTGCCGCGGCGGTGCTGGCGGGTTGCGCGGGAAGGCCGGGCGGCCCGGCTTCCGAAACGGACCCGGTTCCGCTGACCGCTGTGTTGGGGATCGACCTGGACACGGTGGAGCGGATTGAAATCCGTTACGGCGACGGCCGCGGCCTCATGGTGACCGATTCCGAAACCGTCCGCGGCATCGCCGACCGTCTCAAAGCCGTCACCGTGCGCGAATCCGAAGCCGAGAGCGTGGGTTACCTTTACTTTATGGACCTGTTCCAGGGAGATCAAACCCGTCGCGTCGGCGACCGTTACACGCATCTGGACGACAGGACGTACGAAACGGTGCAGAACGAAGCCGGCCGGGCTTTGAACGCCTTCATCCTCAGCCTCGGCCGGGAGCGGATGCCGGATTTGCTGCCGGGCATATCGGTGGACTCGTTTTCATGATCCCTTGCATTAAACAAAGACCATTGTACATTTGTTTTCATGTCCGTTGGCCATAACTTCACAGATAATTCCAATTTGATGGAATAAAGTGCCGTTGTTTTTCGATAACGCCGTTTTCATGCATAAATAATTGCACTTTTGGCGTTATGCATTTCAACAGCCGGATTGCACGCGGGCCGGAATCCGCCCGCGGCATCCGCCCGGGTCCGCCAGACCGCACGGTCCGCGCCTGTCGCGCCGCACTCCCCCGCGCCCGTCATGCCGCTATGCCCCGCGCCCGGCGTGGAGCCGGAATTCCGTTAATTATCATTGAATTTGCTTTCCCGGTATGATACAATCGCAAAGTGCGTGTGGTGGCATGCGACAACCGCACTTGACCGGGTCCGGCAAGACCGGCGATCCCCAGGTTCCGCTTTGGGCGGAAGAAGGAAGCCGGCACCCGGCGGGGCGAGTCAGCGATGAAGGAGGTGGGCGCATGTACGCCATCATCGAAACCGGCGGCAAGCAGTACAAGGTGCAACCGGGCGACGTGATCTACGTGGAGAAGCTTGCGGCCGCGGAAGGCGACGCCATCGTCTTTGACCGTGTGCTGGCCGTAAGCGGCGACCAGGGATTCGTGGCCGGCGAGCCGACGGTGCCCGGCGCGAAGGTGACCGGCAAGGTCGAGAAGCATGTAAAGGGCAAGAAAATTATCGTTTTCAAGTACAAGCCCAAGAAGAACTATCGCCGCAAGCAGGGTCACCGTCAGCCGTACACGAAAGTGACCATCGAAAGCATCGAGGCGTAAAGCGCCATGATCACCGTCAAAATTTGGCGGGATCCGGACGGACGCGTGGCACGCTTCACCGTTTCCGGCCACGCTTACTACGATGAGCCGGGCAGAGATATCGTATGCGCCGGCGTATCTGCGGTGGCTATCGGCGCGGTCAACGCCGTGGAGCGCCTCGCCGGCCTCAAGTTGCGCACCGAGATGCGCGAAGGCTTCCTGGACGCGTCCGTGCCGCCGGAAAGGGACGAGGCGCGGGATGGGCGCGCACAGCTGCTTCTGGAAGGCATGCTGGTCGCCCTCGAATCCATCGCGGAGTCGTACGGGGAATACGTCCGGATCGAGCAATCGTCCGTGGCTTCCAAGGCCACCGGAAATTCGCCGAAAAAAGGAGGTTGACACCATGATGCGGATGAATTTGCAGCTGTTCGCGTCCAAGAAGGGCGTCGGTTCCACGAAGAACGGCCGCGACAGCGAAGCGAAACGCCTTGGCGTGAAGCGCGCCGACGGCCAGCTGGTGACGGCCGGCAGCATCCTGGTCCGGCAGCGCGGCACGCGCATCCATCCGGGCCGCAACGTAGGGAAGGGCTCGGACGATACGCTTTACGCGAAAACGGCGGGCATTGTCCGTTTTGAACGCTGGGGTCGCGACCGCAAACGGGTCAGCGTCTATCCCGTCGAGGCGCCGGTCGCGGCAGCGTCGGAAGGCTAATATGGCAGCATGACAACCCCCGGCCGGAAACAGTCGGCCGGGGGTTGTTTTTGCATGGGAGTAGAGAGCCGGATGCGGGCCAAGCACTTTACGCCCTGGAGCGTGGCGGCGGCCGGATCGCTGGTGTTGCCGGCTGTGTTGACCGCCGTCCTGCCGGACGCCCGGTGGCCGGCCCTGCTGCTGGCGGCCTGGGCCGTGGCGGCGGCGATCGTGCATACGGAGTCGGTGCGCCGGGCCAATCGCGGGCTGCTTGCGCGGCTTGCGGACGAGCAGCGGCGGTCCTGGCTGCATGCGCTGAGCCAGCAGCGCCATGACTGGATGAACGATCTGCAAATCCTGTACGGTTACCTTCGCCTGCAAAAGCTCCATTATGCGATGGAGACGGTGGACAGAATAAGGGAGCGGATGGAGCGCGAAAGCCGGATTTCCCGTCTCGGCAGCAACGAGCTGGCGCATTTCCTGCTTTCTTTTCGGGCGTTTTCCGACACCCTGCGCCTGGATGTGCGGGTGGACGAGCGGTTTTCCATGGAAGGAACGGAAGCCGAGCGGGAACGGATAGCCCGCGCGGTCATCGGCCTGATCGACGCGGTTCGTTTCCGCGCGGCACGAGGCGCGGAGGTCGAGAGCACGCTGCGCCTGGATTTTCGTCGCTGCGGGGAGGGTCTTGAGCTGCAGCTGGATTTTGACGGCGAGACGGCTGACGATGAAGGCCTTCGCGGGGAGTGGGAAAAAGCCCTGGACGGAGCCGGCCGGATTCGCGCTTTTTGGCGACATGGAGGGAAAGACGGGAAAGACGGTGCGGGCGAAACGGGCCGAAAAAGCGAAAGAGGCGAGGAAACCCGGGCGGGCGGAGAACCCCGAACGGACGGAGAAGCCGTTGCGGGCGAAACAGCCAGCGAAGACGGACCAGCGGCCGAACGGGGGCGCGCACGTTCCGGAGCGGGTGCACCGGAAGCCGGTCCCGTATGGAAGCAGACGGGCTGGAGCGCCGTTGTCGTCTTTCCCGGCCGACGCGAAGCGGAGTGATCGTTCATGTTTGTGGACAGAGCGAAAATTTACGTGAAGGGCGGCGACGGCGGCAACGGCATGGTCGCCTTTTCGCCGTGAAAAATACGTTCCCGAGGGAGGACCCGCGGGCGGTGACGGCGGCAAGGGCGGCAGCGTCATTTTCCGGGTGGACGAGGGGCTGCGCACCCTCATGGACTTCCGCTACAACAGGCATTTCAAGGCCGAGCGGGGAGAAAACGGCAAAAGCAAGTCCATGGGCGGAAGGAACGGCAAGGATCTCATCGTTCGCGTCCCGCCCGGCACCGCCGTGTATGACGCGGAGACCGGGGAACTCATCGCCGATCTGACGCGCCGCGGACAGGAAGCGGTCATCGCCCGGGGCGGCCGGGGCGGCAGGGGAAACATCCGGTTCAAAAGCCCGAGCAACCCGGCCCCCCGCATCGCCGAAAACGGGGAGGAAGGCGAAGAGCGTTGGGTCGTTCTCGAGCTGAAGCTGCTCGCCGACGCGGGGCTCGTCGGCCTGCCCAACGCCGGCAAGTCGACGCTGCTTTCCGTCGTATCCGCCGCTCGCCCGAAAATCGGCGATTATCCGTTTACCACCCTGACCCCGAATCTGGGCGTCGTGGACGCCGGGGATTTCCGCAGCTTCGTGCTGGCCGACCTGCCGGGGCTTATCGAAGGCGCCCACGCGGGGGCGGGTTTGGGCCACGAATTTTTGCGCCACGCGGAACGGACCCGGGTGATCGTGCACGTCGTGGACATGTCCGGTCCGGAGGACAGCGATCCGTTCGTGAGCTGGGAGACGGTGAATCGCGAGCTTGAGCTTTACAATCCGGAACTGGCGCGCCGGCCGCAAATCGTGGCGGCCAGCAAGATGGACGCGCCGGAGGCCGAAGACCGGCTGCGGCGCTTCCGGGAGCGGCTGGCCGGGGCAAGGCCGGATATCGAGGTCATTCCCGTCTCCGCCGTGACGCGCCGGGGCGTGCAGGAACTCGTCCGCAAAGTGGCCGACATGCTGGACGCGTCCCGGGAGGAGGAAGCCGCCTCGGCGGGAACCGGCGCTCCCGCGGAGGCGGAGGGCGTCGTTTTCCGGCACCGGGAAGAAGACGACGAGCCGATTGTCGTACGCCGGGAAAACGGCGGTTTCGTCGTGGAAAACGCGAAGGTCGAAGCGGTGGTCCGGCGGACCCAGCTGGTTTCCCACGAAGCCGCGGTGCGCCTGGCGCGCATCCTCCGCCGCATGGGAGTGGACGATGCGCTGCGCGCGCAGGGCGCGAAGGATGGAGACCCGGTTCGCATAGGCGACCACGTGTTCGAGTTTTACGGCGGAGACGAGGACGGAACGGAGGATACGGACCGATAGCGGAAACCGGCGGAAAAAATCGGATCATGGTCGCGATTGGCGGTTGTTCCGAAGGCCGCTTTCCGCTATAATGTCCATTATACGCATACATTCGTCTTTCCAGGGAGGACGAATCATGTCCCACCGTTATTACGTCGTCCGGGAAGATTTGCTGCCCGAAGGCATCCTGAAGACGGAGATGGCCAAGGATCTCCTGCGCCGGGGGGAAGCGGCCACGGTGCACGAGGCGGCGGAACGGGTCGGGCTGAGCCGAAGCGCGTTTTACAAATACAAGGACGGGGTGTACCCGCTGGAACAGGCGCAGCCGGAACGGATCGTCACGTTGGCCCTGGACCTGGAGCACCGTTCCGGCGTGCTGTCGAGGGTGCTCGGGGCGCTCGCCGACGGCGGCGGCAACGTGCTGACCATTTCCCAGTCGATTCCGCTCCGGGGCGTGGCGAATGTGGTCGTTTCGCTGGACATGTCGGAATCCGGCGCCGCGCCCGGCGATCTCCTGGAGCGGCTGCGCACGCTGGACGGCGTGCGGAGCGCGGCCATCGTCGGCCGCGGCTGAGGCCGGACGGACAGGCAGGAAAGGAACATGCGCGAAAAGGGACAGGGGACAGGAGGGAAACAGATGAGACCGATCCGGGCCGGGCTTCTGGGACTGGGCACGGTCGGCACCGGCGTGGTGCGGATCGTCGAAGGCCGCCAGGAAGATCTGCAAGGGCAGGTCGGTTCGCCGGTTGAAATTCGCAAAATTTTGGTGAAGGACAAAACCAAGGCAAGGGAAATTCCCGTCGATCCGGCGAAACTGACGGAGGACCCGTGGGAAATCATCCACGANCCCGATATCGANATNCTCATCGAGGTGATGGGCGGNGTCGAGCCGACCAAGGANTACCTTCTNGCCGCNCTGGAANGCGGNAAACAGGTCGTCACCGCCAACAAGGACCTGATGGCNCTGNACGGCCAGGAAATCATGGCCAAGGCCCGCCAAAAGGAATGCGACGTGTTTTTCGAAGCCAGCGTGGCCGGGGGCATCCCGATCATCCGCACGCTGATCGATAGCTTCTCTTCCGATCGGATTACGAAGATCATGGGGATCGTCAACGGGACCACCAACTACATTTTGACCAAGATGAGCCAGGAAGGGGCGGCCTACGAGACCGCCCTCAAGGAAGCGCAGGCGCTGGGCTACGCGGAAGCCGATCCGACGTCGGACGTGGACGGCCTTGACGCGGCGCGCAAAATGGCGATCCTCGCCACCCTGGGGTTCAGAACCCCCATCGCGCTGGAAGACGTGGACGTCCGCGGCATCCGTGCCGTCACGCAGGAAGACATCCGTTTGGCCCGGCAGCTCGGATACGAACTGAAGCTGCTCGGGATCGCCGAACGGGATGACGGCGATCAGATCAGCGTCAGCGTACAGCCGACGATGATCCGCCAAAGCCATCCCATCGCGTCGGTCAACGGTGTCTTCAACGCCGTCTACGTCTACGGGGAAGCGGTCGGAGAGACGATGTTCTACGGTCCCGGCGCGGGCCAGCTGCCGACGGCGACGTCGGTGGTGGCGGATCTGGTCGCCGCGGCGAAAAATCTGAAACTCGGCGTCAGCGGCAAATCGGCCGTCGCTCCCTATCGCGAGAAAAAGCTGAAAAGCGACGATCAGATCGCGTCGAAATTTTTCCTCCTGCTCAACGTGGAAGACCGCGCGGGCGTGTTGGCGCAGATCGCCCGGGTGTTCGCCGACTTCGGCGTCAGCATCGAATCGGTCATGCAGCCTTCCGCGGCGGATTCGTCGGGCCGCACCGATCTGATCATCATCACGCACCACGCAAGCAAGGCGGCGTTCGATTCCGTGGCCGGACGCCTCGAGAGCCTGGATGTGGTCAGGGAAGTGAAAAGCGCATACCGCGTCGAGGGATGATCCCGCCCCATACAAAGCCAAAGGAGTCTTGACATGCGTTATCAAGGATTGCTGGCCGCCTATGAACCGTTTTTGCCCGTGACGGAGCGGACGCCGCGGCTCACCCTTCTGGAGGGCAACACGCCGCTCATCCGCGCCGAACGGCTGTCGGAAGAACTTGGTCTTGACCTGTATTTCAAGTACGAAGGGCTGAACCCCACCGGCTCCTTCAAAGACCGCGGCATGGTGGTGGCTGTCGCCAAGGCGGTGGAAGAAGGAAGCCGCACCATCATGTGCGCCTCCACCGGCAACACGTCGGCGTCCGCGGCGGCGTACGCCGCGCGGGCGAAGCTGGGCTGCATCGTGCTCATCCCGAGCGGCAACATCGCCCTCGGCAAGCTGGCGCAGGCGATCATTTACGGCGCGAACGTCATCGCCATCGAAGGCAATTTCGACCGCGCGTTGGAAATCGCCCGGGAGATCACCGCCACCCATCCGATCACGCTGGTCAATTCCGTCAATCCGTACCGCATCGAAGGCCAGAAGACGGCGGCGTTCGAGGTGTGCGACCAGCTGGGCGGTCCGCCGGACTACCTGGCCATTCCCGTCGGCAACGCGGGCAACATTTCCGCTTATTGGAAGGGCTTCAAGGAATACCATGCCGCCGGCCGCATCCGGACGCTGCCCAAAATGGTCGGATTTGAGGCGGAAGGCGCCGCCGCCATCGTGAGGGGGCACCCGATCCCGAACCCCGAAACGGTGGCCACGGCGATCCGCATCGGCAATCCGGCCAGCTGGAAAACGGCGGCCGCCGCCGCCGGGGAATCGGG
>Ga0065723_102458_pt1 | contig 24389 bp, 23 predicted proteins | sample TheenrcuSG05Z960_FD_59110 | JGI IMG/M metagenome (GOLD analysis project Ga0065723, IMG submission 59110) | Thermophilic enrichment culture from UC Davis - Sample SG0.5Z960 | ecosystem: Engineered > Solid waste > Grass > Composting > Bioreactor | place: USA: University of California, Davis
GCCAGCTCGAGCGCCCGCCGCTCGGTCACGGCGGACACACCGCCCGCTTCCGACCAGTCGAATCCGCCCGCGGCGAGCGCGAGCGTCCCGCTTCCCGGCAGCCGGGCCAGGCGTTCGGTCACCCGGCGGATCAGCGAGTCGTCCGCCTTCGGTCCCGGACCGCTGTGCGGACCGTACAGGTTGTACGCCATCATGACGTACTCCGGCCCGTCCGGCCACGCGTAGACTTCGATCGGCGCCCGCGGTTCCAGCACGACGCGCAGCCCGAGTCCCGACGCTTGCAGCCGCCGATGCAGCTCCTTGTAAAACAGGATCACCCGTTCCCAGTCCGCGTCGCGGACGTTCTCGAAATCGATCTCCACGCCGTCCGCTCCGCGCTCCTCCGCGAGCGCCGCGATCCGCTCGATCAGGGCGGCGCGCCGCTCTTCGGTCGCCATCCACCGGGCGAGCAGCGCCGGATCCTTCTGCGCCGACGTTCCGTCCGCGCGCACCACATCGTTGACGACGGTGAGATCGATCCGGACCCGGCCGCCGCCGTCCCGCTCCGCCGCATCCTGCGCAGCGGCCAGCATCACATCGAACGGCTCCGTCACGTGCAACCGGTCGTTCTCATCGAAGGAAACGCCGAACATCTGCACGCGGTCCAGCGCCGGCGCGACGATCCGGAAATCTTCGATTCCCGCTTCCCATTCCCAATCCGCGATCCAGGCCGTCAGCGAGACAGCCGCATCGGATCGGTCACCCGTTGACGTGGAAGACCAGCGCGCATACGCGATGATGGTGATGACGGCGACGGCCAGCGCCAGCAGTGTCAGCACCGCCGCCGCCTTTCTGCTTGACGGCTGTCCCATTTTCCCTCCCGCTCAGCTAGAACGTCTCGATCGCCCAGTCAATCAGATTGTCGACGAACGATTCCGCGCGGTACATCCATTCTTTCCAGCCCGAATATTTGGTGGTGAAGACCGTCCGCTCCGCCGCCTTGCCGTCTTCGCCCTCCGCCCCGGAACCCGGCTCGAGACCGACGATCGCCACATCCCGGAACACCGCGTCGTAAATATCTTCCTTCCGGTTCTGCTCGTTCCATTCCGCCGCCAGGCCGATCAGCCCCTCCGGAACGCCCGCCAGATCGAAACCGTCCAGCAGCGTCTCCCGATCCACGGACAGCCGCAGTTTGCCGTCCGTCACGACCGCTTCGAGCAGCCGCACATGGCTGATATTAATGGGATAATCCGGTTCCTCCGTCCGACCGGTGAGCGCCTCGGACAGCGAATAGACGCTCGCCTTGTCGTACGCGACATCCTCGCCGGACCAGCGAATGTCGTCGAGCTGCCGCGAGAAGACGCGCTCTTCCTCCGCGCCTGGCCGTTTGCGGTCCACGTGAATCCGGTTGTTCTCCAGCCGGATGCGGACGTACGAATCGCCGTCCCCGCCGTAGCGGATGTAGATCGATTGCTTCCCGATGACGTTGCCGGCCAGTTTGCCGGTCCAGCGGAAATCGGCCAGCCCATCGGAGGCGGGCAGGACGATCAGCCCCTCCGCGCCGGGCGGCGAGGTGACGATGATGTCCCGGTGCCCGAACTCCGCCGCGCCGCCGATCACCGTCCACTGATCCGCCAATTCCGCGTCTCCCCGCGAGAAAGGCAGATCCCATCCGGTGTCCGCGCGGATCTTCATCAGCAGATGGTTCGTCGACCAGTAGGGCGCCGGCTGGACGCGCGTCAGGTTGTGGATGTCCTCGTCCCTGCCGTTGAACGCCCGCCCTTCCCGGTTGAAATGGATCCGGAACAGCCGGCGGATCTGCGCATCGTTCACCGCCGCCACCCGCTCGTTCATGCCGGCGTACAGCGCGTTGGCGTGCATGATCATGTAGAGGCGCGGCACTTCGCCCAGCGCGCGGGCATACAGCTCCTCCATGAGCCGGTAATCCTCCGCGATCCGCTCCTCCATCTCGGCGCGCGTCTCGATCGGAATCATGTGCGCGTCGCGAATGTAGTCCATGAGATAGTGATTGTAATATTCGAAATGCGACTTGTCCGAGATCTCGCTCTCGTCGATCACGCCGAGAAACTTCCCGTTCCCGTCGAAAATGTTGATATACGTCAGACGGTATCCGTTCGTGCCGAGCTCCCAGAACCCCGTCTTCTTCATCTTGAACAGCTCGCGCGGCTGAACGAACTTGTGCTCGCTGCTCCCGATCTTGTTCGCGTACGTGTTGAACGTCGCGCGGTATTGGTATTTCTCGAGGATCTTCTGCCCGTACAGGCTCGAATCGATGCGGCCGTCCTCGAACGAGAGAAACAGCGCCCGCTCCGGCAGCGGCTTCCCCGACTCGTAGAAATCGATGATGTCCTGCTGGGAGATCGTCACGAATCCGAGATCATGCAGCGTTTCGATCTGGCGGTCGAGCTGGTCGTCCGACATCAGCTTCGGCGAACCTGTGCGATCCACGCCGAAATACGACAGCGCGATGAAGCCGTCGCGATTCGTCCAGGACGACCGGTCCGGCTCGACATATCGCTTCGTATCCGCGAGCTCGTGATAGAGCGCCCAGCCGGCCAGCGCGAGAACGATGAACTGCAGCGCCGTTCTGACGGCCTTCCGGCTGTTCTTCCGGCGCACATCCAGCTTCCATCTTCTCGACATGGCGCCGATCAAACCGCCCGCCTTCTTGTCTTGCGCATTTCCTTCTTCCTCCGGGCCTCGACATCCTGCGGCGTATCGCGGGTGCCCCAGGTGGACTTCCAGAACGTCACCCAGGCGACCGGCATCTGCCACAGCAGCACGAATTCATAGAACAGGACGAAAACAAATCCGAACAGCCACAGCTTGCTCCTTCTGAACAGCAGATGCGCGAGACTCATCAGGGCCGCCATCAGAAGCATCCCCATCAGGAACGTGGTCGGAAAAACGCCGTGCATGGTCGGCACATAGATCAGATTGTACACCACGACGACGGGCGCGGCGATCGGCACGACCAGCCCGATGTAGAAGAACAGCGACATGAACGGCTCCTTGCGCCAGATGAAGCCGGCCGCGCGCAGCGATTCGCGGAGCCAGGACCGCTTCCAGCGCATCTGCTGCCGCAGGAACACCTTCATGCGCGAAGGCACGATCGTCGAACAGATCGCCGAGTCCTGATAGCCGGTCCGATGATGGCGCAGCAGGAAGTTCGTCATGCTGCGGTCGTCGCCGAACGTCGCCTCGTGGCCGAGGAACTTCTGGTTGATCCAGGCGTCGGCGTGTTTGAGCACGAGTTCCTTGCGGTAGCAGGACAGCGGACCGGAGAGGCACGTCACGCAGTCGAAATACGCCTCCGCCGCCTTGATCACCCGGAACGCGATGTAGTAGCGCACCGCCTGCAATTTCGTGATCGAGTTCGTGTATTTGTTCTCGACGTCCGTGCGGCCCGCGACGCCGCCCATCTTCGGGTCCTGGAACGGCTGCACCAGATGCTTGATCGCCGTCGGCTCGAGGAAGCTGTCCGAGTCCACGAACACGACGAGGTCGTGCTTCGCGCGCTTCACCCCTTCGATGAGCGCCACCCGCTTGCCGCTGTTCTTCTCCAGGAAAATCGCGCTCAGCCGCTCCTTCGTCCGGAACCGCTCGGAAGTCTGGCGGATCATCCCGATGATCTCGCGGATCTTCTCCGCGGACCGGTCCGTCGAGCAGTCGTCCACGACGATCACTTCCAGCTTGTCGATCGGATAGTCCTGGTTGATGCAGCTTGTGATCGTCTTCTGGATCCATTGCTCTTCGTTGAAGCAGGGAATGATAACGGTCACACCGGGCGTAAACGACGGATTGATCGGCACTTCGCGGTACAGCATGCCGAACAGATAGCGGGAGAGCAGAAACAGCGCCGCGGCGATGCTGTACAGGTACAGGTTGACGTGATACTTCAGGTAAATCAGGCTTTCCGTCCGCATCAGCAGGACGAGCAGCGCCGCGATGAACAGGAAGCCGCTGCTCATGTACAACGAATAGCCCCAGCGCCGCTTGCGGAAATATTCCGTCAGCGGCTTCTCGTACTGGAAGCCCACGAAGGTGTATGGCTTGCCGTCTTCCTCGCGGACGAAACTTCTGACGGCCGTCGCCTGCTGGTCGACCTTCGACTCGAACCCTTCCGGCATCGTTCCGGAAGGAATGTCGAACCGCAGGCGGTAAGACTTGCCGACTTCGATCGGCGCCGCATTCTCCGGCAGGCGAAGCAGAATGCCGGTCGCCGATATGTCAACCGCGCGCGCCGTCAAGGTCGGCGGCTTGCGCCCGCGCTTGTGCCGGTATTTGCGGCTGCGCGCGGCCTTGATCATGTCCTCGTCCATTACGACATGAACCGGAAAATCCGCTTCGAAGCGGAGGCCGAGCATCCTGAGTTTCTCGAGATACGCCGGATCGTCGCGTCCGGCGTCCATGGCCGCGCCTCTCCGGTCCGTCTGCGTGCGGATCCGCTCCGGGTCCGGCACATAGGAGAGGAGACGGCGGTCGTTTTTCGGAACGGTCAGAACTTCCTTGACTTCGGCGGATGCGGCTTTCGCGGATTCTCCGGACTGCCCGGCGGCCGCGGACCCCGCCCCCGGAGATTCCTCCGCTCCCGCGCCGCCCGGCAGTGCAGCAATGCTTTGTACGGTCATTCACAGACTCCAGTAACGATACGCCGCTCTATTTACGAATACAGTCGGGGCGGAAGATCCCCTTTGATATCGAACATGAATTTCGGCCCGCGCGCGGCGTACATGCGGTCGTATTTCTCCCGCCCCCATGAGCGCATAGGGCCGGTGCGGAACCGCGAGCACCACCGCGTTGACGTCGCGGACGTGTTCGAGCGGAACGAGTTCGATGCCGTATTCTTCGTACGCCAGCCGGTAATCGACGAGCGGGTCCGATACGATGGGCTTAATGCCGTAGGACTCCAGTTCGCGGATGATGCCGACGACCTTCGTGTTGCGGATGTCGGCGGAATTCTCCTTGTAGGCCAGGCCGAGCACGGCGATCCTTGCGCCGCCCGGATTGCATCCTTCGCGCAGCAGCAGCTTGACGATCTGGCGGGCGACGTATTCGCTCATGCCTTCATTGATCTGCCGGCCCGCGGACATCAGCTTCGAAGGCAGCCCGGCGACCTCCGCCCTGTACGTCAGATAATAGGGATCGACGGCAATGCAATGTCCGCCGACCAGACCCGGGGTGAACCGGAGAAAATTCCACTTCGTTCCCGCGGCTTCCAGCACGGCGCGGGTCGGAATGTTCATCTCGTGGAACAGCATGGCGAGCTCGTTCACGAACGCGATGTTGAGGTCGCGCTGGGCGTTCTCGACGACCTTCGCCGCTTCCGCCACCCGGATGCTCTCCGCTCTGTAGATCCCCGCCTTCACCACAAGTCCGTAGAGATTCGCCAGCAGATCGACCGTCTCCGGATCGATGCCGGATACGATCTTGACGATGTTGTCCAGCCGGTGCTCCATATCTCCCGGATTGATCCGTTCCGGCGAATAACCGGCCTTGAAATCCTTGCCGCATTTCAGGCCGGACCCTTCCTCCAGCAGCGGGATGCAGACTTCCTCCGTCACGCCCGGATAAACCGTCGATTCATAGACCACGACCGATCCCGGGCTGAGCGCCGCGGCCACCGTCCTGCTGGCGGCAATGAGATGGCTCAGGTCCGGCACGCGCCCGCCCTTGATCGGCGTGGGCACGGTCACGATGAACACCTTCGCTTCGCGGAGCCGGGCCGCGTCGGCGGTGAACTCCACGGAGCAATCCGATAGCGCGTTGTCGCCGACTTCGCCCGTCGCGTCGATCCCCCGGCGGTAACGTTCAATCTTGCCGGCATCCAGATCGTATCCGATCACGTTGACCCACTCCGACATGGACACAGCCAGCGGAAGACCGACGTAGCCCAGCCCGATGACGGCGATCTTCGCCGTCCCGTTCAGCAGGTCCTCGAACAAATCCATGACGGTCGTCTCGCAAGTCTTCATGATGATTGCATCTCCGTTTCCGCGGGATATCGAGCCAACAATTCCGATACGGTCAGGAATCGGTAACCTTGATCCGTCAAATATTCGATGATGGAAGGCAGCGCTTCGATCGTCGACAGATCATCCAGAATATGGAGCACGATGATGCTGCCGGGTCCGGTCTTCTCGCGGATCGTCCGGAGCAGATCCTTCGCGCTGCGGCTTGCGTCCCAGTCGAACGCCGTGACATCGTAGTTGACGATGACCGGATAGCCGGCCGCGGCCACGACCCGCGCCGTCCTCTCGTCGATCTCGCGCCTGGGCGGCCGGAACAGCATCGCCGGACGCTGCTGCAGCGCCTCCGTGAGCGACCCGGTGGGCGCGGACGATATCTTGCTGCAGCTCCTCCGGGGTCATCTTCGTGATTTCCGCATGGGCGTAAGTATGATTGGCAACCTCGTCGCCCCGCCCGCGCGATGGCCCGCGCCAGATTCGGATTGTATTCGACGCCGCCCGCCCGCAGGAAGAACGTCGCCTTGACGCCGTAGCGCTCCAGAATATCGAGCGTCTTCGTGACGGTATAGTCGGACCCCCAGTCGTCGAAGGTCAGGCTGACGACCCGATCGTCGGTTTGGACTTTCCGAACGACCCGGAAAGCGTCGCGCCTGTAATCCGGCTGAATGGCGGCCGCGTCGTAACCGGGGATTTCTTCGGCCCGCACAAGCGTCTCCTGATGGGCCATGAGGCTGCTCAGCGTCACCAGTTCATAGCCGATTTCGGCAGCCGTTTCGACGACGGCGCGGACGGCCGCCTCCGGGTCCGGATACTGGTCCACGATCACCTCGATGATCCCGCCGCGCGTCATGCGCGACCGGATGAAGGACCGCAGATCCTCGCCGGCGGTCCGGGCGCCGATGCGCAGATTGCCGGCTATGACGGCTTCCATGCCGAGCTGCGCCGCGGCCCGTCGGACATCGTCCGTGTATTCGCCGTTGCGCGTGCTCACATATCGGGGAAACAGGCCGGCCGCTTTCCAGATGACCTCGTTCGCCAGGTGGATCTCGTCGTAGACCCGTTCATGGTCAAGCCCGCGCATGTCCAGCCCGTTCAAGGTCAGATTGCCGAGCTCATGCCCGCGGTCCGCGATCTCGCGCGCGATCTCCGGCTCCTCGGCCAGCCGCATGCCCGGCAGGAAGAACGTCGCCTTCGTTCCCGACTCATCCAATACATCGAGGAGGCGCATCATGCCGTCCAAATCGCCGATGCCGTGCAGCGCAAGCGACAGCACCCGATCCGTCGTCGGCACGAAAGCGTATGCGCCGCTCATCTCGCTCTGATATTGCCCCGCTTCCGCGGATCGCACGGCCGCCGCTTGCTGCCGGCCCGCGGTTCCACGGGAGCGGTTGTTCCGTTCCGGCGAACCGGATGACCGCCAGGGCGGCCGCCGCGGACAAGATCGCCGCCGCCGCCAGCAGGCGGCCGTATTCCGTTTTCCCATTTGTCCGCTCCTTGCGTGAATCTTGCATAGTCCCTAAAGAACTGGCAATATGATCCTATAGTCATAAGAAAAGTATACTTCATTCGTCTGAACAAGCTACTAAACAAACCTCGCCGGTCGCATCTTCACACAAGGATGGGCGCAGCCGCGCGCTGCGCCCAAAAACAAAAAAGGGCCGGCCTCATACCAGCCAGCCCAGCAGCGCCGCGGAGCAGACGCCGGCAACCACCGTCAGCAGCAGGCTGCGGGTCAGCAGCGCGACGGCCAGCGTCGGGAAGAACGCCCACAACCCCGGATCGCCCGGCGGGCGCCACGCATCCCCGTCCGTCAGCAGCGATTGCGCCACCAGCGCCGTCATGACGGCCAGCGGCACATGCTTCAGAAATTTCGCCGCGTACCCCGGCAGCTTCACTCTGCTGATCAGCATGAGCGGCAGCGTCCGCGGGATCAGGGTCACGATCGCCGATCCGACGAGAATCCACAGAAACTCGGGGCTGATGCTCATCGCTCGGTCACCGCCCCGGCGATCGCCGCCAGCACCGCCGCGGCCATGACGGCCAGGTGCGCGGGCAGCCAGAGGAAGGCGAGCGCGAACCCGCCGACGGCGCAGCCGATCACCAGCAGGTCGCGCTTGTACTCCTTGCGCTGCGTCACGATCATCGCCGCCAGCCCGATGAACATGGCCGGCAGCGCGTAGTGCAGCCCGTACCGCTCCGGATCGGCGATCCATCCGCCGAGCAGCGCGCCGAGCAGATTGGCGACGATCCAGTTGGCCTGGGCCGTGATGTTGAGCCCGAACATCCACCGGTCCGCGTGACGCTCGCGGCCGGTCAGCTTGCCCGCGGCCACCCCGAACGTCTCGTCGGTGAGCTGCGCCCCGATCAGGAAATTCTTCAGCGGCGAATATGCGGCGAACTTCGGCGCGAGCGCCGCGCTCATCAGCAGATGTCTGAGGTTGACGAAGAACACGGTGCCCACGATGGACGCGGCCGGCGCCCCCGCCATCATCATGCCCGCCGTGATGAACTGGGCCGAACCGGCGTACAGGAACAGCGACAGCAGTCCGATCTCCAGCAGGCTCATGCCCGCCGTCGCCTCGATCACCCCGGCCGCGAAACCGATCGACAGATACCCCAGCAGAGTCGGCACGCAATCGGCCATACCTTGCCGGAACGACAGCGTCTCCCCCGTCCGGCTGTCCATGTCGCATTTTCCTCCCGCATCATGATGACTTCACGCAGCATGTGAAGAAGGAGNCGCCTCGGGCGCCTCCTTCCGGCCTGTTGACAAAGTCCGGCTTGCCGGAGTCCCTACACCTTGAGCATGCCCCGGAATCCCCGCGCGGCGTAGTATGACTCGGCGCCGTTGTGATAGACGAACACCGTGTCGTAGCGGCGGTCGCAGAACAGCGCGCCGCCGAGCTTGCGGATCTTCTCCGGCGTCTTGATCCAGCTCGATGTCTTGAGGTCGAAGGATCCGAGCTTCTGCAATTCCCGATACTGCTCCTCCGTCAGCAGCTCGATGCCCATCGCCGCCGCCATCCCGACGGCGCTGTCCGCCGGCTTGTGCTCCTTCCGCGACGCCAGCGCCTCCGGATCGTAGCAGACACTGCGGCGGCCCTTCGGACTCTCGGGCGAACAGTCGACGAACACAAACTCGCCCGTCTCCGGATCCCGGCCCGTGACATCCGGCTCGCCGCCGGTGCGCTCCATTTCGCGGAGCGACCACAGCTTCGCGGGATCGGCGGACAGGAGCCGCGCCTCCACATCGGCCCAGGCGATGCCTTCATGCCGGCCGGGAAATTTCGCGAAGCGGGCCTTCAGCGTCCCGATCAGCTCGTCGCGCTCTTCGGGCGACAACTCCCGCACGGATTCGTTCATGGCCCACACTCCCTGTTCTCCATCGGTCTCCGACAACGCGCGCCCGGGGACGCTGAACGTTCCGGACGCGACGATGCGAAAACGGAACGCCGGCTTATCGGGCCTGATGACGGGCGTCCCGCTCCTGTCCCCATTATACCACCCGAGCAACGGACGAACCGATCGCGGCGCGCGGTCCGGCTTGTCCAATCCGCCGGCCTATCCCTTGACGATGGGGCGTCCGGCCTGGTCCGCCAAGCCGCGCGAAGCCAGCAGCGCTTCGATTCGCTCCGCTTCAATCGGCTCGCTGCAGCGATTGCCCTGCACCCACGCGCATTCCAGCCGCCTCAGGAATTCCAGTTGTTCATCGGTCTCCACGCCTTCGGCGAGCACTTCAATGCCGAGGTTGCGGGCCAGCGTGATCATCGCCCGGACGAGCGACTGATTCCGTTCGGTCAGCTCCCGGATGAACATCTTGTCGATCTTCAGCTTGTTGATCGGCAGCTCGCTCAGCAGACGCAGGGAACTGAAGCCGGAGCCGAAGTCGTCGATGCTGACCTTCACGCCGATCTCCCGGAGCTCGGCAATAATCTCCTTCGTGCAATGGACATCCGAGATCAGGTTCTCCGGCAGTTCCAGTTCCAGGTACCGCGGTTCCAGCCCCGTTTCCTCCAGGACGGAGCGGACCGTGGACGTGAACCCGCCCGCCATGAACTGGATGCTCGAAATATTGACCGCGATGGCGACGGGCTCGTATCCGGCGTCCTGCCAGGCTTTGTTCTGCCTGCACGCCTCCCGCAGCACCCATTTGCCGATCGGAATGATCAGCCCGTTCTCCTCGGCCGCAGGAATGAAATCGTCCGGCAGCAGCAGCCCGGTTTCCGGGTGATTCCACCGGATGAGCGCCTCGATTCCGATGATCCGGTTCCGCGCGATGTCGATCTGCGGCTGGTAGTGCAGCAGGAACCGCTCTTCCTCGACCGCCTTCCGCAGCGCGGATTCGATGCGCAGCTTCCGCAGCCGGTTCTCGATCATGCTGAAATGGAAAAACTGATAGTTGTTCTTCCCGTGCGACTTCGCATGGTACATGGCGGCGTCCGCGTGCTTGATCAGCGTGTCGGCTGTCTCGCCGTCCCGGGGATACAAGCTGATGCCGACGCTCGGGCTGATGTAGACCTCGAGATTGTTGACCACGTAAGGCCGGCCGATCAGCTCCATGATGCGCTTCGCGCTCTCGATCGTCTCGCGTTCGTCCGCCCCGGGCAGCAGAATGGCGAATTCATCGCCCCCGAACCTGGCGGCGATGTCCTTGGAACCCGCAAACTCGATGAGACGGCCGCCGACCATCCGGAGCAGCTCGTCGCCCGCGGCGTGTCCCAGCGTGTCGTTGATGTTCTTGAACCCGTCCAGATCGAGGAACAGCACGGCGAACGGCTCGCCCGCCGCCTTGGCCTGCGGAATCAGGCTCTCGATCCTGTCCATGAACATGACGCGGTTCGGCAGCGAAGTCAGCGGATCGTGGTAAGCCATGTATTTCATCCGCTGCTCCGCCTTGTGCCGCTCGCTGATATCGATCGCGGTGCCGACGATTTCCTTGACTTCGAGATCCTTCACGATCGGCGACAGATGAACAAGGAAACTCCGGCCGAAGGCGTTCATCTCGAACTGGACATGCTTCCCCTCGTGCGCGGATCGGGCATGCGTCTCCAGCATGTCGGCCGTATCGGGCGGGAACAATTCATGGATGACCTTGTCCTTGACCTTCTCCGTCGTGAACTCAAGCTCCTTGGCCATCATCCCTTCGGCCAGGGTGAAGCGGAACTTGCCGTCTTCGCTTCTGATGATCTTGAACATCAGATTCGCCAGATGCTTGATGATCCGTTGAAAATCATTCTCGAGCGCCTGCTGAAGCTCCTTCTCCATCCGAATCCGGGAGGTGATGTCGGTCCGGATGGCGATATATTGGAAGGGTTTACCGTTATCATCGAGAAAAGGCACGATCGTGGTGTTCACCCAGTACAAGGTTCCGTCCTTTGCGCGGTTGCGGATCTCGCCGTTCCACACCCTGCCCGAGCGGATCGTGTTCCACATGTCCTCGAAGAACGAACGGGGATGGTACCCGGAGTTGAGGATCCTGTGCGTTTTGCCGATCAGTTCCTCGCGGCTGTACTTGGAAATCTCCACGAACTTGTCGTTGACGTCCGTAATGACGCCTTGCGCATCCGTGATGGCCACGATAACGGAGTCATCCAGCGCCCGCCTGATGTCGACAAGCTGTCTCAGCGTCTGCTTCTGTTCGTGCGACAGGCCGGTCTGTTCGATTTGTTCCAGGAGATCCTCGAGCCGCATGAATCATTCTCCTCCAGGGACCAGGGATGCCTACAGTCGAGCCCAACACATTCACCAATCATAAATTTGATTTTAACACGCGCAAGCTGAACAGTTCCTGAACATGATTCCCGCTTGAAAAAACGACGCGATTATACCACAATCTTCGCCCGCCGCGCGAACACCAGGATCAGGACCGAAGCCGCAAGGAAAATCAACATCGTATAGGCGAGACCGTCGATATGGCCGCCCCACTCCAGCGAACCCGTCATCATGCCGACGCTGCCGAGCACGGTAAAACCGAAATTCATCGCCGCCGAAGCCGCGCCGATGTCATCATTCTGCATCGACAGCAGCGCGACGATGAAACCGGCGGCGAACACCCGCCCGGCCGGCCGCGGGGCCGATTCGCATATAGAGCATCGGCCCCGCGAGGCTGAACGCGGAGGCCGCGGCGAAGAACAGGCTGAACGCCGTCTCCGAAATACCAAAATCCACGAAATAAATATAGGATGCCACGGCGAGATAGGCCATGAACGGCGACGTCAGCAGCCCGCCGGCGAGCAGCAGCGCGGTGAACCGCTTGTTCCGCACCGCCCGCGCCAGTCCCATGATCGGGTGGAAGATGCCTCCCGCACTGCGTTTCTCCTTCGGCAGCGTCTCCGTCAGCAGCAGAACGCCGGCCAGCGTGACCGCCATCAGGACGGCCAGGGCGGCGAACGTCATTTTCCAGCTCGAATATCGGATGATGAGCGCGCCGAGGATGGGAGCGCCCATCGGAGCGAGCAGAACGAGCGCCTGGGTGATGGAGATGATCCTCGACATCGCCTTGCCTTCGAAGCTGTCGCGGATCATCGCCGTGGCGATCGTGACCATCCCGCCGGCGCCGAACGCCTGGACGGCCCGCATCAGCAGCAGCCAGCCGATTGTCGGCGCCCACGCGCACAGGGCGCTGAACACCATCGTCGCCGCCACGCTGACGAGCAGGACGGGCTTGCGCCCGTATTTGTCGCTTACGGGACCGAGAAAGAGCATGCCGACGGCCATGAAGATGAAGAAGATCGACATCGAGAAACTGGTGAGCGTTGAGGTCGTATGGTAATACGCCGTCAGCTCCGGCAGGGAAGGCATGTACATGTCGGTGGCAAGCGGCGGAATCATCGACAGAACGGAAATGAGGACGACAAGTCCGGTCTTGCGCAAATATTTCTGATTCATGCTGTGTGGCCTTTCTTTCCGCAGGTTCGCGCTGTAATGGCGAACTTTCCGCCGTTATCATTATCATATCGGATGCTTTCACAGAAATTCAATTGCACAATATTCGGAAAACAAAACGCTCACCCCGGATGCCGCCCGAAGTGCGCGTCATATCGCGTTGTCGCCGTATTGTGGCAAATCTTTCCGCCCGAAAACGGCGGCACTCAAAAAGGACGCGGGCAGCCGCGTCCCGTACCGGCGGGATGGTGAAGCCGGGTTTATGCAAACAATAAGAAGCGGGAATGTGAGAGGCCGCATTCCCGCTTCTTCGTCAGGAGGAGAACTTCTTGAAGTTGCGCTCGAATCGCTCGGCCAATTCCTTCGCCGCCTTGTCGTAGGCCGCCTTGTCGGCCCACGTGTTGCGCGGGCGCAGCATGTCGTCCGGCACGCCGTCGACATGATCCGGGCACAGCAGGCCGAACACGGGATCGGGCGTGAAATTCGCCCGCTCGATCGAGCCGTCCACCGCGGCGCTCACCATGCGGCGCGTCAGCGCCAGATCCATCCGCCTGCCGACGCCGTACGGACCGCCGGTCCAGCCGGTGTTGACGAGATAGACCCGGACATCGTGCTTGTCGATTTTCTCGCCGAGCATGTCCGCGTACACCTTCGGGCGCAGCGGCAGGAACGGAGCGCCGAAGCATGCGGAGAACGTGGCTTCCGGCTCGGTCACGCCCCGCTCGGTGCCCGCCAGCTTCGAGGTGTAGCCGGAGACGGAAATGATACATCGCCTGCTCCTTCGTCAGTTTGGCGATGGGCGGCAGCACGCCGAAGGCGTCCGCCGTCACGGAAGATGATGACCTTCGGATGGCCGGCCTTGCCCGGAATGACCGCGCCCGGAATGCTGTCGATCGGATAGGCCGCGCGCGTGTTTTCCGTCAGGGACGTGTCGCCGTAGTCGGCCGCGCCGCTCACGGGATCGAGCACGACGTTCTCCAGAATGGCGCCGCGCGTGATCGCGTTCCAGATCTGCGGCTCCTTCTCCGCCGACAGGTTGGCGCACTTGGCGTAGCAGCCCCCTTCGAAATTGAACACGCCGTCCTCCGACCAGCCGTGCTCGTCATCGCCGATCAGCCGGCGGTCCGGATCCGCCGACAGCGTTGTTTTGCCCGTTCCGGAGAGGCCGAAGAACAGCGCCACATCGCCGTCTTTCCCGACATTGGCGGAGCAGTGCATCGGCAGCACGCCCTTGAACGGCAGCAGGTAATTGAGCACGGTGAAAATCGATTTCTTGATCTCCCCGGCGTATTCCGTGCCGCCGATCAGCACCAGCCGGCGCTCGAAGGACAGGCAGATGAACGTCTCCGAGCGGGTGCCGTCCGTCCGCGGATCCGCCTTCAGCCCGGGCAGATCGATGACGGTGAACTCCGGACGGTGCGCCGCCAACTCTTCTTCGGTCGGACGGATGAACAACTGCCGGGCGAACAGGTTCTGCCAGGCAAATTCGTTGATGACGCGGATCGGCAGCCGATGCTTCGCATCCGCGCCCGCGAAACCGTCAAACACGAACAGTTCCCTGTTCTTCATGTAGTCGAGCGCCTTCCGGTACAGACGTTCGAACGTTTCCGGCGCCATCGGCCGGTTCACGTCGCCCCAGTCGATATGCGCCGAGACGGAAGGCTCATCCACGATATACTTGTCCTTCGGCGATCGGCCGGTATATTTGCCCGTCCTGACGGCGAGCGCCCCGGTGGATGACAGCGCGCCCTCCCCGCGCTCCAGCGCGATCCGCTCCAGGCTGTCATCCGTCAAATTGCGATGCATAATTTCGGTTTCAATGATTACACCGGTTCCATGGTTCTCCATTCTTGTCTGCTCCTTTCCGCCGTGAGCCGGACCACGTCAACCACGCGGGACGCGTAACCCCATTCGTTGTCATACCAGGCCAGCACTTTGATTTCGTTGCCCATGACCATCAGGGACGCCGCGTCGATGACGGCCGATTTCGAATTGCCGATGAAATCGGAAGATACCAGCGGTTCCTCGCAATAGCCGATATACCGGGCCAGGTCGCCTTCGGAGGCTCGTCTGAACACTTCCCGCACCTGATCGAGCGCAACCGGTCCGGCGACCCTTACGGTCAGATCGATGGCGGACACGTCCTGCGTCGGAACGCGGAGCGCCATGCCCTTGAACCGGGGCGCGAGATGCGGCAGCACCTCCGCCAGCGCTTTGCTCACGCCGGTCGTGGTCGGCACGATGGACTCGGTGCACGCCCTGGCGCGATGAAGATCCCGGTGCGGGTTGTCCAGCAGGTTCTGGTCGGACGTGTAGGCGTGCACCGTCGTCATCCAGCCGGACTCCACCTTGAAAGCCTTGTCCAGCACATGCAGCACCGGCGCCAGACAGTTGGTCGTGCAGGAGGCGGCGGAGATCAGCCTGTGCCGATCCGGATCGTACAGATGATCGTTTACCCCCATGACGATCGTCATATCCATCGATTTGCCGGGCGCCGTAATCAGGACGCGCGACGCCCCGCCGGCCAGATGTCCGGAAGCGCCTTCCCGGCTGTTGAACTTGCCGGTGGCGTCAACGACCATTTCCACGCCGTATTTGTCCCATGGGATCCAGGCCGGGTCCGGTTCCGAGGTTACATGAATGACATGGCCGTTGATCACGAGACAGCCGTCGTCGGTGGTTTCGATCCGTGCGTCCCATTTGCCGTGAACCGTGTCGTATTTCAGCAGGTAGGCAATCGTCTCGACCGGATACAACGTATTGATCGCTTTCAGCTCGACATCCGGACGGGGATTCGAAAGCATGCCGCGAATCACCAATCTCCCGATTCTTCCTGTTCCGCTCAGACCAACCGCCAGTGTCATGACATCCCCTCCAGATCCTCTAAATAGTATGTCATATTTCTATTTATCATGTATTATATCATGTGTCTATATTATAATATTAACGGAGTCATTGGTCGATGTTCACACATATTTCACAAAAATGACACTCTATTTATTTGAAAAAAAGGAAGCCGTCTCCGCGGGCCCGTCGGCCCGCCGGAGTCCGGCTTCCGTCGCGTTATGGACTTGCATGCCCTCCTCATCCTGCCTGAACCAGAACCGCGTTGCCGCGGCGCCGGCCCGTCCGCACTCATCCGGGCCATCCGATTTGCTCGCGCAACCGGATCGTCTCCTCCTCCAGTTCGAGCCCGAGCTGTCCGCACACGGCCGCTTCCAGCCGGCGATAGACGAGAAACGCCTCGTGCCGTTTGCCCGCTTCCAGATTCAGACGGATGAGCTCGCGGCCGTCCGCTTCGGATTCCGGAGCGATCTCGAGCACGCGCCGCAGGCAGTCCGCCGCGAGCTCCTTGTCGCCCCGCTTGAGAAAATGCCGATGCATCGCGCGGAGCGACCGAAGATACTTCGCGTTGATCGATTCCTGCCTGGCCGCCGCCCAGGGATAGTCGCAGCCTTCCATATATTCTCCCCGGTACAGACGGGTGGCCTCGTCGTACAGCCGTTTGTCCGGATCGTCGGACTCCAGCATTTCGTCCAGCAAGCGCTCAAGAACCGCCGCGTCGGATTGCGTTCCGTTCATCCGGATGGCGAAACCGTGTCCGTCTTTCTCCACGACAAGCGGCACGCCGTGTTCCTGCAGCGTCTTGTGCAGGTAGGACAGGCAGGTGTACAGATAGATCTTCGCCTTCTTCACATCATGCCCCGGCCAGATCGATTCCACGATCAACCCGGTATCCGCGGGTCTCCCGTCGTGATGAATCAGAAAAGCGCACACTTCCTTCTCCTTGTTGATCTTCCACGAGAGCTGGTGGTCGCCTTCCTGCGGCAGTCCGATGGAGAAGCCGCCCATGCAGCGGATGGAGAACCGGGGCAGCGGCTTCTCAAGGTTTGAGGACGCGGACAGGGTGGAGGATGCGGCCGCGAATTCCCGCACGCGTTCCACCGACTGCCGCAGCCGGTCAATCGTGATCGGCTTCAGCAGATAATCCGTCGAATGCACTTCGAACGCTTCAACCGCGTACTCCGCATAAGCCGTCGTGAACACGATCGGAAGGCGGGGAAGACGCTCCCGAATCCGCCGCGCCGCCTCCATGCCGGTCATGCCCGGCATCTGATTGTCCAGGAATATGGCGTCCACGGCCAGCGTGTCGAGCGCCTCAAGCGCCCGGATCGCGTTCGTGAACTTGCCGTCCACTTCGACATGCCCGATTCGCTTCAGCAATATCTCCATCAGGTTCAGTGCTTCTTCTTCATCGTCTACGAGCAGCACCCGAATCATCGGCATGCCTCCTTGCGCGTATCCTGTCTGTCAACTAATTCAACGGTGAAGCCCCAAATCCTTGAGGAATGTCGAAAAATCGGACAAAAAGGTTATCCCGCCCGCGCCTCTCCGGTACGGGCAGGGATAACCCCGTTTCCTGGATGGATTGTTCTAGATGAGATCAGAGTTCCCGAGCAGCCGTTCGGCCATGACCGCAATCTCGGCCCGGGTGATGAACGCCCGCGGCGCGAGCTCCGTGCCGTTCCGTCCCGTCACGATGCCCGCGCGCACATTGCCGGCGACTCCGGCCAGCGCCCAATCGGACACCGCCCCCGCGTCCGCGAACGGACGAAGCGCTTCTTCGTCAGACAGTACGGGCAGTTTCGTCTCAAGGCCCGTCAGCGTCATCGCCCTGGCCAGGATGGTCATCGCCTGTTCGCGCGTAATATAGTCGTTCGGCCGGAACGTGCCGTCCCCGAAGCCGGTGACCAACCCGTAGGTATGGGCGGTCAGCATATAGCCGCTGCACCAGTCGGAGCCGCTCACGTCCGTGAACGGCGCGGCGCCTTGCTCCGGCTTCAGCCCGAGCGCCCGTACGATGACCGCCGCGAATTCCGCACGCGTCATATTCCGATCGGGCTCGAACAGGCCGCCGCCGACGCCTTCAACAATCTTCCGCGAACCCATGTTGTGAACCGCCGACTTCGCCCAGTGGTCCATGACATCGGCGAACTCCACCGGATTCCAGATGACGGCGTACGTGCTGTTCGTCAGGCTGTTCACCCTTGCGTAGTAGCGGCCGTCAATGACTTCCACCCTGGTCGGCACGTGCCGCACGGTGCCGTCCGGGTCGACGACGACCGCGGTCGTGATCTTCCCCGGATCTGCACCGTCCGGGATGGCGACCAGCCTCTCCACAGCCGCCATACGATTGTCCCATATCATTCGCATTTCCGCCGGTGATCGTAAAGCCGTCCAGAACCGCCGAGTCATCGAGCGTCATGTCCGCCGGAATGTGAATGACGTGATAGGCGTTGTCACTATTGTCACCCTTCACGCCCAGATCGCCGCTCAGAATCGTCGGGTTGTTCTTCCAATCCCGGGCAGACTTGTCCGTGTCCGGAGCCGGATCGGCCGGAAACCCGCCGTAGATGGAAACGCCGTTCTTCAATTGGAACGCGCGGAAGCGATCGCCCGTACCGCCCGTTTCCTTCGCGGGGTTATACGTCCCCGCCGCGACCCAAATTTCCGAGCCCGCGGCCGCCGTGTCGATGGCTTCCTGCAACAACATCCACGGGTACGCGTTGTCCCAGGATGTTCCGTCCATCGCGCCGCCGCCGTTTTGCGTCACATAGATGATGGAAGGAGCCGCGGCCTGCACCCGCGCCGTCTGCGGAACGAAATACGCGCCGCTGAAGGCAAGCAGACAAGCCAGAAGCAGGTTCATCCGCACCCGCACCCGCCGGTGATTCAGTCGATCGAAAGTAATCATCAGGCACCTCCATGAACCGACAAAGGATCGACATGCACCGAATTATACGAAACCTGTCATTAATAAAACCTTAAGTGCCGAATCAAGGGCGTCTCCCGGAAAAGCCATTCTCCGAGAGCCGGGCTTCCCGGATATTCATACAAGCATGGCATGTTCCCGCCGCATTCAATGGAATATGGAGAAAATACCGGCGTATGGCAGGGAGGAAGCGGGATGTTCGGAGGTTGCGGTGTTCCGGGATGCGGCTGCGGCGGAATGGATGATCATGTTCCTCTGGCTTGTTGCAGTCCGCGTTTGAGAACCGGGCCGACGGGGCCAACGGGTCCAACGGGACCCACCGGCGACACCGGCCCGGTCTTCGCGACGGAAGGGTTCTCGGCGATGATTTCGGCGGCGACCATGAACGCTTCGGGCCAGTTCATCAACTGGACCGTCACCGCCCCCTGGTACGGACACCCGAACTTCAACGCCGCGACTGGGGTGTTCACCATTCCATCCACGGGACGGTACGCGATCTCGGCCACCACAACTATGTCACGACGGCGGCGGTGTCGATCTCGCTCGGCCCCGGCATCAACCCGTACTTCGCCGTGCAGCGGACATCTCCCGTTGTCACGGAACTGATCACCGGCCTGCTGCCGGTGCTGAACATCAGCGCGATCGTCACGCTGCGCGGACTGCTCGGCAACGGCTGCGTCACGCTGGCCGGAGACATCAGTCTGAACGCGGGCGACACGATCGTCCTGGTCTACAACGCGACGGGCGCCACCGTGACACTGCAGCTCGGCAACAGCGGGGCCAACGGCATTTTCTGGTCCGTCCATCGCATCGCCTGACCCCGATCCGATGCATATGCCGGCGGCTTCCCATGCACACGCCGGATGCTCCCGTCATCCAATAAAGCAGACATCCGTCCGAAGTGGTGGTCCGCCATGGGGTTCAAACCGCGATGCCGGCCTTTCCTCATATGCCGCTGCTCCTTCTGTGCTTGCCGACGGCGCAGACAGAAGCGTATCCACGGCCGTTGCCGCTGCCGGAAAAAACGGCGCGCCGCCCCGGTCTGGTCGCCGCCCGTCCCGCCCGGCGGCCATATTCGCCCGGTGCCCGATGATCCTCCGAATTCCCGGCCGGCCGATCCCCCTTTCACCCAGTCTTGCTGCCGGCAACATTCTCCATCACCGGCGGCGCCCCGGACGTGCTGATCTGGGAACGGGATCCTTCGGCTTCAGGTGGGATCGGTTCAGGCCACCGTGTACGCCCGGCCGGAGAACACGGAACCGATCCGGCTGCTGATCGAGTCCGACGCGCCGCTGGAAATGGACATCGCGCCGGGCAACACCGTCAATTATCTGGGACATCGGATCAGGAGGCTGCGCGTGACGGTGCCGAACGCCGGACCGTCGACCTGCGCGGAGGGAAAATACGCCGTCATCGTCAACCGGTAATGCCGGGAAAACGGCGCGTGCCGGCATACGGGGCCCCGCCGGAAATTTGGGATTTTGTCCCCCCGGCATTCGACCAATCCGAGCGGGCGTTTGCTGCATTAATTGGANTAATGTCTGATCTGGAGGGATCATGCGATGTGTTGCACCCCCGCTGAAGCTGCGCTCAGCTGCTGTCCGGACAAGAGATATGTGCAGGACAAAATCTGCGCACCCTGGAACGGCACGGTGGTACGAGCACCTCCTTCACCTACCGCCGCTTCGCGACCATCCAGCTCACGCTGCCCGCCGCGGCCGGCACGTACCAGGGAGAGTTCTGCATCACACCACGCTATGCGATATGAACGGCGGGCGCAGCGAGCGCCGAACCGGCGCCGTCCCTTGCTCGGCAAGCCGGCGCCGTCTATGGCGGGACGTCGTTCCGCAAGACAGGTTCATGAAACGGAGACAAGCGTTTTGTTGAGACGTTCCCGGAAAAAAAGGCCGGTCAGGATGGTCCCGACCGGCCTTTTGCCGTTCCCGCCTCCGGCAGAGCGTCTGCGACGCCGATCCGTTCGTGCACCCGGACGCCGCCGTCTTCAGAGTATTGCCCGCGGGGAATCGGCAGCTGCAGGCCATTTTTGTAAAGGACACTTTACGTAAAGGAAGCTTTACGTTATGATCGATGATAAGGAACCACTTGTCTTGCCACACTGAACGTCCGAGGTGGGCATGTGAAGAACAGGCTTCCGGAGTACAGAAGAAAATACAACCTGTCCCAGGACAAACTGGCCGAGATGCTGGATGTGACGCGGCAAACCATCATTTCGATCGAGAAGGGCAGATACAATCCGTCGCTTCCGCTCGCCATCCGGATCGCCCGCATTTTCCATGCTTCGGTGGAGGAGATTTTTATTCTTGACGAAGAATGAAAGGAGTCCGAACATGCTGTCCAGAAAATGGCTGATCCTCATTGGCTTCGGCTGGCTGGTGACTGGCGGCTTCGTGTTTTTCGTTCAGATGATGGCCGGCCGCTCCGGGAATTTCGAAAACCTATTTGTCGTGGCAAGCCTGGCGATCATCAGCTTCGCCATGGCGGATCTTGCTCCCCATCTGCGGGGCAATGACGAGAGGAGCCGGTATATCCGCCAGAAGGGCGCTCTCTGCACCACCGTTCTTGCATGCCTATACTGCGGTGTCCTGTGGCTGTTGACCCAATTCGGTTGCGTTGAGATGAATGCCAGACAAGCCATTCTCATTGTGCTGTCGCTCATCAGCTCCACCCTTTTCATTTCATGGCTCGTGTTGTCCAGAAGACATTGAAGCGGTTCCGCCGGCGTCACCCGCATTGTCCCGGACGGAGCGGACGGCACGCCGAACGGCGCGGCGCTGGCGCTGGCAGCGGCCATCAGGACGATATTCCCGGTCGGCCGCCGCCTTCCCCGCCGCCGTTCGCCGCCGGCGGACGACGAAGCACACGCTCGTAAAATTTCCGGTTGTGCAGCACGCTCGGATGATTCGGCACATAGGACGCGGCTTTCTCGTTGTGGAGATGCCCCCATTCGTGTTTTCCCAATCGGGAGTAGCATACGGCGAGCTGCAGATGGGGCATCCACGTCGTCATCGCCCGGTTGCGCATCCCTTGCGCGTCTTCGGGAACGGGGAGCAATACGGCCATCTGGAACCAGAACACCGCCTGATCCACCCGGCCGCGGTTCAGAAAGTACTCGCCCAGCCGGTAGCAGCATTCGCCTCTGGGCCGGTCGTAGAGAAAGGTGCGGCACAGCGCCTGGAATTCCATCCGCTCGTCGTTGAGCTGCCGCCAGCAATCCGCCAGCTTCAGGCAGGCCTGAATGTTGTCCTCGACCCATCCCCGGCCCGTGTCCAGAAACCGCTCGTAATATTCGCGCGCCTCCTCATACTGTCCGTGGTCCCTGAGTTCATTGGCGAAATAATACAGATCCCGCGGCGAGAACTCCTCCCCCCTCGCCTGGCGGGCGCGGTAAATGCGCAGGTTCCGGTCCGTGCAGGGCTTATCCTTGGCGTGCTTGACGCAGACATCGCTGTGGAACACGGGACCGCACACTTCGAGATATTCATGCACGGCGCCGATCCATCTGAAATTGCACGACCGCTTCACCAGCCGGTTGCGCCGCAGCGAGAACGTCGGCTTGCCGGATTCGTCCACGGCGAGAATGTACGGCATCGAGACCGCGTTGTACGCGGGATCGAGCGAACGCTTGAGCTCTTCCAGCCGCTTGCCGTCTTCCGGCGGCAGAATGTCGTCCGCATCCAGCCACATGATGTAGTCGCAGGTCGCCTTGGAAAACGAAAAGTTCCGCGCCGCGGCAAAATCGTCGATCCATTCGAAATCATACACCCCGGCCCCGTACGCCCGCGCGATCTCCTTCGTGCGGTCCGTCGATCCGGTGTCGACGACGACGATCTCATCCACATGCGGCGCGACGGAATCCAGGCACCGGCCGAGCGCCGCTTCCTCATCCCGGACGATCATGCACAGGCTGATCGAGATCATTGCAACCCTCCCATTGCCGCCAGAGCTTCCGGATAGTCCGGACGAAGCTCCAGCGCCTTCGCGAACGCTTCCCTGGCTTCGCCGATCCTGCCCAGCCGCTGATGGCAGCGCCCGATGCAATACCAGGCCTGAAAGCTGCCCGCCCCGCAACAGGTCAAATGCGCCGCGCCGCCCCCGCCTTCGCCCAGCCGCAGGCAATGCTCGAACGCCGCCAGCGCCTCGTCCGCCCGGTCCAGTTCCAGCAGGATGATGCCCTTGTACAGATGCAGGTCCACATAGTCGGGATGGAGCCGGATCGCCGCGTCGATGCCGCGTTCCGCTTCCGCGTACCGGCCCGCCTCGATGAGCGCGACATATTTCAGCCGGTAGAGCAGCGACGGGGGCATCCGACCCCGCTGAAGGAAGCGGAGGACGGCGCGCCGGACGAAGGCCAGCGCTTCATCGAGCCGGCCCAGGCGGTACAACTCGCTCGCCGCATGATAGTCCAGCCAAGGATCGTAATCGGGCTCACGGCGCATGGACTCGCTGATGATGCGCAGGTTGCGGGCGGATTTGTTTTTTTCCCGGACGGGGCCGTCCATGTAACCGTAATGGTGGATGACGGCGGGCAGGCGGACAACGGAAGCCGGAGTGAGCTCCGGAACGCGCTCGAGCTGTTCGTGGATGGCGCCCTTGAAGCGCAGCTTCGGCGAGTTCCGGAACAGCCGGTACTGCGCCAGACGGTTGGACCGGGCAGGGTCGGGCGGATCGCCGCCGTAGTAGTTCACGACCGTAAGCGACGCAAGCCGCAGGTCTGAACCGAGGATGTCCCGTATGGCCGGACGTCCCGCCGGGTCCAGCCGTTCGTCGGCGTCAAGCAAGAGGATCCAGTCCCCGGACGCCCGGTCAAGGCTGAAATTGCGCGCCTCCGCAAAATCGTCGTTCCACGCGAAGGCGTACACCTTCGCCCCGCACCGCTCCGCCAGTTCCGGTGTGGCATCGCGGGACCCGGTGTCCACCACGATCATCTCGTCCGCCGCATCCCGGACACTGTCCAGACACGCGGTGATCCATTTCTCCTCGTCACGCACGATCATGCACAGGGACAAACGGGGCTTTCGCATCACACCCGTTTCAACCTCCTTATGTAAAGGACGGCGCCTCGAGGGAGGCGCCGCGAATGCGCCGGGATCACGTCAAGGCGATGCCGATGCCTCCGCTGACGTACCCCGCGAGGGTGACCAGCAGCGAAGAGGTGGCGGAGAAGACGGCCAGCAGCCGCGTCTGCGCGGCAACCGGAATGTTCAGGCCGGTGGCGTTGATGGTTGCCGTGGTCCCGAGGGAGATAAGGCCGGGCAAAGTCGTGGTCACCGAAGCTCCCGGAATCGGGGAGAACAGGTTGCTGAGCGGATTCTGGGACGCGCAGATCTGCATGGTCAGGTCGATGTCGTCCAGAAGCGAAAGGGCGGCCGTGGCGCTGAAGAAAGCGGTCAACGAAGTGATCACGCCGTCCTGCGGCATCTGGAACGCAAAGTTCATCGCGACGCCCGCGCCGCCGATCAGGCTGATGTTGCCGCCAACCAGCGAGACGCCGTCAACGCCCATGCCGAATCCGACAAGCGCCGTGGTGCCGATGACGTTGCCGATCAGGCCCGTCAGCACCACCGGAAGTCCCGAAGCAAGCGGGATCAGCGCGCTGGTCCCCGACAAGCCGGGGTCCCCTGTCGGGCCGGTCGGGCCCGTATCGCCCGTCGGACCGGTGGGGCCCGTCGGGCCGGTAGGACCGGTGGGGCCGGTATCGCCCGTCGGGCCGGTCGCGCCGGTCGGTCCCGTCGGACCGCCCG